>OLWB01000515.1_pt1 | contig 40796 bp, 45 predicted proteins | sample 1673331 | NCBI WGS metagenome assembly OLWB01 (sample SAMEA3178943, study PRJEB25190) | human gut metagenome | biome: human gut; feature: human-associated habitat; material: faeces | place: Austria | collected 2013
CGCCCGACCCGACCGACAAACTTGTAGTTGTGCGCATCCTCAGGCAGCCCCTCGTTCATGTCCAAATATAACTGTGACGTAACGCTCTTGGCTTCGCACATATCCCCGAATTCAATTTGCTCATTGCTGAACAGAGTTTTGAACACGTATGGAACCTGGAACTGAGTGCCGGTCGCTGTCCATTCACCGCCGTGTTTAGCATTATCGCCAGGCACGTAGTCGTAAATAGCTTTACATTTTTCCGGACTCGCATACTTAGCAATGTATACAGCATCGTTAACCAAGCACATTTTTTCATAAGTTGCTTCGTGCTCGAACGTGTATCCGTACCGCTTACCGAAGTTATATACAAATTCGATTATTTCAGGAGTAGCGTTTTCGATCTTAATCGAATCTGTCTTAATATGGCAAACCTTAAAGCCTTTCTCTCTAACAGCTTCTCTAAGATCGAGCATGAACAGCGCACCACGCTTCGCAACAATATTGTCCTTATTCCGCGGATCTTTAAATGCGTTCGCGAACTTAGCTGCCGTCAATCCATAAACTGAGTTAATTGCTATCTTTAACGCATATGCCAAATCCTTGGACGTGATTTCACCAGAAAGGACCTTTGCGACATACGGCTTAAGTTTTCCATCGAGCATCTCGTTAACAACATCCCACGCTTCGTGCTTGATGTTAACACGGCCATAAACAATATCACGGAATGCTCTAGTGTAGCGAGGTCCAAATATACACTCTGCCATAGCGGAATGTGGATGCATAGACGCAATATCATCCAGACCAATGTTTACATATATGCCTGGAAATCCTTCTGCCCATCCACCTTCACCTACTTCTTCTCCACGATAATATGACTTACCATTTTCAAATTTATAGCCTGGGAAGTATGGAAGTAATGAGCCTGCCTCGCCATGCTTTTGTGCCATCATTTCTGGGAAAGACTCTTTCAAGAATGCTTCGACTTCCGGATCAAGCTCGAATACCGGCTGCGACAAATCTCTGTAGCAGAATTCATTCTGAGGTGACTTGTTTGTGCCAAATATAAATCTCGTGGTGAGAGTATTTGTCGTATCGTTTACTGACATGCCGGCTAAGTCTGCTAGGATTTGACGGGCTGTCCAGTCACTTTTAAGATGATTAAACACCGCTTCCGTTGCTATAACATCATTGTCGCAGTATTCAGCAACTTTTTCCCATAATTCTTCTGAAACAGGTTGGTCCCACTGTAAACCTAACTCTTGATGATGTATGCCAAGATCGATTTCCCATTTTTTCAAACTCTGTTTCGTAGCGGCAAAGTCATAAACATCTGTATACGATAAATTATAAGCCTCGCCAAAGAATGCGTCCTTAGCACCGGTTACGATTCTCTGAGACAACTTATAAAGCTGTTCGTTATCGTAACCTATTAATCTACCATAAAGTATATGATTATCATAACGACGGCAGTTAAATCCAACTAACCGATATCGGCAAAGTTCTTCGATCTCGGATGGCTTCGGATTAATCATTCGTACAACAGGTTTTCCTTCACCCTCAACTTTCCAGTTAACCAGAAATAGATTTGGAAATACCTCAACATCATAAAAAACTATACTTGCATCGTCATTATCGACGAAATCAGATGGCTCTTCAGATTTAAATTTCATCTTATTTACCATCTTAACGCAGGCATCCGCCTGATTTGTGCTGTTGGCAGCGAAAGCTAAGATTGCGTTTCTCATATCTGAAACATCATACTTGATACCATTCTCATAAGCGTCGTCTAATATCTTATTAATAAAACTTACTTCTGGAGCAGTAGCACCATGATGCTCTTTATTAAGACATTTCTTAATTTGTGTACGTAATCCTTTTTCGCTTTTAACATATTCAAAGTTTACCATCTTTCTCTCCTTTTTCGGTAATCCTGAACTGATAGTTGCGATAGGTAGATTGTTACATTTAGTCAACTTTCTTCTAAGTGAACTTTTTCCTGTAAATGTCTTAATTTCAATTTGGTCGTCATATACTCGACTCAATTCGTTAACATCTCCGGTATAAATATAATGCAAGTGAATGCCCGCACCGCTTTTACTTAATTCTGCGTACGTAGGAGGCCATTTGCTAGCTTCGACAAGATTCAAGTCGAAGTTCTTTTTACCGTCTTTTCCACGAATGTCAAAATCAATAACAATATGATTTTCCGGCACCTTAACGAAATGAAGCTTAGACGTATCCAGGTCTGCTAATTTACTAGTAACATCATCCCATTTTTTGCACGGTGTTTCTTTTGAACTAGCATATTGCGCTGGACAATCTAAGCATTCTTTGTCAAATATAGATGCGATCTCCTCGAACTGAATAAAATTCGATTTAGGTTCTTCCTTTTTACGCTTGGTTTTAATTTCAAACTTATCAGTCCTAAAACCACTGTAATAGCTTCGAACTCTAGAACCATCATCCATGTTGAACCGATCATTGAATTCCCAGAAATAGTTTTTAAGTTCCTCTTTAAATTTCATCTGAGAAAGTGGATAAGGCAGTTTTGCGTCCTCGCAATAAGTCTTATACATTTCCCATGCTGCTTTTAAAGTGGTTCCGTCTTCTTTCTTAAAAATCTGATATGAGTCCATCATGAAATTATAGAAATCATTCGAAGCTCCCATCATCGAAATAGGTATATAATCGTCGTAATATCCAGGATCACTCAAATATACCTCTCGACAATGATACGCAATAGCTCCTAACTCGAAATCTATTTGCTTTACTACGGCATTATAGTCTTTTCTACTGAGCTTTTTTCCGGATGGAGTAACATCGATTAAACGTCTGATCAAACCAGATTTAGCATCCGTAATCTTTACAGGTTTATTCGTACCCATAAATAAGAAACACTTAAAACGGTTAGTGTAAGTCGACTTGAACTTTTCATTAACCGTCATTTCTTCGTGAGATACCAGACTATTTAATTGAGTATTATCCTGAATACCAGATAAATCTCCGTCATGCTGAATCGCAACTAAAGGATTTTTCTTGAATGCTTCCAATGCGAATTGGTTGTTGTTAGAACCAAGCGCTTTTGCATCAAATACCGAATAATATCCGTCAAAGAGCTTTTGAATAATATTCAATATTGTTGATTTACCCGCACCTGCTTCACCATATAAAACCAAGAACTTTTGTATATTTTTTGAGTCACCGGATACAATTGAACCTATAGCCCACTCGATCTTATGGCGTTCTTCTTCAGAATATAACGTAGAGATAAGTCTATCATAAGATTCTGTGCTACCAGGTTCGAGTGGATAGTTCAATCTTTTGCTGGCATAGTCTTTTTTATTAACTTCCGAATTAGCAAATATCAGATTCTCATCAAGCATATGAAATGAATCTCTCATTTGCTTTTGACAGAATTTATGCCAGGCATCGATCATACCGGATTCAGAATCCCACATATGAAGAACACGAAGTGGTGTATCGTATTTGTGTTTGTTCTCTTCCGCATATTTATCGAGTTCATTGTCTATAATCCGTAAAGCGTCTTGCTCAACTGTAGACCAAGCACCAAGTTCTTCGTCCCATATCGCATAGAAATCACCACCACGGACCATTAAGTCCTGGCTTGTAGGATATAATCGAAATCTCGGATATACTTCAACTCCGTGCTTAGTGGTTCGCGTTGAAATTATTAAGAAATCAACCACATTCTATTTTTCTCCTTTCTTTGAAACTTTACATGATACTATCTAGATACCAACACATTTGAACCCATATTTCTTCTTCTCGTAAATCAGCGTCACAATTCCGGATAGTAAATAAACCGCCTTTACCGTTTGGTTCATACTCGCGATTAAGAAATCTGGACATAGCGGCGTTCACTAATCGTCTATCATATCTCGCATCTGTGAATCGGCCTAGACCGAGACTAACTATCATAGCCCAGAACCATTGCCCAGTTCGATTGCCATAGCTGGCGTCGTCCATAATGTTTTCTTCACACGAAAGAGCTAAAGCCACCATCATTTCTAAGACACTGCATGGTGCATCCAACTCTCTAAGTACCTGGTCTGAAATATCTTTATACCCCTCGGTTATAGCAAATCTATATCTTAGATCGATTCCGCTTTCGGCTCTGTTCTCATCTCTTTTGATTAAATATGTGAACTCAGTATCATGTAACTGTCTTAGAAGCTTTATATACGATATTCCGTCAACATGCCTGTCCTTGCATACTATATCGTATAGCCACTTGAAATATTCTTCTCTTATATCATGCCTATTCATTCGTCATCCATTGGATTCAAACTAGCATACGTGTCGAGATCGCGCTGGATTTCATAATCGGTCATCAAGCGTTCGTTGCGTACGTACACCGTATCCGGATCTTCTGTGTATTCGCCGAAATGTTCTGGAAATTCGGTTCCGACAATAAATTCCGAATTTTCGATCAGCTCACCCTTATCATCAACCAGAACGCCATCCGCATGATATGTTAAACTAATAACATCATAATCATCATCTTGCTCCGCGAATTTCAGCGGAGAAATCACATAAGGCGCATCGTCCTTCATACTATTTGAACCCCCTTTCTTTAGCACTTCTGCGTACTTATTATTTTCAATAATATTGCCGTATTGCTCGAACATTTCGTGCAATTCATCTTTTTTTCGCTCAAGCTCGTCGAGGTCCATTATTCTCGATTCTTCGTCTGGGCATTCTGTTGTTTCGGCATCGCGCCCAGACCAATCTTTTTTAAATTCGTTTACCTCGTCCTGAACCATACGTTCATACTTGGGTTTTAAATATTGCCAAGTGGCAAAAGCCCCAAGTGCGGCTCCTATTGAAAATATAAATGTGTATTTTATTCCGTTATGCATAATACTTCTTCGGTTTTTAAGGACATAACCGTTACCATTACCGTTAAATTGCCAAATAATAAGGCAGCACTCATCAGAATGTCACCCAATATATGACGTTTTCTTTTACTGTTTAACGAGTAATCTATAGTTGATAATGCATGTTCAAGTCTGTCCATTGTGGTTGTTCTCCTTTCATTTGGATAATATAACAAGCCCACTTACAAAACAGATACCTACTACTGTCGCTAAACTGTAAGAAACGAGAGATAATCTGTCCTTTATTACCGTTACTCCTTTCTTTCTTTTTTATCTAATAATGTTTGCATGCTATTGGCATCGATATACAAGGCATTATTAACATTGTATCCGCGTATGATACCTTCTCGCATCCAAGCTATAACTGTTGAAAAACCTACGCCAATCTCTAAAGCTACTTTATCGATTGGTATGAAACCTAGGTTTTCCATGAGTATAGTACCATTGTCAAGTATAGGTGCATCCTCTAGGTCATTGGATAAAATATAAATTATTAAATCTCTACCAGTCATGATTTCTCCTTTCATCCTTCCTCTATCGGCGCCAGATAGAGCTCAGGATAATCAAAAATATCACGCCATGGATTGCCAGACCCAACGGCGTCTACTCCATCCCTTCAAGGAAGCAATTCGTGAATAGGTCCATCTACATTAAAATCGAGCCAGATCGATTGTTCATAGCCATTTACAAATGCACGTTTACGTTCGTCATGAAGTTTAAAGATACCGAAATCTATATAGTTATCACCGACAGGTTGATTCTCATCATACACCCAACCTACTATTTGTCCTGCTTGTGTGCGTGGGAATCCAAGGCGATCGTATACTTCGTTTAAGAACACATGGCCTCTTCTTTTTAGCAAGTCATTCATATATGATTGCGTCTGTGTTAAAAAGAACAGGTTTTCTTCTGCGTTACGCACCCAAGCATTGCATGACTCGTCAAAACATTTAGCATACGGGCTATAGCAGTGTCCTTGGTCGGTAACTTCAACTGTTTTTTTAACTGTCTTCTCACTGCCGTCTTCATTTACAACGGTCTCTTCAACTTCTTTTGCTTTAATCCCGTATTTCAATTCATTATCGAGTTCTTTGCCAAAACGCTCAACAACTTTTGCACTGTAATCTTTGAATGCTGTATGCTCAGCCATATATGCTGCTGCTAATGCCATATTACGCTTACGAAGAATATTGTGACCAGACAAAATGCCTGTTATTGACAATGCCGCGAGAGCAAGAGACGGTCCGTACAATTTTATGAATTCCAGACCAGTTTTTGCATAAATGATTGTAAGATCCTTCTTCTGATCTTCCTGTGTGTATTCCTCTGCCGCAATTTCACCAGCTTCTACTTTAGCTGCAACTGTGTGAACGTCTTCGACACTCTTTTTAGTTTTAGCAAGAATGGTGTCAACTTTAGTAGTAGCTTTACACGCCATTACCCCACTTATCACCAAACCTACAGTACCTGACGCAACAAGAATTTCCGGGCTGTGCTTTCTGAATTTCATTAGACCCCTATTCAAGGATCTAGTAATGTTACTAGGAAGTTTAATTCCACTCATGATTAATCATTCTCCTTTTTAGTTTTTTGTGATTTAATTTTCTCGATGAGATGAGTTAAATACCATTGCGCCTTCTCCAAATCTTGAAGACCATTTTTGTGTTTCCAACGGCAAATGTATTTAAGTATATTACCGGTATCGGTAGCCTCTATTCCGTTCAAACCGTCCGTAAAAGCTTCAATAACGTCTATGACTTCCAGACCAGCTTTAGACTGATAATGAGACGGATGCGATACCATTTGATCCGAACTTTCGTACATATTTATACCCCCTTTTTAATCTAGCGGTTCGACTCTAGGTAACTTAATAACATAGTCTCCATCAACTTTTATGATATCTGCTCGTGCTATGTCCGTAACCTTAGTCCAACCATATTTATTGCTTGTGAATGGCGCTGTTAGATCCGCCATATCATACATATCCGCTACTGATACGTATTTATATCGTTCGATAGATTCCATCATGCGATCACGAACTTCCTCTGCCTCACGACGAGTCTCAAATCCAATATCATCATAATCGAACCTCGCTCTGGATCTTGACTCGCTATAAGAGCTTCTATCATCTCTATTATCATCATAAAATTTTCTGTACGATACTTTAGAAGCCGTTGATATACGCCCATTGCTGCTACTATAAGAGGCATTTCGGCCATTTAAAAGCACATCAACCGCTCCCATAATAGCTTTCTTAGCAGCCGGGATAAGAATATCCATGACGATATATCCTTTTACATCGCTTACGTCATCTGGCAAGAAGACCCTAGCGAATTTACTCATCCCACTTTTCTTTTTAATTTTTGCGGGATTACTCACAACTTTTTCTATCTTTCTCTCGTTATCTTTTTGCTCTTCCTTGGATTTACGAGAGTTGGCGGGATAGTTTTCCATAATTCGTTTCTCCTTTTTTATCTGTAAAAGACAAAAGGTAAAGTACCTTGTTACAGGCACTCACCTTTTTCCGTTACGTGTTATCGAGACACTTGGAACATCCGTTTCCTTAATCCTCTTCAGAATCAACAGGTTCCTCAACTTCAGCATTCTCGTCATAGCAGCAATCTTCACTGTCGTCGTAGTCCTCATTGTCTTTTCTCTTCTTAAACAGACAACAAGCTCCTATGGCTGCAGTAATAAGTCCTGCACCTACTCCAAATAATGCCTTTCCGTTAATCTTTTTCATGTTGTTTTTCTCCTTTTTTCATTAAATTTTGGGAACGTTATGTCCTCATAAAAACCATTGTTTTTTTCGCGAATGTTAATTGTCGTAACCCCATTTTGGTGCGGTAAGGTAATACAATGCTAGACATGGTTTGTTATAATAAGGGCTATTCTCGTCATCGCACATTACTGGATGAAATTCGACTTTAATTGCGCCTTCTTCAAGGCACCACCCTATATTGTCACTAATATCGGTTCGTTTGAGCCCGATTTCGTCGTAAAAATCACTTAACGGTACGTGTCCGCCAAATGGATCGCTATACATGCGTTCATTTAACGTGTTTACTACCCCTCTAAGTAGTTCTATATCAGACTTAAAGTATCTTTTTGATATAGGTTCCAAGAATAAACTATCTCCGGTGCCAGTAACATATACGGTATTGTTACTAATTGGATTGTTGTTTACCTGGTCCTTACTGATCTTTTCTCGAATAGCCTGTTCTTTTTTCTCGCCAATGGTTTCAACAACTTTGTCCTTATATTCATTAAGCGCTGTTGTCGATAACTGATATGCTGTTGCTATTGCCGCATTTCTCCGAGCATTGACTGAATTAGCACCGATTACGCAAGCAATAGATGCTATAGCAGTAACAGCGGCAGGAATATAAGGTTTCCAAGCGACTTTAACCTTTTCGAGAGGCGTTAATTTATCGACATGTTTTTCTTCTTTGGCCTCTTCTAATAACTGAATAGCTTTAGGCGTTGCTTTTACGGCTAACGCGGCAGTAGTAATAAACCCGGCAACACCAAACCCAATAAGAATTTCTGGGCTATGTTTGGCGGCAGACATTTTTGCGTTTTTAAAGAATGATTTCACGCTTGATTTGCCCATCTTAAATTTCTCCTTTCGTATGCCAGATAAAACAAAAACTAGAGACCGTGTTGGCCACTAGTCTTCATTTTTAGACATTTTTTCCATGACAATTTTGGCTGCTTCTTCTGCTGTTTCACTAGTCTCATTTTTCTTGCTAAGTACATCCACAACGAATGCACCTGCACCAAAAAGTGCTGACGCAGCTGTCAACAGAAGTTTTTTGTTCATCTTAAAATTTTTCATGTTCTTTTCATCTCCCTTCATAAAATAACATGTTTGCATCGCGACACAAATAACAATTTAGCATGCATTTTTGTCACTTGCGTACGGGGCTTTAATATTCCTCAAACCCAACTGTTGGGTCGACGGACCAAGAAATAATGTAACACTCTAACCCATCATCCATAGTAACTTTCTTATGAGTGAAATCGATCCATGTAGACCATTGCATATCATAGATTTCCGAACTAGACCAATGCAACTGTTTACCATAATCTACAGCTGGAATATCTAACATCTCATAAAACTCATTTAAATAAGCCCAATTGAACTCTGCTAATCTACGATTTAATGCGTATTCTGCTCGGATAACGTCTTCAGTAGTTGATTCAAAATATCTTCCAGAGAATTCATCATAGAATAACTGCTTATTATCGTCCGTAAGCGTTACTTCATCATCTACATACTTGTCTTTAGCAATCTCGGCTTTAACCTGATCATTTGCGTCCTCTCCGTATAGTTCTTCCACTTTCCTCTGATAGTCTTTATACGTGTTATCCAATAAAGCGTATGCGCTCATAATCGCTGCTTGTTGGCGTTTGTTTAATATGTTCGCACCAAATATACAAGCAATAGTAGATACGCAGGTTACTATCGCTGGAATGTAAAATGGACCAGCAACCTTAATAGCTTCTAACTTGGTAAGTTTCTCGCCTTTCTCTTCCTTAGCTGCTTCTAATAATCGCATAGCTTTAGGTGTTGCTTTTACTGCCATTACAGAAGTTAATACCACGCCAGCACCTCCTGCGCAAGTTAAGATAGTTGCGCCATTACGTTTAACAAATAACTTCAAGTGTTGTAGCAGTTTGTTCATCTTTTCCATCACCTTTCGAATATAGTAAAAGTTAAAAGAAACAGTGTACGATTCGAACGTACATCACACAGACCTAAGTCTGTTGCTCTACCAATTGAGCTAACCGTTTCTCATAATACACCTTGCAATTTTCGCGGAAGAAAAATTAAGAGAGCGCCGAAGCACCCCCTTAATGGTTTCTAAGATATCTGATTAGTATCCAGATCAACCATAAACCTCCTGTCATCATTGTTAATACAAAATCAACAATCAATCCAAAAGTTCCACGTTTTTTCATATCTAATCGACTCCTTTCATAATAGTGGTTGCTAATTTCGCGAACAAAATCTGATTCAAAGGACTGTACATCTAGAATAAACTGAGTGGCTACAAACGTGCGTTTTTCCGTACATTGACACGTAAAAAGCCGGTTTTTTCATTATGATAACGCATATTTTCACCTCATGAAAATCAAAAGAAAGAGCACTCGTGTACTCAATCTTCTTATTTTTATGTATGATTAGTTTTTAACCAATTCTATTACGAACGTATCAAAGAACCATCTAGTATCTTTAATTTCACGTTCAGCCCATTCGATCGGTATCGCTTCTAAAGTTAAACCAATGGTCATCTCTTCAAAACATTTATCTTTATCGAATACCGTTGAACCTTCTTCTTTAATGCATAGATTAGTTAATCTAAACGGTCGTTTGATATAATTAAAGTTAAATTCTTTTAATTTCATGCAAATCACTCCTTTCATATAAGAATATGTAAAAATAGCGAAAAATAAGAGACCATGTTTCCATAGCCCCTCATCTTAAATCGTTTAATCCTTACTTTTTAGAAAATAAGTTACTAATGAATTTACGTCCTGCCGTTGAGGTTACAGTTCCGGTTTCTTCAAACTTCCAAGACTTCAATGCACCCCAAACCGTTACGCCAATGCCGCTTAGAATGCTAGTCCCAGTTAAACAGTTCTTAACCAACCGATCTTTTTTATCATCTTCCATTTGCTTCAGTCTCAGATTATTCTCGTTTTTACGAGTTTCTTCTTTATCCTTAGCATCATTTTCGACTTTCTCAAGTTCGATTGCTCGATCCATTAACCTGGTTATTTCATCTACAGCAGCTTTATGCTGATCTGTTCCGATCTCCATTTTGTTAATTTTGTCGAATCCTTCATCAATCTCAATGTGCAATTTCGTTTTAATGCTCATTTTTAATCTTTCCTTTCTAAAATTATTGGATCTCAAATGATTCCATAATAGACAGTGTTATTTGTGCGAAACGTAATCTTCGGCATTTACTTTCAGGGTTATGTACTTTTTATTCAGGAGCTTTTTCGGGTTTTCGGACAGCTCTAAAAACAAATATGGACCGTCATATGGATCAGATTGGTCGACACGAAGGGTGCCAATCTCCTTGCTATGGCTCTTAATGCCAATTACGAGTCCAATTATCGCACTGATTATGCACCCTATTATGATTATAGCCGTGGCCATGCCTGTCCTCCTTTCCGATAACAATTTATCAATATTTTTCGTCACCTGCGTACGGTTTTTAACCTAGATTAACCTAGAGCAAAAATATAAAAAGAAAGAGCCCTTGTTAGGACTCCTCCTCACCAGTTACAGCGTCTTTAACTTTAATAAACTTCTTTTTAATATTCGTTCTTGTAACCGGATTTTTCAATTTGTCAAATGCTTCAATACCTGCTTTGATACCGAAAGCTGTAATTGCTCCGTACAAGAATGTTTTAAAAATGTTTTTCATATAAGACACTCCTTTCATAATATATCGTGGGTATTTCGCGAAAACAAAAAGAGAGAGCCCTTGTTAGAGCCCTCACTTTCTTCTTTTCTTAATAATGAATTTCATCAATAACACTATAAACACGATACATACAATAACATCGCCAAAGATAACAACTCCTGCCACTCCAACCGCACTTACGGTTGCAACGATTATCGTTATTAACAATACCAATATTAATGCTAGAATAGTTAATAATATCATTTACGATCACATCCTTTCATAATATACCGTGATTATTTCGCGAACAAAAAGAAAGAGCCCTTGTCAGAGCTCAATCTTACAATTAATGCCGTTTTTTGCATATTTGAGTTGTTTCTGTATACGTTTAATTTCTTCCACAATCATCTTATCTGATCGTCTCTTTTTAATGCGATATCGTATATAAGATACAATACCTCCTATTAGAAATGAGACCGCCCAGATAATAAATATAGCTATAGTGTTCATATACTTTCACTCCTTTCATTAAATTACATGTATCTATCGCGAACAAAAAGAAAGAGCCCTTGCTAGGACTCCTCTTTCAATAAATGATCTTGCAAAGCGTTTATGATTTTAGCTAACCGTTTAGTATTGGTTTGTATATCCTCCGGTATTATAACCAGATTGTTATACACAATTACTAAATCTGTTAGTAAAATTTCTAACTGTTCTTTATTCATATAAATCATTCCTTTCATTAAATCATATGTTTTTATCGCGAATAAAAAGAAAGAGCCCTTGTTAGGGCTCATCCTTCTTATCTTTTTTATCATTAACAATTGCTTTAAGTAAAGCACTCTGGCGTTTGCACAGACATTCATTATGCCCATTCCTTTTGCCTACAGCATAAGCTAACCAAGCTAATGCCGCACCTGCTAGAATGATAATGTTGTTGCTTTTCATACCAATTACCTCCTAAAATTTTTTGTTAATACTTCTGCATAAAAGAGGTTGTTATTATCGCGAAAAACAAAATAACAGTTTCTTGATCCATCTAACGGGCAAAAGAATCTCCTATATCTATCATAGTGCATGTCTTTTCCGCAAGGAATTCCGAATTTTGTTTTTAAATATATAGTTAGTCAAGTTAGAAAGTAGTTGATTTAATGTCTGTATGAAAACGTATAAAGAATAATTGATGGAAAAATAAAAGAAAGAATCCATGGTTAGGACTCAATCTTATAGTCGAATATACGTGTCTTTTTAAGCTCATCAAGTGTCTTTATAGCGAGTTTGTAATCAGTTTCATTTTCTACCCACCAAATAGTCCAACCCTTTAAACGGTCAATTATATATGGAAGCCCGAAAGCTTTCACTACTGTTCGACTCCAAACGAGTTGGTATAAGTGTGGTACGAAATATCCTGTTTTAGCACCCTCTGGTCCTTTGATTTTAATAAACTTATAAATATTCATATAAATCATTCCTTTCATTAAATCATATGTTTTTATCGCGAACCAAAACATCTAAGAAAGAACTAATAAAGACGTAGAATTCATATTATATATGGAAAGTTCTTAAGATCATTGAGGAAAAAATAAGAGAAGAATATAACGCTGTTTTCTATCTCAGGCCCATACGTCCACACATAAGTGTTGATAGATCCCATGCTACTTAAATCTAGATGCATTATTGGTCATAACGTTATACCAGCTAGAACTGTTTCTCCTCATAACATAACATGTAAATTTCACGAAAATATCTAAAAAAAGGGGTAACATAAATGGCAACATTTAATATGAACATAGCAACTGATCGAGCTCTAAAAATGGACGTATACGCAATATATTTACGTAAGTCTAGAGCAGATCTTGAAGCAGAATTGAATTTAGTCGTGAAAACGACGTAGAATTCATATTATATATTGACCTACACCAATTAGTTCGGGATATCTTTTACCTATCGTATGCATCATCATGGTGCTACTTTTATAGCGCCCTCTTGAGATATACAGCGTGGAATGGGCATACGAACCTTTATATATTAACATTTAGGATGAATTACAAAATGAGAATAGTATGGAAAGATAGCATGAATAATGAGTACAAACCTTTAAAATATAGAGAGCAGATAATTGGTAAGAAAAATAGAATAGGATGAAAAAAAAAAGAAAAGGGCTTGTCGTCGTGACGAGCCCTCTATTATTTTTAATAGGTTAACTATACACCTAAAATCTTTTTCCAAGTATTAATGCCTACTGCCCCATCAGCAGTCAAACCATTAGCCTTTTGGAAATTGCGTACTGCCTTGTCAGTGTTCCTCCCGAACAGTCCGTCAACAGTCACGCCGACTTTCTTCTGAACAATCTTTGTGAGATTGCGGTTGGCATATATAAGTCTCTTTTTGCATATCGCCTTGCGAGCTACGCTTTCACACTCTGCCCCCCATACTCCGTCTGCACCATATTTCGGGAATTTGTAGCAGTCAGCTATTGCAGCATTTTGCCACTCTTTAACAGCCGAGTTTTTGTTATCCTGGTTTGATGTCGTCGCTGGTTTCGGGGGTTCAGCGACAAATATACTGTTGACCATTATGTTCATATCAACGTTTCCGTTTATACCGTCAATACGCCCTTTCGAGGTATACTGCCAAATATCGTACGTACGATTAAAGTCATTTACTTTATCTCCATATTCAGCTACCCATTTACTGATGCCGTCATACCATTTGTCAGTCATCTTCTCATTCCAAAAAGCGGAGCGACTTGAATAGATACCCATCTTATAGCCAAGAGCATTAAGCTGAGTGCTGAATTCTTTCATGATCTCAAGCATTGCGGTGTTCGATATTTTGCGCCAGTCAAGTCCATTGGTATTTTCGACATCAATATAAACCGGTGCAGTTATTTTCTTGCCGTTAAGCAGCCTCTTTATATGTGCTATCTCTTTGGATACTTTGGCTTTATTAACTGCATATGAGAAGAAGTATACTGCGAACGGAATGCCAAGCCGCGTACATTCTGCATAGTTTCGTTCAAACTGTACATCGTCCTGCGATCGTATATCGTCACCGAGACCGCATCGGAGTATTGCAAAGTCAATCTGTGGCTTAACCTTGTCCCAATCTATGTTACCTTGATAAACGGATACGTCTATTCCTCTTAACATAATTCTTCCTTCTTTCACTTATTTGTTTTTTTTGTATGTAGCGCTACTTATGCCGAGGATGACACCCAAGAAAGTGTCGACTGCGGTGATTGTGCCTACTACTTCCTCACCATAAGGAAGCCCCCATATGCCGGATAAAGCAAAGTAAAGAGTACCTATTGCGGGCAGCAAATACATCGCTATCCATTTAAGGACATCGTAAGCTTTGTTACTGAGTTTCATATATATACCTCCTAAAATATCATTTATGTTCCAGAATAGTGATTCTCAACTCGTGATCATTTACCTCATCGCCTATAACATCGACTTTCGTTTTTTCTTCAGAGAAAGCCTCTTTCAAACTGTCGATGCTGCATTTGACTTCAGTAAGGGCTTTTGTGTTATTGCTAACTATTTTACCAATCGAAACTACAAATCCGACTAAAGCTATAAGCCCGATTACTATCTCCCATGTCATATACAGACAGTCTCCTTTTTATAATAGTTTATATAACTGTTATTTATATGTACCTACGGCATAAATGTTGACCGCCCACCAAGCACTTGCATCAGCATTATTTAGTGGACGATTCACGAAGAATTCAGGAGTTGTTGTTTCCGTTGATTCACTGCCAATTTCGAGCCAACCCCCAAAACCAGTCGTATTTAGTGTTGCGTTTACTGTCGGAATTCCTACAAATGGAACAGCATAGGTTTCTTGTATATAGTGTGCAGACTCATATACACTTCCCCAACTTTTCCAGTCGCCAACATTTGTCGCAAATCTTCCCCATTGTTCGAGAATTCCACTGTTCCATTTTCGATACATCCAACTTCCTTGAGTACCTTGTTCAACAATAAAATCAATGGAAATATTGTTCCAGGCTCCCCATGCGCCGTCATTTCGCCATCGTTCATATTTTTTACCACTATATGTTACAAATTTTTGGTAAACGTAATTTCCATTACTGTATGATTGAACTTCTAGCCAACCATTTTCATTAATCGGTTTATTAGCAGAACTATCGCCTATGTGATATTTACCTGAAATTATAATAGTATTGGTGTCGGTATTTGCTGCAGGAATATCATAGGTAAACCCGCCTTTACTGTGGACCGGGACATTGAAATTGAAGTCGTTTTCACCCCAGTCAAATACCGGAACAATTCTAACTACTTGCTCAACAGTGCTTATTCCACTAGTGTATACTGAGTCTTTAGCTCTAGCTTGGAACGTATACGCATTAGTATAATCTAGCCCTGTGATGACAGTTTGGGCAATATACTCAGTTGCTTCGGTTTTACTTATTACTTCAGCGATATACGATTTTATACTACTGCTAACTTCAGCAGGCGAAGATTCAGGGAGTCCGGTTTCGGACGAAATAACTATCTGGCTTGATATATCATGTATGGTCGTTCCATCACTAAATTCTCCAGTTGTCGAATTAGCAACCCCCCACACAGCTCTCTTTATTGAGCCTTTTGAGAATTCAAATTCAAACCGTAGTAACGGATCACCAGTTTCAGTATTTGCAACTATCTTAACTTCATCGGCAATGGTGAACAATGAATTGTTAAAATATAGTTTGTCCGCGTCAGGGTCATGTGTTAAGAAGTTCTTTCCGTCACTTTCCGTATATGTGACAGTTGTCGTGTTAGTTGGTACGGCTACTGCAGTCCATATTGCATTACCATCTTCATCAGTCGGATATGCGCCATCATTAGTTTTATACCGATATTCTACTGTTAATAAATTATCAACGGCGCCGAACGACCCGTCGAAGTAGTTACCTTTAATCGCTATATTTATGTTAGCAGTACTGCCATCGATAAGATCGGGATTTGCAGACAAATTACAGGTTAACGGAATGTAATCGATTATTTCTTTAGTTATCGTCTGCGACGCGCTATATCCACGGCTATCGGTAACTGTAAATACAAAGGCCCCACTATCGACATATTCCATTACGCCGTCTGACGTGCGAGTGCTACTTCCACACACGACTTTCATATTTGAAATGGTAGCTGAATTTTGTGCGGAGGCGTTGAACATTACATGCACAGTGCTGTAATATCTTATTATTTTATTAACGTCACCGGTCAAAGTGCTCGACCCAGTCCCTTGATCTGTAACAGTTGGTGATAAGGTTGGCTTACAAATTGATTCGTTGGTGCTAACGTTTAATACGCAGGAGCTTGTTCCTATTAATGTAGAACCGCTGTAGGTGTCACACCAAATAGTCCCCCATCCGGTTTTGCTGTTTGGTATCTGCGTATAAAAGCTATCGGGTATAGTCCAGCTATAAGATACGTCGGAGGTGTTGTCTATAATAGTCCCACTTAAATTACCAAACCTATACCGTAACGTGTGTGTGAAGCTGCTTGACGCTCTGGATATCGAAATCACGATTGCACTGCCGATATTTGCACTGGTAGCTGATACAGATGACGTCCTCGGAATTGAGTCCAACGTTCCAGAACTACTACCACTTACAGTGCCAATGTAATTTCCACTGAATGTTATAGCAAAATACTGACTAAATGAATAACTAAATGACTTTGTGCCATCGGCATTGTGCGGTATGATTGCCGTCCCACTAGCCAGTGTTTTAGTATCATTATTACCAATGCTAACTGATACGCTGCCACTATATGACGATCCGTTTACAGTCACATTCCAAGCTCTCAATGGTGAAGAATCAATCCTACCGTACGCTCCGGCGATTAATTGCAAACTCCAACTTACAGTGCTCGTATTATTTGCTATAGAAACATCCGTTCTAGACCAACTGAATCGCAGCGTGTCCCATTTAGTTACATACTCGTCTCTATAACCACTAGTTGCCATTTAATCACTCTCCTATCCAGAAACATCCAGTACGATTAGTTCCATAGTTTTCGAATCGGCTTCTACCGCCTATTATTAGATATGTCTCAGCCCGTAAATTTCTAGCTTCAACCCCGTTTTTATCAGCAGTTAACATTTTTTCGCCAGTTTCTGTATTATTCACCGCCATACCCGTTTCGTCGATCTGAGTATTTGTAGAACTACCGGACTTACTGATATTCAGTCCATTCTCATCGAATTTAAAACCGGTAGATGTCTCTACTTTAGTAACTCCATTTTGAAGTTTCTTATCTATCTGAATGTTAACTTCATCCTCAGTCAACTGTAGTTCTACTTTTTCGCGTACAGTATTTATGTCTTCTCGCAAGCCGTTCATATCGTCATTTACAGTCGTTTGAAGTTTTTCTACTGATGCGGAAATAGAGTCAGCATTAGTCTGGATCGCGGTAACATGGTCGGTAATGGTTTTTGATAAAGTAGTAATAACATTTTCAGCGGTGTCATTGATATTATCATCAATATCTTCAGGGGCAGGTGTCCAATCTGTTGGCTTATTGCCTCGTTCGAGTTTTATACCGCAAATATAAACAGTGCTATTGCTCTCCCCATTTTCTATTCGCCACCCTAATGTGACATCATCAGCTACAACTTCAAGAGTGGCCCAATATCTCTTCCAATCTGTGGCATCAGAGGATTTGCTCCACCAGGCGTCCTTTGTTTCGAAATTACCATTAATAAGTTCCAGACCAGTTGTAACGTTGCCCAACGCAATATTTCTATGCACAGATACTAACCTACTACCGGAAGTTCCTTTTGCGAAAAAGGATATGGCGTACATTTCTCCTTTTTTAGCGGTTATACGTTGGTAAACGCCGCCCCACGCAGTGCTTTTTGATATAACTGTAAAATCTTTATATTTTTCGCTTTCAATAGACCATTGGTTCATATTATACATATCCCACAAATTTCCGGAAAAGTCTTTAGAACCAAGATAAAGATTACGTCCGCCGACTTCGATTTTATTAATCGCGGTTGTCACTTCCGTTTTGGTCGCTTCATAACTACTACTTTTTACTTCATCAATCGTATCTTGAACACTTTTGTTACTTGCGCTGAATATTAAGCTCTCGGCTGAAATAGCAAGTTTGTATTTTCCGTCTGTATCTTTATAATATTTTATAAAGTTGTTAGAATCACCGAATGCTATCTGCCCGTCATCGCCGAGAAATACTCCACGAGTCGTGTTTGTAGCTGAAGACTTTACACCGGAATACAAAGAATGATTGCCCATATGGAAACCGCCTATGGTAGCGCCAAAAGCAACCAGATCATCAACCGTGATTTTTTCGGCAGTAATAGATTTGGCTATAATAACTGAACCGTCTAATCCATTTTGATACTTTGGGTCAGACTTGGCCGTGGTTTCTCCTAATGAGGTGACATTTAGTTTATAGTAGAGTCCGTTTTCACCAAGAACTACTAGCTTATCCGCTTTAACGGTTCCACCTTCGATTATGTCGCCTTTAATCGTAACGCCGACTAATTCACCAGTGATATGACCTTCACTTACAACTAAATCTTTAATAATACCAGAATCGGAAAATACTTTTTTAATAGCAGCTTCCGTAATATTACCAAAATCAATATTTGCGTACTTTAAATCTGCATCAGTTGCTGATAATTTTTTCGCTTCCAAATCGTCGATATTGGCATTAACAGCTTCCAAGTTATTGGCTGTTGTTGTTTTAAATTCACCGTAATCAGATTCCAATTTAGATATATTAGCGTTGGTGGTATTGAGTTTCGATATAGTTGCGTAAGTGATATCGGCTGTTTCCACATCTAACTTTTCGGTTTCTAGATTCGAAATATTCGCCTTAACAGCCGTTAGATCATCGACTGTTGCAGTTTTAAAATCACCATAATCCGCTTCTAGATTTCGAAAGTCAGCATCTGTAGCTTCCAAAGTTTCAATTTTGGCATTAGCGGCACCGATCTGACCGCTGACGGTTACGAATTTCGTGTCAATCGTGTCAAACTTACCGCTATACGCCGTTAATTGATCCGTGATTGTGACGTTATCGGTCTCAAGTTTATCAATGTCAGCTTCGGCAGCAGTTATCTTTTCTCGAACCTCTAAGTCTTTAGCGGTTAAAGTTTTGATGTCAGCTTGAACGGCTTCGAGCTGTTTGGTATTAACTTTGTCGGCAACGATGATATCGAATTCATCTAATCTGTCGCCTAAATCCTTTTCAACTTTGTCGACGTTGTCTTTTGTTGCCGATGGCGACGACAAGTTACCCGTAACAACTGCTGAATGGTTCTTGACTAGTACCATAACGCGATCACCATCATTGGTATCCGCGGTAGTTGATATTGGGGTAAGCATTGTTGACCCATCGATCTGCACATACGTTTTACCGTCAGAGATCTTTACAGTACCGTAAACCGTAGTTTCGGTTTGTTTCTTATTATCGTCATTCGTTAACTTTACGAATTGTGAAATCAAATCACTAGACAGGGCCACTACGAATCACCCCCATAATTTAGTAGTAAATACTGCTTTTTCCTGAACCGGACACCCGGCTTCACATTTTATAGTCTGGCTAATAACCTTGGCTTTGACGTTACTTAACCCGGCGCGATTGTAATTAAGCCGAACGCAATCGCCCACTCGAACTGGGCAATATGCATGGCTGTAACTAACCGTATATTCGATTGTCGATAATTCACGCAACAGCCGCTCGGCGTACTCTTGCACCTGGGATTCCGTTGGATTGTCCCCGTTCAAGTCAGGATCGGTAACGCGGTGAGTGATAACCCGACCCCGTTTTTTAGTCGAAGTCGGGCTATCGGGATCATCATTGACCACCTTCGCATAATACCTATCACTGCCTTTAGAATGTACAACCTCCACAACATTGGGGATGTCGTATAAATCGTGAGACAAATTTAGGTCCGGATACAGAATGGAACTATTTCCATCATCATATGTCCAAACGGGTTGCAAAGAAGCCGTATCTTGCTTAGGCGAGAATAGAATACGGCCCATTTCATCCAAATCGAATGCGTAATTTGCGTTTGCGATTAGATCTCTTACATAGGAGAGCCATGTGTCATTCGTGTTAGCAACGAAATCATAATACAGAACATTAGTCCTGGGAGTCTCAATTACCGGAGCACGGGCATTGGTATTAACGAGCTGATGAGCCGCGTCCATAATATTAGACCCGACCGGGGTAAAATACCCCAGTGGGGGCGGATTCTCTTTAAGCTCCAGCAATGGTGTATATGCGTCCATGGTAACTGATCGAACTTTACCATCAAAACTTGAGGATGGCGTTTGCACCAAATAAGTCCCAAGGGGATGCCTCTCGCTTACTCCATTTTGAATTGTTACGAGATAAATTCTTATGTAGCATTCGCCAACGGATTCGGTGATGTCAATGGTCGCCGAGCCAAGAGTATCCGTGTCGGAATCACGCGAAATCGAGCAACTTTTAACATTCGTGAGCAACTTCTTATCTCTCCATGTTCCAGGATCGACAATGTAGTACTCGAATGATTGCTGCATCGAAGCCGACCAGTCTGGCATATTACGCGCCCCCTTCGACTCGTTTGATAGTAAGCGTGACCGGTATTGTCAAATCGAGATGCTTCTGATTGAATGACACAGTCACATTCGCCCAATAGCCCGTTCCAGAAGGTTCTCGCACATAGCAATCACCAGCCCAGATGGCCAATCGACGTAAAGCGTAAAGTGTATCGATGTCATCTTTTGGTATAACTGTGTTCCAGGTGGATGACTCGCCCAGTTGAGTTCCATAATAACTAACCGGTCTTTTTCGACCAGCATACTGGACAAGAGACACATCCGCACCATAGCTATCAGATACATCAATATTGTAAGGGAGTTTCAGCAAGGAACCAGACCACGGCGGATCTGCAGGAGTAGCATCCGCCACGGCATCGAAAGAAGACCAATCCTCATTCCATTGAATGATGACGGCCTTTTCTTGTATGGCATATCCCGGCATGTCATAGTAACTGACTGCTCCTGTGGCATCGGTCGTAGATACGATTCGATATCGCGCATAATCCAACGCCGGATGCGGATCGATAATATACGTGTTTTTCGTATTATCAATACCACTAGCTAACTCGGTAAATGAACCGTCAAACTCACGCCGATACACCGCCAAAGAGACACCTTCGACTGGCGTACTAGTCACGGATACGTAATAATACACATCTTCTCCTCCAGTCACATTACCGTTTTCGTCAATTGTGATTTCGGTCGAGCCTAGATAAACTCTTTCGCCAGTAGTGGTATACGCGTCAATCGGTGATCCTTCAAGAACCGAAACTGCAATATCAGTGGCGGTATAAATATCGGAACTATGCTCAACCGCATAATAAGTAGTGGTCGAAATGTCACAGTATGGCCTAAGCTGAATCATAATACGTTCTGAATCGTATTCGATAGTGGCATTCGGAATATACGATACTTCCTCCCAGCTAACCGAAAAGTCTAACGACGCATCTGCCGTCAAACCAGAATTCATGGCCACAGTACATGTGATCGTATAGTTTGCACCATTTTCCAGATCGATGTCACCAGCAGATAGCATAAGGTTATCCAAATCTGTATCTCGGTCAAAATAGTCGGAGTATACTTGATCTCCGACATTCACCACTTTATCGTTGCCAACATTGTCGATGGTCTCATACGCTGTATTAGAAATAATCGTAATATAGAAACCAATCGGGGCTTGAGTTTTCGGTTGAGTTGCAGCCGAAATATAAATTGGGAATGCGCCAAGAGTATCAAATGTTGTGTTTATGGTATTGGTACCGTCACGAACTTCAAGGGACACCGTAGGCTTTGCATAAATATCGATCATGCGAACTACAGACCATTTGCCAAGTTTATTCACCACGCCACGAGTACGAACTCGCCATCTAAGCTGAACACCTTCTTTATACCAATTTGGTACCTCCTCCTGCAAATAAGCAGCCGCGTCGAACGAACTGGTTTTATCTTTCTCATCTACAGCTGTAGAGTTAGCTATTTCTATCTCTTTGCTCCACTTGAGCTCGTATTTGATGTTCCCCTCTTCATCTAGGCCATTCGCGGCATAGATTTCAAGAGCTAATTGTGCATATGTCTGACTGGAGCCATCTTTCGAATTATGGACCCAATATAGATTGAGCGGACCTCCGACAGTCGCGGTACTTGTGGAAGACCATGTTGTCGGGGCGTCCGGAGCTTCACCAACTGCCACAGATGACACCGCAGACCAATCAGATTCTCCACCTTCATTTACGGCTTTCAATCTAAAATAATATACAGCACCATTCGATCCCGTATATAATCCATATGTTTCATAATGGGTAAGCTCAATATTGTCAATCGTAGTTGTCTGATCGGTGCCGTCGAAATACTCTTCACTTGTTGCGTATTCGATCTTATACTTCGTGGCAGCGCTTACAGCATTCCACTCCAAATATACCGAAACTTTACCATCTGTGGAACTAGATTTCGCTTTGCATACGGTAAACCCGCTAGGTTTAGATGGTGCGGTGGATACGCCAGAAGTGTACGCCGACCACTCGCTTGCTAAATTACCTCTAAGTGATCGGCATCTAACTTTGTACTCTGCTCCGGCGGACAGTGCGCAACTGTAAGAAACGTATTTGTATGTCTTATCAATTTCGACACTACCGCTTTCATGATACTTGCTTATCTTTCCGTCAACAATTCTAACGACTTGAAATTGAACATGGGTAGCATCAAGATTGTCTGCATCAATTTCGTCAATGCGCATATTGAGCTTGAGCTTATCGGTCGTATCCAATTCAGCAGATAAACCGCTAGGAACATCAGGCGGAAGTTGATCCGTGTTATAAGTGCTATAAGCAGTCCATTCAGCGGTCCAATACGACACTTCTTTGGAGTTTGACGACTGAGTACGTTTCTCTGAAACCGGCTTAACTCGAAATCGAACCTGTTCGGCGTCATCTGGGATAGTGTACATGCATTCAAGGTCTTCAGTAGATTGCTTTGCCCCTGTCCACCAAGTACCACCGGTGCCCTTCATCGTATATTCCCACTCATACTCGTAGTTCTCAGTATGATCATTACTTTTAGCCCAGGTCCATACGGCGACTAACTTATGCTCGGATGAGGCCGCCAACAATCCAAACTGAGTGATGACGGCCTTGTTAGAATTACTTGAAGAAGTACTGGAAGAGCTAGCACTAGCTGTTCCGTACAACTTGATTTTTTGGCCAACATGAATAATATTAGGATTCTTAATCCCGTTTAATCGGGCAATGTCCCAATACTTACTGTATGCGCCAAGATAATCCACGGCTATCTGGGAAAGAGTATCACCCCATTCAACCGTGATAACCGAAGGTTTTGCACTAGGTGCTGGCTTAGCCAATACTAACTCCTCCTTTCGATTTTTATAGCTCTTACAAGTGAACCTACTGCATCTGATACATTTGTTCCATCATCATAAGTGATGCCATTAATGTTGTATGTATTACGTGGCATACCAGCAATATCTTTACGTAATGCTTTAATGCCGGATACAATTTCTTTGGAGTCGCCTCCATTTTGAAATCCAGCCATAGATGCCGAAATTTCGCCAACACCAGCCATGTCAACGGATAATGTTCTTCCAGAGAATAGAGCGTTCATAGATCCTGCTCCAGCTCTTACCGCTGACAAATCGAGAACCGGTCTGATAGTCGGTTGAGCATCGATGTCACTATTGACGATATTGGAAATATTAGAGACTGCTTTTGAAATAGTTCCGGTTGCCGTTTCACCTAATCCATATGCTGAATTGTATACGGTTTTTCCGATACGCTGAATACCAATGGCTAGTCCCTCGCCAAGCCATTTGCCGGCTTTTATAGTGGCTTTAGATGGAGATGCCGACTCCTGACCATCTTTTTCCCCCTGCACAGCCTTTTGGCCTAATTTATAAGCCGCCCGACGAACAGCAGTTTCTTTAGCCTGAATGCCTTCTACTAATCCGGCGCCTAGATATTTACCAGCCTTAACCAATTTATTGTATTGGTTGTTTATTGATGTGCATACTGTCGAGACCAATGCTTTACCGGTAGCTGTGAGTTCGCTATTATGCTTGCGCAAACCATCGATAAACTTCACAATAAGTTTTTTACCGGAGGAAATCATTTTAGCATTACCAGAGTCGAATGTGTCAATGAGAGAATCGACCGTTACGGTTCCTAGCTCATTAATAGCGCTAATAAAACCTGACATTGACCCTTCTTTTATTTTAGATCCGTCTCGCAAAGTAGTAATCCACATGCCAATCGCTTTGGCGACTGCTGTAATTTGGTCTGCATTTACACCTGCGCCTATTGTTACAACGGCGTCTATGAGCGTTTTCGACGTGTTTACTAATGATATATCAATTTCCGAAATAATAGCAAAATATTTTTGTAATCTGCTGCCGAACTTTTTAATGTTATCACCAAATGATACAAGTTTACTCGTATCGCCGGGGGCAGTCTTAGTAAGCTCAGCTAGATTTTGAGCGGCTCTAACCGCCGATGATACATTCCCAGGGATTATTCCTGATACGGAATTTGAGAATTTTAGTATAGCTTCACCTAGCTTTGGTATTTCGCCAGAGAACTTAGCAAGTCCGCTTTCGCCACTAAACCATGACGACCATCCGCCTTCTTTTGGGACAGTATTTGATAAGTCTGCTAGTTTTTTGGCGGCTTCTACCGCACCGGATACTTGCTCGACTGTTATTCCTGAAGCGGAGTCTGAGAAACTCTTCAACCCTTCACCTAATGGTTTAAGGTTTCCTGCAAATTTGGCGAGTCCGCTTTCCCCACTAAACCATCTTTGTATTCCGCCTTCATTAGGAACGGCTTTAGTCATTTCGGCTATTTCTTTAGCAGCATTTACTGCAGCGGTTACACTTTCCGCGTTAATTCCTGCAGCAGAGTCTGAGAAACTCTTCAACCCTTCGCCTAATGGTTTAAGGTTATTTGCAAATTTAGCAAGTCCGCTTTCACCATTAAACCATCTTTGTATTCCACCTTCATTAGGAACGGCTTTAGTCATTTCAGCTATTTTTTTAGCGGCTTCTACCGCCCCGGATACTTGCTCTACTGTTATTCCTGCAGCAGAGTCTGAGAAATTCTTTAACCCTTCACCTAATGGTTTAAGATTATTTGCAAATTTGGCGAGTCCGCTTTCACCATTAAACCATCTTTGTATTCCGCCTTCATTAGGAACAGCTTTAGTCATTTCAGCCAAACTTTTAGCAGCATTAGCTGCTGCAGTAACATTTTCGGCATTAATCCCAGAAACAGAATCTGAGAATTCCACTAATGCAGAACCCAACATTGGTAAGCTTTGTGTGAATGCCTCTATGCCATTTCCTCCTGTGAACCAACTTGTAAGTGAATCCAACAGATTTCCAGCAGTTAGAATAAGCAATGTTTCAGCAAGAGTTTTAACTCCGTTCATTGCTTCCGGTTTTATAAGCCTTGCACCGACTATAAACGGCAATGCATTCGTCATAAACTGAGAGAGTTGTGTTCCTAAATCAGCAAATGATGACCCTCCACTCAAGAACGACGCGACCCCATTTATTACATCGGCAACGGTCAATGCGAGAATTGCGGCAGTTAATATGCCTACTCCGGCTAATACTTTTTCATCGACCAGTTTAGCTCCAGCAATGAACACCATGGCATTTCCCATGAATTGCGATAAGCACAGACCTATAGCTGGTAGACTATCGGCTATTTGTGTAAATATACCGCTTACAAATGCGCCAATCATTTCGCCTATGCCACCGGCTAACTTAATTAACACTGATATACCAGTGTCAAGAAAGCTTTGAAGTACCGGTAATTTTTGCATTAATGCACCGATGCCAACTGCGAAAACCCCGACCGCAAGTATAAGTGTGGTTAAAGCGGTCAGCGCAGCAACACCTAGCAGCGCTAAAGGTCCGACTAATGCCAATTTAAAGCATACGTCTCCCATTGTTGCGATCAACAGCGTTAACGCCATAGCATTCACCATAGCGTTATTGACATTTTTCATCATGCAAAGAATACCGGCAATAGCCAGCAAAGGTACACACATTCCGAGCAAACCTACTAAACCAAGTGCCGCCATTCCACCAGTTGCCGCGTAAATAATTCCGACCAAGCATAACGGTATTAATAATAACGTCAGCGCCGTCGCCAATAATATTAACGCCTTGGCATTAACAATAGCATTATTTACGCCATTCATCAAATAAAGAATACCGACCATAGCTAATAATGGTACGCACAATGCTAATAATCCTATAATGCCCTTAAGCGCGCTACCAATAGATATATTAAGTTTGCTTATTATTAGCAGAACTCCCGTCATTGCAAGCATCAGTAATGATAAAGCAATAGCCGCGCCCAATGCATTCCCAACGGGCATTTTTGCTAGCAAAATCAATATTATGCCAATCATGCCAATAGCAATAGTCATTACTACTAGTACTGCCACCGACCCATTGGCTTTTCCAGTTGCTTTTACTAATAACGCGAACATTCCTATAAGAAGCGACATAGCCAGTGTTGCGACAGCTAACTTACCGGGTTCTATAAATGACAAAACGGCAACCGCAGCGGCCATAACGCCAATAGCTATGGCTATGCCAATCATAGATTTGTAGCAATCATTACCGGCAAATTTTGTCATATAAACTAATCCTGCAGCAAGAGCAGTAAGTATTACTACCGCTGCCACGCCTTTTGCTAGGTTCGTAAGACTTACCATTCCTAACAGCACTGCTACACCAGCCATGAGAGCTATGGCTACAGATATCGCCAATATGGTTCCAGCAATTTTCGGAGCGTCTTTGCCGTATTTTTTAACTACGGCCATCATTAAAGCAATAATGCCCACAAAAGCAAGGACCGCGATTCCACCTTGTATTAACGTCTCCATTTTCATTTTTCCTAGGAGCCCGACTACTATAGCCATAATCGCCATAGCACCTGCTATTTGCATGAGCATGGTTCCGACTTTTTTAAAGTTAGCTATTTTGGTAATGAGCATCATTAAAGCCATGACGCCGACCAGAGTAACTATAGCCGCCATCCCTTTTATTAGGGTCTCTTTTTTCATTTTTCCTAGGAGCCCGACTACTATAGCCATAATCGCCATAACAGCGGCCATTTTGAGAAGCATTTTTCCTGCACCAGCAACAGCAGGACTCTTTTTTGCAATTAACTCATATGACGCCAATATTAAAATGAGCATCGTTGTTACATTCCATAATGCGTCTAATGTCTGCGCCATTGCTTCAGGTTTTATAGATGATATAGCTTTTAAAGCAATAGCCAATATTAATACTGACGCGGCCAAGCTCAACAACAAACCTGCCATCTTACCGAATTGCACTCCATCGGATGGCCCCCATTTGCCAATAGCGAATGTTAGTGCTCCAAGTACCAATGCCAGTGCTGCTATTGCACCGATAGACGCCCATACTTTTCCAGTCGGGAGCAGACATAATAATGCCACGGAACCGACTAAAATAGCAATGGAAATAGCCACGGTTTTTAGTGCTTGCGCATTAATCCAATTCCCAACAGAGCCTAATACTTTACTAAAGCTTTTAACTACTTTTGCGGTATTTTTAAGTATGTCGCCGACGCCTTCAAGCGGTTCGGTTAATGCTCCAACCGCACTAGCAATTTTAATAAATCCGAGAGTGAGACCAGAACCGATAAAAGCGGTTATAACAGAGCCGACATCAAACTCTTTAACGATCTCAATAACTTTACCGCCGATTGACATGATTAAATCATATATCATGGTAATAAAGTCTTTAATACCGTTAAATAAACCGAGTATTACATTCTTGCCAATGTCATAGAATGCGGTAGACGGTGAATGGATTCCCAGAATACTTTTTATAGTATCCAGAATGGTGATAGCAAGTTCCTTAATGATGGACGCCACCATTTTGATTCCGGATCTAAGACCATTCACGAGACCCTGTATGATGTATAGCGGAATATTATCCGCTTCTTTAAGACCGGAAAACCATTTAGCAATCGCCTCAGAAGATGATTTTAAATACCCGCTTAACAGCTTAAATAGTCGTGTTTCTTTCAAAGCGGCGAACCATTCTTTCATGACTGCGCCAGCTTTTTTTGCATACGAGATAAATGTAGTTAATACGCCCTTATCCTTTAACGCTGCGAACCATTCTTTAATGGATTTGGCTGCTGACTTGGTGTACTCGGATACGACTTTTATAACCTTTGAGTCCTTCATCCCGGCGAACCATTCTTTAATGGCTGTTGCAATTTTGCTAAGATATGGTGCTAATTTTTTGCATACTCCGGAGAAATCGAGTGTTCTATCGATCCAGTTACGGAACTTAACTATGGCGTCACCTATAATGGCTGTAAGGTCTAGAATATTCAGGTTAAACGCACCGAGTATTTTTGTAAGAATTTTAAACGCGATCTTGATTGGCCCGCCAATAACGGTCATGATAATATCAAGAATTGCGAATAATCCTTTGAAAGTGCGTTTGAGTTTATCACTGGTTTCATCCGTCATACGTAACTTCTTCGTGAAGTTATTTAATGATGTGATGAGCCCATATAATTTAACCGATAGCTCCCCAACTCCGCCAGGATTAAATATTTCCTTCCAAGCTTTTCCGATAGCTTTAAATATACCGGATATACCCGACCAAACATTCTTAAACGAATCTATTAATAGTGATCGGCCATCCTTCTCTGACATATTTTTGACAAGTTCGTCAATCGATATGCCTAACTTATCAGCTTCCTTTTGCAAAGCTTTATATAACGATATTTCTTCATCCGTTAGGCCGGCGTTCTTTAATTGCTCGTCAGTCAATATTGTAACAGATTTTGCGGTTTCTTTCGTTTGCTCAGAAGTTTTATCCATCGTTAAGCCAAACTTTTTATGAGACTCTTCGACGTCCTCTATAGTTAGCTTATACTGATACCCTTTATTAACTAAATCCTGAACGACTCTATGGTCGTAGCCTGCTTTTTCCAAAAGATCATAACGATCAGGATTGTCGCCATGATTGTTATAATCCCCTCGCCAAACTTTAGTAACTATATCTTGGAAATATTCGAGGTCTTTAGCAGCGCTTTTTACATTGTCGGCTACTTTTGCGATCGTACCTATTGGCGAGTTTTCAATCTTACCTGTGATGGTATCCCAAATTCCGCCAAGATTTAATGCGCCGCCTAAAAGGGTATTCCTCCAGTCAGCCATTTTTGTGATTACGCCACTTATAGCGTCATTAATGCCGGTCCAGAATTTTTTAGCGCCTTCGAGATCACCAAAAATTATTTGCCAAGTGTCTTTCCACCCGGTTCCAGCGGTAGCCTTAAGCGACTCCATCATCATGGTAAACGTTTTTACATCTTGCGCTGCCGACCATGCTTTTTTGCCTATTTCCGTCGTCTCATCACCGTAATCACTGAACACATCCACCAGTACATCCGCTGTTGCCCACTGCTGCTGCAATCCGTCAATAAATAACTGCTGAAGAGTGTATGTTTTACCACCTGCGATGTATGCATCTTCGCCAGCTTTCGTAAGAGTGCCCTGAGCTATAGCTGCTTCGACCATAGCGTTTTTCCATTCCATGGTCGCCATACCAGCGTTATTAATAGAGTTATAATCCATTCTGGTAAGGTAGCCAGTACCTATCGACTGACCCAAGTTATAGAATGCTATACTGGCTTGTTGAGCTCCGCCACCGGCAAGCGCTGTAGCGTTTGCTATACCTATCATAGCTTTAGTCGCTGTCTCTAACTCTACTCCGGCATTAGTGAATTTTGGTAAGTTATTAAACATGTCTGCCGAACTGTATACGGTTTTATCGGCGTAATCGTCTAACTTTTTTAATTCTTTTTCGACCTCTTCCGCCGTTTTTCCGGTACCAGCCATGGTTGTCTGAACAGCTTTAAGCGTCATTTCATACTCATTAAAACCGTCCATGATGGGGTCAATGGTAAGAGCCGAAATCATTCTTTTGCCCGCATTCACTGCTGAATTAGTAATGTTTGCAAGGGCGGTTACTCCAATAACTTCAAGAGCAGAAAATCTAGAACTTACGGTGTCCACACTGCTAGCAAGCCCAGACATATTAACTTTACCAGCTGCGGTCCGAACACTTTCAAGTCCTTTAGATGCACCTGATAAATTTAATTTCTGCTTAAGTTTGTCAAGAGTACTCATAGATTGCGACACATTCCGCTCAAAGCGCGAATTGTCAAATTGTATGGAGACTACTCTCTCTTCAATCTGTTTACTCATATAGCGGTAACCTCCTTCCATGCATCATCTACTATTTGATCAAAAATAGGCTGAATAGCAGGGTTGATGTAGTCTCTTCCCTGTACCCAGCCACCGGTACCAGTCCCGTGTCCATACTGTAAAATAATGGCGATAGGAACTCCATTTTGAATATTTGAGTTATTGAATGTTATTTTGGCAGACTCTTTTGTGTTCTCTATCTCATAACTCCAAGAACTAGCTGTTAAACCGGAGTCGACAGGTGTCGCAGCTGCTAAAGCTGACACGCCTTTTCGCCCGTATTTGTCCAAAATACTCGATCTCGTAATACGTTTAAGCCTTTCGAAATACCGTGTAGTTTTCGAAAAGTCACCTTTAGACGTGAAGCGTATCATGCGACACCTCCTTATCCGTTACTATTTAATTGCTTTCTTCTGGCAGCATTTATTGCTGCGTTGCGACTCATGGTCGCTCGTTTGCCCATCTTTTTCGGAGGAGCGTTCTTAATATTACAAACTTTAACTAAAGTTAATAACCTATTCAAATGCCATTTCTCGCATTTCATTGGTATTTGCAGAGCAATCATCCAATAATATATAAGTTCCGCTGTAACCATTTCACTAGAAGATCGGCCACTCTTTTTCTCATCTGAAAACCAAGTAGCAGTCATAGGAGCGTTAATGTAATTTTCAACCTGTTTAATATTTTCATCGGTAATCAAACTATAAGTTATTGGAGGAACATTTTGAGTGATTGTCATACATCGTATATAATCAATGGTTTGTTCAGTGGTAAGACCGTCTTTAGATAAAAACGGTTTACACCACTTAGACTCCCATTTGGAAAGAGAGACAAGAGAATGCTCCAAAGTCAATGTTTGCTCTTTCACAGTGATGAATTCGTTATTTACTTCATCATATAACTCAGCGCCAGGTACAGTTATTTGCAGCATCTCTTATCCTCCTTATTTTCATGTTTATTTATTTACGGTGAGGCCCTTCCTGATGTTCTGAACATTTGGCATCTTATCGGCGATGCTCTGCGGAATAACCATATTAACAAACTCCGCTGCTGCCTTATCATCAGACATGAATTCATCCATTATAGCTTCAAACGCCATCGTTTCTGCGAATTCGATGCTCAAAGGTTTGCCATTTTCATCGACCTTAGCAAAGCGTCTACCCTCATCTTTTCTCACACCATATGATTTAAGAATTAAATCCTTAAGGAATTTAAAGATGCTCTTGCTGGTAAAAGCACTCATCACTTTGGTGATAGCCTTGCTCTCATCGGTACCTTCGGACTCATTCGCAATAGAATCCGAAACATTGTCCGGCAGTTCAAGAGCAAAATCGATTAGCTCAGTCTTTGTGAGGTTGAAGTATGTGTCTTCGATTCTTTCTTTTCCGTCAAAGTCAGTGTAAGTTATAGTCTTTTTATACATAATGTTTTCTCCTTTTCAATGTTAATTTAATAAAATAAAAGAGCGGAACCCTCATTTAGAGAGCTCCGCTTTGATTACGTTGAATGCTTAAAATTATCCAGCGGCGCTAAAAAGAGTCGCTATTTCATCCGGCAAAGGAAGTTCAGGTTCTTTTGCGTCATCGCCGAATAGTTTCTTCTCAAGCTCTGCAAGTTTAGTCGGGTCAGCCTTAGTCGAATCGATGGTGATAGATGCAGTCGGCTTATGACCGGTTACTTCTACCGGAGTAGTTGTAACTTCCCAAGAGAAAGTGATAGCTTCAGGGCTATCGTTAATGGTGGCATAAGCTTTCTCCGAAGGAGCTGCCAGTGCGCCATAGATGATGTGAAGCTTGTAAGCATAATCATTGCCGTCGGTGTCATTGCCGAGAGTGGTCTTGTACGCCATGCCGAATGTCTTACGCTTCTGCTGGCCAATGAATACACCTTCTGAAAGCGTTGCCGAGCCATCACACTCTGCAAATTCATCGGGGTATGTATACGCCTCGATAGTTGCACCGAATTCCTCGGTAGAAAGCAGGTTAAGGTACTTGATGTCATCTGCATAAAGCGCTGTAGCTTCAGCTCCAGAGGGGCTCTCTGTAACTGCGGTTAAGCCGTTCCAAGCTACGCCTGTTCCGTATTTTTTCTGTGTGGCATCATAAACATAAAGCACACCATTTTTGACGCCGGTTTCATAATAACGTTCACCGGACTTGTCCCATACGAGTTTTGCCATTTATATGGCCTCCTTTTTTAATAATATAGTGTAAATACATCGTGATGAAGATTGTCAGATGCGTAATGACGATCATGCTCGCAATACGGTAAAGCAAGCACTTTAGAAACGTATTCATTATCTGGGTCGTGATCTATCACGATAATTTCATAAGGGGTTCGTAAGCTATATGCTACGTTATTTGCATATACCTTATTAATTCTTCCACGCGAATATATGATCGCGGGGTATTTAATTTGTAAGTCCATAGGTGGATCGAAATAGACATGTCTATTGCCATCAGGTTCTGTTATGTTAATGATTTCACATAAGATCTCATGTAACTCTAACCTCTTATCAGCCATTGTAAACTCCCCCTACAGTAAGTACGAGACGAGGGTAGTTAATTTCGATATTAGTAATCTTCCACTTACTGCCCATTATCTCTATATACTTTATGAAACTTGAATTATCAGAGATGAACGAATCAGCTATAATGCTAATCTGATTATTAAGCGTTAAATTATCATTAGTTCCTTCCAATGGGTTAGACCATCCCCTGGAATTACGAAGGAGATCACCGTAATAATTACGTTCAGTTGTCTCGCTTACGTATACTCCTGGTTTTTTCTCAACCTGTTTTATGAATCCGATTTTTCCACGCCATTTAGCCATATTCGTTCACCTCCATTTTGAATTTTATTAGCCCTGAGGATCAGTTTCTGAACTGAGACCACCAGGTTCAGTGTTAGAAGCTACAGTCTCCTCAATAACGATAGCAGAATAAACTTTAGTCAGTGCTCCAGAGCAGCGAGTCTCCAGAAGTGACTTCTGCTGGTTGAAGTCAATATCGAACTGAGTAAAGTGAGTGATTTCGCCACCTTTAGTAGCGCCGAGTGAATAGTCAGCAAGGTTAGCTACAATAGCGAGCAGTTTCTTTGTTTTGTTGCCGACGGTTCTGGTTTTACCGTTCATCTGTTCAACAGTGTAAATGTTGTTTACGTTAAGCGCGGAAGCGAGTTCTGCCTTAGACGCATACATTCTGTGACCGCTGATATCACGAGCAAGAAGCATAACATTAAGCTCATGCGGATGAATGAAGAGATCCGGAGTACCGCTGCCTTTGTAATTCTCTCTTGCATAGAGGAGCTGATTTACGAGAGCTTCTGCACGAACAAAGTTGGTGCCGAAGTTAGCGCCAGTGTTAGTACCCTGAAGCTCGTTCTTAACAGCGTCTACATCGAGATCTACATGCAGAGTGTAGAGATCATCATCAAGCCAGATCGGTCTGATGTGCTCAGCAGAAATCTTAGCCTCGTCTCCATCCTCGCGGCCATCGCCGAACATGATTGCGGTTGCAAGCTCTTCGTTAAGCATCATACGATCGATGTTATACAGGTACTGAACATAATCGAAATCGGTAATGTCAACGATGTCATCTCTGTGAAGAGCATTCTTAACATACACTGTCTGCGGATCAGTTGTTCTGCGAACGAGTTTAAAGTTGCCGGTAACCTTCTTTTCTTTACCTTTCTGATAACCCTTAGCACGAAGGGTATCAATGTTACGGATGTCAACCTGACCGGTTCTGATACGAGAAATCGGACTCTTGTGAACCTTGCTCATAACAACCGAGATCCATCCCTGGTCATTAGTAATAAATTCCGGTGCACCCGGTTTAAGATCCTTATACTCCGGGAAAAGTGCATCGATAGTAAGGCTACTGTCAGAGCTTGTCTGCTGGAAACCGCCTACGGCTGAAGCAGCATGCTCAAGTGAAATGTCGTTCTCGTCAGCATACATTTCAAGAGCTGCCTGGAAACTACCTACCTGAGAAGATTTAGCTTTATTAAGGATTGCCTCCTGATCGGAATGTGAAAGGACATTAGTTTCTTTCGCAGTTCCCTGATCAAATACGTTGGTTTTCATTGAATTGTTTCCTCCTTCAGAATGTTCAATATTTTTTTCTTTGTTATCGTCGTCGGTGCTACCCTCTTTTTCTTTGAGAGCCATGTCGACCATTGCGTGAACGACCGCTTTCTGTTCTTCGGTCATTTCGTTGTATACCTGTTTTATGGTTTTTTCATTTTTTTCTTCGGATGCTTTTTCATCCTTTTTTTCAGACGTCTTTTCGTCCTTCTTTTCCTCAGCCACTTTTTCGCCCTCCTTTTCTGCAGCTGCGTCACTATGACTTATAATCATAATGTTTTCATCGTACCCAGCGATAAAACTATCCTCGCCATCTTCGCCATGCGCCATTATAAAATCTATAAACGCGCCAGGATTAGCGCCAGCAGGGACGAGACTCAACTCTCGAATAGTCCCATGCAGAACATCCATACCAACTTGCTTCAACTTGTTAGCGTATATAGACAACGATTTTATATCGCCGTGGAGTACAGCTTTCTTGGCGGCTATACCATCTTCAGTGTCATTAAACTTACCGTAGGCGTACACGCCTTCCTCACGATTTTCCAGTAAAGCATTTCCAAGAACATTCTTGATATCGTTATGCTGGTGATTCCAAAATATCGGAACTGTTTCGCCATCATTATGCTTGAACGCATCTCTACGAATGGTTCGACCATCGCCACATAACAAATCATTTCTTGTAGCCCAACCTGAAAAATCGCAAGTACTTTTGTCAAATGTGTTTTCCATTTTGAAATTTCTCCTTCCTTAAATAGTGTTTATGTATCGCCCTCTATGACGCTTCGACCAATCTTAACTTGATCGTCCATCGATGCTTCATCGCCAGAGTTGGTATTTGAAACCTGCTGTTTTTCATCTGGATGATTCAAGTTGCTATTTCTAAGTTGATCAGCCTTTGGATCATCTGACGGTTTAAGCCCAACGATTTGCCTTATCTCGTTGGATGTCATAATCTCATTTCTAGTAAACTTGTCAGCTAATTCAGCCAAATCATTTACCGGAACTAGACTGAACGGATCTCGGAAGTAAGCAATCGATTGACCTTGTGTTCTAGCGGTTTTTGTTAAAAACTTTCGTTTCAACTCATCAACCACTGCTGCAACCATAGGCTCGATCGTGCGGCTATAATAGTTAAGCATGGTTGTCTCGTCTGCCGAGCCATCTAATATCGCCTGAGTGATACCTAACTGGCTGTATAGCATGCTCGTTAAATATTCAATCTGCTTCATTAGATTGTTCTCGATCGGGCGATTCAACTGCACAACTTTTTCTGTCGCATCAGTGTAAGCGATACCAAATTTTCCTGTTAGCTGTTCCTCAATACGGGCAACACGCTCTTCAGCTTGTTTTCTTTTGGTTTCAGTTTTAGTTATATAAGGAAGCTGAATAATCAAGTCCAACTTACCTGAACCGCTTTGCTCATCTATGGCATCCAATAGGGCTAATTTCCTGATGAGTCTTTGCATCGTCGAATTGCGCTCGTTTATAACCGCATATAGCGGGTTTTCAACGATTGCTATTTTACTTTTGTCAAGCCATATATCTTGCTTCTTACCAATTCGCTCATTGTATAACTCAACTCTAACTTTAGTCGGTTTCCACTCTATTATTTTGCCAGTTCGCAATGACAGAATCTCATAAGAATCCGTATTAGTAGGGTCTACGTCACAATCAACTGGAACGATAGCCACGCAACCTTCGTCAAGCATCGACATAAACACATCTTGCAAGAACGCCCTGCCTGTTTGATCGAGATTTGCCTCTGTTGTAAGGCAAGTGTTAAGTCCCGAGGTAATTGTTTCTTCGTACCTCTCATTCTCATCAAGGCGAACGTGTTTCACGTCTATAGCCGCCGCGTCCATAGCGATTCGGTTATATACGGCCGTAACAATAGTACGTTCATTACCACCAGAAAACCTAGCACGGTCCGGGCGATATGAGTTAAAGTATCCTCTATCCCAACTATGTAACGTGGGGTCTCTGTTGTTTATAAAAACATTCCAAGCACGTTGGAATCTATCTATTAAACCCATTTTTATTTGATCACCGTCCTATTCAAAAGCATCTTTATTTAATTTATAGGCGATATAAGCGTCCATCATAGCTGCAACGGCATCTATCTTCTGCTCTTGCCGCCTTTTATACAGTTTCCTGTTACCATTGGTGTCTTCCAAAGTTATACAATTACCCATAGCAAATACCATGAGTTGCTCGTCAAACAACAACTTTCTCTCTTCGGCCAATTTCTTAAGCTCACCGAGAGGAACTGATTCTGTTTTAGCTCCCTGTATAACTTTCTCAATGCCGAATGGACCGTTTTCTTGTTCCCATCTTGTTACAAATTCTCTGGCGTTATATGGGTCGAACCCGAGGCATACTACGTCATATTCATTCTTAGTAATGAATTCATCGAGATCCTCATAAACTTCCATCATATCTAAGACGGTTCCTTCAAGAATCACAAGACTACCTTCCGCCATAAATTCATCGTATTTATTGCGCATAGCTGCTGGCAGTTTCATTAATGTTGAAGACGAAATATAGTTTCTAGTCTTTACCCCGAAATCGCCACGCGCCAATGGGAATAAGAACGTGAAAGAACAGAAATCATCGCCCTGTGAAAGGTCTGCGCCCAATGCGCATGGCATCTTCCAGTAATCTCTTCGTCTATGAGGTTGCGTCTCTTCATAGGTAAAATAGTAAGTATAACCTTCCATAGGAATGCCAAAGCGCTTAGCCAGAATGTCGTTTCTAGCTGCTGGCGCTTTTTCTGCTCTGTCTACATCCAACTGATAAGTTTCATAAGTGACGGTCTTACCCAAATTAGGGTTAGCTTTTCTCCACATATCAGGGTCTGCAACTTCATCAACGGAATCGAGTTTATACCACCAGATCGACACATGCGGGTTCGGATACTCACCTTTAAGGATGTCCATTAATTCCATTTTGATTGTATCGCCAGGTCCGTTACGGACAGTTCCCTCAGAACTAATTGCTACTATTAGATAATCCGGGTTTTTAGAAGCTCCCTGCTCGATTGCACCGATAACATCCTCGCGGACATCACCTGATAGCCATTCGTCGACAGTGGCAACCTTACATTTTAGTCCCTGCAGCTTATCGATGCTCATTGGCCGTACTTCAAGCAATGAGCCTGTCAGAAAATTCTGAATTCCAATTTTAGTACTAGCTAACTTCACGCGATTAGCTTTTGACCCGGTTGTGTTTTGTAATGAGCCCTCAGTTAGGAATTTAAACAGCGGTCCTCTAGCTCTAGTAATCGAGGTTCTAATCGGAGACATAACTTCATCTGCCTGCTTCATGGTCGGGGCAGTTGTTATTTGATGGGTGGTCGTGGTGTCAACATTTAAAAAGAAGCTCTGCAAAACGGAAGCGTACATTGATTTAGCTGCGCCGCGAGCCACTATAAGATATTGCTTATTAACTAAACGTTTCTTAATAGTTTTCTTAACGTAATGCCCGCCGTGGCCATCGGGATAAGGCTCATAAACACTCCGCTCGACAAAGTAATACCACCCAAAAATTTGCTCGGCCCATAGTTTAAAAGAATCCAGTAAATGCAGATTCTCTCCATCGGTTAGAGTGAGTTCGTTTTCACAGTACTCAATAAAACCGTCTATAGCTTTATCGTCATACCAAACGCCTGGATTTTCTATAAGAGCATCGATGCGATTCATTTCAAGCTCGATGGTTTCGCATACCGGTATTTCTCCTCGCATTACGGCATCACGAAACATGCCGTAGTACTTTGGGACGGCAGTGTTAGATAATGCCATATATTCACCTACTTTTTATCGCTTTGACCCTTGTTCGGATTGACTATGCGCTTTACTGGATCATTTGAATCGACCTTGAATGCTTTATTAATAGCAGTGCCTAAAGCTTTGTTGGCAGCTTGAGTGCCAATGTTAACCAAGCTATTTTCGCCTATTTTTTCGAGTACTCGTAGAGTAAAATCTTTACCTCTGGTTGATTTTGGCGGGTTTACCTGATTGGCTAACTCTGTATACCGCTTCTCCAACTCAAGACGTTTTATTTTTTCTTGGAGCTCTGTGTCTGATAAGTCTTTTACAGTTCGCTTCTTTGCTTTAAGCGCTTCATGTTTAGTAAGTTTTTTCTTAGATTCGGCACTATCATCATTGCTATCGCCATAACGCTTCTTACCAGCAGCAGTTCGAGTTCCATCTTTATTCTGGAATCTACGAATTCCCCATTTCATGCCGAGAATGCCGTGATGCTTTAAATGATCTGCATTAATCAACCCATCACTTGTAATTATATAATCAGCCATTTTGAATTCATCCCTCCTTGCTAGTATTTGGTGTGTCTGAAGCCACATTTAACCGCCATTCCAATTCCGCAATAGTGTGGTTAATAGCGTCTATGACTGCTGAGCTAGAAGGCGGATCAAACATCAGTTTGACTTTAAGATGTATGTATGTTTTAACTGCTTCCAGATTAGATCCGGCTGGAATAAAATCCGACCATACACTTTTGGAATCTTGAATGGAGAACCCTTCAGCGGGACCGACACCTAATTGATTAAGGATCATAAACACAGAATTGATGTGCATGATGAGGTCCTGGTCGAAGTGGTCATACTCTTCGTCAATTCCGAGTAGTTTTTTAATTGATGCCAGTATACTCTCCATAACGTTCACCCTTACTTCCGAACAGAGATATACTTTTTCATACACCAACCATCAAACCCGTCAGTCATAGTACCACTAGATACGTAATAAAAATCATCATTGGAATCAGTGATTTCAACTTCAGTACCTTTTTTGATTACTGTCTCTACAGTAGCATTTAAACTGGGGTTCGTACGGACGTTCAGTCTTTCGCAATTAGTAACAACGCCTTTTAGTACTTCGACTTTCGGTTCCACTTTTTCAGTAGCATTCAGTTCGAGAGTCGATTCAATTTTGATCTCCTCAGCCTGCTTAGCCTTAGCTCCTTCAGTAGAAATCTTGCTGTAATTTTTTCTATTAGCCATTTCTATTCCTCCTTTTATTATCGCCGCCAAGGGCACGTATCATTTTTAGTTCTTTCAATTGGTTCAGTAATCAATAGACTACTGTCGCCGTAATGAATAGCATCGTGAGTATTCTTGATGGTGCATATCAAATACTCTGGGTCTAGAAGATACTCAGATCGGTTAACTATATCTTCTATACGAATTGGGTTCATATGATGGACCAGAATTTTCCCGAATATTTCATGGCCTTCAATTGCTAAATCGCACCCGCAATCTCGAATTATTACAAAATCGCGAACTGATCGCCATTCTGGCGACTTATAGAACGATTGATTTAAATAGCGATCAAACCCAAAAGTCTCTTTGCCGACTTTCCCGTCAAGTCGAAGATACTCAAAACGTTCTTTAAACGTCGGTATTGTAATCAGTTCAGAATAAGTTCTAATACTCATCTGGATCATCCTGACCGCCATAGCTCCGCATAGCCTTGAGCGCTTGTTCATATAGTATTTTGATCTCTTCCGCATCAGCTAAAGCTTTAGTTCTAGCCTTAAGAAGTCTATTTTCTTCTTCGAGTTTCTCTCTTTCGAGTCGTTCTTTTTCTGAACCCATCTTTAAAAAGTGTGTTATTACCTGTGCTGAAGCAGTGCCATCCCGTAATTGCTTTTCAGCAAGATCATGGGCTAAAGAAATCATCTGACTCTCTTTAGCTTCGGGAGTTAGAGGTGGTCGTATAGGCTTCACTGACTCGGAAGAGGTTGTTGGCCTAGACTTTGCCACACTTTCTGCCTCCTCTCGCATGATGGTTTACATCTTTCCATTGGTTTTTTCGCTCCATTTAGTGACTTTGGTAGCGGTTTCAATAGTGTTTAAAGAGACCCATAAAGTAAGATGGGCATCTAATTTACTGAAAGGAGAGAAAAGATGTAAAAGAAAGAACCTTTCGACGGTCATTCAAACCTTATGAGCCTCTCTAAACGCTATTGAAACCTAAAAACATTTTCTGAAAATATCCCCCGGAGAATTTTTAAAGAGGGCGGCGGTGATG
>OLWB01000518.1_pt1 | contig 40731 bp, 25 predicted proteins | sample 1673331 | NCBI WGS metagenome assembly OLWB01 (sample SAMEA3178943, study PRJEB25190) | human gut metagenome | biome: human gut; feature: human-associated habitat; material: faeces | place: Austria | collected 2013
ATTGCTGCCAATCACACAGTAGAAGAAATCCGTGAAATCATTGGTGCGGATAGCTTGACTTACTTGTCTATCGATGGCTTGATTGATTCCATTGGAATTGACACAGATGAACCAAATGGTGGCCTTTGTGTGGACTACTTCACTGGCAAATATTCAACACCATTGTATGACTACGAAAAAAGCTATTTGGAAAGTTTGGAAGAACACACTTCTTTCTATTAAGAGTAGTCTAGAAGGAAAAAAGAGTAAAAAATTATGTCTAAAAATGCTTACGCGCAGTCTGGTGTAGACGTTGAAGCAGGTTATGAAGTTGTTGAACGTATCAAAAAACACGTTGCCCGTACAGAGCGTGCAGGTGTCATGGGAGGTCTTGGTGGCTTTGGTGGTATGTTTGACCTTTCAAAAACAGGTGTCAAAGAGCCCGTTTTGATTTCAGGGACAGATGGTGTCGGAACTAAACTCATGCTTGCTATCAAGTATGATAAGCATGATACTATCGGTCAAGACTGTGTGGCTATGTGTGTTAACGATATTATCGCTGCAGGTGCTGAACCCCTTTACTTCCTTGACTACGTAGCAACTGGTAAAAATGAACCAGCTAAATTGGAACAAGTCATTGCTGGTGTGGCTGAGGGTTGTGTGCAATCTGGTGTGGCCCTCATTGGTGGTGAGACTGCTGAGATGCCTGGTATGTATGGCGAAGACGACTATGACTTGGCTGGTTTCGCAGTAGGTGTCTGCGATAAAAAAGAGATGATCACAGGTGAAGAACTGAAAGCAGGAGATGTTCTGATCGGTATGGCATCTACAGGAGTTCACAGCAACGGATTTTCATTAGTAAGAAAAGTATTTGACATGAGCAAAGAATCCCTAAATACATATTATGATGAATTAGGAAAAACATTAGGGGAAGCGTTACTTGCCCCAACAAGAATTTATGTAAAAGCATTAAAGAGCGTGAAAAATGCTGGTGTTACAATCAAAGCATGCAGCCATATCACAGGTGGTGGATTCTATGAGAACATCCCACGTATGCTTCCAGAAGGAATGAGAGCAGTTGTTAAAAAAGACAGCTATGAAGTACCAGCAATCTTTAAACTTCTTGCCAAAGAAGGAGATATTGCAGAAGAGATGATGTACAATACATTCAACATGGGACTTGGAATGGTTGTTGCGGTTGATAAAGAAGATGTTGACAAAACAATGGAAGCGATCAAAGCAGCAGGAGATACACCATATATCGTAGGGCATATGGAAGCTGGAGAAAAAGGAGTTACTTTATGCTAAAAGTGGCAGTGCTTGTCTCTGGAGGAGGAACAAACCTTCAGGCTATCATTGACGGAATCGAGAATGGAAGTATTACAAATGCCAAGATTGATGTTGTGATCAGCAATAATAAGAATGCATATGCCTTGGAGCGTGCCAAGAAACACGATATTGAAGCAGTTGCACTTTCTCCAAAAGATTTTGAGACAAGAGATTTATTTAACGAAGCATTATATAATGAACTGGTAAACCGTAAGATCGATCTGATCGTTCTTGCGGGATGTCTGGTTGTGATTCCAGAGAAGATCATTCATGAATTTGAAAACAGAATCATTAATATCCACCCATCACTGATTCCATCATTTTGTGGAACAGGATATTATGGACTGAAAGTTCATGAGAAAGCTCTGGCAAGAGGTGTTAAAGTATCTGGTGCCACCGTTCATTTTGTTGATGAAGGAACAGATACAGGTCCGATCATCGCCCAGAAAGCAGTAGAGATCAAACAGGGAGACACTCCAGAAGTTCTTCAGCGTAGAATCATGGAACAGGCAGAATGGAACATCCTACCAGAAACAATCAATCTGATTGCGAATGGAAAGGTACATGTAGACGGCAGAGTTGTTACAATTGATAAATAGTAATATTTTCAAAATAGAATATAACGGAAGAGACGTAGTGAATTTTCAAAACTAACAATTGTTTTAAGAACAGATATGTTGAGAGTTTTGAGAGTATATTGTACATAAAATGGAGGAAGTCCGATGAAAGTATTAATCGTAGGCAGCGGCGGAAGAGAACACGCAATCGCATGGGCAGTTTCTAAAAGTGCAAAGGCAGATAAGATTTACTGTGCACCGGGTAATGCAGGAATTGAAGAATATGCAGAATGCGTGAACATCGGAGCTATGGAATTTGACAAACTGGTTGCATTTGCAAAAGAAAAAGAAATCGACCTCACAATTATCGGTATGGATGACCCATTAGTAGGCGGTGTTGTAGATGCCTTTGAGGCAGAAGGACTTCGCGTATTTGGTCCAAGAAAGAATGCGGCAATCATCGAAGGTTCCAAAGCATTTTCTAAAGATTTAATGAAAAAATACAACATTCCAACAGCAGGATATGAGAACTTTGATTCTGATGAAGCAGCACTTGCTTACCTTGAAACTGCAAAGTTCCCAATTGTATTAAAAGCAGACGGTCTGGCACTTGGAAAGGGTGTATTAATCTGTAATACATTAGAAGAGGCTAAAGATGGTGTAAAGACCATCATGGAAGATAAGAAGTTCGGAGATGCCGGAAACCGTATGGTTATCGAAGAATTCATGACAGGACGCGAAGTTTCAGTCCTCGCTTTCTGCGATGGAAAGACCATCAAGTGCATGACAAGCGCACAGGATCACAAACGCGCCAAAGACGGTGATCAGGGCTTAAACACGGGTGGAATGGGAACATTTTCTCCAAGTCCGTTCTACACAAAAGAAGTAGAAGAATTCTGTGAGAAATACATTTACCAGCCAACGATGGATGCGATGGCTGCAGAAGGAAGACCATTTGTCGGTATCCTCTTTACAGGTCTGATGCTCACAGAAGACGGTCCGAAAGTACTCGAATACAATGCTCGTTTCGGTGACCCAGAAGCACAGGTTGTTCTTCCTCGTATGACAAATGACATCATCGATGTTATGGAAGCATGCATTGATGGCCGCTTAGATGAAATCGACCTTCAGTTTGAAGATAACGCAGCTGTTTGTGTTGTTCTTGCTTCTGATGGATATCCAGTATCCTACAAAAAAGGATATGTTATTAACGGGCTTGATGAATTCAAGAAACATGACGGATATTACTGTTTCCACGCAGGAACAAAACGTACAGATGAAGGCATCGTTACAAACGGCGGACGAGTACTCGGTGTAACAGCCAAAGGTTCTGATTTAAAAGAAGCAAGAAAGAATGCTTACGCAGCAACTGAGTGGGTAACTTTCGAGAATAAATATATGCGTCATGATATTGGAAAAGCGATTGACGATGTAGAAGCATAAAAATATGCGTAGTAACAGAGACTGCAGGGCGAAAGCTGGCAGTCTCTGTCGTTGTTGGGGGAAAGTATGAACTTTAAACAGGGAATCAGAGACGGAATCCCCATCGGACTCGGCTATGCCGCCGTTTCCTTCGCATTCGGGATTCTCGCAGTAGACAAAGACTTAACTGTCAGTGAGGCAGTATTAATCTCACTTACAAACCTGACCTCTGCCGGTCAGTTTGCAGGACTTACAATTATAGCAGAACTTGGAACATTAGTTGAGATGGCTTTGTCCCAGTTCATCATCAACTTAAGATATATGCTGATGGCAATTTCATTATCGCAGAAAGTCGATGACGACTTCAAAGGAATCTGGCGCTGGATTCTCGGCTTTGCCATCACCGATGAAATCTTTGCCGTAGCCATACAGAATCCGGGCAAAATTAAACGAAACTATTTTATGGGACTTACCATTATTCCAATCATTGGATGGACACTCGGAACATTAGGCGGTGCTTTACTTGGAAACATTTTGCCTGCCATTATCACAAACGCATTAGGCGTTGCACTTTACGGAATGTTTATCGCTGTTGTCGTACCAAAAGCAAGAGATGACAGCCATGTGTTTGTAGCAGTATGCATTGCCGTCGCAATCAGCGTAGCCTTAAAATACATCCCGGTATTTGCAAACCTCTCCGGTGGTTTTGCAATCATTATCTGTACCGTAGTCGCATCCCTCATTGCGGCTGTATTATTCCCAGTGGAGGTGAGCGAAGATGAGTTTTAAAATATTTTTACCATACCTGTTAGTAATGGCAATCGTCACTTATTTAATAAGAGCGATTCCACTTGTACTTGTGAAACATAAAATAAAAAACAAATTTTTTAATTCCTTTTTATATTATATTCCATATACCGTATTAGCAGCCATGACGATCCCGGCAATCTTTACAGCAACAGGAAGCCTGATTTCTGCTATTGCAGGACTCATAGTCGCTGTTATACTCGCTTACCAGAGAAAAAGCCTGATCGTGGTAGCAATTGGAGCCTGTGCAGCGGTGTTTATTATAGAAGGAATCATAAACTTAATTTAAATCCTGATTTGCCGCAGGCAAAATAGACGCTCTCTGGGAATGAAATGTCTCTCTTTGGGAGCGTCTCATTGCCTGCGGCAAACTAGAATTTACAAAAAAGGACTTACATATTTTCTAAAGTCGTAGTATAATACAATGTTGTATCTGATAGTGGAGGTTGCAGACAATGTTTTGTGGCATCTGCTATTTATTTTTATAACAATTTTTACGACAGTGATTTTAACTGAAATTACATTTGAGAATATCCAAAAAGTTAGATTTATAGTAGCGTGTGTTGGAAAGATTATTTCTGCAATCTACACGCTTCACTCCGTCTTACATTTTGTCTTAAAATACTTGAAAGTAGATAAAGGGATAAGCAAGATGAAAGAATGTTTATAAAACGAAAGGATTTATTTATGAAAGACGAAAGAAGAAAGGCAGAGCAGCCTGAAGTTCTGGTCGGTATTGATGTAGGTTCCACGACAACAAAGATTGTGGTTATGCAGACAGGCAATAGTGATTATAAAGTCGTATTTTCTAATTATGAGAGACATCATGCGGATCAGTTAAAGAGTGTACTTGAGATATTGAAAAAGTTCGATGAAAAAATGCCAGCGCAGAAAGTCAGAGTGTGTCTGACTGGTTCCGGGGCAAAGCCGATTGCGGAAAGTTTGGGTGTTCCGTTTGCACAGGAGGTAGCAGCGAATGCGATTGCACTTCAGAAAAAGTATGAGAAAGTCGGAACCGCAATTGAGCTTGGTGGTCAGGATGCAAAGATGATTTTCTTTAAAGAGAGCGAGACTGACCATATGAGAAGTGTTTCCGATATGCGAATGAACGGAAGCTGTGCCGGTGGTACAGGAGCATTTATCGATGAAATTGCATCTGTACTAAAAGTTCCGGTAGAAGAATTTAACGCACTTGCGGCAAAGGGTGAGCATGTGTATGACATTTCCGGTCGTTGCGGCGTATATGCAAAGACGGATATTCAGCCGCTTTTGAATCAGGGAGCAGCGAAGGAAGATCTGGCACTTTCTGCATTTCATGCGATTGCAAAGCAGACAATCGGTGGACTGGCACAGGGACTTGAAATCGAGAGTCCGGTTGCGTTTGAAGGTGGTCCGCTGACTTTTAATCCGGTCTTGGTTCGTGTATTTTCTGAGAGATTACAGTTAGAAAAAGAAGATATTTTAATTCCAGAACATCCCGAATTAATGATTGCGACAGGTGCTGCTTTATCATTAAAGGAAATGTTTGCGGGCAGTAAAAAAGTTGCCGTAGCAGACATATTGAAGAAGTTAGAACAAATTCAGCAGCAAAAAGAAGAAGCCAAGAAAAACGGTACAAATATTTCTTTAGAAAATGAAGAGAAAGCCAGACCATTTTTTGCTTCTGTGGAAGAGAAGGCTGCCTTTGAAAAAGCGCATGAAAAGAAAAAGATTACATGGAAAAAGCCACAAAAAGGAGAAGTTGTGCGAGGTTATCTTGGTATTGATGCCGGAAGTACGACAACGAAGTTTGTTCTCCTTTCTGATAATGAAGAAATTTTAGATTCTTTTTATGCACCAAATGAGGGTGACCCATTAAAGGTAGCAAAGCAGGCACTGATTGATTTAAGAGAGCGTTATAAAGAGGCAGGGGCGGAGCTTGAAATTCTTTCAGCAGGAACAACAGGTTATGGAGAAATGCTCTTTTCCAAAGCATTTGACATAAAGAATCATACGGTAGAAACGGTTGCTCATGCGAGAGCCGCAGAGAAATATATTCAGGATGCATCATTTATTCTGGATATTGGCGGACAGGACATGAAGGCAATCTGGCTGGAAAAAGGTGTTATCACCAATATTCTTTTAAATGAAGCCTGTTCTTCCGGCTGTGGTTCTTTCCTTGAGAACTTTGCGTCTTCTTTGCATATCCCAACAAAAGAAATCGCAAAGACTGCATTTTCTTCAAAGAATCCTGCGGTACTTGGAAGCCGTTGTACCGTATTTATGAACAGCGGTATTATCACCGAACAGCGAAATGGAAGAACTTCTGAAGACATTATGGCGGGACTTTGCCGTTCCATCATTGAGAATGTATTTACGAAAGTTATCCGTGTTTCTAATCTGGATTCTCTTGGTAAGAAGATTGTTGTACAGGGTGGAACCTTTGAGAACGATGCGGTTCTTCGTGCGATGGAAGAGTATGTGGGAAGAGATGTAGTAAGAGCGCCTTATCCTGGAATTATGGGTGCGATTGGAATGGCTCTTATTGCAAAGGAAAAATACGAGAAAAGTCCAGAAACAGAAGAAATCTGGGATTTACAGAACTTAGATACTTTTTCTTATACACAGGATGCTAATTCCCCATGTCCATTCTGCGGAAACCACTGTAACAGAACGATTGTGAAGTTTTCTAACGGAAATTCCTGGGTGACAAATAATCGTTGTGAGCGTGGAGAGGTTATCGGTAATCCAAAGGATAAAGAAGTAAACCGGCAGGTAAAAGAAAAACTGCAAAAGGTAAATGCAGTGCCAAACCTTTATAAGATAAGAGAAGAGCTGTTATTTAAAGATTATCCACATAATCTTTCGAATACATATAAAAATAAACATTCCACGGAACATGTCGGGGAAAACATCAAAGAACATGGAAAAGGAAGCACAAAGCAGAGAACAGAAGTCATCGGTTTGCCAAGAGTATTATCCTACTGGGATACCATGCCATTCTGGAAAACCTTTTGGCAGGCATTGGGATATACAGTACGCATTTCAGATAAAAGTACAAGAAAAATGTATGAGGATGGACTTTCTGCAGTAACATCGGACACCGTATGTTTCCCTGCAAAGCTGGTACATGGTCATATAAGAAATCTTGTAAAGCATAAAGTAGACCGAATCTTCATGCCATCCGTAACAACAGTTCCAACGGAAAATACGGAAGAAACCAGCCAGTCTATGTGTGCAGTTGTAAAAGGATATCCAATCGTCATAAGAAACTCAGATAATCCATCTGAAAAATGGGGTGTGCCATATGACGCACCATTGTTTCACTGGTATACGAAAAAAGACCGCCAGAAACAGCTTGTTGCGTATATGAGTGAAACTTTTGGAATTACAAAAGAAGAAACTTTAGCAGCCATAAAAGCAGGAGATGCGGCACAAAAGAGTTTTGATACAGAACTGAAAAAGGCAGGAGCAAAAGTCCTTGAAGATGTACAAAAAGCAGGAAAGTTTGCCGTAGTACTGGCCTCCCGTCCATATCAGAACGATGCATTGGTAAATCATGACCTTCCGCTAATGTTTACAAAGGCGGGAATCCCAGTACTTACCGCGGATTCTTTACCAGAAGTGAATCGCACAGACCTTCACCGAAGTCGTATTGATGTGGTAAATAATTATCATGCGAGAATGTTATCTTCTGCGATTTTAGCAGCGCAGAGCGAGAATCTTGAATATGTGCAGGTTGTAAGTTTCGGCTGCGGTCATGATGCGTATTTATCCGATGAGATTGTCCGTATGATGAAAGAAATTTCTGGTAAAACACCGCTCATTTTAAAGGTGGATGAAAGTGATATTCAAGGACCTTTGGGAATCCGTGTCCGCTCTTTCTTAGAAACGGTAGAAATGGGCCGAGAGAAAAAGTTAGTCCATGAAGTAAAACCATTAGCAGAGCCATATCCAGTGAAATTTACAAAAGAAAGCCGTAAAGAAAGAGTTGTACTTGTGCCAAATACTTCTCACGCGTTCTGCCGTGTCATGTCTGCGGCACTTTCCACACAGGGAATCAAGGCCATTCCATTAGATATTGGACGAGAAGAAGCCATCCGTCTTGGAAAACAGTATGTACATAATGACATTTGTTTCCCGGCACAGATTGTTATCGGCGAAGCTTTGGCGGCACTTAGAAGTGGCAAATATGATGGACAGAAAGTTGCCATCGGTATGGGAAAATATGTGGGAGACTGCCGTCTGACACACTATGGCGCTTTATTAAGAAAAGCCTTAGATGATGCTGGATATGCCGATGTTCCAATACTGACCAACGATGATGCCGATTCCCATGATATGCATCCTGGCTTTAAAATGAACATTTTATCCGCAGCAAGAATTGCATTTGCCCTGCCAATGATCGATGTATTAGAGGAACTTCTTCGAAAAATCCGTCCATATGAACTGACAAAAGGAGATGCAGATGTCGCATTTGAAAAAGCCTTAGATGAAGTAATCGAAGGCCTTGAAAAACACGGAATTGCAGGAGCAAGAAAGGGCTTTAAAAAGGCAATCACAATCATGAAAAAAGTTCGATATGACCGCACCTACTTAAAACAGCAGGTATTAATTGTCGGAGAGTACCTCCTAAACTTCCATCCGGGAGCAAATCACGATATCGAAGCATACTTAGAAGAAAATGGATTTGAAATTATTGAGGCAAGAATGACAGATGTTATTCGCAAAACTTACTTCTATCAGGATGCCCAGATAAAAGAATATCACTTAAATAAACCGATTGACCAGAAGGTATGGTACCGTACCGCAGATACCATCTTTGACTTTGCCCATAAATTGACAGACTCCATTGCCAAAGAACATCCGCTCTACGAACCAGCCTGCCGAATGGATGAACTCGTAAAAGACAGCGACCCAATCATTCACCATACCTTCGATGCTGGAGAAGGTGTATTAATTCCAGGAGAAATCCTGCATCATGCCAAACATGGCTGCAAATTCTTCCTCATCCTCCAGCCATTTGGATGCCTTCCAAACCATGTAGTAGGACGAGGAATTACCAAAAAATTAAAAGAAATCTACCCAGATGTACAGATACTTCCACTCGACTATGATCCGGACGTAAGCTTTGCAAATATTGAGAACCGTCTGCAGATGCTTGTCATGAATGCGAAGCAGGCAAAAAGGAGAGTGAGTGTTGTCCAGAAGAAAGAAAATAAAAAGGAAACAGTGAAAAAAGGCAAGATACACAAACAGGAAAGCTATTGCTAATAGAATTACTATTTAATTCATTAAGCGAACTACAGACGAAGCCAGTGAACTTCATAAGCCATATTTGTGCTTTTAGTCGCGGCGCGTTGAATGTTCGCTCCACGCACTCGCATCCAATGCGCCGCGACTAAAGTCACAAATATGCTCTATTTAGCTTTAGGAGTTCGTCTGCCTTGCAGACTCACAAATCAGTAAGGATCTATTCACTTAATCTGTCTTCGCGGATTTTGTTAAGTCTCTTCATTACATCATTTTCTCCAGTTCCAAAATACTTATGTAATGTCTTATATTCCTGATACAGCTTATCATAAACCGCTACATTATCTGGGTTTGGTTTATAAACCTCATCGCGAACCTTTCCAAGTTTTTCTGCGGCTTCATTTGCATTTTTAAATCCAGTAATGCGTTCTGGAGCAGCAGCGATACCAAGGATGGCAGCACCGAGTGCACTTGCCTGATCTGTGCCAGAAATACGGATTTCTTTGTTGCAGACATCAGAGTAGATCTGAACGAGCATCTTGTTCTTTGCAGGAATTCCACCACTTAATACGAGTGCGTTTACAGGAACACCAGCATCTTCAAATTGTTCGATAATCATGCGGGTACCGTAAGCAGTTGCTTCGATTAAGGAAAGGTAGATTTCTTCTGGTTTTGTAAGAAGGTTCATACCCATAATGAGACCGTTTAAGTTAAAGTCCATTAATGGAGAACGAACACCGTTGAACCAGTCGAGCGCTAATAAACCACTCTGTCCAGCTTTGTAACCAGCTAATTTCTCTGTGAGAAGCTGATGGATGGAGATACCGCGGGAGCGTGCTTCTTGTTCATAGCTTTCTGGCACGCAGTTATCAGTAAACCATGCAAAATGATCACCTACACAGCACTGTCCAGCTTCGTATCCAAAGTATCCAGGCATAATACCGTCTTTTACAAGTCCGCCAACACCGGCGATACCTGCTTCTGTTTCAGAAAGCATCATATGGCAGGAAGAAGTTCCAACGATAATCATCATGGTGCCAGGTGTTCCGATTCCACAGCCAGGAAGAGAAGAGTGTGCATCAATGATACCTGTTCCAACAGGGGTGCCGGCTAAAAGACCGAGTTCTCTTGCCATAGAATCTGTTAAATATCCAGCAGTTTCACCGATAGACTTAATTGGAGCATCGAGTTTTTCTTCTACGATATTTTCCATAGCAGGATCGAGTGCTTTAAAGAAATCTTTTGTTGGATATCCGCTGTCATGACGATAAAATGCTTTGTAACCAGCGCCGCAGGCACTTCTTGTTTCTTCTCCAGTCATCTGCCAGATAATCCAGTCAAGAGCTTCCATAAAACGGTCTGCTTCTTTATAAACATCTGGTGCGTGATGTAAAGTTTCTAAAATCTTAGGGATCATCCATTCGCTGGATACCTTTCCACCGTAAAGAGGAAGCCATTTTTCTTCACGTTCTTTTGCGATACGGTCAATCTGAAGAGCCTCTTCTTCTGCTCCGTGATGTTTCCACAGTTTTACATAAGAATGAGGGTTATGTGTGAACTTTTCAAGGTGACAAAGTGGTGTGCGGTCTGCTTTTACTGGAATAACAGTAGAGGAAGTAAAGTCAACGCCGATACCGATTACTTCTTCTGGAAGTACCTTTTTTTCAGCAAGGACGTTACGGATTGTGATAATTAATCCCTCTACATAGTCCTGTGGCTCCTGTAAAGCCCAGCCAGAAGGAAGTCTTTCTCCTGTAGGAAGATGTTCCTCCATAACCCCGTGTGGATATTCGTAAACACTAGTAGCGGCCTCCTCGCCAGTTTCAATGTTTACAAGCAGTGCTCTTACAGAAAGTGTTCCATAATCTACCCCAATTGCATATTTACTCATTTTGTACATTCTCCCTTCATGTTATTTTTTGTATGTATATAAATAATATCAGAGCGCGAAAATATTTACAAGACATGGTTTTTGATTCCTTAGTTTCGTCTCTTAATAAACTTAACAGTTAGCCTTCTCCCCAAAATAAGCCGCAATCATTTTTGCATACTCATCCAGTAATCCTGTGTCCCAGAGAACCTGCAATAAGGTGAAACGGTCGCGTACTTCTTTTGCAAGGATAACCGCATCTTCTACGAGTTCTGAAGATACGCCAATCTGTGCCGGATTAATTGGTGCACCAAGACTTGCGAGCAGTTTTTCCATTTCAGCTGAGGAAGGCAGGCTTTCTTTTATAGTGCGTAAGATTTTCGGCCATTTTTTTTCAAGGATAGCAAGTCGTTTATTTCGTTTATCCAGATTATTTTTTTGTGCTTTTTCTTCTAAAGCGATAATGCCGGGAGCGGCATCCTGATAGCAGTCTTTTACCTTTTTCTCCCATGCGGCATAATCAAAGGAGCGTTCTTTTAAAGAGGCAAAATCAAACTGTTCATTTTCCAAGGTTTCATACATTTTTGTGACAGCAATCATACCGATACCAACTTTGATACCGTGTAAAATTGGTTTTTTGCCTTCTGCCTGGAACTTCATTTCCCAGTAATGAGAAAGATGATGTTCGCTTCCGGAAGCCGGACGGGAATTGCCGACAAAACTCATAGCGATACCGCTTAATACGAGAGCTTCTGTAACTGCCTTTACAGCATCAGGATTGCGGTCTTTAATTCGTGTACTTTCTTCCACAACGATTTCTACAGCCTCTTTTACCATATCTGCAATATGGCTGCAATAATATTCTCCTGTGATAATGTGTGCCATTTTCCAGTCTAAAAGGCAGGTGTATTTTCCAAGAATATCTCCAAGACCTGCCGTAATCATTTCCATCGGTGCGGCGGCGAGAATATCCGTATCTCCAATGACTGCCAGAGGAACATGAGCCTGGTAAGTAGTTTTTACATAATTTGTGATGAGGGCAGCTCCAATTGATACAAAACCGTCCATAGAAGGAGCGGTAGCGAATACCATGTAGTCAAGCCCAAGCTGGAAACTGGAGAATTTGCAAAGGTCATTTAACGTTCCGGAGCCAACAGCAACAATAACGTCACAATCTCTGGAAAATGCCATCATTAAAGAACCGAGAGTTTTTTCGTCAGGAATCAGTTCTTTCTCATTAAAAATGTATTTTTTATAGGAAATACCAGCCACATCTAACTTTTCAGCTACCAATGCTCCGGCAGCCGCCCATGTATTTACATCAGCAACGAGGAAAGGTTTCTTATATCCAAGCGCTTCAATGTGTTTTGGAAGACGGCTTACGGCATCTTTATCGATATCTACAATTTTAAGATTTGTCTTATGTTCTTTTCCGCATGTGCAATCCATGCTGTGACCTAAGTAGTCGTTTAAATTGATTTTTTTTGCCATGATAAATAACCTCCATATGTATTGTTTTGTATGTTTTTTTACCTGTCTATTATGTAATGGGGTGATTAAAATGACGGGTAAATACTGTGTTGTTGTTTTGATATTTCTCAGTATACTCACAAAAAATCATCCGTCAATATGGGCGGAAACCGTTGATTACTAATCAAAATCATAGTACAATTAATCAAGAAAATGATTAGTAAAAATACATGGAAAAACAGGAGAAAACCAGTTGGTTTGATTACTAATCAAAAGGAAAATGGGAGAGCGGTGTGATTCTGATTAATTTTTAAAAAATGATTAGCGATATGCGGTACAAAGAGAAATAAAGATAGAAATACAGTTTTGATTTATCCTTTTTCAGAGGTGTCCTGCAGGTGGAGAGTATGTCATGAAGATATGGAAAATGTTTTTGTTTAAAGTAAAATAAATTTACAGAGAATATAATGTAGAGGAAGTATAGAATGAACGAAAAAAAACGAACTACAACAAGAGACATCGCAAAAGCATGTTTTGTATCCCAGTCGGCAGTTTCGATGATATTAAGCGGCAGAAAAGATATCCATTTTGCTCCAGAAACAATTGAGCGAGTAAAGCGTACTGCCAAAGAAATGGGATACGAGTACAAGGCAAGAGCGAAACGAAAAAAGACAGGAACGAATGATACAATTATGATTATGTGTCCGTCCCTTGCAACACAGTATTACACAACATTAATTCAATTTATCACACAGGAAGCACAGGAACATGGATTGTGTACTCTTACTGCATACACAAACCGCTCCAAAGAACGGGAAGAATATTATCTGAATATGGCGGCAGACACTGGATTTTATGGTGTGATCTATACCTATGCCCCAAGAGCAGTAACTTCCCTGAATCATTTGCATGAAAAGGTTCCGTTAGTTCTCATTAACGACCATAATCCAGACTTAAAAATAGAATTATTAGAATTAGACAGTAAAAAGTCCGGCCGGCTTATCGCTGCACATCTTTTAGAATTAGGACATCGGGATATTGGTTATATGACTACCCCTTTATCCTCTATAGAAGTGCCAAGACGCAGACGTTTAGAAGGAATGCAGGAAGAATACGAAAGACAGGGCTTTGACCCGGCTATGATTCATGTCATTTCAGGAAAAAGAGAAGACCAGGAAACTATCACAGGAAATAAGCATTATGACACCGGATATGGACTTACAAGAAAATATTTCAAAAAACGAGAAGAACTTTTATACAAAAAGAAAGAAGATAGTGAAGAAGCACAAATTTTGAAAGAAAAAAAGAAAGTGGAGAAGATTGAAAAAATAAAGCAAGAAGATATTTCATCAAAACACGCTATAGAAAATAAAGAAGACGTTAAAGAGACAGGTCTGGAAAATATTACTGCCTTTGTCGGAACCAATGACTTTGTGGCAATCGGAATTATGGATGCAATTACAAGCCTCGGCTACCGAATCCCGGAAGATTTCTCCGTCTGCGGATTTGATAATACCCTTGTAGCCTCTTTTTCAGGAATCTCCCTCACCACGATCGACCACTGTATCGGGGAAAAAGGAGCTTACGCCGTATCAATGCTTATGAATCAGAAAAACCGCATGGAACAAAAAGATGGTAAAAGAGAAAAGAAACGTCCGATAATGCGGTTGGAATATGAACCCCAGTTAATAGTGAGACATTCCACGGGGAGAAGATGATTTAATTCCCGGATTTCTGTGCTGTGGCAAAGTTTATGACAATACCACGCCCAGATTCAGACATTATGTCCTATGGATGATGTCTTTTTTTGAAGTGTTTTCAGCATACTACAACAATAATTCAAGTATCAGTCCTTCAAAAAACAACTCCACAGAAAGCCACATCCTTCTGGAGCCTATTCAAATCCCTCCAGCAATAAATAGAATTTTCCTCCACAGCCAAAACACAGCCCTCTGTAAGATAAATGAAGTCACAAATATGCTTTATTTATCTTACAGAGGGCGTCTCTTTTGCCTGCGGCAAATTCCTATTTATTCAAACGCAATTACTGCACCATCATATTTCTCATCGATGAATTTCTTGATATCATCAGATTTGAGAACTTTTACTAAGGCTTTGATTGCATCACTGTCTTCGTTGCCTTCTTTTACTGCGATGATGTTTACATATGTTTTTGCAGCTTCAGAATCAGATGCTTCGTATGCAAGTGCATCTTTCTTTACGGAGTATCCTGCCTGAAGTGCGTAGTTACCGTTTAATACAACAAATGCTGTTTCGCCTGTTACACGAGCTACCTGTGCTGCTTCTAACTCAACGATTTTGATGTTGTGTGGGTTTTCTGCAATGTCATTTACTGTTGCTGTGAGTCCGGCACCATCTTTTAATTTGATAAGTCCGTTGTCCTGAAGAAGAAGTAATGCTCTTGCTTCGTTTGTTGTATCGTTTGGTACAGCGATTTCATCACCATCTGCGATTTCGTCAAGACTCTTCTTTGTTCCTGGGTAAATTCCAAATGGTTCGTAGTGGATGTCTCCTGCATCTACTAACTTAGTTCCTTTTTCTTTGTTGAACTGTTCCATATAAGGAACGTGCTGGAAATAGTTCGCATCGAAATCTCCGCTGTCTACAACTTCGTTTGGCTGTACATAATCATCAAATACAGTTACCTGTAAGTCGTATCCTTCTTTGGCAAGGAGTGGCTTTGCCTCCTCTAAGATTTCTGCGTGTGGTGTAGCAGAAGCAGCAACTTTGATTACCTGTGTATCTGTGCTTCCTGTTGAACTTTCTGCTTTCTTGTCTGTGCTTCCGCAGCCTGTTAAAGCTCCGATTGCAAGTACACCTGCTAATAAAAATGCTCCAAATTTTTTCATTTTTGTTTCCTCGCTTTCTCTTTTTTGATAGTGTCAAAAACTATCTCTTTTTTCTTTATTATAACTATTTAGAAAAGTTTTCAATTTATAAGCGTAAAACACTTGACAATTGAATTACTAATATTTTCACTTAATTTTCTAAATAGCCGATAATTATAATTTATACCATTTGCAATCAACTTCGGATAGTTTTGTAGAATTCTATCTAATTACTTTTCCATTTTTACGAAACTTTATAAGTCTATTTTAAGCTTTGCAGTGAAAAATATTCAAGAATGCCTCGGCATTCTTGCTGCGAGGTGCGCGTCATGCAATTGCATGACATACTTCTACTGCGCACCTCTGCAATCCTGCCGGAGGCTATATCAGCTGGGGGATTGACTCCCACCACTGATACCAGCTTGTTTCTCACCACCTATAGAGGTGGGAGTCATCTCCCAACTGATATACTATTTTCTCTTATCGAGCTTGGCTGCAAGGAACATACCAATGCTCTGGAAAATCTGTACGAGTATGACAAGCAATACAACAGTTACGATCATAATACTTGTCTGATAGCGGTAATATCCGTAACGAATGGCAATATCACCAAGTCCGCCACCGCCGACACAACCTGCCATTGCAGAATATCCAAGAATGGTTCCGATTGCGATAGTTGCTCCGGTAAGTAAAGAAGTTCTTGCTTCTACTAAAAGGACTTTCATGACAATCTGCATATTACTTGCTCCCATAGAGCGGGCTGCCTCGATAACACCTGGGTCTACTTCTTTAATAGAAGATTCTACCATTCGTCCAATAAATGGAATCGCTGCGATAACAAGTGGAACAATGGTTGCAGTGGAACCATAACTCTGTCCAACAAGAAGTCTCGTAAATGGAATCAGTAAAATAAGGAGAATTAGGAAAGGAATGCTTCGCACGATATTTGCGATTACATCCAGTATCTTATATACAACTGCATTCGGTGTTAATCCTTCTTTATCCGTGATTGCCAAAAGCACACCCATCGGAAGGCCAAATACATATCCTAAAACCGTAGAAGCTACTGTCATGTAAAGTGTCGCCCACACACCGTTGATGATCATATCTGTGATTTCTTTAGTCCACATACTCACTCACCTCCTCGATTTCTAATCCTCTGTCTAAAAGATACTGTTTCATTTCTTTATTCTTTGTACAGTCTGGAGCAAATTCAAGAACCATCTCGCCCTTTGCCACGCCGCCGACATTCTTTGTATCTGCCTTTAAAATATTTACCGGCTCGTTAAAGTTGAGAATCAGATTTGCGATAACTGGCTCAAATGCAGAGTTTTCAGAAAAGACAATCCGAATCTTTTCCCCGCTCTTAATAATTTCTTTGCCGCCTGCTGTCGTTCCTCTTTTTTCCTCTCCGTCATCACCGACATCATTTTTAAGAAGTTCTCTTGCCACAGCAGTTTTGGGATGTGTGAAAATGTCTTCCACTGTTCCCTGTTCTGCAACTTCACCACCTTTTACGATTGCTACATGAGAACAAATCTCGCGAACAACAGACATCTGATGTGTAATAATTACAATTGTGATATTGAATCGCTGATTAATGTCCTTCAACAATGCTAAAATCGAAGAAGTAGTCTGAGGATCAAGTGCACTGGTTGCCTCATCACAAAGTAAAATCTTCGGATCAGAAGCTAATGCTCTCGCAATCGCAACTCTCTGTTTCTGTCCACCAGATAACTGAGCCGGAAACGCTCCCGTTCTGTCACCGAGTCCAACGATATCTAAAAGCTCTTTCGCTCTCTTTCTTGCATCCTTCTTGGACTTACCCTGAATATACAGTGGAAAACAGACATTTTCTAAAACATTTTTCTGCATGAGCAAGTTAAAATGCTGGAAGATCATTCCGATATCTTCTCTCTGCTTTCTTAACTCTCTTGAAGTATAATCGCCTAACGACTTTCCATTAATAAGGACACGTCCCTTTGTCGGCACTTCAAGGAAATTGATACATCGTACCAGTGTACTCTTACCAGCACCGGACATACCGATAATCCCGTAAATATCACCAGATTCAATGCTTAAATTGACATTCTTAAGAGCTTCTACTGTTCCATCTTTTGTGTCAAAAGATTTATACAGATTCTCTATTACAATTTCTGACATTGCCTTCCTCCCTTTCTTGAAAATGTACTCTCTGCCTGAACATTTTGTATATCTATTCTATGTCTGACTGTTACACTTGAGCTATTAGCATATTGCATTTTGCAGAAAAGAACTTAATATAAACTTCTATCAGATTTAGAGTACATTAAAACTTAATGTTAACTATTATAAGGTCATATTGAAGCATTGTAAACCTAAAGAAAAAAGCAGGTATCGCTACCTGCTTAAAACTCATCTTTAGTGCTGTGTAAATGCAATTCTTATTCAGGTGAGAATCTTTCTTATTTCTTAAATTCCCTTACCCTTTCAAAAAACTTCATCTAAAATCTATGAACACGCATTCTGATAATTATGTGCAGGCAAGCCAGTCTCCTTCTCAGAAGACATATACATCTGCGAATCTTCGCAGCTACAAGTTATGCAATTCATTGGCATGACACACATCATCATCATAATCTTGCTCCTCAATTCCCATTTTCTTACTAGAATTCATCATATATTACTCTTTTTCATTTGTCAAGAGTTTCTTTTGTAAATAGGAATTTACCGCAGCCCCTGAAGAGGGGCTAGACTCTCTTCGGGGGCTGTGCTTTGGCTGGGGAGGGAAATTCTATTTTTCCCTGTACACATGCTGCCAAAAGTGAACAAATTGGTACCGTCAGGATGACTCCCATACTTGAGGCTACTCCCTGTATGATTTCAATCCCTATATCAAACATATTAATCATTTGCAAGTATTCGTAATTGTATGCATAAATAAATACAAGTGTGTTAATGGAACCGCCTGCAAAGGCAAGGATTAATGTATTTGACATGGTTCCCATCATATCTTTTCCAACACGCATTCCTGAAAGAAACAAACCTTTTACTCCTAATTCTGGATTCTGGTGGGATATTTCTTCTATTGTTGAAGAAATGGACATTGCTACATCCATGACTGCTCCTAATGATGCAATTAAAATTCCCGCAAATAAAAGCTGGCCTACGTCTATTCCCGTCTGGTCTCTTACATAGATAAGGCTCTCGATGGATGATACATTATAACCGCTGATGTCTGTCATTTTACAAAACAGGAATGCAAAAAGGGCTGATATCAATACTCCAGAAATTGTTCCGATAATTGCCACAGCGGTTTTACCAGAGACTCCACCGACTAAATACATTGTCACGATTGTCGTTAACGCAACAACAAGTACTGCAGAAAGGATTGGAGAATGTCCTTTATAAATCATCGGTAAAAATAAGAACAGAATGCATATCGCGGTAAATGCCAGCCCAATCACTGATGCAAGTCCCTGTTTTCCTCCGATAATAATTAGAGTTAACAGAAAAATCGCGATAATCAGATAGACCTGCATCTCTCTGTCCACACTATAAACTGAAGCAGAAAATGAACCATTTGCCTCACTTACTAATGCGATAACTTTACTGCCTTTTTTGCAATGTGCTCCGTATAAATATGCAGAAGAGCTGTCTGCTTCCATTGTTTTTCCTTTCCATTTTCCAGAAGTGATTTTTAATTTTACAAGCTGCCTTCCGATGTAAATTCCGTCTTTGGTTTCGTTGTCCTGTAAGACGTTCATTACAGTAGCTTTGGCAAATGTCCGCCCTTCCGTATCATATAGGGATTCTTTTTTTATCTGATTATACCGGCATAAAAAAATGAGAAACAGGATGCCCGCTACAATCAGGCATCCCCTTACTGCAATCTTTTTTATGTCAGTTTTCTTTAATTCTTCTGACATAAGATCTCCTGTTATTTCTTTACTGTTACTTTTTCACTGTTGCTTTTTTGATGTTACTTCTTTGCAGCTACTTCTTTACAATAACTTTTTTCACTGTGCTGTAATTTCCGTAAATTTTCTTGTTACCCACCTTCTTGAAGGCACGTACTTTTACGAAATATTTCTTGCCAGCTTTTAATTTCTTTACTGTAATTACATTTTTCTTTGTTGTTATTTTCTTTGCATTTTTGAAGTTCTTCTTTGTAGATAAAGTAACTTCATATCCGCTTACCTGTTCAGGAGATTTTTTAACTGTTATTTTGATTTTCTTTTTGCCAAGAGCTTTTACTCTTTTAACAACTGCCTTCTTTGGAGCAACTGCTTTTTCAGCCGGTTTTGTTGTATTTTTCTTTGCTGTTGTTGGCTGTTTTTTGTTATCTGTCTGTGTATTATCCGTCTGATTTTTATTATCAGATTCATTTACTTTTGCAATGCTGAATGTCTCGTCAATCTTTTCTTCTGTGTCTGTACGGTATGTATTGATCGTAAATGTTGTATCTGTAATATCAATTACGGAATATGTAGGTACATCCTGCTGCCAGCGGTTTGCGATATAGCTCTGCTGTCTTGGCACTAAGTCATAGTATTTACTACCTGATGAAGAACCTGCTGTCATGTAAAGAATACCCGTTGGATTAAATACGGTTGTACCCTTCTTTGTTACCTGCTGAATCGCATCTTTATCCATCACTTCATTTAAGTAATTAAGATATGCTTTTTGAGATGGATCTGTCGTGTCTGCTTTAATATTTTCTTTTGCTGTATATACCGTATCTGGATTCTCTCCTGCATCCATATCTTCATCTAACATTGGATCAAATTCATCATCTGTATATTCCGTTGTTTTATGTCCGCCTTTTAAAATCTGTGTACGGGAGTAAGCATGATCATGTCCGGTAAGAACAACATCTACTTTGTTATCTTCAAAAATTGGTGCAAGCTGATATCTTAAATTTGTGATTTCAGGCTCATTGGAATGTTCTGCAGAACCATAAATATCCTGATGGAGCGTAACGATTCTCCACTTGCAGTCTTTATTTGCTGCCACAGTCTGCTCGATAAACTGCTTATGTTCTTCCACATTTGTATCCTGTGTATTTAACATAATAAATAACGCATTGTCATGTTTGAACCAATAGTCACCGCCAACGGTTCCGTTAGAACCAAAATTACTTGCATTTGTGATATTAAAATGATAGAGATAATTTTCATTATCTGCATCATGGTTACCTACTGTTGTTGCTACCGGCAGATTCTTTAATACATCCGGGCTTAAATATCCACTGTACTCAATCTCACTTCCCCATGCTGCTTTTTTTGGAGATTTCTTCTTTGTACTCTGAATCTGGTCACCAGAAGAAAGAACAAAACTTGCTTTATTATTTGTCTTTTCCATCGCCTGGCTTAAAGTTGTATTCCAGTTAAATGCATCATTTGCTACCGCAACAGACTGTGCATTATAAAATATATCGGAATCTGTTCCTTTTTCTGGATTAGAAGAACCGATCTGCGGGTCACCTACAAAAATAAAGCTGAACTTACTTCCATTATCTGTCGTATATTTTTCTGGTGCTGTCCACTGTCCGTCTTTCTGATAACTGTAATAATAGTTTGTGTTAGCCTTTAAATCCGTTGCTGTTACTTTGTTCGATACATATTCTGTCTCATCTTTATCAGTAACTGCCTTTGTCTGCTCTGCCTCATATACCTTTGCATTTGTCAGTCTTTTATTTTCCGCGATTTTTAACTTCTGTACACCGGCAGATTTTTTTGTATACCATGCGAAATTTACAGAACTGTTATCACTTCCTGGAGAAAGAGAAATCTGCTCTCTATCTTTACTGATTGTACTGTTCCATTTTGTCATCCAATTGCTGTAGGCTCCACCGTAAGCCTCTACGGTATCCTGTGCATTCGTATATCCGTCTGGTGGTGCAGCAGCTTGGAGAACCGTTGCGCTCGTTGCTAAAATCGTTGCAGTCATTGCTGCAGCCGCAGCTTTTTTCCACATGAATTTTCTCATAATAACCTCTTTTCCTTAGAGCGTGTTTGAAAAATGCTCTAGCTCTGTTCCTTGCTAAAATTTAAAATCTACGTTATATAAAATAGCAAGGTTTTGTGAGGTCTGCTATCAGGGAAAGGTGGAATTCTGGTAAAATTGTGGTAAATTCTGATTGAAACAAAACGGACGAAACCTCGAAATCCCCACAATCACTATTCTAATTCGACTAAATCCAGCCATTGCCAGCTCACGAATTTAAAATATATTTTGTATTTCCCGCTTTACCTTGTTTTTTCAAAAAATAAATTCATAAACACGCTCTAGTTAATAGAAAAAAGTAGTGACCATAAATAACTATACGATTATGGCACTGGTTCAAGTGTCAATCCTATAGAATTTCATTTACCTTCAGGAGTTCGTCTGCTCCGTAGCCTGACAAATCAGAATTTTTAAATTATTTTTTTTTGCTAACCGAATGGAGGCAATATTATTTTTCTCTATTCTGGTAACAATTTTCGTGAAGCCTAAATATTCTTTGCCGAAGTGAATCAGAGGAGGAAGAATTTCTGAGGCGATTCCTTGTTGCTGCCATTTTTTTAGAACAGAGTAACCGATTTCGGCAGAATATTCATTAAAATCGTTTTCGGGATATTTTTCGGAAGTTTTTTCGGAACAGTGCTCAGAAATATTTTTGCTTTTTTTCTCGGGAATTTTCTCTGACAAATTCTCAGAAATTTTAAAATTTTTTTCTTTTGAGTTTAGGGTGTCTGAAGTTATTACATTTTCAAATGGTGAAAAACCGGCAATTCCTAAAAAAGTCTCATTTTCTTTGTTGAAGATTCCATAAATTCCATATCCATAAAATGCATATTGATTTTTTATATAATTTTGAAGAAATTCTTCGGCTTCTGCGTATGTGGTACAGTTTTGTGGAAAGAAGCAGCCGGAAGGGTTGTTTTTATTTTCTTCTTGAAGTTGCAGAAGTTCAGGGAGTTGCCTGGTGGTGAGTTCTCGGATGATGCAGCGGTTTGTGGTGGTTATAGTTAGAGGTTTTTTATAATGTCTGCAATACACTTCATTTAAGAAAAATGGACTGAGTCCATCTGTATCTAAAATCAGCCACGGGGTCCCCATCAGGGATTCTTGTCTGTTATTTTTGTGTGAAAATGCGATGACGGGAAGGTTGTGTTTTTTTGCAAGTTCGATGTTTTTGTCAAGGTCACATAAAATAAGCGAAAAATCTGGGAAATCAGTCAAGGCAGGAAACTCTTTAGAAATTATGAAATTTATGGTATAGTTAAAATATTCTGAGGAAAAATTCCGGGCAATATTATTTCCCTGGATTTCGTCCATAATAATAAAAAAGTTAAACATAACAGAATACCTTTCATTTTATTTTTGTATATTCTTGTTTATCATACGAAAGAAAAGAAAGATTGTAAAGGATATCTGTTTTGGAGGTAAACAATGCGAAAGGAAGAGAATACAGAAAAAGATGAGCTGTATGGCAAGCTGCAAGTTCATTTTATAGAGAATGTAGAGGCTGAGGAATCTTCTGAAGAAAAAGAATCGGATTCCGGAAATCTTTCTGATGAGACAGCTAGAAAGTCTGTATCGGCAGAAAAGGAGAATAGAGCAAAGAAGCCAGTACAAAAGGATATAGAGGAGGCATCGGCCAAATCAAAAGGGAAAAAGTCAGAGACCCAATCAGATAGTTCCAAAACTGATAGCGAAGATGATGTAAAAGAACAAAAAGGCAGCCGAAAGCGCAGACATAGCAAGGTAGATAAGCAGGAGGCAGAAGCTGTTGAGGAATCTTTTTATAAGGTAACAGGTGAGGCAGAGGAACATAAGTCTCACCCTGTTAGAAATGCAATATTAGGATTATTAGTCCTGATTCTTGTGGCAAGTGCGGTTGTATCCTACCCAATAGGAAAGGAATATTTTCAGGAAAAATCCGTAGCAGGAAAGGATATTGAAATCACGATTGAAAAGGGAAGTACTTCAAGAGATGTAAGTGCGATTCTTAAGAAAAAAGGTATCATTCGATACGAGGCCGCATTTTTATTGAAGCTATATTTCTCTGATTATAAAGGAAAGCTTCGCTATGGAACATTTGATTTAAATAATGGAATGAGTTTGGGTAAAGTTATCAAAGAACTGGCAACGCAGGACGGTCAAAAAGAGAATAAATTCACCATTCCAGAAGGATACACGATTGAGATGACGGCAAGCAAACTCGAAAAAGAAGGAATTATGTCCGCCCAGGAATTCCTTACTGCAGTGACGAATGCAGCTGTGACATCAAAGTATAAAGATGTCCTTCCGAAAAAGAAAAAAGTATTTTATCAGTTACAGGGATATATTTATCCGGATACCTATTATTTATCGAAAGATATTACCGGTGATCAGCTTGTGGCAAAGATGCTCGATGAATTTGATAAAAAGTTTGATCAGACAAGACAGGAAAAAGCGAAAAAGCTTGGTATGACTGTGGAAGAAGTTCTGATTCGTGCATCTCTTTTACAGAAAGAAACAGAACTTCCGGAGGAATATCCGATTATCGCAGGCGTTATTCAGAATCGTCTTGATAAAAAGATGAAGTTACAGTTCGATTCCACTGCTGTATATGCTATTACAAAAGGCCAGTATGGAATCGCACGAGTAATGTATAAAGACTTAAAAGTGGATTCTCCATATAACACATATAAGCATAAAGGCCTGCCAGTTGGACCAATATGTAGCCCAAGCTTAGAAGCGATTGATGGAGTGCTGAATCCACAGAAAAATGATTATCTGTATTTCCAGATGGATACAGTGAAGAATGATGGCTCCAATATTTTCAGTAAAACTTATGAGGAGCATAAGGCGGCTTCTGCGACTACAGAAGCGGCAGCAGAAACCACAACAACGGCTGCAAAACAAAAAACAAAGAAGAAATAAAGCCCTGATTTGTTGAGACAAAACGGACGCCCGAAAAGAGAGCCTATCCCCTATATTTGTGACTTTAGTCGCGGCGGTTTGAATGTTCGCTTAAGCGCTCGCATCCAAACCTTGCTCCGAGGCCACAAATATAGGGGATAGGCTCTCTTTTCGGGCTGACTGTGGTCGCTGAAGTAAAATCAGGATTCATATTGGGGGGACTCGTCTGTTTATCTCAATCCTACAACTTAGAATTTCTTCTCGTATTCTTTTAGGGCTTGTATAGCCTTTTTCGACAACGGATATAACATGATGATGTTAAAGATCGTCATCAATCCAATTCCGACATCTCCCAAATCCCATACAATTGTATACGCAGCAAGTCCTCCAACAAAAAGCATTGCTAGAGCAAGAACTTTGTAAGCTGTTTGAGAGAACCAGTTATCTCCAAAGAGGTAAGCTACGTTGGAGCGTGCATAAAACAAGATTCCGATAAATGTAGAAAAACTGAATAACCATAACGTTATGGCAATGAATATTACTCCGAATGAGCCGAGATGATATTCCATTGCTTTTTGTAATAAATCCATTCCAACGAGTCCTTCAGTGAGCTTTGTTGGAGTAAGGAGCATGATCATAGCAGTACAACTGCAGATCATAAGCGTGTCAATAAAAACGCCTAACGCCTGTGTTAATCCGACTTTAACAGGATTATCTGCAACAGCGGCTGCGGCTGCGCAAGGGGCAGAACCAGAACCGGCTTCGTTTGAAAAAAGGCCTCGTTTGATTCCATTCATAAGGACGGCACCGAATCCCCCGGCGGCTACCTGACGGAAACCAAAAGCTTCAGAAAAGATTCGTTCAAATACACCAGGGAGCTGTGTGATATTTGTGATGATAATAAACAATGTAATCAGTAAATAAAATCCAGCCATGATGGGAACGATAATATCCAAAACTTTTACGGTTGCATTTTTTCGAAGTACGATAATTGCGGCAAGTATTACAAGAATAACTGTAGTGTAAATCGGTGGAATGTGAAAAGCATTTTTAAAAGCAGATGCTACGGAATTACTTACTACCTGACTGATGCCGCACCAGCATATAAGGCCGGAAATGGCAAAGAGTACGGAAAGAAGTACATAACGTTTTTTCTTGCCGGATTTTTCTTCAAAATATCGATGAATGTAGTAAGCAGGTCCTCCTCGATATCCTCCATATAGAGGGTCTTTTTCTTTATAAATCTGTGATAAAGTTGCTTCGATAAAAGCGGTGGAAGAACCGATAAGGGCAGTAACCCACATCCAGAAAACAGCACCAGCTCCGCCAGCGGAAATTGCGGCAACTACACCGACCAGATTGCCCATTCCAACACGAGTTGCTGTGGAAACAATCAAAGTCTGGATGACGGAAAGTGCGCTTTGTTCTTCGCCTTTTTTTTCGAAAAGTGCGCCAACCATATCTTTAAAGAGACGTATTGGCAGAAACTTTGTACGGATTGTGAAATACACTCCGGTAGGAATTAGTAAAATGACTAAAAGTGAAAGGGGGAGTGTTCCGCCGCCGGGTAAGGGTGCGGTGAGTAAATCTCCCCATAAAAAATTGTATACTGTTTCGATTAATTTGACCATATTAATTTGTATCCTCCTGAAGGTAGTATATAATTTCTTTTTAATTTTGTAAATAAATAGTTGACTCTAGAAGAAAAATGGTATAAAATGGAAAAACAAACACATAAATGGTATAAAATAACTCAAATAGAAATTTAATACTTTTAAAAGTTCAAGAGAAAATAATGAAAGTTATTTAAAAAATTATTTTTGAGTCAAGTTAAATCTGTCAGTTGGAATGGTTTATAGATTAAACACATGTTAATAACTCCATTGCAGGGATTTTCATAATTATAGTATTTGGGTTACAGGGTCTGTAAAATAGTAAACTTAATAAAAATTCTGCAATTAGCAGGAGCCAGGGGGAGTATATGAGGGTAATTACAATGATTGTTATAGTTAGTATTTTACTGGTTATTTCTATAATTGATTTTAAAATCAAGATAATTCCGAATCAGTTAAATGTACTTTTGTTTATTTCAGGAATCTGGAGTGGTTTTGTTTTCCAGGAAGTTACATTCTTAAGTCGCTTTTTGGGCGTGTTTTCGGTTAGTATTCCGATGTTCATACTTGCAATTTTATGTTCAGGCGGACTGGGTGGAGGAGATGTTAAGCTAATGGCGGCAAGTGGAGTGTTACTAGGGATAAAGTGGAATATATTTGCTGCTTGTGCGGGATTACTTTTAGGAGGATTATATGGATTTTTTCTACTGATTACAAAGCGTGCGAAGCGAAAGGATTGCTTTGCGCTGGGACCTTTTTTGTGTATAGGGATTGCCGTTGTGTTTTTTAGATATATTTTTATGAAAGTGTGAGGGAGATAATATGGAATTACCGTGGATTCCCACTTAATTTTCTTTTCATCACTTCTGAGTAAAAAGTCGTTTTTCGTGAATTGTCTCATTGACATTTTGTCAAATAACGTGCCTGTTTTCCTATAGAGTTGTGTTGGCTTCATTCAGTTGACGTAGCCGCCCGTTACGCTGCCTTCATTCAGGCAAAATCTCCTGCAAATTGTGACACACATCTTGCAGAAAGCATTTTTTAAACACGTTCCAGTTGATTAAATTATGTAAAATTACGAAATTGTTATTTTTAAAAGATGGAGATAAATGGTGAAAACAAAGAGGAATCTCATAAAATAATTAAAAAAATGAAAAAAAATATTAGAATTTTAATCCTGAATAATCCTAAAATTACAACAAAAAATTATTGAGAAAAAATCTAAAATAAGCCATATGTATATTGTATACAAAACTGTTGGTTTTATAGCAATTTTAACCTAAAATTGTTCTCGGAAAAATACGTTGTCAAGGGGAAAAATTGGCATAAAAAGGCTGTTTCGGGCAAGATTTTGTATTTTAGAAGGAACAGTTCCGAATAAGCTTTACATTACCTCAAAAAAATGATAATATTATGTCGAATTTAAAATAAACCACAACTTTTGACAAGGAGGAATAATCAATGCCTAGAGCAAAACAGTCTATGGATGGAAATACCGCAGCAGCTCACGTAGCATATGCGTATACAGATGTTGCAGCTATCTATCCTATTACACCATCTAGTCCAATGGCTGATTCCGTTGACCAGTGGGCAGCAGCAGGACAGGAAAATATTTTTGGTAACCAGGTAGTTGTTAGTGAGATGCAGTCTGAGGCAGGTGCAGCAGGTACTGTTCACGGTTCTCTTGCAGCTGGTGCTATCACAACAACATTTACAGCATCCCAGGGTCTTCTTCTTATGATCCCTAACATGTATAAGATCGCAGCTGAGCAGCTTCCATGTGTATTTGATGTATCTGCACGTACAGTTGCTACACAGTCTCTGAACATTTTCGGTGACCACAGTGACGTATATGCATGTCGTCAGACAGGATTTGCTATGCTGGCAGAAACTAACCCACAGGAAGTTATGGACTTAAGCCCTGTAGCACATCTTGCTGCAATCGAAGGTAAAGTTCCATTCATCAACTTCTTCGATGGTTTCCGTACATCTCATGAGATTCAGAAGATCGAAAAATGGGATTATGCAGACTTAAAAGAAATGTGCAACATGGATGCAGTTAAAGCTTTCCGTGAGCATGCTCTTAACCCAGAACACCCAGCTATGCGTGGTTCTCACGAAAACGGTGACGTTTTCTTCCAGCACAGAGAAGCTTGTAACTCTGTTTACGAAGCTTTACCAGCTGTTGTTAAGAAATACATGGGCAAAATCAACGAAAAACTGGGAACTAACTACGATTTATTCAACTACTATGGTGCAGAAGATGCAGACCGCGTAATCATCGCTATGGGATCTATCTGTGACGTAGCAGAAGAAGTAATTGATTACTTAACAGCAAAAGGTGAAAAGGTTGGTTTAATCAAAGTTCGTTTATATCGTCCTTGGGTATCTTCTGCATTATTAGACGTTATTCCTAAGACAGCTAAGAAGATCGCTGTTCTTGACCGTACAAAAGAGCCTGGAGCATTAGGAGATCCTTTATATCTTGATGTTGCTACAACTCTTAGAGAAGCAGGTCTTAACGATATCGTTCTTACAGCTGGACGTTACGGATTAGGTTCTAAAGATACTCCTCCTTCATCTGTATTTGCTATTTATAAAGAACTTGAAAAAGACGCTCCAAAGAGCCGTTTCACAATTGGTATCGTGGATGATGTTACAAACTTATCTTTACCAGAAGTTAAACCAGCTCCTATTACATCTGCTCCTGGTACAGTAGAGTGTAAGTTCTGGGGTCTTGGTGGAGACGGTACTGTAGGTGCTAACAAGAACTCTACAAAGATCATCGGTGACCACACAGATAAATACATTCAGGCATACTTCCAGTATGACTCCAAGAAGACAGGTGGTATTACAATTTCTCACCTTCGTTTTGGTGACAATCCAATCAGAAGCCCATACTACATTAATCAGGCTGACTTCGTAGCATGTCACAACCCATCTTATGTAGTTAAAGGTTACAAGATGGTTCAGGATGTTAAACCAGGCGGAATCTTCATGATCAACTGCCAGTGGTCTGATGAAGAATTAGATCATCATATGCCTGCAGCAGCTAAGAAGTATATTGCTGACAACAACATTCAGTTATACACAATCAACGCGATTGATAAGGCTATTGAGATTGGTATGGGTAAACGTACTAACACAATCTTACAGTCCGCATTCTTCAAATTAGCGAACATCATGCCTATCGACGAAGCAGTAGAATTCATGAAAGCAGCAGCTAAGAAGTCCTACAGCAAGAAGGGTGACGCTGTTGTAGAGATGAACTACAAAGCTATCGACGCTGGTGTAGATGCTGTTCATAAAGTAGAGATTCCAGCTTCCTGGTCTAACCCAGCTGCTGATGCTCCTGCTAAAGAACTTACAGGACGTCCAGAGACAGTTAAGATGGTTAAGGAAATGATGGAACCTATCGGAATCATGGATGGTGACAGCCTGCCAGTATCTACATTCGTAGACAACGCTGACGGACAGTTCGAACTTGGTGCTTCCGCATACGAAAAACGTGGTACTGCTGTATCTGTTCCAGAATGGAATCCAGAAGCTTGTATCCAGTGTAACCAGTGTGCGTTTGTATGTTCCCATGCTACAATTCGTCCTTTCTTAGTAAGCGAAGACGAAATTAAGGCAGCTCCTGACAACATGAAAGTTGCAGATACAAAGCCAAAGGCAAGCGAATACAAATTTACAATGAGCGTATCTCCATTAGACTGTATGGGATGTGGTGAGTGTATCACAGTTTGTCCTGCTGCAGCTAAGGGCGCATTAAAGATGGTTCCACAGGAAAGCCAGGCAGCAGAACAGCCAGTATTCGATTACTTAGTTGCAACTGTTGGAAGAAAACCAGGTGCTCCTGCAGATACTACAGTTAAGGGATCTCAGTTCAACCAGCCATTACTTGAGTTCTCCGGATCTTGTGCAGGATGTGCAGAGACATCTTACGCTCGTCTGATTACTCAGTTATTCGGAGAGCATATGTACATCTCCAACGCAACAGGATGTTCATCCATCTGGGGTGGTCCTGCAGCAACAGCTCCATATACAGTAAACAAAGATTCCAAACAGGGACCAGCTTGGGCAAACTCCTTATTCGAGGATAACGCAGAGCACGGCTTTGGTATGTATCTTGGACAGAAGACTTTACGTGATCAGGCTATCGCTAAATTAGAGAAGATGGCAGCATCCGATAAAGCATCCGATGAATTTAAAGCAGCATTTGCTAAGTTCATGGAAACAAAAGACAATACAAAAGAAAATACACCTGATGCTCAGGCATTAATCGCTGAGGTAGAAAAAGCAGCAGCAGCTGGATGCCCAGATGCAGCAGAAGTATTAGAGAAGAAACAGTATCTCGCTAAGAAGTCCGTATGGATCTTCGGTGGTGACGGATGGGCATATGATATCGGTTTCGGTGGATTAGACCATGTATTAGCTTCCGGTGAGAACGTAAACGTTATGGTATTCGATACTGAGATGTACTCCAACACAGGTGGACAGGCTTCTAAAGCTTCTAACATCGGTGAGGTTTGTCAGTTCGCAGCAGCTGGTAAAGAAATCAGCAAGAAGAGCCTTGCAGAGATCGCTATGAGCTACGGATACGTATACGTTGCACAGATTGCTCTTGGTGCTAACCCTAACCAGGCAGTTAAATGTCTTGCAGAAGCAGAAGCTTACAACGGACCATCCCTGATCATCGGATACGCTCCATGTGAACTTCACGGTATTGCTAAGGGTGGTATGAACCACTGTCAGGATGAGATGAAGAAAGCCGTTAAGGCTGGTTACTGGAACCTCTTCTCCTTCGACCCAGCTAAGAAAGCTGAAGGAAAGAATCCATTCACATTAACATCTAAAGAAGGCGACGGATCATATCAGGAATTCTTAAATAACGAATCCCGTTACACTCGTCTGATTAAGCCATTCCCAGAAAGAGCTGAAAGACTCTTCAACGAATCTGAGAAGGTTGCTAAGGCTCGTTACGAGCACCTGCAGAGACTCGTTGAGCTTTATAAATAATAAAGCCTGAACTGGTCAGTCAGATTAGTTATACAAAAGATAAAACTATTTTATGAAATACAAAAGAGAAGCTATGTGTCAGCTATGCTGATGCATGGCTTCTTCTTGTATGTTGAAAAAAAGAAGGGAATTGTATTATAATAAATCATAACAAATTAATGACTGATAGATGTACTGACAATGGTTTTGAAGAGGGACAGGAATGCTATATAAAGAAGATTTTGGAGAAGGAAAAAATATAGAATTTAAAAGAGAGATACCGAAAAGACATGAGAAGTTATTAAAAGATGTTATTGCTTTTTCCAATTCTACGGGGGGTAAAATTTTTATTGGAATTGAGGATAAGACGAATGAAGTTATTGGGATTGGAGAGAAGAATCCATTTAGATTAGCAGATGATATTTCAAATATGATATTTGACAGCTGCACTCCAATAATTGATCCGGAAATTACAATACAGACATTAGAAGGAAGAACAGTTGTTGTTGTAGAAGTTTTTCCAGGACGTATGCGTCCTTATTATCTCAAGTCATTTGGGAAGGAACAAGGTTCTTATATAAGAATAAATGATACAAGTCGTCCTGCTGATGATAGAAAGTTAAAGGAACTAGAATTAGAAGGTCAAAAGATTTCTTATGATACTTTACCGGAAATAGACATGGAGTACTCGGAACGAGAGGCGAAGATATTATGTAATGCAATGGAAAAAGTGGCATATGATGTGCAGACAACATATGTAACAAGAGCAATACAGGAAACGTCATTAGATCCCAAGCAAAATACAGAAAAAACTGAAATTATAAATAAAATGACAATCGAGAAACTAGAAGACTTAGGGTTATTGTGCCGAATAGGAAAAGACCTTCAACCCACCCATGCGTTTAGACTAATGACGAAGAATAAAATACGGTATGCCAAAATTCAATGTGCGTTATTTAAAGGAACAGAAAGAGATATTTTTATAGATAAAAGAGAATTTGATGGACCATTATATGTACAGCTGGAAAATGCTTATCAATTTGTATTAAAGCATATCAATCTTGGTGCAAAGATAGAAGGGTTACATAGAAAAGAAGCGTATGAACTCCCGGTTCGAACAATAAGAGAATTGATTACTAATGCAGTTGTTCATAGAAGTTATTTGGATGAGTCTTGTATACAGGTTTGTGTCTATGATGACAGGATAGAAGTAACATCTCCCGGAATGCTTTATGGGGGACTGGATATACAGTCAGCTAAATCAGGTAAATCAAAGTGCAGAAATACAGCGATTGCTGAAGCATTTCGTTATATGGGACTTATAGAAGCGTGGGGAACAGGAATCCCAAGAATGATAAAAGAATGCAGAGAATATGGATTGAGAGAGCCAGTGTTTGAGGAACTGGGAGATGGTATACGAGTAACTATATTCCGGGAAAATGAAGAATTGGAGATGCGAAAACGGGCGGAGAATATACAGAACGCTGAAAATAAATACCAGTATATGAATAATATAAATAGTGAGAACTTAGCATCTGTAGTAAAAGAACAAACAGTGGAATATAGAGAGCAAAATCACTGTTTCAATACAGAAAAATCACTGTTTAATGCGCTGGATTCACAAGGAAATGAAAAAAAATACTGTTTGAATGATGAAAAAACACTGTTTGAAACAACAAGTCAGGATAAAACCCACTGTTTTGAAACGTCTGTATTGACTGCAGAGAATAAATATATGTTATATAAAAAGCTGAAAGAACTACAAGTTAATAAAAGCATAGGTAGCGTCACTGCATTAAATATAAAGGAGATTATCGAAAGCTTTTCAGGAGAAGAAGTCTTTGGGCGAAAAGAAATAAAACAAAAACTGGGATATAAAGACAGTAAGGCGGGATTTCTGATTCAAACAATGCGGGAATTTGAGTTGATTAAAGATGTGAAAGGAAGGGGCAAGGGAAAGTATTGTTTTGATATTTAAAACTCTATCTTGGCTTTCATAAGAAAATTTAAAGCCGTACTTCTGTGAAGAACGGCTTTAATGTATAATTGAAAATAGTATTGAATAAAATTATATAGAAGGACTATTTTAATTTTTTTGAGCGTATAGATTCTTTTACTGTGGAAATCAATACAAATAAAGTACTAATTACATCATAAGCATCAGATAAATTATCGTATGTATTTTTTGTTTTAAGAAAAAACTTTTTAAAAGTTGATAAAAGTTGAGTTGCTTTTTTTGTGGATAATGTTAAATGGAATTTATTTTGTTTCTTATATGTATTATATGTATTTGTAGCAACTTTCTTTTTGTAGTTTTTAGGATTACGTTGCTCTTGGTTTTTGTTTGTGTATTGTTCTTGTATTTCGGATAATTTATTTTTCCCTTTTTGGTGAGAAGATCCATCAGAAATATCTAAAATACTAACTTGTACAGTAGGGTGGTAGGTAGGCGTTGGGAGAGTGTTAATGGTATTAAATGGCATACAAATTAAAGTGGCTATTATAATAAGAGATAAAGTTTTAGAAATTTTGGGTACAATTGAAAGCTGCTTAGCTTTAGCTTTTTTGTTAGATAAAGCTTTAAAAATCTTTGAATCTTTTTCTAAAGATTTTACAGTGCAAGGGACTGTCGTTAGAGTATTATTAATTGCTTTTCTATTTTCTGGCGTGTTAGGGATTAAAATATAATCAGATTCTAGTTTGTTGATAAGTTCCTTGTAGAGTTTTTCATAAAATTTGTTAATAATCATTGTGATTTCTCCTTTCTTTTTTCTATAATAATAAATGCGTATTTTTTTGCGAAATGGCCTCTCCTTTCTGTATCGAATTTCAACATTTTTTGTTGATTATTATTAATATGTATAATTTTTTCTTTTTGTATTGCTCTGATTTGCCATGTGTGTAATTAAAATCTCCTTTCTTACATTAGTATGAGAGATTAGGGAAATTTTCTTTTTGAAAAGACAGTTTACGAAAAAAGAATCCGATTCTTTTTTTGCTTTTTCACTACAAATAGTATGCTAGTTTAGACAATGGCATAAAATTGTAGAATTCAACCAATTACTTACTTAATTTTCTTAAGTTATTTTGTATACAATGTTAATAAAATGCAGGATTTGTATTTGAAAATTACATTTATAATTGTATGAATTGTCTTTAAATCTGAAAATAACGATGAATAAAGAGGTGAAATCACAAACAAAATTGTACTTTTATAAGAACAATATAATCTAAAAAGAAATAAAAACCAAATAAACTAACTACAATATCCCCTAAAACAAGAGTAATAATCAGAAAATAATATATTAAAAAATAAATAATCAAATTATTAGACAACTCACCTTAATGTTTATATTTACAACCTATTTAAAATGTTGTAATATGATAACAACAAAAAGAAATGCAGGAAGTCATTACAACTACTTCTGAAAATGAATTTGTTACTTTTTAAATATGTAATTATTCAGAGATTTATAGATTTTTATTCAGACTATAGATACTCATTCAGGATTATGAAATCATAAGATTACAAGAGCATGAGAACATGAGAATCATAAGGTTTGATTAAGAGTTCCTGATAATTACTAATTACAAAAATATAATTTACAACTGATGAATATTTACTATTTCATAGTGATGCAAGAAAGGGTGAGACCATGTATCAGGACAATATGCGACAGGGTCTATATGATTCAAGTCTGGAGCATGATAACTGTGGTATTGGTGCTGTAGTAAACATCAAGGGTCTTAAGAGCCATGAGACAGTGTCGAATGCCTTGAAAATTGTTGAAAATCTTGAACATAGAGCCGGCAAGGACGCCGAGGGTAAAACGGGTGACGGAGTAGGTATCTTAGTGCAGATATCCCATAAGTTCTTCGAAAAAACCTGTAGTACTCTCGGCTTTTCTATTGGCAAGGAACGTGACTATGGTATTGGTATGTTCTTTATGCCACAGGATGAGTTACAGAGAAACCGTGCTAAGAAGATGTTTGAGATTATCGTTGAAAAAGAAGGCTTAAATTTCTTAGGCTGGAGAGAGGTTCCGGTTCAGCCGGGCATCCTCGGAAAGAAAGCAGCGGACTGCATGCCATGCATTATGCAGGGATTTGTAAAGAGACCGTTTGATGTTCCACGAGGACTTGACTTCGATAGAAGACTTTATATTGTAAGACGAGTATTTGAGCAGTCTAACGATTCTGCTTATGTTGTTTCTTTAAGCAGCAGAACAATCGTATATAAAGGTATGTTCTTAGTTGGACAGTTAAGATTATTCTATAATGACCTTCAGGATAAGGATTATGAATCTGCAATCGCATTAGTTCATTCCCGTTTCTCCACAAACACAGTTCCAAGCTGGGAGAAAGCACATCCTTATCGTTACATCGTTCATAATGGTGAGATTAATACTATTCGTGGTAATGCCGATAAGATGTTAGCCCGTGAGGAAAACATGGAATCTGATTATCTGAAGGATGAGATGATTAAGCTGACACCAGTCGTAGATCCAAACGGTTCTGACTCTGCAAGATTAGATAATACATTAGAATTCCTCTTAATGAGTGGAATGCCACTTCCTCTGGCAATGATGATCACGATTCCAGAACCTTGGGAAAATAACGAGGGCATGAGCAGAGAGAAGAGAGACTTCTATCAGTACTACGCAACAATGATGGAGCCTTGGGATGGTCCTGCATCTATCCTCTTTACAGATGGAGATATCATGGGAGCCGTACTTGACCGTAATGGTCTTAGACCTTCCCGTTACTATATTACAGATGATGACCAGTTAATTCTTTCTTCTGAGGTTGGGGTGTTAGACTTTGACACAACACATATCGTAAAGAAAGAGAGACTTCACCCAGGTAAAATGCTTCTCGTAGATACTGTAAAAGGTGAGCTGATTGACGATGAAATCTTAAAAGATTCTTATGTAAAGAATCAGCCTTACGGTGAATGGTTATCCGATAACCTTGTATTCTTAAAAGACTTAAAGATTCCGAATGTTGCAGTAGAAGAATACAGCTATGAAGAGAGCAACCGCCTGATGAAAGCATTTGGTTACTCTTATGAAGAAGTGAAAGATTCTGTATTACCGATGGCATTAAACGGAAGTGAAGCAATCGGAGCGATGGGGGTTGATACTCCATTAGCAGTACTTTCTAAGAGACATCATCCATTATTTGATTACTTTAAACAGCTTTTTGCACAGGTAACAAACCCTCCTATTGATGCGATTCGTGAGGAAATCGTTACATCCACTTCCATCTATGTTGGCGGAGAGGGGAATGTGTTGGAAGAAAAGGCAGAAAACTGCCATGTATTAAAGATTCATAACCCTATTTTAACAAATACAGACTTATTAAAGATTCGTTATGCAAAAGTAAAGAATATCAATGTAAAAGATGTGCCGATTACTTATTACAAAGGAACACCGCTTGATAAGGCTATCAATCATTTATATGTTGCTGTTGACCAGGCGCATAAAAATGGTGCAAATGTTGTTATTTTGACAGATAGAGGTGTTGATGAGAACCATGTGGCAATTCCATCTCTGTTAGCAGTATCTGCTGTACATCATCATCTCATTGAGACAAAGAAGAGTACTTCTGTAAGTATTATCTTAGAGAGTGGTGAGCCAAGAGAAGTACATCATTTCGCCACACTGTTAGGTTACGGCGCATGTGCTATCAACCCATATCTGGCACAGTTCAGTATTAAGAAGCTGATTCAGGATGGTTTATTAAAGAAAGATTACTATGCAGCAGTAAATGATTACAATAACGCAGTACTTCACGGTATCGTAAAGATCGCATCTAAGATGGGTATTTCCACACTGCAGTCCTATCAGGGTTCTCAGATTTTTGAGGCAGTTGGTATCAGCAAGAAAGTCATTGATGAGTACTTTACAAACACAGTAAGCCGTGTAGAAGGTATCACAATTGAAGATATCGCAGAAGATGTAGATTACCATCACTCCAAAGCATTTGATATGTTAGGACTGAAAAATGATCTTAGTCTTGACAGTGAAGGTGATCACAAATATAGAAGTGGTAAAGAAGAACATCTTTACAATCCACTGACCATCCATACATTACAGACAGCAGCATGGACAAATAATTATGAACTGTTTAAACAGTATACTTCCATGATTAATAAAGAAACTTCTCCAGTAAGTCTTCGTGGATTAATGGATTTCAATTATCCATCCAAAGGAGTTCCTATCGAGGAAGTTGAATCTGTAGATTCTATCGTGAAACGATTTAAGACAGGTGCTATGAGTTATGGTTCTATTTCCAAGGAAGCACATGAGACTCTGGCAATCGCGATGAACATGATTCACGGTAAATCAAACACTGGTGAAGGTGGAGAAGATTTAGAGCGTCTGACAGTTGGTCCAGATGGACTGAATAAATGCTCTGCAATCAAGCAGGTAGCTTCCGGTCGTTTCGGTGTAACAAGCCGTTACCTTGTAAGTGCACAGGAAATTCAGATTAAGATGGCACAGGGAGCAAAACCTGGTGAAGGTGGACATTTACCAGCAGGAAAAGTATATCCTTGGATTGCAAAGACAAGACATTCAACACCTGGTGTAGGACTAATCTCACCACCACCTCATCACGATATTTACAGTATTGAAGATTTGGCACAGTTAATTTATGATTTGAAAAATGCAAACAGAAATGCCCGCATTTCTGTAAAACTGGTATCTGAAGCAGGTGTCGGAACGGTCGCAGCCGGTGTAGCAAAAGCTGGCGCACAAGTAATCCTTATTTCCGGACATGACGGTGGTACAGGTGCAGCACCTCGTAATTCTTCTATCCATAATGCCGGACTTCCGTGGGAGCTTGGACTTGCTGAGACACACCAGACATTAATTAAAAATGACCTTCGTAATAAAGTTATCATCGAGACGGACGGTAAGCTTATGAGCGGCCGCGACGTAGCAATGGCAGCAGCACTTGGAGCAGAAGAATTTGGATTTGCTACTGGTCCGCTGATTACAATGGGCTGCGTTATGATGAGAGTTTGTAACTTAGATACTTGTCCAGTAGGTATCGCAACACAGAATCCGGAACTTAGAAAACGTTTTAAAGGTAAACCGGAATACGTTGTAAACTACATGAAGTTCGTTGCACAGGAAATGCGTGAATACATGGCAAAACTTGGTGTCCGCACTGTAGATGAACTAGTAGGACGTACAGACCTTCTGAAAGAACTTCCAGAAGCAAAAGAGTACCACTTAGATTTATCTGCTATTTTAAATAATCCATATGTAGATAAGAAGCATCCAATCTGCTACAACAAGAAGAATGAATACAACTTTGAATTAGAAAAGACATTAGATGAAAAAGTTCTTCTTACTAAGTTGAAGACAGCGCTTGATAAAAAGCAGAAGAGAAGCATTTCTATCGATGTTGGAAATACAGACCGTTCCTTTGGTACAATCTTTGGTTCTGAAATTACAAAGAAATATTACAACACACTGGAAGATGATACATTTACTGTACAGTGTACAGGAGCCGGCGGACAGAGCTTTGGAGCATTTATTCCAAATGGTCTTACATTAGAGCTTGTCGGTGACAGTAATGACTACTTCGGAAAAGGATTATCCGGTGGTAAATTAATCGTTTACCCTCCAAAAGGAATCCGCTTCAAAGCCGAGGAAAATATTATCGTTGGTAACGTAGCACTTTACGGTGCAACAAGCGGTCAGGCTTATATTAATGGTGTGGCTGGTGAACGTTTCTGTGTTCGTAACTCCGGTGCAACAGCTGTTGTAGAAGGTGTCGGCGATCACGGATGCGAGTACATGACTGGTGGTAAAGTCTTAATTATCGGTAAGACTGGAAAGAACTTCGCAGCCGGAATGAGCGGCGGTGTTGCCTACGTTCTTGATGAGGATAACGACTTATACTTAAGCCTCAACAAGGAAATGGTTTCTTCCGAACCAGTTGTTTCTAAATATGATGTTATGGAAATTAAGGATATGATTACCGCCCATGTGGCATATACAAACTCTGAAAAAGGTAAAGAAATCTTAAATGATTTTAGCAAATATTTACCGAAGTTTAAGAAAATCATTCCACACGATTACAAGAAAATGCTCAAGAAGATTTCCGAAATGGAAGGAAAAGGTCTTAGCGCAGAGCAGGCACAGATTGAAGCATTTTACGAAATTAAAAGAGGATAGGAGGAGAGCGCTATGGGAAAACCAACTGGATTTTTAGAATATGAACGAAAAGAAAGCGTGGGAGAAGCGCCGTTAAAGAGAATCAAACATTTTAACGAATTTCACACTCCCCTGTCCAAAAAAGAACAGGAGAGACAGGGAGCAAGATGTATGAACTGTGGAGTTCCATTTTGCCAGTCCGGTATTTTGATTAAAGGAATGGTTACCGGATGCCCGCTTAATAATCTGATTCCTGAATGGAATGATGCAACTTACACAGGTAACTGGGATGAAGCTTATAACCGTCTTAGAAAGACAAATCCATTTCCAGAATTTACAGGTCGTGTATGTCCACATCCTTGTGAAGTCGGATGTACCTGTAACTTAGGCGGGGATCCGGTTAACATCAAAGAAAAAGAGTTAAGTATTATAGAGCGAGCTTATGAAAGTGGCCTGATCAAACCGGAGCCACCAGAAGTCCGCACAGGAAAGACAGTTGCTATCGTAGGTTCCGGTCCATCCGGACTCTGCGTGGCAGAATACTTAAACCGCCGTGGCCATTCTGTAACTGTTTACGAGCGTTCCGACCGTGTTGGTGGACTGCTCATGTACGGAATTCCTAACATGAAGCTTGAAAAAACATATATTGAGAGAAAAGTAAAGCTCATGGAAAAAGAAGGCGTTGTATTCAAGACAGGCGTAAACGTTGGTGTAGACGTAAAAGCACAGGACTTAAAGAAACAGTATGATGCTGTTGTGCTTTGCTGTGGAGCCTCTAATCCAAGAGACATCAAAGCACCAGGCAGAAAGAGCAAAGGAATTTATTTTGCAGTAGATTACTTAAAGGCAGCAACAAAGAGCCTTTTAGATTCTAACTTCGCAGATAAAAAATACATTGATGCCAAAGATAAAAATGTCATGGTTATCGGTGGCGGTGACACAGGAAATGACTGTGTTGGAACATCCATCCGTTTAGGATGTAAGAGCCTCATTCAGTTAGAAATGATGCCAAAACTTCCAGATGAACGTCAGCCAAATAACCCATGGCCAGAATGGCCTAGAGTCTGCAAGACAGACTACGGTCAGGAAGAAGCTATCGCTGTATTTGGCAAAGACCCACGAGTATATCAGACAACCGTAAAAGAATTCATTGCCAATGAAAAAGGCGAAGTCTGCAAGGCAAAACTCGTAAAACTTGAAAGTAAATTCGACAAAAAAGCCGGAAGAAATATCATGGCAGAAGTCGCTGGCAGCGAGTATGAAGTACCTGTTGATTTGGTATTAATCGCAGCAGGATTCTTAGGAAGCCAGTCATATGTTACAAAAGCTTTTGGCTTAGATCTTACAGAACGCACGAATGTAAAGACAGTAGAAGGACATTTCAAGACAAATGTAGATAAAGTCTTTACTGCAGGTGATATGCATCGAGGACAGTCACTTGTTGTATGGGCAATCAGGGAAGGTCGCGATTGCGCAAGAGAAGTTGATAAAGCCCTGATGGGATACTCAAATCTGTAACTTCTGGTTTGCCGCAGGCAAAGAGACGCTCGCAGTAAATAAAAG
>OLWB01000519.1_pt1 | contig 40726 bp, 36 predicted proteins | sample 1673331 | NCBI WGS metagenome assembly OLWB01 (sample SAMEA3178943, study PRJEB25190) | human gut metagenome | biome: human gut; feature: human-associated habitat; material: faeces | place: Austria | collected 2013
CTTCACCATTGATGTCACGCAGGTCACCCATACGTTTATTCAGGTTGTTGACCTCACTCAAAAATGATTTGTACCCCACAGATGCAAGGCCTGAGGCACTTTGGGTTGCGGCGGGATTTTCTGCCATCCTGTACCCGGTCAGGTTCCATGTTGTTTTATCTCCGGCGTCTTTAGCTGTAATAACAGGTGTGACATTGCTGAAACCTATTGCCTGTTCACTTCCTTTAAAAACATCCTTACTGCTGTTCCCCGGTGCACTCACCAGTTCAATATCCAGTTTTTCTCCGGTGGGTTTGTTCAGAAAATCAACCAGCAGAATATTGTCCTTACCTGACAGCTTTTGGTTTACTACCAGCTTATCCGCATTTTTCAGGTCCGTACGCATGGCATACGCAGTGCCATTCGTCGTCAGCTCATCAACCGTCAGTGTATGGAATGCTTTATTCGCTGCACTTCCTGTAAAATATGGCATGCTTCCGGTATTTTTTAACGAGCGAAGTGAGGAGTCTCCTGTCAGTTGCCACCAGGTGTTGTTCATAGTGGCAGATGCTGACGGGGCATGAATTGCACCGCGGTATGCCGTATTAAAACCACTCAGTAATCCTACCGCGAGTCCCCGGGATGCCTTCTCAGACAATATGCCCTCTTTACCTGATTCAGTTCCGAAGCTGATTGTGGCCTGTTTATCAGAAATAATATCACCAACAACAGATGCCTGGTCTCTGGCTTTCAGTACTGATGAATCAGACATCAGTTTAAATCCGCCATCAGCCATATTGATGGTCGGTAAAAAAGCAGCATCATCTGAATTCACTGGTGTACCGGTAAGCAGAAGGGAAGCGTCACCAATATCAATGCTTCCACTTGTAAACAGCCCTCCCTGAGCGGTCAGCGCACCTCCTTTATGAATATTCAGGGAGCTGTTTATAAATGACGATGCATCTGAGAACAGGACTGAAGATGAAGAAACATTGATATGACTGTCTTCAGACGTAACCCCGCCACGAAAATTATCGCGGATATCCAGTGCTGATTTTTGCTCCAGAGTGATATGCCCTGTATAGGAGGATGTTCCTGCGGCAGCAGATTTCCCTTCAACACTGATGACATCATTACCTGTTCCGTCATTTTTATCAGTAAAGACTGTATCTCCGCCGATAATAACAGTGCTCTGGTTAACGGCCCTGATATTCCCGTTCATAAATGCATTACGGGACAGACTGAAGTCCGCATTATTAAGATTCAGATTGTTGAGTGAGAACTCCCTGTTCTCCCAGTCACTCTGCGATGCAGAAACAGTTTGCCCTGCATGAATAACCGGGTGTCCCTGGAAGATAAGAGCACCGTCCTGTTTTGACATATCTCCTGATATACTGACAGAGCCATCAAGCGTTAAAATATCATTGCCTGCCAGTTTGGGGATTTCCACACTGGTATTACCGGTTATTTTTCCATGATATATATATGATAAAGGAGCGCTTTCCTGCATTTTCATCTGAGTATATAACCCAATTGCTTTTTCTTTATCCTTACCCAGCCTTTGCCATTCGCTCTGATTATTCAGCGCGCCAAACAAAGCGCTGCCATATCGGTTACTTTTCAACAGATAATAATTTCCGTCAAAGGTCGTATAATACAGATCACCTGGTTTGCCTGTCCCCCCCATTATATTTATATTATTAACAACCACATTTATTTCTTCTGCTTTCAGAGGAGATAACGAAAGTGTGACTATGGATTTATCTGTCTGATTATCGTTGCTGATTTCAGCACCATAATCTGCAGCCTGAAGACGGGAAAAGGTAAAATCATACCCATTTAAATCCAGTTTCCCACCCCGATATCCCCAGCTGATATTATCTGCATCTACCTGGTTTGCCCCGTTAAGTTTAACTGTTGCCCGACCACTGGCTATATTGATATGGCTAAACGCCTGTTGTTTCTGGTTTGCATCTGGCTGTTGCTCAAGAACAACAACGCCGTCCCCAACTTTAAGGCCACCTTTATTCTCACCATGACCATTAACAGTTAATGTCCCGGAACCAACTTTATGCAGATTATCACCGGCAATGCCATTAACTCCCCATTTGACATTTGCCTCGTCACCGACAATAATTCCGGCACCAGTCCATGTACTGTTATTATTTGTCAGTACAGTGTAGTCTTTATCAAACTGAAGATATCCGGCTCCCTGCTCCACACTGGATACCAGTTCGATTTTCCCTTCATTACCTGAGAACACAAGATTGTTCCCGGTATTTGCATTTCCGTTTACACTACCAGTCATGGAAAAAATCTTCTCTCCCTGACTGAGAGTACCTGTACCTCTCGAACGATCAAATTCCCAGCGTAAGATATTCTCCTCCGGAGAAGCAACAATAATTGGTTTAAGGTCATCCTGTAATTTTTGACTGATAAAGTCATGAGGTATCAGGAGCCAGTCATTTCGTGCACCTTTTACTCCATAATTATGCAGAGTAACTCCAGCTAATACCCATTTTTTGTCAATGTTATCCCAGGCATATAACGGCGAACCACTGTCTCCACTCTGTCCATAACTGGCAAGAGGTCCCTGGTTTTTATCAAAGGTATTTCCCGGGTTTGCTGAAATCATCTTCATACCGTTATAGTGAGTATAATAAGGTTTCCCCACTGTTCCGCCGGTCAGATAAGCCTTTTCTGGAGTGTAAGCCTGCAGTAGTTTATCTGTGCCATTTGCATAACGGATATATTGAGAGCCAACGCCCGCACGGTAAAAAGCCGTATACCGGTTATTATTAAATTTATCCTTTCCCTGTATATCTGCGGGAATTACTTCTGTAACAAGCTTATTTAATCGTGGGGCAGAAAAATCTATACCAGCAAGGTTATTATCAACTATTTTATATATCTGGTCATAACCAAAAGTTGCTGATGAAACACTTTGTAAACCACCATGTTTAGCCGATACAACATAACCAGGATGAATCAATGTGGTATGACCATCACGAGAAAGACTGGAAAAATCAAGCATGGGAACATCAAGAACCCCAACTTTATTTCCATTGTTGTCGTTTATTTCAATTCCTGTCACTCCGGGGGTAAACACACCTTTATTTTCAGCAAAGTCACGAAAAGTCTGATATGGTATTTCTGCACTGACCGTTGATGCTTTACCCGGTAAAGCAGAAAGAGTCACTGATAATACCAGGGAAACCGTCATTAATCTTCTGCCGGTTTTTCCTGTGACCTTCTTACTTAATTCTGACACAGCTATAAGCCCACCAGTAAGGGAGCTATATTTAAGCGCGTATATTTTATTCATATAATTCCTGTTATATAATTATATGGTATTGAAATGTATTATCTGTCCGGAAAGAGTGAGTGCTGAATCTATTTTAAATGGTATCATAAATACCTGTCCACACTTAAGATTTTCCTGCGGAAAACAAATATTAACATATTTTATGTATTCCGCATGGTGATGATTTATACACCTGCACTGAATTTTTCTGTATCTCCAGAGCTGAATCGATAAACAGAAGTGGTAATAATGAAAGTTAATCACATAAAAAAGAGGTTACCGCCTTATAATGATAAGAGTTCATTATCCATTCCATCCAGACAAAACCTGCCTGTGTATAAAAAATAAGAACCATGTCACAAAAACATTGCATTCCGGCAAGTTATGACAGAATTACTGAAAACCGTTATCTGTAGTTATTGTAGTTTCTGATATATGCTCATCCACCCGGAAATACGACATGGTCCTGACTGGCGTTCACTTCAAAGTGTAATTTATTATTCACACACTGAGACTGAAAAACGGATGGCGTGGATGAGTACACAGTCTGAAGAGTATAAAAGGAACAGCTCCGGATTGTTACCCGGGATTACTATAGTTCACCACACAACCGTAAACCTGGTTGTGTGGTGAAACAGTAACATATTAAGAATATTGTGTTACCACCTGTTTTCTCAGGAAACGGATTGCAGGAGAGGTATACTCATTCATCTTCCCGGAGTTTTGTTAATCACTGCATAATCAAACGGACCAATACATTCTTTGCTCGCATCCGTAAAAATGTCGCCACAATATCATCAGTCAGTCAACTCATTACCATCTGTTTTCCGGGGCCGTAGTTACTACAGTGCTCCGGAGTGATAAACAGAAACTGATAATGAAGCATAAGAATACTTTTATTATGCGCTGACTGACATACTTTACTTAATTGCGATTCTGCTCTCAATAAATCCGGACTGATTAATCATCATCTGATGAGGTGTTATGCCAAAATATTCTCTGAAAACGCTGATAAAATACGGTGTGCTGGCATAACCGCACCGTATTGCGATTTGATTCACTGACAGTTTACTGGAAATAAGTTGTCGGGCGTTATGCATGCGTATATCCAGCAGGATTTGGGAGAAAGAAACTTTTTCCTCCTGAAGTTTTCTTTTCAGTAAACTCTCGCTCATGTACAGAGAATTACTGATATCTTTAACTCTCCATGCCCGTGATGGACTGGAACAGATAATATACCTGACTTTAAGCGCAACAGAGTTTATGCATCTGAATAGCAGAAACATGAAACCTCTGTGTGTGGAAAAAATGGAAAGGCAGGCAAAAAACATCTGCTCAGAAAATTGTTGTGGCAATGTCTTTTGCAGACTGAGATTCTGCATGACATTATGTAACAGAGCGATGTGAGAGAAGGTTGTTTTAATGAACGGAACAGAAACAGCACTATCAGAGTGCTGGATCCTGTCGGCACTTTCCATATATTTTCTGACAATACATTCATCAATCCGGAGCTCAGTAACATTACCGGGATGGCGCAGGAAAAAGGACTGGCTGATGTTATCTGTCAACAGGACGTCATTTTTCTGAAAAAATATCTTTTTCCCGGCAATCTCTGTTTCAAACGGACGGTTAACAAGAATAACGTAACAGACAATCATCACACATACTCCCTGATTAGCATAAAAACAACGATATCAAAAGACTAGACGCTTTTTCAGGAAAAATCTTATTTGTCCGGAGATTATTCTTACGGGGCCGGGCGAATGCTATCTGAATCGTACGGTTCATAGAAATAAATATTTACCGACATAGCCGGAGGGTTTTCAGATGCAATCCCTGAGTCACTGCGAAATCGCATCGTATCCGATCGCGGACTCGCCGATTCTCAGAACAGGCAGTCCCTGAGAATCGCAGAACGCTAGTGCACGATCGTTGAACACATCAGCTACGGTGATCGATGTTTTACTCGTATTATAGTTTGCAGTGTGCCACTTTCGGGGATGTAGCTACGAACGTCTGCTGGCTTCCCGATATGTCAGTAAAAAATACCCGCCGTATTACAGCAACGGCAGGTAATGGCACATCCAGAAGAGAAGTATTTTATTATATCCTCATTTTTATCATGTGGTGTCAGGAGAATTCAATTCGGAATAAGTTTGCATTCAGTTTGCATTCAGAAATGAATAATTAACATACCATTTTACATTCACACCGCACCTGAGCCTGTACATCATCATGTCTCCGGCACCAGGAGAAAATAAATATATTCAGGATATTTCGTTTTGTTCAGGATAATTAATGTCACTCTGTATGGATGAAAAAACTGACAGCAGAAGTCTCCGCTGACAAAGACAGGAATGATGATTAATGTCAACTTGGCCAGTGAGCCAGCCCCTTAAAACGCCAGACAGTGGATGTATATTAAAATAAGAGATAGGCTGGGAAAATATAAAGAGTAACTGCGCTTTCTGAGTAAAAAAACAACAGCAGCAGGTACTTCAAAACCGTGATGCACTGTCAGTTGCAAAGACGAATGTACAGTTACCTTTGTTACCAGAGGACAAGAAGTGCCCCGGGTATTACCGTGAAAGAAATCAGTGAACATTTATTGACCATAACCACATTGCTTCTCCGTAGACTGTTGATTTGAAAGAGTTAACATCCCCGTAAAATAATCAGGCCTGTATGAACCTGATTATACCACATAATCTTTTAAGTTATTTAAATTTAACTCTCAGGCTTTTCTGTCAGTAAAATCAGAAAAATTGTAGAATTTCGTTTTTTGCTGCGAAGTGAAATGTATCTCATTTTTATTGCCTTCGCCGGTGCGTCAGTCAATGGCAGGTAGTGTACCTGCATTCTGCTGTAACGCGTAATGTCGGGTAGTTTACTTAAACTTAATATGTTTTATGTTCGCATTATTATAAATCACTTTATTGCCTTTTGTCTGCTTTTTAATTGTTCCCGTTTTGTTCACTTCTGGCTTTATAAAAAATGGATGCTGAAGAAATGAAGGCAGTCCACCTTACATAATATTCATGCATGATTTTTATGCTATTCCGACTGAGTGGAAGAAAATAAAGGAGAAAAGAGGGTATATATGAACCTCAGAAAAAAACATATCTGTATAGCCATATCACTTGTTCTTAATCCGGCATCCATATCACAGGTCAGTGCTCAGGCAGATACAAATAAGTTAACTGTTGAAGTTGATGAAACCAGCCTTGGCCATGATGTCTATGGCGATGACTGGAAGAGCATTGAAATAGGTACAACGAAATTTACAGCAAAAGATGAATCAAAGGGAATTAATTTCGACCATAAATCACCGGTGGCTGAAGGACGTAACTCTATCGCGATTGGTACCAGTGCAGAGGCTGGAGGTGACATTAGCACGAAGGAAGGTTTGTACACAGGCGAGTCTATTGCGATAGGAGCGAAAACGAAAGCAACTAAAGAACAGTCAATTGCAATAGGTGGCGATACCAAAGCTACCGGATGGGGGGCTATTGTTATTGGTGGGGATGATTTAACTCCTTTGCATGGTAAGACTTATGGTCGGGAAAAAATAGAGAATAACTATCTGGCATCGGAAGCGAAGGGGGATGGCAGTATTGCGCTGGGCAGCAGAACTTTTGCTAAAGGCGAATTGTCAGTATCGCTTGGTTCGGTGAGTTCTGCTGAGGGGATGGCCTCGAATGCAATTGGAGCCACGGCGGAAGCTAAAGGGGATATGGCGACTGCGGTTGGTTTTAATGCGCTGGCTAATGCCGGTAATGCTCTGGCCGTTGGTAGTCAGTCCTCTGCAAATAAAAACGATGCTCTTGCTGTTGGTTCAGAGGCAAATGCCGCTCAGAATGAAACGGTTGCCCTGGGGCATGGAGCAACCGTTACTGTCGCAAAGGGGAACGTGTCCATCGGCGCTGACTCCAGGGATAAGCAGGCACAAAAAGTAACAGAGGCTAAGGTCAGAACTAAAAGAGGCGCGGAAGTCACATATAGTGGCTTTGCCGGAAATAACGCAGCATCAGTAGTATCTGTTGGTGATGCGGGTAAAGAGCGTCAGATTGTTAACGTGGGGGCGGGTGCTGTATCTGAGAAAAGTACAGATGCCATTAACGGTAGTCAGTTATATGCGATAGCGAAGACACTGAAAGATGACCTTGATGCCATTAATCCGACGTGGACGCTAAAGGATGATAAGGGAGGTTCTGCGACTATTAATGGTGGGAAGGATAATAAGAATGGTAACACTTTAACTGTTAAAGGTGATGGAGATATTGCAGTTACTGTTAATGATAAAGGAATGACGATTGACGGAACAACGCTGAAAAATGAAATAAAAAATGATGCCATCAAAATTAAAGGTGGAGATGGTAAGACGCTGACGAAGAGTCTTGGTGACAATGTCGAAATCACTGGCAAAGGCCCAATAAAAACCCAGGTGGCTGGAGATAAACTGGAGATTTCAGCAGAGACAGCTTCGTTGCCTGTAAATGGTGGTAACGGGAAGATTACAGTAAACAATGGTGATGGCGATAAACTTGTTACTGCGAAAAACATTGCTGATGCCATAAACCAGTCTGGCTGGAAAATTAAAGCGGATAAAGATACCGGTGGTGTTATCGAGGGAAATGGTCAGGGAACAGAAACACTGATAAAACCCGGTGATATGGTTACGCTGAAAGCCGGTAAAAATCTCAGCGTGAAACAAAGTAACGGTGATTTTACATTCTCTGTTATTGATACTCCGTCATTCAGCAGTGTTCAGCTGAACGGTAATGGAAAAAACGGAAATGTAACTCTCTCATCCGAAGGTAATAAGCTGACATTGTCAGGCGGTAATGGTGCCGGACAAAATGGTGTTGTTATCAGTGGTGTGGCAAGTGGACTGGAAGGTAAGGAACTTTCGACGTTAACGAATACTGATAAAGAGATGAAAAATGCCGCCAGTGTTGCAGACCTGAAAACGGCAATTGATGGTGTGTCCTCCAGTATGCAGGGTGCAGGTTTCGCACTGAAAGACTCTGATGATAAGGAAGTGAAACAGTCTCTTGGGCAGGCGATTAAAGTATCCGGGGACAGCAATATCACCACCACAGCCATCACCAATGGGGATAAAGGGTTAAAAATATCCCTGAATAATGACCTGACTGTGGGGGATAAGGCTCCCGGCAGCATCAAAGTTAACGGGGCTGATGGTAAGGAGGCTGTGAGTCTGAATGGTCAGGATGGCACGATTAAACTGACATCCTCGCCTGCTGCGAACGGAAAGTCTGCGTCAGCAACCATTGCTGTTAATGCAGGCAAAGGTGGATTAACAGATGCTGCCGGTACCACGAAGACACGTCTGACTTATGCTCCAGATGGAACATTACCGGCAGAAGAGCTGGCGACCATGAATGACGGTCTTTCTTTTGAGGGTGATGACGGAAAGATTATTCATAAAAAACTGAATGAAAAACTGACCATCAAAGGTGGTGCTGGTGATAATGAGGATGTAACAGACAGTAACATTCGTGTTGATGCAAATGAAAAGGGAGATGGTCTTCTCGTCCGGATGACCAGAAACCTCCGTGATTTGGCCAGCGCGGTTTTTGGTACAGGTGGGCAGATAACAACAGTTAATGATAAAGGCATCACAATCACCACACCGGCTGCGGGCGGTGGTCAGGGGAATACGGTTTCCCTTACCGGCTCCGGCCTGAATAACGGTGGAAATCAGATAACCAGTGTGGCCAGTGGTCTGAACGGCACTGCGCTTGCTGACGCCGGTGGAGATGTTCTGAATAATGCGGCCAATATCGGTGACCTGAAAAATGCTCTCCGTGACAGCAGTGCGGCACTGGTGAATACCGGCTTTGGTCTGCAGGCGGATGACGGAAGCAAGGTGAACACGTCTCTCGGGAAGCATATCACGGTTGGTGGTGACGGGCAGAATATCAGCACGACTGTTCAGAACGGGAGCCTGACGGTCAGACTCGCTGATAACATTCGCCTGGCAGATGACGGCAGTGTTTCTGTTGGCGGAACCCGGATGGATAAAAACGGACTGACCATCAAGGATGGCCCGTCAGTGACTGTGAACGGTATTGATGCTGCTGGCCGGGTTATTTCCGGCGTGAAAGACGGGGTGAATGACCAGGACGCCGTTAACGTTTCACAACTGAACCGTGAAATCAGTCAGGCAACGGCAGCAACGACCTGGGCACTGAAGACTGAATCCGGTGATGAGGCTGTTGCTGTTTCCTCCCAGACAGTTGAAGTCCGCCACGGACAGAATACCCGGGTTTCAGCCATCAGTAAGGATGACAAGGGAAATTACAGCTATGAGATTGATGTGACGGGGATTCCGGTGGAGTACACCGACAGCCAGGGGAACCCGCTTGTCAATATTGGTGGTCGTTTTTACACACAGACCGAAGATGCTGCGACCGGGAAACTGACAATGACGCCGGCTGAGCCGGCCCGTGTCAGAATAAGCAGTGAGCAGCCTCTTGTTCTGACAAATGTGGCGGCCGGAAATGTGTCACCGGTATCCACGGATGCGGTTAACGGGAGCCAGCTGGCATCTGCAGCCAGAATTGCTGGCGGTGATAATGTTGTCTGGAAAGACGGAAAAGCAGCGCTGGCTCCTGACACCTTCAGTGAGCTGACAACTGCAGGTGGCGGTAAGACAACGGTGAATGGTGGTGTACATAAAACACCGGATAATGTGGCTGATGCAGTGAATATGCTGAACCGTGAAGGCACGAAGTATTTTAAAGCTGCCTCTTCCGGTCAGGCAGCAAAAGCGGAAGGGCGTGACAGTATTGCTGTCGGACAGGGGGCCGTTTCCCGGGGACAAAACAGCATTGCCATGGGTAATGGTGCTGAAGTCACGCGTCAGGCTGCTGCCGGCTCTGTTGCAGTTGGCAGCCATGCCCGTGCTGGCCGCGCGAATACCGGGACTTATGCCCTGAACGGTCAGGCTGTTGCGGGACGTACCGGAAGTGATACTGCGGTGGTTTCTTTTGGTCAGCCGGGACAGGAGCGTCAGCTGCAGTCAGTGGCACCGGGTGTGTTGTCTGCGAATTCAACGGATGCCGTCAATGGCAGTCAGTTGCATGCAACTAACCGTCAGGTTGCCGGAAATACACAGGCGATAAACACTCTCGGGAATAAATTCAGTCAGCTGAGCTACCGGGTGGAAGAGCTTAACCGGGATATCCGTGGTGTTGGCGCATCGGCTGCGGCCATGAGCGGGATACCTCAGGCCTATCTGCCGGGTAAAAGTCTGATGGGGCTGGGTGTCGGTGGATATGGTGGTGAAAGCGCCATTGCAATAGGTGTGTCCCGAATCTCCGATAACGGTAAGATGATAATGAAACTGAATGCAGGTCAGAACACCCGGGGTAATTTCTCCGTCGGTGCCGGTGTGGGCTGGCAGTGGTAACAGGGAAAAGCAAGGAGAAATGTAATGTTATTTAGTCGAATGATGATGACGGGTGTGCTGTCCCTGATGCTTGCAGGATGTGGAAATCTGAGTCATGTCACGGATGAAGGAACGACGGAAGAAGTGGTATGGCCTTCTCCGGAGAAGGTGATGTTTAATCATGACGGAACACAGAAAGGTTCGTGGCCACTGCCAGAAAAGTTACGTCAGATAAAGGCGGGTATGAATAAGGACCAGATTTATCAGCTGGCGGGGAGACCACACTTTGCTGAAGGGATGTCTGGTGTAAGGGAATGGGATTACCTGTTCAACTTTACCGGACCGGAGGGGGATTATACCTGCCAGTACAAGATACTGTTTGACCGGAACATGGATGCCCGCTCTTTCTACTGGAAGCCGGAAAACTGTCTGCCGGAGGCAGAGACAGCAGAATACAGGGAGTCAGTCCCCGGTGATATATTATTTGATTTTGATTCATGGACTCTGACAGAGAGGGGGCGTGATGCACTTTCCCGTGTGGCAGAGAAGTTTCAGGCGGGTCATGTTGTCGGGGTGAAGATAGAAGGATTTACGGACCATCTTGGCGGGCAGGCGTATAACCGGCTCCTGTCAGAGAAACGGGCGGAATCAGTCAGGGGATGGTTTATTGCCCGGGGATTCAGGGCTGAAAGGATACATGCAACGGGCCGTGGATATGATGCACCAGTGGTGTTCTGCCCGGATGTGGAGGGCGAAGCACTGAAGGAATGTCTGCGCCCCAATCGCAGGGTTGAAATAACCGGACAGAGCGTTCGTTAATATGCAGTGTAGCCCCGGAATGTCCGGGGCTTTTTTATTAATAGGTGGGTTTTACTTTGCGTAAGCGTACAGCCTGAACCGTCTGGTCAGAATCTGACGAATTAGACAAAGTGGTGTCCACCAAATAAGTAGTGGGAACCAAAGTATCAGATATGCAGAAAAATGTGACTCCCGGCAGGCGAAAAGGCTGCCCTAATTATCCTCCCGAATTTAAACAGCAGCTCGTTGCTGCCTCCTGTGAACCCGGGATATCCATCTCAAAACTTGCTCTTGAAAATGGCATTAACGCCAATCTGTTGTTCAAATGGCGACAACAATGGCGCGAGGGAAAACTGCTATTACCTTCTTCAGAGAGCCCCCAGCTACTTCCTGTGACTCTCGATGCCGCTGCCGAACAGCCAGAATCGCTCGCAGAGGCCCCGGAAACCCTCAGTATCAGCTGTGAGGTAACGTTCCGGCACGGGACGCTCCGCTTCAATGGCAATGTCAGCGAAAAGCTCCTGACTCTGCTGATACAGGAACTGAAGCGATGATCCCGTTACCTTCCGGGACCAAAATTTGGCTGGTTGCCGGTATCACCGATATGAGAAATGGCTTCAACGGCCTGGCTGCGAAAGTACAAACGGCGCTGAAAGACGATCCCATGTCCGGCCATGTTTTCATTTTCCGGGGCCGCAGCGGCAGTCAGGTTAAACTGCTGTGGTCCACCGGTGACGGACTGTGCCTCCTGACCAAACGGCTGGAGCGTGGGCGCTTCGCCTGGCCGTCAGCCCGTGATGGCAAAGTGTTCCTTACGCAGGCGCAGCTGGCGATGCTGCTGGAAGGTATCGACTGGCGACAGCCTAAGCGGCTGCTGCCCTCCCTGACCATGCTGTAAATCTCTTTATCCTGGTTGTCACAGAATAAGCCCGGTAAAATACGGGCTTATGAACGACATCTCTTCTGACGACATCTTCCTGCTGAAACAGCGCCTGGCCGAACAGGAAGCGCTGATCCACGCCCTGCAGGAAAAGCTGAGCAACCGGGAGCGCGAAATAGACCATCTGCAGGCGCAGTTGGATAAACTCCGCCGGATGAACTTCGGCAGTCGTTCCGAAAAAGTCTCCCGCCGTATCGCACAAATGGAAGCCGATCTGAACCGGCTTCAGAAAGAGAGCGATACGCTGACTGGTAGGGTGTATGACCCGGCAGTACAGCGTCCGTTGCGTCAGACCCGCACCCGTAAGCCGTTCCCTGAATCACTACCCCGTGACGAAAAGCGACTGTTGCCTGCGGCGCCGTGCTGCCCGAACTGCGGCGGTTCACTGAGCTATCTGGGCGAGGATACCGCCGAACAGCTGGAGTTGATGCGTAGCGCCTTCCGGGTTATCCGGACGGTACGGGAAAAACATGCCTGTACTCAGTGCGATGCCATCGTGCAGGCACCTGCACCTTCGCGGCCCATCGAGCGGGGTATCGCCGGACCGGGGCTGCTGGCCCGCGTGCTGACCTCGAAGTATGCAGAGCACACCCCGCTGTATCGCCAGTCAGAAATATACGGCCGGCAAGGTGTGGAGCTGAGGCGTTCACTGCTGTCGGGCTGGGTGGATGCATGCTGCCGGCTGCTGTCTCCGCTGGAAGAGGCGCTTCATGGCTATGTCATGACTGACGGCAAACTCCATGCCGATGATACCCCGGTCCAGGTACTGCTGCCGGGTAATAAGAAGACGAAGACCGGGCGGTTGTGGGCGTATGTTCGTGATGACCGCAATGCCGGGTCAGCGTTGGCACCTGCAGTGTGGTTCGCTTACAGCCCGGACAGAAAAGGCATCCATCCGCAGACTCATCTTGCCTGCTTCAGCGGTGTGCTGCAAGCGGATGCGTACGCCGGGTTCAACGAGCTTTATCGCAATGGTGGGATAACGGAAGCTGCCTGCTGGGCTCATGCCCGCCGAAAGATCCACGATGTGCACGTCCGCATCCCGTCAGCACTGACGGAAGAAGCCCTGGAGCAGATCGGTCAGTTGTACGCCATAGAGGCGGATATAAGGGGAATGCCGGCAGAGCAGCGGCTTGCTGAACGTCAGCGAAAAACGAAACCGCTGTTGAAATCCCTGGAAAGCTGGTTGCGTGAAAAGATGAAGACCCTGTCGCGACACTCAGAGTTGGCGAAGGCGTTCGCGTACGCACTTAACCAGTGGCCGGCACTGACGTACTATGCGAACGATGGCTGGGTGGAAATCGACAACAACATCGCTGAAAATGCCCTGCGGGCGGTCAGTCTGGGTCGTAAAAACTTCCTGTTCTTCGGCTCTGACCATGGTGGTGAGCGGGGAGCGCTACTGTACAGCCTGATCGGGACGTGCAAACTGAATGACGTGGATCCAGAAAGCTACCTTCGCCATGTGCTTGGCGTCATAGCAGACTGGCCGGTCAACCGGGTCAGCGAACTGCTTCCGTGGCGCATAGCACTGCCAGCTGAATAACACATCCCCGTCAATACGGCCCTCGCTGTACGCTTACTACTTTGCTGCATCCTGTTTGATATTTCTTTGATGAGAAGTTTGTCGCAGGGTGATTCATCTGAATGTTATAATATAACCTATCTAGGTGTGCATAAGAATACATAGCTAATGTATTACTGTTTCTAATGTTGTTTTTTTGTAGGAGGGATTCTCCTTGCGGTAGCTTTTTGTTTTTAGATGCTTATTGCTTAAAGAATATAATTTTTATGCTTTTATATTGATTTCTTTACATTTACTGAGTTTTCTTATTTATTTAAACATTATGAAATCTAATGCTTTTGACGTCATGGGGAAGGTTGCATGGCTATGGGCCTGTTCTCCTCTGCATAAAAAATGGCCATTGTCTGTTTTTGCTATTAATGTCATACCTGCTATTCAGACAAATCAATTTGCTCTCTTAATAAAGGATGAGCTTCCTGTAGCTTTTTGTAGCTGGGCCAGCTTAGATCTGGAGTGTGAGGTAAAATATATAAATGATGTAACATCTTTGTATGCAAAAGACTGGTTGTCGGGAGAAAGAAAGTGGTTTATTGACTGGATAGCTCCATTTGGACACAACATGGAGTTATATAAACACATGAGGAAAAAGTATCCTTATGAGTTATTCAGAGCAATAAGGTTAGATGAGTACAGTAAAACAGGGAAAATAGCTGAATTTCATGGAGGGGGGATAGATAAAAAACTGGCATCAAAAATATTCAGGCAATACCATCATGAACTTATGTCTGAAGTAAAAAACAGACAAGATTTTAATTTTAATATTGAGAAAGAAAACTAATATGACAGTAAATAAAATAAAGAACATTTTCAACAATGCGACATCGACTACAAAATCAGCATTCAATACAGCATCATCAAGCGTACGTTCCGCTGGAAAAAAACTCATATTATTAATACCTGATAATTATGAAGCTCAGGGCGTGGGTATTAATGAGTTGGTCAAAGCTGCTGATGATCTTGGAATAGAAATACACCGTACTGAACGAGATGATACAGCGATTGCAAACCAGTTTTTTGGTACAGCAGAAAAAGTTGTAGGATTAACTGAACGTGGTGTTGCAATATTCGCACCACAACTTGACAAACTTCTGCAGAAGTATCAGAAAGTTGGGAGTAAAATAGGAGGAACCGCTGAAAATGTAGGTAATAATCTGGGAAAAGCCGGAACAGTTCTCTCAGCACTACAGAATTTTACGGGGATTGCTTTATCTGGCATGGCTCTTGATGAATTGCTGAGAAAACAACGGGAAGGAGAGGATATAAGTCAGAATGATATTGCCAAAAGTAGTATTGAACTTATTAATCAGCTTGTAGATACAGTATCAAGTATAAACAGTACCGTTGATTCATTTTCTGAGCAGCTTAACCAGCTTGGCTCATTTTTATCCAGTAAACCTCGCTTAAGTTCTGTTGGTGGAAAATTACAAAATTTACCGAACCTGGGCCCCCTGGGGGATGGGCTGGATGTTGTCTCCGGAATTCTTTCTGCTGTATCAGCAAGCTTTATTCTGGGAAACAGTGACGCACATACAGGAACAAAAGCTGCAGCGGGTATCGAACTGACAACTCAGGTTCTTGGAAATGTTGGTAAAGCTGTTTCGCAATATATTCTGGCTCAGAGAATGGCACAGGGATTATCGACAACAGCTGCAAGTGCGGGTCTGATCACATCGGCTGTTATGCTGGCTATCAGTCCTCTTTCTTTCCTGGCTATTGCAGATAAATTTGAGCGAGCTAAGCAGCTTGAATCATATTCTGAACGATTTAAAAAATTGAATTATGAAGGGGATGCTTTACTCGCAGCCTTTCATAAAGAAACCGGAGCTATAGATGCAGCCCTGACAACAATAAATACTGTCCTGAGTTCTGTATCTGCGGGAGTTAGTGCCGCCTCCAGTGCATCCCTCATAGGGGCCCCGATAAGCATGCTGGTGAGTGCATTAACCGGTACGATATCTGGCATTCTGGAAGCATCAAAACAGGCTATGTTTGAGCACGTTGCAGATAAATTCGCTGCCCGGATCAATGAATGGGAAAAGGAGCATGGCAAAAATTATTTTGAGAATGGCTATGACGCAAGACATGCTGCGTTTTTAGAAGATTCTCTGTCTTTGCTTGCTGATTTTTCTCGTCAGCATGCAGTAGAAAGAGCTGTCGCAATCACCCAGCAACATTGGGATGAGAAGATCGGTGAACTTGCAGGTATAACCCGTAATGCTGATCGCAGTCAGAGTGGTAAGGCATATATTAATTATCTGGAGAATGGAGGGCTTTTAGAGGCTCAACCGAAGGAGTTTACACAACAAGTTTTTGATCCTCAAAAAGGGACTATAGACCTTTCAACAGGTAATGTATCAAGTGTTTTGACATTTGTAACACCAACATTTACCCCAGGAGAAGAAGTCAGAGAAAGAAAACAGAGTGGTAAATATGAATATATGACATCTCTTATTGTAAATGGTAAGGATACATGGTCTGTAAAAGGCATAAAAAATCATAAAGGTGTATATGATTATTCAAATTTGATTCAGTTTGTTGAAAAGGATAACAAACACTATCAGGCGAGAATAATTTCTGAGCTCGGAGATAAAGACGATATAGTTTATTCTGGGGCAGGCTCATCAGAAGTATTTGCTGGTGAAGGTCATGATACCGTATCTTATAATAAGACGGATGTTGGTAAACTAACAATTGATGCAACAGGAGCATCAAAACCTGGTGAATATATAGTTTCAAAAAATATGTATGGTGACGTGAAGGTATTGCAGGAAGTCGTTAAGGAACAGGAGGTGTCAGTAGGGAAGCGAACAGAGAAAATACAATATCGTGATTTTGAATTCAGAACCGGTGGAATTCCTTATGATGTGATAGATAATCTTCATTCTGTTGAAGAACTCATTGGCGGAAAACATGATGATGAATTCAAAGGCGGTAAGTTTAATGATATATTCCATGGCGCAGATGGGAACGATTATATCGAAGGTAATTATGGTAATGATCGACTATACGGCGATGATAGGGATGATTATATATCCGGAGGACAGGGAGACGACCAGTTATTTGGTGGTAGTGGAAACGATAAATTGAGTGGAGGGGATGGTAATAATTATCTGACAGGAGGAAGCGGTAATGATGAGCTTCAGGCACACGGAGCTTATAATATTCTGTCAGGTGGTACTGGTGATGATAAACTTTATGGTGGTGGTGGTATTGACCTTCTGGATGGAGGGGAAGGTAATGACTATCTGAATGGTGGTTTTGGTAATGATATTTATGTTTATAGGCAAAACTATGGTCATCATACAATTGCAGATGAAGGAGGTAAAGGAGATCGTCTGCACTTATCTGATATTAGCTTTGATGATATCGCATTTAAGAGAGTTGGAAATGATCTTATCATGAATAAAGCCATTAATGGTGTACTTTCATTTAATGAGTCAAATGATGTCAATGGGATAACATTTAAAAACTGGTTTGCGAAAGATGCCTCAGGAGCAGATAATCATCTTGTTGAGGTTATAACAGATAAAGATGGTCGTGAGATAAAAGCTGATAAGATACCTCATAATAATAATGAACGGTCAGGTTATATAAAAGCCAGTAATATAGCATCTGAAAAAAACATGGTTAATATCACCAGTGTTGCCGATGATATTAACAAGATTATTTCTTCAGTTTCAGGGTTCGATTCAGGTGATGAACGATTAGCATCTTTATATAATTTATCCTTACATCAAAACAACACACATTCAACAACTTTAACGACAACTGTCTGAGACTAAAAGCGGAGGTGATGGCCATTCCAGGAGGAATGGTCATCGTTATATAATGAGTAAATGTAGTTCTCATAATAGTCTGTATGCACTGATATTGCTTGCACAATATCATAATATAACTGTCAATGCTGAAACTATAAGGCATCAGTATAATACCCACACACAAGATTTTGGGGTGACTGAATGGTTACTGGCAGCGAAATCCATTGGCTTAAAAGCAAAATATGTAGAAAAACATTTTTCCAGATTGTCAATAATTTCTTTACCTGCGTTGATATGGCGGGATGACGGTAAGCATTATATATTATCTCGTGTTACTAAAGATTCATCACGCTATCTTGTTTATGATCCAGAACAGCATCAGTCACTAACTTTTAGTCGGGATGAGTTCGAAAAACTGTATCAGGGAAAAGTCATTCTGGTTACGTCAAGAGCAACAGTAGTCGGAGAGTTAGCTAAATTTGATTTTTCCTGGTTTATCCCCTCTGTTGTGAAATACAGGAGGATTTTACTTGAGGTGTTAACTGTTTCTGCTTTTATTCAGTTTCTTGCGTTAATAACACCTCTTTTTTTTCAGGTTGTAATGGATAAGGTTTTAGTTCACCGGGGGTTTTCAACGTTAAATATTATCACAATAGCATTTATTATAGTGATACTTTTTGAAGTGATATTAACCGGAGCCAGAACTTATATTTTCTCTCATACTACAAGTCGTATTGACGTCGAACTGGGTGCTAAGTTATTCAGACATTTGCTTGCATTGCCTGTTTCATATTTTGAAAATCGCAGGGTCGGAGAGACCGTTGCCAGAGTAAGGGAACTGGAGCAAATTCGTAATTTTTTAACCGGACAAGCGTTGACATCAGTTCTTGATCTGTTTTTTTCTGTAATATTTTTTTGTGTCATGTGGTATTACAGTCCTCAATTAACACTGGTTATATTATTGTCACTACCTTGTTATGTTATATGGTCATTGTTTATATCACCCTTATTACGTCGACGTCTTGATGATAAGTTTCTCAGGAATGCAGAAAATCAAGCTTTTCTTGTCGAAACGGTAACAGCAATAAATACAATTAAATCCATGGCAGTATCGCCACAGATGATTGCTACATGGGATAAACAACTGGCCGGGTATGTTGCTTCCAGTTTCAGGGTAAATCTGGTTGCAATGACAGGGCAGCAGGGGATACAGCTGATACAGAAAAGTGTAATGGTAATTAGTCTATGGATGGGAGCACATCTTGTCATATCGGGAGAGATAAGCATCGGGCAGTTAATCGCGTTTAATATGCTTGCAGGTCAGGTCATTGCTCCTGTTATCAGACTGGCTCATCTTTGGCAGGATTTTCAGCAAGTTGGTATTTCTGTTGAGCGCCTTGGGGATGTATTAAATACACCGGTAGAGAAAAAGTCAGGCAGAAATATACTGCCGGAAATTCAGGGGGATATCGAATTTAAAAATGTCAGATTTCGGTATTCTTCTGACGGTAATGTTATTTTGAATAATATTAATTTATACATATCAAAGGGGGATGTTATCGGTATAGTTGGCCGTTCTGGTTCAGGAAAAAGTACATTAACAAAACTGCTTCAGCGCTTTTATATACCAGAGACCGGACAGATTTTAATTGATGGGCATGATTTATCACTTGCAGATCCAGAATGGTTACGACGCCAGATTGGTGTTGTATTACAGGAAAATATACTATTAAATCGTAGTATTATCGATAATATTACATTAGCTTCTCCGGCTGTATCTATGGAACAGGCTATTGAGGCAGCCAGACTTGCAGGTGCCCATGATTTTATTACAGAACTAAAAGAAGGGTACAATACTATTGTTGGAGAACAGGGCGTTGGTCTTTCAGGAGGGCAGCGCCAACGGATCGCAATAGCCCGGGCTCTTGTTACAAATCCTCGAATTCTTATTTTTGATGAAGCAACCAGTGCTCTTGATTATGAGTCGGAAAATATAATAATGAAAAATATGTCAAGAATATGTAAGAACAGAACCGTAATTATTATTGCACACAGGTTGTCAACTGTAAAAAATGCAAACAGAATAATTGTTATGGATAATGGATTTATTTCTGAAGATGGCACACATAAAGAGCTTATCTCCAAAAAAGACAGTTTATATGCATATTTATATCAGTTGCAGGCATAACGTATGCGCTTTTACATGAAAGGTTTATGGGATTTGATTTGCCGTTATAAGACGGTTTTTTCTGATGTCTGGAAAATTCGTCACACACTTGATGCTCCTGTGAGAGAAAAAGATGAGTATGCATTTCTTCCTGCTCACCTTGAACTCATTGAAACACCAGTATCCAGACGTTCTCATTTTGTTATATGGAGTATTTTATTATTTGTAATTATATCTCTTCTCTTATCTGTTCTTGGGAAAGTTGAAGTGGTCTCAGTAGCAAATGGTAAGTTTACTCATAGTGGAAGAAGCAAAGAAATAAAACCGATAGAGAATGCGATTGTAGAAAAAATAATGGTGAAAGATGGCGCTTTTGTAAAAAAAAATGATCCATTAGTTGAATTGACGGTGCCTGGTGTTGAATCTGATATTTTAAAATCAGAAGCATCTTTGTTGTATGAAAAAACAGAACAATATCGCTACGCAATCCTTTCTGAATCAATACAACGGAATGAGCTTCCTGAAATAAGGATAACAGATTTTCCTGGCGGAGAAGATAATGCAAGAGGTGAACATTTTCAGAGGGTTAGCTCATTAATAAAAGAGCAATTCATGACATGGCAGAACAGAAAAAATCAAAAGCAGCTCACATTAAATAAAAAAATAGTTGAACGGGATGCAGCGCTTGCTCGTGTTAGCCTGTATGAGCATCAGGTATCACAGGAAGGAAGAAAACTTAATGATTTTAAGTATTTGTTGAATAAAAAAGCTGTTTCTCAACATTCAGTTATGGAGCAGGAAAATAGCTATATTCAGGCAAAAAATGAACATGCAGTCTGGCTTGCACAGGTTTCTCAACTTGAAAAAGAAATAGAACTTGTGCGGGAAGAACTGGCACTGGAGACGAATATCTTCAGAAGTGAAATTATCGAGAAGCACAGAAAATCAACAGATAACATTGTGTTACTGGAGCATGAGCTTGAAAAAAACAGGCAGAGAAAAGCATCATCTTTTATTAAAGCTCCTGTGAGTGGTACTGTTCAGGAGTTAAATATACATACAGAAGGTGGTGTTGTCACAACAGCAGAAACGCTGATGATTATTGTCCCTGATAATGATATTCTCGAAGTAACAGCATCTGTACTTAACAAGGATATCGGTTTTATACAACCTGGACAGGAGGTCGTTATTAAAGTAGATGCATATCCATATACACGTCATGGTTACCTTACAGGGAAAGTAAAAAATATAACTGCAGATTCTGTTTCTGTTCCGGATACAGGACTTGTATTTAACGTGATTATATCTGTTGATCGGAATGATATACAGGGAGAAAGAAAAAAAATTCCTGTTACAGCTGGAATGACTGTTATGGCAGAAATAAAAACAGGAGTGCGTAGTGTTATCAGCTATCTTCTTAGCCCATTAAAGGAAACTATTAATGAAAGTTTCCGTGAACGTTAGTATATAAATAACATATTGGCTTTTTATATAGTATAGATTTCTGAAATAATCTTGTAAATACTATCGTTATTATTTAAACAAGCCATGGTTGAGGTTTATTTTTTAAATTTAAAAAAAGTTAATGGAATGAATATTATTAAATTACTTAATAAAGTTATTATCTATCAACAACAGAATAAGCAATCATATCCAGCTCAGGAGCATCTCCTTTTACAACTTTGTATGCGTGTTACCAAAAAACTTACTGATAATATTAATTCATCCCTGAAGGGGGGGTATAAATGATACAAAGCTTATGGTTCTGGCCCTCTTATCCAGTGCTGATAATTTTTTCTTATCTCCAACTGAACTCAGTGAAAAATTAGATATTTCCAGAACAAATATCACCAGAGTTTTTGATTCTCTAGAAAAATTTGGTTTTATTAGGCGTATGGAAAGTAAGGAAGATCGACGTAGTAAGAATATTTACCTGACTCCAGATGGTGATTTGTTATTACAGAAGATTACAAGGATATATGGACGCTATCTAAAAAAATATGGAGCAACCTTACAGATGATAAAGTCAAGATATTTAAGTAATCAGCAAAAAGATGTTATCTCAAAATATTTCTCAGTAATATCACATGTAATCATGCATATAAATCCTGAGTTCTTATTTTTATAATTTATTATTCTGCAATTGTGTGTGGGGGGGGGGGGGAGATACTGGTTATTCCCCCTCTTTTTTCTGGTAAGGAAAATCAGAGTTACGCTATGTGGATTTTGAACGTATTTCAGGTGCATAAATCTGTCAGAATCTACATAGCGCATTTTTCAGTTTTCAATTGTCACTTACATCCATCCATTGATAGATCATTAGCGTCCTGGTATTACCCCAATTCTCCCAAAAACGATAAAACAGCCCTACACCCGCTTCATTACTGGCTTCATGAAGGATCTGAGCAAAAAAAGAATCCTTTTCCAATTTGGTTTTACCCGCGATAATGTGGGATAAGCAAACAAAAGGATCTGCGCGCTGCGATTTATTGTCGTGGAAGGATCCGGGCGTTCAGGTCAGAATACCTGTATCCATAAACAGTGCGTGTGCTACGTGAAAAATAACTCATGAACAATGTCATTCCCCTGCAGAATTCACCAGAACGCGTCTCCCTGTTACCCATTGCGCCGGGGGTGGATTTTGCAACAGCGCTCTCCCTGAGAAGAATGGCCACTTCCACGGGGGCCACACCGGCCTACCTGCTGGCTCCGGAAGTCAGTGCCCTTCTCTTCTATATGCCGGATCAGCGTCACCATATGCTGTTTGCCACCCTCTGGAATACCGGAATGCGTATTGGCGAAGCCCGGATGCTGACGCCGGAATCATTTGATCTGGATGGTCTGCGACCGTTTGTGCGGATCCTGTCCGAAAAAGTGCGTGCGCGACGCGGACGCCCGCCAAAAGATGAAGTCCGCCTGGTTCCGCTGACAGATATAAGCTATGTCAGGCAGATGGAAAGCTGGATGATCACCACCCGGCCCCGGCGTCGTGAACCATTATGGGCCGTGACCGACGAAACCATGCGCAACTGGCTGAAGCAGGCTGTCAGACGGGCCGAAGCAGACGGGGTTCACTTTTCGATTCCGGTCACACCACACACCTTCCGGCACAGCTATATCATGCACATGCTCTATCACCGCCAGCCCCGGAAAGTCATCCAGGCACTGGTCGGTCACAGGGATCCACGTTCGATGGAGGTTTATACCAGAGTGTTTGCGCTGGATATGGCTGCCACGCTGGCAGTGCCTTTCACCGGTGACGGGCGGGATGCTGCGGAGATCCTGCGTACACTGCCTCCCCTGAGGTGACGGCATACGCGCTTCCTTATATAAGCTGTGGTCAGCAGAACAGACATAACATAAGCTGGAGCATGTATATAAGCTGTAGTGAGTAAGTCATGTTTTATGAAGGGAGCAATGCCTCAGCATCAGGTTACGGGATCACTTACGTAAGGGACAGGCAGATGGCAGCTCAGCTACAAACAGCACTGCAGGGAACAAGAATATAAACTGCAGTGAGCAGACCACTCACTGCACCAGTTAATATAAGCTGTAGTCAGTAAAGGAGCGCTCTTCACTGACTACAGTTTATATTCAGCGGGATTTGAAGAGTTTTTCCAGGTCATCCAGCGTGATGCCCAGTTTCTCAAGCAGGGCAAGCTTCTCCGCCATCTCCGGACTGACTTTTTCCGCAGGTGAAGGTGGCAACGGATTTTCCTTACTCTCATCATTCGGCGCTTTTAACCGGGGACGCCGGTAGTGAATACAGAAGAATTTTGTCCGCCCCCGCTGGATCTCCGTGTAATCAAGATATCCAATCTCGCGCAACTGCTCCATTGCCCGTCTGACCGTCTGGTTCTGGGAAAATACAGGAGACTTCAGATTGAGGCGTGCACGCAGCCGCGCCAGCGATATCGGTGCCGGATCCCGGGGCAGGCTCTCTATAAAGGTGTAGAGTGCCTGGGCGGACTCCCGTCGCTTCAGAGCATTAATCGCCTTAAGCTGGAGAAGGACTTTTCTGTCAAACTGGTACAGTTCAAACAGGCGGGGATCGGCCTGTAACTGCACAATATCCCGCTCAGTATCGTAGTAGGCTGACTGTACCAGATGGGTGATATATTCCCGGGTGTGCTTCTCATCGGTACGGGAAAACGAAATCACGGTACCGGCAATGCGCTTCAGGGAAGGGCTGATGCGCTCACGCAGCCTGCGGGATGACTGGCTTGAAGGTATACCACACAGTTTTGCAAACTCGACAAAAGGCAGTTCAACTTTGTCACCAATTACGTTATGGCGGGCAAAGGAATGAATGATCCCCACCCAGGTCTTGAAATCGTTATCCATATCCAGGCGGGGGCCGGTGATCTCAACCTTATCGAATCCCTCTGCACGGGCCAGGGAAAGACGTGTCAGCTCTTCCGTGGCATCAGTACGTGACAGTGTATTTTTTTTACTGTTCTTCAGTGATTTAAGGGTCGGTACAAAGACGCCCAGACGCATCAGCGCCACAGGTTGTACGGTGTTGTTATTGTTTGGTGTCAGTGTCACCAGCTCACCGGACGACTTATCCACCTCGCCGAACAGTTTTTTGATGTCTGAATTTTCGTTTTCCAGAAAGCCTCCAGCCTGTGGACAGTAAAAGAATAAACAGAAAATCGTGTGTCAGAACTCCGCTAACTGACTGAATAAAAACCTGCAGCCTGTATTTAACAACTGAGTCTGACGTACTGACCATAGTTTATGTCATTAACTTACTTCAGTATATGGATTACTGAATACAGCTTATCATTAGCATGTTACAGTTTATCAGTAACATGCCACAGCTTATGTGATCGTGGTCCCGGCCCATGAGTGACAAGGTTTGCAGCGATATGGGGATCTTTAATGGATCCTTTGTTGATCATTCATGGATCTGTTTACTGGATCGGACCTCCAGATATGTGGATAAATCATTCCAGAAAAACAACATACACTACCGATTATGAAGGCTTCAGGGCGTACCTGCTCATTGTAACTACAGATATATTGCGCTTCCTCGCCGGTTCGCGGGCTTCGCCCGGTCACCGGTCTGCGGCGAGCACTGTTTTTTCTGAAGTCTGTCTTTACAGGTAATTTTTGACGGAATCTGCCGTACTTCCTGAGCGCACGGTCATATTCCGAAGTACACCTCATATGCGTGTTTCAATGCCAGGGATTGTGTATACAAACTACAGGCAAAGTCAGGTTATCACCGGTGGTAGGCTGCTCCGATGGAAAAATTGTGAACTGATTGACACCATGCCTGATAACTCTGTCGTGTTGTCAGCGCCAGTGATATAAGACGGTCAAACATCGTGGCGTTGACACATACAGAGAGTCGGATGCTGTTTGCTGATGCTGATTCTCTTCGTATATCTCCCCGCGAGGCCAGGTCGTTAATTGAACAGGCTGAAAAACGGCAGAAGGATGCGCAGAACGCAGACAAGAAGGCCGCTGATATGCTTGCTGAATACGAGCGCAGAAAAGGTATTCTGAATACGCGGTTGTCAGAGCTGGAAAAAAAGGGCGGGGCAGCCCTTGCCGTTCTTGATGCACAACAGGCCCGTCTGCTCGAGCAGCAGACACGGAATGACAGGGCCATTTCAGAGGCCCGGAATAAACTCAGTTCGGTGACGGAATCGCTTAACACGGCCCGTAATGCATTAACCAGAGCTGAACAACAGCTGACGCAACAGAAAAACACGCCTGACGGCAAAACGATAGTTTCCTCTGAAAAATTCCCGGGGCGTTCATCAACAAATCATTCTATTGTTGTGAGCGGTGATCCGAGATTTGCCGATACGATAAAAATCACAACCAGCGCAGTCATCGATAACCGTGCAAACCTGAATTATCTTCTGACTCATTCCGGTCTGGACTATAAACGCAATATTCTGAATGACCGGAATCCGGTGGTGACAGAGGATGTGGAAGGTGACAAGAAAATTTATAATGCTGAAGTTACTGAATGGGATAAGTTACGGCAAAGATTGCTTGATGCCAGAAATAAAATCACCTCTGCTGAATCTGCGGTAAATTCGGTGAGAAATAACCTCAGTGCCAGAACAAATGAGCAAAAGCATGCAAATGACGCTCTTAATGCCCTGTTGAAGGAAAAAGAGAATACCCGTAACCAGCTTGCCGGCATCAATCAGAAGATAGCGGAAGAGAAAAGAAAACAGGATGAACTGAAGGCAACGAAAGACGCAATTAATTTCACAACAGAGTTCCTGAAATCAGTTTCAGAAAAATATGGTGCAAAAGCTGAGCAGTTAGCCAGAGAGATGGCCGGGCAGGCTAAAGGGAAGAAAATACGTAATGTTGAAGAGGCATTAAAAACGTATGAAAAGTACCGGACTGACATTAACAAAAAAATTAATGCAAAAGATCGTGCAGCGATTGCCGCAGCCCTTGAGTCTGTGAAGCTGTCTGATATATCGTCTAATCTGAACAGGTTCAGTCGCGGACTGGGATATGCAGGAAAAATTACAAATTTTGCTGACTGGATCACTGAGTTTGGTAAGGCTGCCCGGACAGATAACTGGCGTCCTTTTTTGTTAAAACAGAAACCATCATAGCAGGTAATGCCGCAACGGCTCTTGTTGCTCTGGTCTTCAGTATTCTTACCGGAAGCGCTTTAGGCATTATCGGGTATGGTTTACTGATGGCTGTCACCGGTGCACTGATTGATGAAACGCTTGTGGAAAAAGCGAATAAGTTCTGGGGCATTTAAATAATATATAAGACAGGCTGTCTATCTTACAGACAGCCTTTTTATGATAACAGAAAGAATATATATCAGAGTTAACGGAAGAGATAATATGAAAACAGTACCCGTATAAACCGCAAGTAATCCCATTTTTCCGGGAGTATCAGCAAAAAAACCGCTGTTCCAGAAATCAGGCCGGGTAAATTTCAGGGCAGTATTTTCAATACACCATCTGGCAACCGGATACAAAACCATTCCGCAGAGAGAAATACACCAGAACAGCAATCTGTATTTAAACTCATAATCCCATGACATATACAGAGTATACCCACCCATAAACCATCCCCACCACATATTATTAAAATAATATTTTCTGTTCATCTGCCTGTTTTCCTTTCTTTTGCACTTTTGTCAATGTACTGATGCATGACAACATAACCACAGCATGATAATAATAATCAATAACAATAAGTTGTGTCACGTTTACATCATGGAACGGAGGTGCTCCTGTGACCTTTGAGCAGAAAAAAGCCCGGGCCATTGCCCTGATGGACAGCAAAAAGATGTGGCGGAGCAATTATGCCCCTCCTCTTCTGCGTATTCTCTGGCGGCTGGGTATCCGGCTTCTGCCATTACCCTTTATGCCGTTCTGGCAGGTCACGGTGCTGATGGGGGGCTTATGGGGCATTTCCTGGGGATGTGCAATGTGGTTTATCTACTGGGGGCCGTCAGGAATGGTGGCAGGTGAGGCCATTATTATAAGTATCACGGGGGGTTTTTTGTTCGGACTGTGCATGGCCTCTTTCCACTGGTGGCGCAGGAAAGTTAACCGGCTGCCACCATGGGATGATGTGTAAACCGTGCACAGGCGTGTTCTTACGGAGCGGCACTTTCATTTATCTGTACGCGAACTTCTATTCCTGCGTCATGACAGGCCTGCAGCCACTGCGCCACTTCCAGCGGATCGCCCTCCCGGCGTACCACCCTGCCTTCTTTATTCCATAACTGCAGACAGGTGCTGCCGTCGAGACGCACCACAAAATCCCCACGGCAGGCCTGATACGTTATGCCGTTCAGCTCCACCGCCAGATCAGTGGCAGAAGTGCCGTCTGCGGGCAGACCTGCTGCCGGGATCAGCGGCAGTACGACGACTTCTGCCGCACGCTGTTCTGCCCGGAGGCGGTCCTGTTCTGCCAGCAGCAGAGGCTGTGCCACGGCCCGGCCGGCGTCCGTCAGCTCCACTGCCAGCTGCAGGTTCGGAGCGCGCAGGGTACGCAGCCAGCCGGCATCCTCCAGACGACGGCAGGAGGCGCGCAGGTTTGGCCCGTAGACCGGGGCTTCCCCGCTTCGCTCCAGCACCCGTTCTATGTCCCGCGTTAGCACGGGGCCTGGCCGTTTTTCATCAAGGGCAGCCAGCACAATCAGCACTCTCCGCTGCAGTGGCGACGGTCGGCGGCTTTGGGTCATTACCTGTCATTCTCCGGCCAGATGAGGTTTCTGAGGCGCTGAAAGTCGGCGTCAATGAGCTCCTGTCTCTTTATGGCATTCATTGAGGCATAGCCATTTATGGCCAGTTCATGCCAGAAGATCAGCACGGCTCCGGCTTTGGCTGACTCGCAGAGATAAATCGCGCCCTGGCTGTCCAGATTGCATTCCCGGATGCGTTTTTCCGCAAACCGGGTCAGTTGTTCATAGCTGAGTGAAAACACCCTTTCTTCATCCATCCTGCGCGCTCCATCTGATAATGTTCTGACAGGTAAAAATCAAATTCTATATGATTTTTGTGTTATCGATTTCTGATAATATCAGATATTATTTCATTACTGATGATTAAAATCATGTCTGCTATGAATTTATGTGTGTTGCTTAATTATCATATCACCTGCCCGTTTCCCGCCGCGCAGATCCGGTTTCCGGCTGTTCAGGATCTTCCTCTCCCCCCACACAACGCCACCTCCCGTCATCACAACATGTGGTGCCGGATTCAGCTGCTGATGACACTATATGTTGTGTCATCTCCCTGACCTGTGATGCGTCGCGCAGGGGCGGAAAACAGCGATATGATGATTTCCTCAGCGTGGTACACTTCCGGAAAGTTGTGATATTCCGGAAAGTCGGATCTGACGGAAACGGCTCTCCGGTAATTTAACGGCGTGGTTATATGGATGCTTGTTATCATGGTGATGATGATAACGGCATGATGTTATCAGACGGCGTGACGGTAAGGGCAGTGATGATGGATGACGTTATCGCATGACCGTCCCTGCCCGGAAAAGAAAAAGGAGTCACCCATGTTTTTTATTGAGAATGAAGGTCAGGCTGTCGCCGGAACGGATTACTGGCAGTCTGTACAGGCGCAGGCCGGATATGTCTACCTCAGCTGGAATGCCGGCGCAGCCAGGCTGCTTGTCCCGGATGCGGCAAAACATTTACTCAGGGAGATGCGGGGGGCTGAGTACGTCATCATCAGTAAGGGAACGCTGCATGGCCGCGATGCGCTGGAACTGGTATTTGAAGACGGCAGCGATGCGCCGTTTGTGATCCACATGCTGAGTGAGCAGTGCGATCGCCTGCTCCCCGAAAACAACCAGGGAGGGGGTTTTGTTGTCACCGTCTGGACGCGTGGCGGTAACCAGCTCCGTTATCCGGGAAAGTACCGTGTTGTGGAAAACCTGCCCGACGTTTCCCCGTGGAGTGAACACTGATATGCAGCACCTGCCGGCACCGATCCACCATGCCCGGGATGTCGCTCAGCTTCCTGTTGCCATCGATTATCCGGCAGCGCTGGCACTCCGCCAGATGTCGATGGTTCATGATGAACTGCCAAAATACCTGCTGGCCCCTGAAGTGAGCGCCCTGCTCCATTACGTCCCGGATCTGCGCCGCAAGATGCTGCTGGCCACACTGTGGAACACCGGTGCGCGCATTAATGAAGCACTGGCGCTGACGCGGGGGGATTTTTCGCTCACGCCCCCGTATCCGTTTGTGCAGCTGGCTACTCTGAAGCAGCGGACAGAAAAAGCCGCCAGGACGGCAGGAAGAATGCCAGCCGGTCAGCAGACTCACCGGCTGGTTCCGCTCTCCGACTCCTGGTACGTCAGCCAGCTGCAGACGATGGTGGCCACACTGAAAATCCCCATGGAACGGCGTAATAAACGAACAGGCAGGACAGAGAAAGCGCGGATCTGGGAAGTGACGGACAGAACGGTCAGGACCTGGATTGGGGAAGCGGTTGCCGCTGATGGTGTGACGTTCTCTGTCCCGGTCACGCCACATACGTTCCGCCATTCCTATGCGATGCACATGCTGTATGCCGGTATACCGCTGAAGGTCCTGCAGAGCCTGATGGGGCATAAGTCCATCAGCTCAACGGAGGTCTACACGAAGGTGTTTGCACTGGATGTGGCTGCCCGGCACCGGGTGCAGTTTTTGATGCCTGAGTCCGATGCTGTCACAATGCTGAAAAACAGGCAGGCATAAATCATAATTATGAATTGTGATTTCTTCTATAAAAAAGAGACCACTGCAATATGTGATCTCTTGTATTATTTCATAATTGTTAAAGCCACTTCACAGTATGCTCACATTGTACGGATATATTCGTAATGTTTTTTTATATCGAATGAACGACAGAAGTTGTGGAGATTTTATGAAAGTAATTAGCATGAAATTTATTTTTATTTTAACGATTATTGCTCTTGCTGCTGTTTTTTTCTGGCCTGAAGATAAAGGTCTGGCATGCTATCAGGTCAGCGATGAACAGGCCAGAACGTTTGTAAAAAATGATTACCTGCAAAGAATGAAACGCTGGGACAACGATGTACAACTTCTTGGTACAGAAATCCCGAAAATTACATGGGAAAAGATTGAGAGAAGTTTAACAGATGTTGAAGATGAAAAAACACTTCTTGTCCCATTTAAAGCTGAAGGCCCGGAGGGTAAGAGAATGTATTATGGCATGTACCATTGTGAGGAGGAATATGTTGAATATGCGAATGACTAATACACTGCTATAAAGGCTGCATAAAAAGGCCGGAACCCCGGCCCTTATATTATCGCTTACCACTTTCTTTAATGTGAATTTCACCAGGAAGCAGTATCTGGTACTCTTTACCAGAAAACATCGCCCCGAGCCTTGTGAGCGACTCTCCGATAATGCCACGGTGAGTGCTGGCGTTAAAATCGTATTTATCATCATATGAACGAACAACGCCATTGTAAGTCCAGGAGCCATTGGCAGAGATAGTTAAAGTACCTTCTGTTTTCAGTGTGATATTACCAAGATATGCACCGGTAATAACATTATAATCACCAGTGGCATGTGTGAACTTTGTAGAAACAGGGAATGTACCTACTACACCAGATTTTATAATGTCTTTTATCTGATTAATTTTCATAGGGGAAATTTTAAGACCAATGTTGGCGATATTAACGCTCCTTTCAGCGCCATTACCCCATAAATAGTGAGCAAGCGCCACAATTGGTGTAGTGACATTACCGCTCATTTGTTTCATATTCATTGAGCGATAGTCATATTGACTTGGCGCTGGTTTTGCGAAGTGGTAAGCGTCATAAACGCTTATTCCAGGGTGAAGAACCAGATTTCGGTCGGCGTTACAGAAGTAACCAATATTTGTCGATATAATCTGCAATGTGAGAGGGTTGCTGGCCCCATGTTTTTTGATGTAATCCTCAAGTTGAGTTAAAGCCTGAAGACACATGTTTGGACTCTGGAAAAAACTATAAACAACCTGGACTAAAAGAGGGCCAGCACCAGGCACATGTGGTGCTGAAAGAGAAAATGCACCATTGCCATAACTTGGTAAGTTAGTTGATGGTGATGGTGCATGAACAGTTAAGGTTTCCATACATAACTCCTTATAAGTTAACAAGATAACAGAGTTCGCCGCTGGCTAACGCCTCCGCCGGCGAACAAACCCCATGAGAGAGGCTCCCCATAACATTGTTTGCCTGATATGCCGTTAAAAAAGGTAGGGCAGCTCCTGAACTACCATATATAAGATATATATCTGTACACCCCATTAAATACTGGAAATATATTGAGAACTCTGATATATAATCTATATATAAAAATACAAAAAGGTATATATATGACCAGCAATAAAGATAAGAACAAGAAAGCAAACGAAATATTATATGCATTTTCCATAATCGGGATTATTCCATTAATGGCTATATTAATACTTCGAATAAATAATCCATATTCTCAAGTGCTGTACTACTTATATAATAAGGTGGCATTTCTCCCTTCTATTACATCATTGTATGATCCCGTCATGACAACACTTATGTCAAACTACAACAAGACAGCACCAGTTATGGGTATTCTCGTTTTTCTTTGCACATATAAGACAAGAGAAATCATAAAGCCAGTAACAAGAAAACTTGTTGTGCAATCCTGTTTCTGGGGGCCCGTTTTTTATGCCATTCTGATTTATATCACACTGTTCTATAATCTGGAACTAACAACAGCAGGTGGTTTTTTTAAATTATTATCTCATAATGTCATCACTCTGTTTATTTTATATTGCTCCATTTACTTTACTGTTTTAACCATGACATATGCGATTTTACTGATGCCATTGCTTGTCATTAAATATTTTAAAGGGAGGCAGTAACACTGCCTTCCTTTTAATTATTTTATGATCTTGTGATTCAACTCATCAACAAATTTATCATCGATAAATGCACCAATAGCACCTGCAATAACTACGCCAACAAAACCAACAACTGTGGCCGAAAGACCAAAGGCTATAAGGGCCGAGCCTAATGTGAAAGAAAACAAACTAAGAGCTACAGCAGATGCCATCCCACTGATAACCCAGGACTCGACTTCCAGCATTAATGGCCCCCAGTTACCAGTCTGGTAACCCTCAATACTCTTCTCCCTGATGTTGTTTGCCTTTATTGCATAATCTGCTGCTTTGAACGTCTTACCCAACGCAGCAAATTTATTCCCCATATCCTCAGCATTAAATGCTTTCCACGCATTCACAATGGCTTCTTTGTCCGTTGCATTTATTTTAAGGCTGGGGTTAGCCATTAACTTATTAATGGAAGACATTGCATCATCATAACTACGAATCGTTTTTCCCTGAAAATTATTTATATTCTCTGCAATTTCACGGGAAAGCGCCTTGTATTTATCTCCAAGATATTCCCCGACTTTGTCACCGACACTAATGATGACCTCGCTGGTTTTTGTCAGGACCGTCTTCTCATCATTTTCTTGTTCTTTCTTGACTCTGAAGTCATCCTTTGCGTTATTTTCGGCTTCCTGGCGCTGGCTTAAACTATTACTGTCCAGAATCTCCACGGCTGAAATATATAGCGGAGAAACTCCACTGCCTTCAGGAAAACGGACAATGACATCATGATTATTACTGGACATCGTATAACCAGCCTCAACATAATTCCCTGTCTCAGAAATAACGCCATCTTCTTGGATTTCGGGATTAGACCGAACTGGAGTATTCATCTGACCCACACTTAATACCAGGTCCGGTAGATTTGGTGATACAGGGGCACTGTAAACATCTTTAATATTGGTTCCCGGACGACTCCGGTCCGGAACTGGAACGGCATCCACTACTGGCACTGTCATCGGAATACCTCCGATAATAGCCATATATTGTGTACCATTCTGCATAAGGTCCGTCAGACGATATTTTACCGGTACATTATTACCCGCTGCTGGTAACTGGCTGGCAGGGATATCCGTTACCTGCTCCAGTTGCTGTGTAACCATAAGACGAATAATTTTTTGCTCATTTCCGGAAGCAGGCTCCAGACGGGCAAAAGAAACAGCAGCCGGGCGAGACGGTTCTGGCAAACCACCACGTAAACCATTTTCAAGAACTGTTCGTGCAGCGGAAACTTTCTCGTTTCCCCAGGGGCTATGCACACTGACAGACCATCCCGACCAGTCTCCCTCTTCAAGTTCCTTATCAAGAATAATCCGGCGAATAATTCCAGGAAAAAGAACACTTTGTACAAGTGCGATACCTTGTGGGCTGTAATCCCCCCATCCCGGAGGCATGGATGGAGCGAGACCTGATGAGCCTCCGGGTTTCACATCACCGCCCGGAATTCGTCCTGTTGACGGCCACACAACCATTGTGTCCCCGTAATCAATACCTTCTGTCGGTACACTACCTTCATTATCACTCATAGAAAACCTCTTTGACTTTAAAAACAATCAATTAAAATTAAATACTGTACATATAACCACTGGTTTTATGTACAGATCAAAAATTACGCCGCTGTGTTTTCTCTGTCAAGACTGTGGATTTCAATTTTTGTGAAAACGATCAAAAAACAGGCATTCACACCACGTGCTATTCTCGCCTGATACCACAAAAAACGGCACAGGCATAACTGTTCTCTGGCCTCAGCATGTTTTAATGAAACTATGATATGAGACACCTGGGGGGATACTGTCACTTTATGGCATGGTACACATCGTGATATGTGTACAGGCCTTGTTAGTTACCGTACCGGTCAGGACGGACGACGGGAGTTTGAAACCAGTGAGTTGTTCTGTACTGGCGTGTTTTATAATGAAATCCTTATCGGTGGCGATGAGCAATGCTCTCAAGGGAGGATATTGTGATGAACATAAGTGTGGAAGATTTGTTTCCGGAGTCATTTCAACGAATTAAAGAAGAAGAAGAAGCGAACAGGCCTGATCCTAACTGGTTTGCACATTTACCGCCTGAAAAAATCAATGCGTATATGTCCAAGTATCCTTTCAAATCCTTTGATGATATTCCTCTGGACAACAGTGGGTTGCAATACCCTTCACTACAGGAACTGGAGTTTTATTTTCCCCCGGCGGCCCTGGCTGCTAATTGCCATCAACTTCCTGAGAGAATGAGACAAAAGCCTGTGGTCACGATGATTAATGGGTTAACCCTGTTAAGGTCGCTTGGCGTTCAGGCTTTCAATATCGATCCACGCCGATGGCACAAAATTAAAACCTATTTAAGTCAAGGAACGATTGAATATCCACAAATGTCCGAAGACGGGAAAGTAATTATAGATGGCAGGCATAGAATACTACTTATTATGCAGATTTATAAAGTAACTGATGTTCCCGTTTTTTTTCTGAAAGGAATAAGCTGAACAGTGCAAAGGGTAAAGCTATACTGATTTTTAGACTGTGATTTGTTACGTAGAAATAACTTGTCAGATGTAATCTGTACATAGCTAAAAAATAGGTTTGTTGATACCTTTACCCCGTTTATGGGGGTAAAGATATCAATAAAAATTTAATCAGTTTATTAACTTCATCGCGTTTTTTTTTGTCTCTTCATCACTTCTTTGCTCCTGTTGTGAAGAGGGTTGAGTGATTGTTGAAGAATTAAAATCAGCCATCTCTTTTGGAAATAGTGATCTCAATATATTCACGATATCTGAAAATGTGGTTTCTTTCGTCAGCAGTTCACATAAAAGGAAAGGGGCCCTGGGGTCTTGTCTGTATAAGGCCAGACCTGCCGTCAGTGCGGCCCGGTTAAGGCGGCTGCGTTCCCCTTGCGGGATACTGTCCAGTGTATCACAAACAATTTTATCTGTTTGATTTACATCTGGATTTAGTTTGAAGGCAATGGTTCTGCGCTTGTCCATCATTAATTACCTATGAGATACATACCGTTAACTAAATCATATTGAGAGTTATTGGTTTTGAAAAAACGTTCATCACGAATCTGTGTGTGTTTTTTTACTGCATCGCATATTAATTCTGCGCCACCACCTATAACCATAACATGAGTATAACCAGAAAATTCATTGAGCGTATTTAATACACGTTGCTCAAGTTTACGAAGTGCTTCATTCATTGCTTCGGTGACTATTGATATTTTGTTCTCATCATTAATTCGTTGCTTCAGATAGTTGTTATCTTTTCTGTGAATAATTATATCGTCAGCAAGATAGCTACTTCCTTTTGTTCTCGCAAGAGAAAGGGCATCTTTTACTGCAGATGTGACCAGAGATACACCAAGAGATGAGTCTCCGTATATTTTGCTGATCCCTGATAATTTACCCATTACCTGAGAAATATCTAATGTGGTCCCCCCGAGATCTATAATTAATAAAGAATCTAACTCATCCAGTTTTTGTAGAACTTCATAACCTGCCGGTATAGATTCAGGCATGACTTTTACATCTTTTATTGTGAATGTATCCCCACCATTTAATGTAATTTTTTTCCGGAAATTTGCTTTTTTACGCTCAATATTTTCCGTATTGGGTTGGTTATTCCTGTCGTAATACTCTGTCAGAGGAAGTGTGCAAACAATATCCACTTCGCTTACCGGTAGATCACTGGTCAGTAAGGCGTGGTGCACCGCAACGACATTAACGTCGCTGTATTGCCATGCGATATTGGTTGTGACTACAGCATCCGGGCTGATTGGATCAAATGAATACTGCTCGCCGTTCAGTGTGTAGTTAAAGACCTTTTTATCACCAAAAGAGACTGCCCACTCGCGTTTGAAGCTGTTCGGGCTAATGTGCTGTTTAATTGTTCCGTCGTTTTCCTGCCACTGTAGTTTGATGTTTGTTGAACCGTCATCAATGAATACCAACATTTATAAAACTCCTTATGGTGTTTTTGTGGTGTGTTTTTGGGTGTGCTTTGGGTTTTAAATGGGGTTGTTTGTCAAGTTTACCCCATTTCAACTATCAATCAATGATTACTTGTATTGTTTTTGGTGTTTATTGGGGTGTTTGTGGGTTGTTTTTGGGTTTTGTTTGGCGAGTAACAAAAGATGTCGCTGTGCTTCTCTTTTTACTGCGCCGGCTGACGCGGCGCGGCATAAACGCTGCCTGTGGTCAGTGTCCCGCGTCCGGCCGGGCACGGGACGGGCGCTTTTACCGCTCCCGGCTGGCGTCGGTGACAGTGTACGCCAGCCTGTCGCCCTTTTCTGATGAACGCCCTTCAAGCCGCTTTCGCGGCATAGCCTTGCCGTCAGAAAGACGACGGCTGCGGTATTCCACGGTCGGCCTGACCCGTTACCGGACGCGGTGAACAGCCCACAGGCAGCGGGGAACGGGCACCACAGGGGTGCCCTCCTGGTGTCCTCTGTAAGAGAAGGAGCGTTGTTATGTCCCGTTTTGTCCTCGGTAACTGCATCGATGTTATGGCCCGTATTCCTGATAACGCCATTGATTTCATACTGACTGACCCGCCGTACCTCGTCGGTTTTCGTGACCGTTTCGGGCGCACCATCGCCGGCGATAAAACCGATGAATGGCTGCAACCGGCCTGTAATGAAATGTACCGCGTACTCAAAAAAGACGCGCTGATGGTCAGCTTCTACGGCTGGCACCGTATTGACCGCTTTATGGCGGCCTGGAAACGCGCCGGATTCAGCGTGGCAGGGCACCTCGTGTTCACCAAAAACTACACATCCAAATCTGCGTATGTCGCGTACCGCCACGAATGCGCTTACATCCTGGCAAAGGGCAGTCCGGCCCGGCCCCGTAACCCTCTGCCGGATGTGCTGGGCTGGAAATATTCAGGCAATCGTCATCACCCGACGGAAAAGCCCGTTACCAGCCTGCAACCACTGATTGAGAGCTTCACACATCCGAACGCGATTGTGCTGGACCCGTTTGCAGGCAGCGGCTCAACCTGCGTGGCCGCCCTCCAGTCCGGACGCCGGTATATCGGTATCGAGCTGCTTGAGCAGTATCACCGTGCCGGACAGCAACGTCTGGCTGCCGTACAGCGGGCCATGCAGCAGGGGGCCGCAAATGATGACTGGTTTATGCCGGAGGCTGCGTAAATGAACTATGCCGGACACGAAAAACTGCGCGCCGAAGTGGCGGAGGTGGCCAATGCCATGTGCGACCTGCGTACAACCATGAATGAGATGGAGCAGCGGTACAGCTTTAATGCCGACACCCTGCCGGAACGTCTGGTGCGTCAGACGCTGTTTCGCGCAAACCGCCTCCTGATGGAGGCATATACCGAAATTCTGGAACTGGATTCCTGCTTCAAAGATTGAGGGGAGAGAGTATGTACGGAACATGCGAAACGCTCTGCCGGGCGCTGGCAGCAAAGTATCCGGGAGACACGCCGTTGATGCTGGTTGTCTGGTCCCCGGAAGAGATTCAGGCCCTCGCTGACGGAATGGATATTTCCCTGTCCGATCATGAAATCAGGACCGTCCTGGTGCGCCTGGAGGACATCCCGGAAGACCAGCGGACTGAGTCCGGTATTTCTTCCGGCGTGGCGATGGAGATTATCAGCAACGTGAGCGAAAACCGCCAGGTGACCGTCCCGGCTGAACTGCTGGCGTCCCTGATTCAGACCGCCGAACAGGCACTGTGGAAACGTGAGTGGGCCGCCCGTGATAACGGCCTCGTCGTCCCGGAATGCGTCACCCGCCGTCAGGCGGTGGTTAATCAGGCCCGCGCCCTGCTGAAAAACAACACACACGAAAACGACTGATGTTATCGCCGCCTTCGGGCGGCGATTCAGGGAGACCATTAATCATGAACAAAACGCTGAATGCACTGGTTTGTCGCCACGCCCGTAACCTGCTGCTGGCGCAGGGCTGGCCGGAAGAGACGGATATTGAACAACTGAATCCGCACTATCCGGGCTGGATCAGCATTTATGTGCGACTGGATATATCCCGGCTGGCGACGTTACTTATCAGCCGCCATGATGGCGTACTGCCGCCGCACCTGGCCTCCGCCATTCAGAAACTGACCGGAACCGGAGCGGAACTTGTTCTGTCCGGCAGCCAGTGGCAGGCGCTGCCGGTACTTCCGGCAGACGGAACGCAGGTGTCTTTCCCGTATGCCGGTGAATGGCTGACGGAGGAAGAAATCAGGGCAGTTCTTGATGCGGTGCGCAATGCAGTACGAAGCATCTGTTACCAGGTGGCAGAAGATACGCGGCGTATCCGGGCGGCGCTGACCACCACCGGTCAGACGTTGCTGACCCGCCAGACGCGCCGCTTTCGTCTGGTCGTGAAGGAAAGCGATTACCCCTGCTGGCTTGATGAAGATGACGAAAATCTGCCCGTGGTGCTCGATGCCATTCTGAACCGTGGCGCCCGTTTTTCGGCGGTGGAAATGTACCTGGTCTGTGAGTGTGTGGAGCATATCCTGGCCAGTGGTCTGGTCTGTGATGTGCTGCGTATACCGGATGAACCGTCCCGTCGCTGGTTTGACAGGGATATTCTGCGGGAGGTTGTTCTGGAGGCACGGGATGAAATCCGCAGCATGGCGGATGCACTGGCGAAAATCCGGAAATGATGACGCTGGCGGGGAAAAATCTCCGCCTTTTCCAGCCGGTCCCCGGACAGAGCAAAAGGATGTCGCCGCAGGCTCCGCTTTACCCGGCCATGCGGGGCATGGCCTTGTGGGTTTTCAGTTATGTGGCCTCAGCGTCGTGTGCGGGCTGTGCCGTGCCTCCATCTTAGCCGGGCTGGCGGGGATGCAAGGGTAAAATGCACGCGGCGGTCACCCGGTCCCTCCTTCCCGTCTGCCGTGATTTTCCGGTCGTTCACCCGCTCAGATTTCGCGGTCTCACCCTCCAACTCCCGTCAGCCGTGTGCGTCAGGCTGCGGCTTCCCTTGCGCCCTTGCATCCCCGCCTTATCGCCCGGCTTTTCTGGAGGCACGGCACCGCCCGGTGTCGCGGAATATGTGAACAACGGAGGAAAACGTCATGCAATATGCGAAACCTGTCACTCTGAATGTTGAAGAGTGTGACCGTCTCTACTTTCTGCCTTACCTGTTTGGCAACGATTTTCTGTATGCCGAGGCGTATGTGTACGCGCTGGCGCAAAAAATGATGCCGGAATATCAGGGAGGGTTCTGGCATTTCATCCGCCTGCCGGACGGTGGCGGTTACATGATGCCGGATGGCGACCGTTTTCATCTGGTCAACGGTGAAAACTGGTTTGACCGCACTGTGAGTGCTGATGCCGCAGGTATCATCCTGACTTCCCTTGTGATTAACCGCCAGTTGTGGCTGTACCACGACAGCGGGGATGCAGGACTGACCCAGCTTTACCGGATGCGCGATGCGCAGTTGTGGAGCCACATCGAATTTCACCCCGAATGTAACGCGATTTACGCGGCACTGGACTGATTAACGGACGGGGCGGCAATGCCGCCCCTGTAAAGGAGACGAGAACATGTACTGTACTGTTAAAGAAATTATCCGCGAAGTGCTGAATACAGACGTGCCGGACAGTGAATGTGTTTTTGCCGTGGTGCTGACCCGCGGGGATGTGCGCCACATAGCCCGGGACTGGAACCTGTCAGACGATGAGCTGGAAACCGTCATGCAGCGGCTGGACGATGCTTTTGTATATGGCGCATGTGACAGAGTTGTTTCCGATATTGTCAATGAACTGATGGAGGAAAAGCGCGTAAACCGTCTTGTAACAGTCCCTGCGGTGCTGCTGGAAAAAGTGATGGTGATGGCTGGTAGTGAAATTTATCGCCTCCATGCTGTAGGGAGCGAGAACGGGGGCGACGGTGACGCATTTGTCAGGGAAGAACGTGAGATTATGCGGGTAATGCGTCAGGCGCTGGACGGGGAGAACGGGTAATGAATATCAGCACGGAAACCCGCGAAATTCTGCGTAATTACAGGGCCGTGATTAATGCGCGGCGTCGTGAAATGGGGCAGAAACCGCTCACCACCGCGCAGATTGTTGATGAAATCTGTGATTTTGTGGCGAATCAGCAGGCGGTTTTCCTCGGTGGTCACTATATCCTTCAGGGCAGCAGAAACAGGTGATACAGGGCAGGCGGTGGAGGCCGCCTGCCAGCCCGCGCGAAAACCCCTGGCAGGCTGGCGCCTGCCGGAAGGGATGCGGGCCACGCTGGCGCGTCGCCCGTTACCCTTCCCGTTTGTGATGTGTCTGACTCAGGAGTGTTTCTTTCTTATGTTATGGAACTGTTCCTGATGTTGTTGTTGTTCCTTTATCTGCTGCTCTGATTCTGACTACTGCAGTGTTGTTCTGTCTGCCGGGCGTACCTTCGGCTCCCGGCTGCCTGGCG
>OLWB01000522.1_pt1 | contig 40573 bp, 35 predicted proteins | sample 1673331 | NCBI WGS metagenome assembly OLWB01 (sample SAMEA3178943, study PRJEB25190) | human gut metagenome | biome: human gut; feature: human-associated habitat; material: faeces | place: Austria | collected 2013
CCTGGAGGCCAAATATCCGTCGGCGCAGTTGCTGACCGACGGCGAAAACGTCGGCCTTCCCGACGGACAGATGGGTAATTCGGAAGTAGGTCACCTGAATATCGGCGCCGGACGCGTCGTATACCAGGATCTGGTGAAGATCAACCGGGCCTGCCGCGACAATTCGATCCTGAAGAATCCGGAGATCGTGAAGGCGTTCACCTATGCGAAGGTGAACGGCAAGCAGGTGCATTTCATGGGCCTGCTGTCGGACGGCGGCGTGCACAGTTCGCTCGATCATTTGTTCAAGTTGTGCGATATTTCGAAAGAGTACGGGATCGACAAGACGTTCGTACACTGTTTTATGGACGGCCGCGATACCGACCCGCGCAGCGGAAAGGGTTTTGTGGAGAAATTGCAGGGGCACCTGAAGCATTCGACCGGAAAAATCGCTTCGGTCATCGGCCGTTATTATGCGATGGACCGCGACAAGCGCTGGGAACGGGTCAAGGAAGCTTACGACCTGATCGTGAAAGGCGTGGGCGAAAAGGCGACGGACGCCGCCGCCGCCGTGCAGAAATCCTACGACGAAGGGGTGACCGACGAATTTATCAAGCCGATCGTCTGCGTTGACGGACAGGGCGATCCGGTCGGTACGATCCAGGACAGGGACGTGGTGATCTTCTTCAATTTCCGCAACGACCGGGCGAAGGAGCTGACGGTCGTGCTGACGCAGGAGGATATGCCCGATTACGACATGAAGAAGCTGTCGCTGTACTATTGCTGCATGACCCCTTACGACGCCAAGTTCACCGGCCTGCGCATCCTTTTCGACAAAGACAACGTGGCCAATACGATCGGCGAATATGTATCGTCGCAGGGCCTCAGTCAGTTGCGCATCGCCGAAACGGAGAAATACGCGCACGTGACGTTTTTCCTGAACGGCGGCCGCGAAGAGACTTTCGGCGGAGAGGAACGGATTCTGATCCCTTCCCCGAAAGTGGCTACTTACGATCTGCAACCCGAGATGAGCGCTTATCAGGTAAAGGACGCTCTGGTCGAGCAGTTGAACAAGAAAAAATTCGATTTCATCTGCCTGAACTTCGCCAACGGCGACATGGTGGGACATACCGGCGTTTACGATGCGATCGTCAAGGCGGTCAAAGCGGTGGACGCCTGCGTGCGCGACGTGGTCGAGGCGGCGAAGGCGAACGGTTACGAGGTCGTCGTTATCGCCGATCACGGTAATGCCGACCATGCCGAGAATCCGGACGGAACCCCGAATACGGCTCATTCGTTGAATCCGGTGCCCATTATAGTGGTGTCCGACCGCGTTAAGAGCGTCCGCAACGGCGTGTTGGCCGATGTGGCCCCGACCGTGCTGAAATTGATGGGCCTGTCCCAGCCGCCCGAGATGACCGGGAAAGTTTTGGTCGAAATGTAACGCATGAACGCCGTTTTTGATCTCTTGATTGAAAACGGCGTAATTTATGCCTGCCGGATGGATCGCGTCATTGGGTATTTATAATTGGACGATCGGAGTCGTCTCGGAGAAGGGCGAAGGCAGCGCTTTCTGGGTCGAACTGCCTTGCCGGGTCAAACCGATCGAAAAGTAAGAGTAAAGGAACGGTTTTTGGGGCCGCCGCCGGTATTTTTTATCGAAGCCGGTTATAATTCCCCGATCAGCCCCCGGATGACGACCGATGCGCAGTGACAGCCGAACAGTGCGGGCATGTAGGATATCGTGCCGACATTGGATTTTTTGTTGGTTTCCTCGCATAGGATCATGGCGCCTTCGCGGACCGCTTCGGGTGAAAAAACGACCCGGAACCCCGTCCGGATTCCCGCTTTATGCAATCTTTTTCGCAGCATGTGCGCCAGCGGACAGTGATGCGATTTCGCAATGTCTCTGATTTCGATCAGCGTAGGATCGGTTTTGGCTCCGGCCCCCATCGAACTGACCAGCGGAATCCCGCGGTCGAGGGCTCCCTTGATCAGATTTACTTTCGGCGACAGCGTATCGATCGCATCGACCGCGTAATCGAACTTTCCTCCGTCGAGCAGCCGGTCGGTCGCTTCGTCCCGGACATACTCCCGGAGTACGGTCAGGCGCAACTGCGGGTTGATATCTTGCAGGCGAGCAGCCAGTATTTCCGCTTTCGGCCGTCCGACCGTACTATGCAGGGCGACCAGTTGCCGGTTGATATTCGTTTCCGAAACGTCGTCGGCGTCTACGATCGTCAGCGCGCCGATGCCGCTGCGGGCGAGCATTTCGGCGGCATAGGCACCCACGCCTCCCAGACCGACCACCAGTACGCGCGCGTTTTGCAGCCGTTTCGTCTTTTCGCTGCCCAGCAGCAGTTCCGTCCGTTCGAGCCAATGAGTCATGCGGCGAATATTTTTCGATAGTTTTTACGGATTTCGGCGGCCAGTTCCGCGACGGAGACTCCCCGGATCGCCGCCGCTCGTTCGTAGATGGAGCCGATCCCGGCCGCGCTTTCGTCCGTTTCGAGGAAAAGACGGTCGGATGGGGTATTGCGCAGCGCGTCCGCCGTTTTCGAAGAACGGAATGCCGTTTCGCCGAACGACAGGTAATATCCCGCTTTCAACACCTGTCCGGCCAGTTGTTTCGATCCGGCGAATCCGTGGAAAACGGCCGGTATGTCGAACGGGCGCAGGGTCGGCAGCATTTCGTTGTAGGCTTTGACACAGTGCAAGATAACCGGCAGCCCGCGTCTGCGGGCGATCTCCAGTTGCCGAACCAGCCATTCGCGTTGTGCCGTTCGGTCGACCGATACGGCGTAGTCGAGCCCGATTTCGCCGATCGCCGCGCAGGGCAGCGTTTCGAGCTGCCGCAGTCCTTGCGGATCGGCTTTTTCGCTGTCCCACGGGTGGATGCCCGCCGAAAAGAGCGAACCGTCGGAAGGCACGGCATCCGTGCCGAGCCGTATCGACCGCAAGGCGGCGGCGTCCGGTTCTTTCCGGTGCGTATGGATGTCGATAAGCGGGTACATCTGCGAAAAATGATTAGCTTTGCGGAGCAAAGGTAATAAACGGTATCCAATGAGCAAACGGTCCCTCGTCTGGTTGGTGTGCGCGATCATCGTTACGGTTTCGGTCGGAACGTTTTCCGTGTACCGGATAATCCGGCATTCCGGGGCGCCGGACATCCCGGCGTGCGTTGCCGTTCCGGCTGAGGACGACCGACAGTTGACGCTGATCTTTACCGGAGACCTGATGCAACACCTTCCGCAGGTGCAGGCCGCCTTCCGACGAGACGGCGGAATCGACTACACCGCCTGTTTTTCGCGGTTGAAAAATTATTTCGCTTCGGCCGACTTCGTAATTGCCAATTTGGAAACCACGCTCGGCGGGGAACCCTATTCGGGGTATCCTCAGTTTCGCTCGCCCGGCGCGTTGGCCGGGGCGATGCGCCGGGTCGGTATCGACGTGGCCGTCGCGGCGAACAACCATATCTGCGACCGCGGCGGGGCCGGAATCCGTTCTACGCTCGATACGCTCGTGCAGGCCGGCCTGGAGTATACCGGGGTATTCGCCGATACGCTTCCCGATCCGGCCCGCCACCCGCTTTGGTTGCGGAAAGGGGATTTTCGGGTGGCATTGCTGAATTATACTTACGGGACCAACGGACTGTCCGTCCCGCGCGGTTATACGGTGAACCGGATCGATACGCTCCGTATCCGGCAGGATATCGCCGGCGCGCGCGGCAACGGGGCGACGCACGTGGTGCTGTTTCTGCACTGGGGCAACGAGTACGAGACGTTGCCGAATCGCTGGCAGCGCGACTTGGCCGCCCGGAGCCATCGCTGGGGGGCCGATCTGGTGATCGGTTCGCATCCGCACGTCGTTCAGTCGGTCGAAACGGTATCCGATTCGTCGGGCAGGATTTGCGGGGCGACCGTTTTTTCGATGGGCAATTTTGTTTCGAACCAGCGTTTTCCCGGTACGGACGGCGGCATATCGGTGCGGATCGGGCTGTCGCTCGGCGCAGACGGGCGGACGGCTTACCGTCCCGAGTACCTGATTCACTGGACGTCGATCTCATCCGACCCGGGGAGTCGCTCGGGGCATCGTTACGAGATCGTTCCGGCCTATTCCCGCGAAACGGTTTCGCCGCAACAACGGCCGGGGCTGGATCGCTTCGTCCGGCGGACGAGGGATTATATGCAGCGTTACAGTCGCGGCTTTACCGAGATAACGGACGATTACCGGAAAAGCGGGGACGCCGGAACGTTGCCTGGCGATTGACGACCGATTGTTGATAAATAGTGCCGGATTCGGCGACTGCATCCGTCCTGGAAAAGAAAAATAAAATAATTATTGTTATATTTGTAACGCAAAATTAAATTTTGTGTCGAACGCATGAAAAAATATCTGCTGTGTGGGGTGTTGTGCGCACTGCTGATCGGTGTCGCCGGTGCGAAAAATACGTCGAAACAGACCAAGGAGGACGGAAAGGATACCGGAGCCTATGTATTTACCGATAAAGTGCTGGTGCCCGTGACGCCGGTGAAGGATCAGGCGAAGTCCGGCACCTGCTGGAGCTTTTCGGGCACGGCGATGGCGGAGAGCGAGTTGCTTCGTCGCGGGAAAGGCGTTTACGACCTTTCCGAAATGTGGATCGTCCGCCATACTTACCTCGAAAAAGCGATCAAATACGCCCGCCTGCACGGTAAAGCCAATTTCTCCGAGGGGGGGACGCTGGATGACGTCGTATACATCGTCGACCGTTACGGAATCGTGCCCGAGACGGTCTATTCTGGACTGAAGGACGGTGCGTCGAGGCACTCGCACGAAGAACTGAGCGTTGCTCTTAAAGCCTATACGGATGCGGTGATCGGGAATCCGTCCAAACGGCTTTCCGCGTCTTGGATCGACGGTCTGAACGGGATACTGGACGCTTACCTGGGCCCCTGTCCCGAAAAATTCGTTTACGACGGAAAAGAATATACTCCGAAAAGTTTTGCGCAGGAGCTGGGTATTCGCCGCGACGATTACGTAGTGTTCACGGCAATGACGCACCATCCGCTTTATACGGCTTTTCCGCTCGAAATACCCGATAATTGGAACTGGTCGCCGTTCTGCAACGTGACAATGGAGGAGCTGGGCCGGATCGTCGACGTTTCGCTGCGGAAAGGATATGCGGTCAACTGGGCGTCCGACGTCAGCGAGAACGGATTCGGCTTTCGGGAGGGCCGTGCGATCGTTCCGGTCGAGTCGGCGGCGGAAATTCCTGCGGCGGACAGCGCGCGCTGGAAAGGGCTTACCGACGACGAGATTCGGAAACGGACGCTCCTGAAAACGGGCGTGCTTCCCGAACGCCAAATCACGCCCGAAATGCGGCAACAGGCTTTCGATCGTTACGAGACGACCGACGATCACGGGATGCTGCTGGTGGGGATCGCGGCGGACCAGCACGGCCGGAAATTCTACAAAGTGAAAAACTCCTGGGGCGAAACGGGTTTGTATAAAGGTTATTTTTACGCTTCGGAACCTTTCCTGCTTTATAAAACGGTCGGTATCCAGGTACATCGCGAGGCGATTCCGCAGGATATAAAGGATAAGCTGGGAATCCGCTGACCGAAAAACGAATGAAAAAGACACCTTAATAAATTACTATCAATAATCTACCGAATATGTCGCAAGTCATAAAGTTGAAAAAAGGCCTTGATATCCGGTTGCAAGGGGAAGCCCGACGCGAGTTGACCCGGCTGCCGCTGGTACATGCCTATGCGCTGAAACCGGACGATTTCAAGGGGGTCATCCCGAAGATGCTGGTTCGGGTGGACGACGTCGTGAAGGCCGGAACGCCGCTGTTTTACGACAAGTACCGTCCGCAGGTGTTGTTCACCTCGCCGGTCAGCGGGAAGGTGACCGCCATAAACCGCGGGGATAAGCGTAAGATCCTCGACGTGGTGATCGCTCCGACCGCTGAACAGGTTTACGAGCCGTTCGAGGTTCCCACCGAAGAGTCCGCCGACAAGGAAAACGTCACTTCGGCGCTGTTGAGTTCCGGTCTGTGGCCGATGATCGTTCAGCGTCCTTACGGAATCATCGCCGATCCGGGACAGACGCCGAAAGCCGTTTTCGTTTCCGGATTCGATTCGGCGCCGCTGGCTCCCGATATGAATTACGTATTGGAGAAAGAGTTGGATAATTTGAATACCGGTTTCGCCATGCTGTCGAAGCTGACGCCGGGGAAAGTCTACCTGGGTTTGAAAGCCGGAGCATCCGGGGTGTTGGATCGGGTGAAAGGCGTGGAAGTGCGCGCGTTCGACGGGCCGCATCCGGCCGGGAACGTGGGCGTTCAGATTCACCATATCGATCCGATCAACAAAGGCGACCTGGTGTGGACGGTCGATATTCAGCACGTGGCGATGATCGGACGGTTTTTCCGTACCGGCCGGGTCGATATGAGCAAGATCGTTGCGCTGACCGGTTCAGAGACGACCGATCCGCGCTATTTTAGCGTGCTGTCGGGCATTCCGGTCGGCAGCATCGCGCGCCAGGTCGAGATCCGTCCGCAGCGCGCGGGCGATCGGGTGCGCCTGATCAGCGGCAACGTGCTGACCGGTAAAAAGGTGGAACCGGACGGATACCTCGGATTTTACAGCAACCAGGTGACCGTGATCCCCGAAGGGAACAAATACGAGTTCCTCGGTTGGGGTATGCCGCGGCTGGATAAGTTCTCGGTGTCGAAGAGTTATTTCTCGTGGCTGACGCCCCGCAAGCGTTATAATCTCGATACCAACATGAACGGCGGCGTCCGCGCTTATGTGGTAACCGGGCTGTATGACAAATACCTGCCGATGGACATCTATCCGCTCTATCTGTTGAAGGCGATTCTCGCCGGAGATATCGACAAAATGGAGAACCTGGGCATCTACGAGGTGGTCGAGGAGGATTTCGCGCTGTGCGAATTCGTCGATCCGTCGAAAACCGAGATGCAGGATATCGTCCGCCGCGGGATCGAACTGATGATCAAAGAGCTTAACTAACCTGAACGACCCATGAAAGGATTAAGAAATTTTATAGATAAGATCAAGCCGAACTTCGAAAAGGGCGGCAAGTTCGAAAAACTTCATTCGACGTTCGATGCTTTCGAGACGTTCCTGTTCGTACCGAATCACGTAACCCGCAGCGGCAGCCATATCCGCGACAGCATCGACCTGAAACGGGTGATGATCGTGGTGGTCGTGGCATTGATGCCGGCTTTGCTGTTCGGGATGTACAATACCGGATTGCAGCATTTCCGGGCCATCGGCGCGGGTGACGCTCCGTTCTGGACGTGTTTTTGGTTCGGTTTGCTGAAAGTGCTGCCGATCATCATTGTCTCGTACGTGGTCGGTCTGGGGATCGAATTTATTTCGGCGCAGATTCGCCATCACGAGGTGAATGAAGGGTTTCTGGTCAGCGGAATGCTGATTCCGCTGGTGATGCCGGTCGACGTGCCGCTGTGGATGGTGGCCGTTGCGACCGCTTTCGCCGTGATTATCGGCAAGGAAGTGTTCGGCGGTACCGGAATGAACATCTTCAACCCGGCCTTGCTGGCCCGGGCGTTTATTTTCTTCGCTTATACGCCCTATATTTCAGGCGAAAAGATCTGGATCGCCGGCCTGACCAAAGGCGAGGGCGTCGTAGACGGTTTTTCGGGGGCGACTCCGCTGGCCGATGCGGCGTCGGCCGTGCTGACCGGCTCGCAGCAGATACACTGGACGCAGGGCGGTCCGCTGGACTGGTTCCTCGGGACGATACCCGGATGTATCGGCGAGACTTCGACGCTGGCGATCCTGATCGGCGCGGCGATCCTGCTGTGGACGGGCATCGCCAGTTGGCGCGTGATGCTCAGCGTGTTTGCCGGCGGCTATCTGATGGGCTTGCTGTTCAACTTGATCGGCGCGAATGCCTACATGGATATTCCGGCATATTACCACCTGATTATCGGCGGGTTCGCCTTCGGTGCGGTCTTTATGGCGACCGATCCGGTGACCGGCAGCCAGACGAACGTCGGCAAGTACATTTACGGATTCCTGATCGGGGTGATGGCGGTGCTGATCCGGGTGCTGAATCCCGGTTATCCGGAAGGCATGATGCTGTCGATCCTGTTTATGAACGCGGTGGCTCCGCTGATCGACTACTATGTGGTGCAAGCCAATATCCGTCGCCGGAACCGTCGTTTGAAATTAGCTAAATAGAGTAGGGGTATGAATAAGAACAGTAATACGTATATTATCACTTATGCTTCGGTCATGGTGGTGATCGTGGCGGCGGTGCTCTCGTTTGCTTCGCTGTCGCTGAAAAATATTCAGGCCGAGAACGTGAGAATCGAGAAAATGGGCGATATCCTGCGCTCGATCGGCGAAGGCGGCGATGCGGACAAGGCGCCGAACAAAGCGGCCTATATCAACGAGCAGTATAAAAAATACATCGTGGACAGTTATGCCGTCAACGTCGAAGGAGATAAGGTCGAAGGGGCGGACGCGTTCGCTCTGTTGACGAACCTGAAAGCCGAATACGACAAACCGGCCGCCGAAAGGGAACTGCCCGTATTCGTCAGCAAAAACGACGAGGGGAGTGTCAGCTACGTGATCCCGGTTTGGGGCGCCGGACTTTGGGGTCCGGTCTGGGGGTATGTCGCGCTGGCGGACAACTGGGACACGGTCGAAGGTATCGTATTCGACCACAAGAGCGAAACGCCGGGGCTGGGCGCCGAAATTTCGACTGCGCAGTTCCAGGCTCAGTTCAAAGGGAAACAGATTCTCAAGGACGGTAAAGTCGTGGCGATCCGTCTGCAGAAAGGCGGCGCGCAACAGGGCGATCCTTATGCGGTGGATGCCGTTTCGGGCGGTACGCTGACCAGTATCGGCGTCGAGAACATGCTGAAAAGCTGCCTCGGCGATTATGACGCCTATATCCGGAAACAGCTTGCGGCGTCTCCGGGTAAAACGGCGGAAGTAGTAACCAATAATTCGGAAAACAATGAGTAGCCAGGAAAAAGAGCCGATTTTTTCGGTTAAGAATTTGAAGTTGCTGACCTCGCCGTTCGGTCAGAACAACCCGATCACGGTGCAGATACTGGGTATCTGTTCGGCGCTGGCGGTCACGGCGAAATTGAAACCCGCTTTCGTGATGGCGTTGTCGGTAATCGTCGTCACCGGGTTTTCGAGTCTGATTATTTCATTGATCCGCAAAGGGATCCCGTCGCGGATCCGGATCATCGTGCAGTTGGTCGTCGTGGCCGCGCTGGTGATTCTGGTGGATCAGGTGCTCAAGGCGTTCGTTTACGACGTCAGCAAACAGCTTTCGGTGTTTGTCGGGCTGATTATTACCAACTGTATCATCATGGGGCGGATCGAGGCGTTTGCGCTGGGTAACAAACCCTGGGCGTCGTTCCTCGACGGTATAGGCAACGGCCTGGGATACGGGCTGATCCTCGTGATCCTCGGCTTTGTCCGCGAGTTGCTGGGATCGGGCAGCATCTGGGGGTATCCCGTTTTCGAGAAGCTCGGGCTTTACAGCGTAGGTTACGTCAACAACGGTCTGATGATCCTGCCGCCGATGGCGTTGATCTGCGTCGGCCTGATTATCTGGGTGCAGCGCAGCCGTAACAAGAACCTGATCGAGAAATAATAAAGCGAAGCACGTATGGAAAACATTATCAGCATATTCGTAAGGTCTATCTTCATAGACAACATGGTGTTCGCGTTCTTTTTCGGCATGTGTTCGTACATTGCCGTCAGCAAGAGCGTCAAAACCGCGATGGGACTCGGTATCGCCGTTATCTTCGTGATGGTGATGACCGTGCCGATCAATTACCTGCTCAACGAGTTTATCCTTTCTCCGGGAGCCCTCGGCTGGATAAATCCGGCTTACGGGCCGGGCGGCGAGAGCGAGATCGACCTGAGCTTCCTCAGTTTCATCGTTTTTATCGCCGTGATCGCGTCGTTCGTGCAGTTGGTCGAAATGGTGGTCGAGAAATTCGCGCCGGCATTGTACAATCAGTTGGGAATTTTCCTGCCGCTGATCGCGGTGAACTGCGCGATCATGGGCGGTTCGCTGTTCATGCAGGAGCGCGATTACGCTTCTCTGGGCGAAGCTACCGCGTTCGCGGCCGGTTCGGGGATCGGCTGGTGGCTGGCGATCATTCTGATGGCCGCTATCCGCGAGAGGCTGTCTTATTCGAACATTCCCGCCCCGCTGCGCGGCGCCGGGATTACGTTCATCCTGACCGGCCTGATGGGGATCGCCTTCATGACGTTCATGGGGATTCAGTTGTAAACCGTAAAATAGTGAAATAGAGATGGGATTATCAATCATTATAGCGATCGTAGCATTCCTGGTAGTAACCTTGATCCTGGTGGCGTTGCTGCTGTATGCCAAGGCGAAACTGACCCCTTCGGGAGAGGTTAAAATCGATATTAACGACGGCGAAAAATCATTGACCGTGGAACCCGGCAGTACGTTGCTGTCGACGCTCGGCAACAACGGCATATTCCTGCCTTCGGCTTGCGGAGGCGGCGGTTCGTGCGGCATGTGCAAATGTCAGGTGCTCGAAGGCGGCGGCGATATCCTACCGACCGAGGTGAACTTTTTCACCCGTAAGCAACAGGCCGAGAAGTGGCGCCTCGGATGCCAGGTAAAAGTGAAGGAAAACCTGAAGATCAAGGTGCCCGAAGCTGTCCTGGGCGTTAAAAAATGGGAGTGCGAAGTGGTGTCGAACCACAACGTGGCCACCTTTATCAAGGAGTTCGTCGTGAAGTTGCCCGAAGGCGAACATCTGAAATTCCGCTCGGGCGGTTATATCCAGATCGACATTCCGAAATACGATGAGATCAAGTTCAGCGATTTCGACATCGAACAGGAATACCATGAGGACTGGGATCACATGAAGATGTGGGGGTTGGTTACGAAAAATCCGGAGCCGACGTTCCGCGCTTATTCGATGGCTAACCATCCGGCCGAAGGGAATATCATCATGCTGAATATCCGTATCGCCACGCCGCCCTGGGATCGGGCCGCAGGGGCCTTTATGAAGGTGAACCCGGGAATTTGTTCGTCGTATATTTTCTCGCGCAAGCCGGGCGACAAAGTGACGATTTCGGGACCCTACGGCGAATTCTTCGTGAAGGATACTCCGAACGAAAAAATGTTTATCGGCGGCGGCGCCGGTATGGCGCCGATGCGCTCGCATATCTTCCATTTGTTCAAGACCGAGAAAATCGACACTCCTGTAACATTCTGGTACGGGGCGCGTTCTAAGCGTGAAATTTTCTACGAGGAGCAGTTCGAGGAGATCGAAAAAGAATTCCCGAACTTTAAGTTCCACATCGCGCTGTCGGAGCCGAAGGAAGAGGATAACTGGAAAGGCTACACCGGATTTATTCACCAGGTTATTTTCGAAAACTACCTGAAGAATCACGACGCGCCGGAAGATATCGAATACTACCTGTGCGGACCGCCGATGATGACGGCCGCAATGACCAAGATGCTCGACGGACTCGGCGTGCCGGAAGAGAATATTATGTACGATAACTTCGGGGCTTAATGTCCGGAAGGCGTTTGAACTGGAAGGCTGCCGGCGGTTGTTTATCGCCGGCAGCCTTCGTATAAATCGAGGGATTATTATGAAACGATTTTTAGGATTGTTTATCGTCGGGTTCTGCTCGGTGCTCTGCGCCTGCGGCTCCCGGCCGGAATCGCGGGTTCCGGTGATCGGAATTTCCGATTTTTGCAACGGAGGCACGGTGACCGTGTCGCGCACCTATTTCGATGCGGTATTGCGGGCCGGGGGAGTCCCCGTGTTGATTCCGCTGATCGGGGACGAACAGAAGCTGGACGGACTGTTGCAGTCGATCGACGGACTGATTCTGACCGGCGGCGGCGATGTCGATCCCGCCTATTTCGGCGAGGAGCCGTCTCCGCATCTCGGGCATGTCAATGCGCCGCGCGATACGTTCGATTTCAGGCTGATCGAACTGGCCGCCCGACATAAGATTCCGGTGCTGGGCATTTGCCGCGGAATACAGATGATCAACGTGGCCTTCGGCGGAACGCTGTATCAGGATTTGCCGTCGGAATATGCCGATACTTCGGTGTGTCACATGCAGGCGGTGCCGGGGTACGTACCGACGCATACCGTGCGTGTCGAGAAAGGCTCGTTTGTTGCAGTGGCGACCGGTATGGATACGTTGCGGACGAACAGTTTCCACCATCAGGCCGTCAAACGGGTGGCCGATGGATTCCGTGTGGCCGCTACGGCGACGGACGGCGTGGTCGAGGCGATCGAGGACCCGGACAGGGGGGTCTTCGGTACGCAGTTCCATCCGGAGGATCATACGGTCGCCGGGGATACCGTGATGGTGAAATTTTTTGAATTTCTGGTTCGCGAAGCGGGCAAAAAAGCCCGTTGATCCGCGGGCGTTAAAAAATGATACGATGAAAATTCTGACAGGATCGCAGATACGCGAGGCCGACCAGTATACGATCGAACACGAACCGATCGAGAGTCTCGCGCTGATGGAACGGGCTTCGGAAGTGATCGCCCAGTGGATTTGCAACAACATTCCGCAGGAGCAGCCTTTGGCTTTTTTTATCGGAAAAGGAAACAACGGCGGAGACGGCCTGGCGGTTGCGCGCATGTTGCACAACGTGGGGTATTCCTGTTCCGTGTACGTTTTGTTCGATAAGCGGCAACTGTCGGTCGAGTGCCGCTACAACCTCGAACGGCTGCCGCACGGCGTGCGGGTGCAGGGCATGGATCGGGTGGAAGTTGCCGAGGATGCGGTGGCGATCGACGCTTTGCTCGGTACGGGCGTCCGCGGCGGGCTCTCGGAGCCTGTTCGCGGCGCGATCGCCCTTGTCAACGGGCTCGGCTGCCGGGTGATTTCGATCGACCTGCCTTCGGGAATGTTGTCCGAATACGGCAATGCGGGGCGCGAGATCGTGTATGCCGACGTTACGCTGACGCTGGAGTTCCCGAAGCTGGCGCTGTTGCTGTCCGAGGCGGGGGAGGCTGCCGGCGAAATCGTTATTCTGCCGATCGAACTGGACGAGAACTATAAACGACAGGCACGGTCGCCGTATTATTATGCGGACGGTCGGTACGTATCGGAACTGGTATTGCCCCGTAGCCGTTTTGCCCACAAAGGAACCTATGGGCACGCCTTGCTGGTTTGCGGCTCGCAGGGCATGATGGGGGCTGCCGTATTGGCGACAGGGGCCGCGCTGCGTTCCGGATGCGGGTTGGTGACGGCGCATGTTCCTGCCGAAGAACGGTTCGTTCTGCATACGTCTTGCCCGTCGGCGCTGGTCAGCGGCGATCCGATGTCCGTGTTCTCCCGGTTGCCGGACGATATGACGAAGTACGCCGCCGTAGGGATCGGCAGCGGGGTGGGGAGGCACGACTTGTCCGTGCGGGCTTTCGAGGCGTTGTTGTCGTGCGGGATGCCGATGGTGATCGATGCCGATGCGTTGAATATGTTGGCGGCCCGTCCCGAATTGGCCGGGTCGATGCCTCCGGGATGCGTACTGACTCCCCATTTGGGCGAATTGCGCCGCTTGGTCGGAACGTGGAACGACGATCAAGACCGAATCGAAAAGGTGAGGACGTTCGCGGCGCGCTACGGATGCTGTATGGTCGTGAAAGGAGCGCATACGATGGTCTGCTCTCCGGACGGACAGCTTTATTTCAATGCGACGGGGAATCCGGGAATGGCCAAAGGAGGCAGCGGCGACGTGCTGACCGGCTATATCGCGGGACTACTGGCGCGGGGATACGAACCGCTGTCGGCGGCTTTGCTCGGCGTGTATGTCCACGGCGCGGCCGGCGATAAGGCTGCGGCCTATTACGGACAGGAGGGTATGAATGCCGCCGACCTGATCGATTTTTTGGGAGAGGCTTTGGCTGAGATTCAATAGTTTTTATTACCTTTGTACAATCATTAAAAAACAATAGGTTATGGCAAGTCTCAGAGGAATTAAAAACGATATCGATTACCTGGTGAGCGAGGTGATCTCGGATTGTTACATGGCTCTTTATTTCAACGATCAGAGCAAACGCGAGGGGATCGTCGCCGTCATCGAGGAGGCGGTCGATTTCCGTAACGAGATGATCCAGCGGGCCAATCATCCGGCCGATAAACAGAATAAAAGTCTGGTGAAGAAACATTACGCGCAGATGCGCCGGGATATGATGACCCGCATCGACGCCCTGTTCGGGAAGCTGAGCGATATCTGTAAATAACAGAAATTTCAGGCCGTTTTGCAGGCGGCCCGTATTTATCCTCCGTCCGGGTTGTCCGGACGGATTTTTTATGACCGCGCGTTCGGGTGTTTCGCCAGCACGGTGTGCGGAACGTCTCCGTGGGAGACGATCTGTATCGGGCAGTTGTAATTGTGCAGTTGTTCCGCCGTAATGATGTTCGAATCGTGTCTGTGTACGCGACGGTTGACGCAGACGATCGATCTGACGTAACTTGAGATCGTTCCCAGGTCGTGGGAAACCATTACGATCGCCATTTTTTCGTTGAAACGCTTCAGTAGCAAGTACAACTCTTTTTCGAACTGGTTGTCGACGAAATTGGTCGGTTCGTCGAGAATCAGCAGTTTCGGGTCGGAGATCAGGGCGCGGCACAGCAGCGTGCGCTGTATCTGTCCGCCGGACAGAGTCCCGATCGGTTTCCGGGCGATCTCTTCGATCCGGCAGGTGTGCAGCAGTTCGTCGGCTTTTTGCCGATCCTCGGCAGTGTACCGGCCGAACAGTCGCTTCCTGGCCTGTAAACCAGACAGAACCACCTCCCGTACGGAGATCGGGAACGATTTGTCGATCTCGGATATCTGGGGCAGGTATCCGATCCGCCGGCATCCCCGGTTTTCGATCTCCGGGGCGTAAATGACCTCGCCGGAGTAGGGAACCGCCTTCAGGATAGCTTTTACCAACGTGGTTTTACCGCCTCCGTTCGGGCCGATCACTCCGATGAAATCGTCGTTCCGGATATCCAGGTCGACGTCGGTCAGTACCGGAACCTTGTCGTAGCTGACCGACACGTGATGCAGGGATACCAGTTTCATGGGTTCGCTATTAATTGGGCGATATGCAGTATATTGTCGGTGACGTTTCCGTCCAGCGGGTCGATCGCTACCGCTTCGAGTCCCAGTTCGGCGGCGATCGCATCGACCGTATTTTTGCTGAACTGCCGTTGGAAGAATACCTTCCCGATTCCGGAATTGCGGCCGGTTTCGATCAGGTTGCGGAGGTGCGCCGCCGAAGGCTCTTTCCCTTCGTTTTCGAGTGGAATTTGCGTCAGTCCGTAATCGTGCGCCAGGTAGGTCAGCGCCGGATGGAAGATCATAAAGGCGGTTTGCCGTCCGGCGAAAGTCTCTTGCAATGCGCGGTCCAGTGAATCCAATTGCCGGTCGAAACGTTCGTAACCGGCTTTGTATTCGACCGAGTCGGGATATAGTTCCGACAGTTGACCGTAGACGTTCTCTGCCATGATTTTCAGGCATTTCGGAGAGAGCCAGATATGGGGATCGGTTCCGTGTCCGTGATCGTGCGCTTCGTGCCCGCAGGTTCCTGCCAGCAACGGGACGTTTTCTGAGGTATTGATAACCCGGACGCTCGGCATATTCTCGCGGATGGCGTTTTCCAGGTTGCGTTCGAAATCGATCAGGCCGATATCGATGTATGCCAATGAATTGGCTACCTGCTTCATCTGCTCGGGCGTCGGCTCGTAGGTTTCGGGACTCGATCCGGGAGGAACCAGCACCCGGATGTCGAAATCGTTTCCGGCGATCTGTTCGGTAACGTAGCGCAGCGGTTCGATGCTGACTGTGATCCCTTTTTGCGGAGCGTTGTCGGGTGCAGTACAGGAATACATGCAGATTGTTGCGCAAATGATTGATATGTAATATTTTAATTGTTTCATTCGATGCGATTTAATGAAAGAGAGTTTATTGTCATAACCTCTGCATATGTCGTGCAAAAATAGGGAATTTATCGGTATGCGCCCAATGAAAACGGGTCGGGATCGCACAATTCCTGCGCCGAAAATCTGTCGTTTTCCGGTAAGGAGCAGAACTGCCGAAAGGTTTTTGTTCCCGGGCGTTCCGTTTCAGGGCAGAAACCGGTTGTGGATTTCGTGAAAAAAGAGTTCCTGTTCCCGCTTATTCGTACTGCCCAGATTTACCTGTATCAGCTTGATTGTCGGGCCGTAGCCATTTTCGGCCGAATTGACCGGGTCGTTCCGGTCGAATAGGTACAGTATTTTTCCGGCCAGCGTTTTCGCCCATAGCCAGGCTTCTTCGTTTATTTCGAAAGCTTCCAGTCGGTCTTCCAGCCGGATCGGTTTTGCCTGCTCGATCGTCTTTAGGAACGACCGTGGCTTATAGATAATTTTCAGTTGGTCCGTCCGGTCGATTGCAACTATTTTACGGCGTTCGTTCGTATTGAAGCAGTAATGGTCGAACCAGATTCTGATATCTTTGCTTCGGGATACCATCAAAAACGAGATCGGCCGATGGTCATATATGGAGTCGTTGTCGTCCCTGATATCTTCGTATCTACCGACGCCTTCCGTGACCGAATCGATCGGCAATGAGTTGCATATTAAGTATAGGTCGGATTTTGTCTGAGCCGATCCCGTTTGCCATGCAATTACACTGACAAACAGTATAAGAAGTAATTTTTTCATGGTGAGAGTATTTACTATAAAAATAATAAAAACAGCCGGAATGACGATGCATTTCGGCTGTTTCTATTTTGTTTTTCAATTATTCGGGTTGGATAACGGTTCCCTGTTTGGGTTCGTTGGTATTCAGCAGCATAACCTGTATCAGCTTGATCGTCGACCCGTCGCCTTCTTCTACGCAGTTGATCGGGTCGTTCCAATCGAGCATGTAGAGCACTTTTCCTTTCAGGTTATTTGCCCACATCCATGCTTCTTTGTTGTTTCTGAACGATTTCAGTTTTTCTTCCAGGTGGATCGGTTTCGCCCGTTCGATGGTACTGAGAAACGTCCTCGGTTTATAGATGATTTTTAACTGGTCGTACCATTTGGGCTCTCTGATTTTACGGAGTTCGGTTAGATTAAAATTAGAATGTGAGAACCATATCCTTATGTCTTTACTTTTGGATTTTATTAAAAATGTAATAGGGCGATAATTATAAACAGGGTGGTTATCGCCTCTGGGATTTTCAAACCTACCAATTCCTTCTGTGATGTTGTCTCCTGATAATGAGCTGCAAGTCAAGTATGTATCTGAACCGGATTGAGCCAATCCCGTTTGCCATGTAATGATACTGGCAAATAGTATAAAAAGTAATTTTTTCATATTGATTGTTCCGTAAATGCAATATACTGATAATAATTAAAAAACAGAGCCGGTTGAAACCGGCTCTGAAGAAAAAAACGTGATTTTTTAGTCCGGAAATACCAATTCCTCTCTGGGCTCATTGGTTGCTACCATTCTGACTTCGATTAATCGGATGGTTGTCCCATCTCCTTCTTCCCCCCAGTTCATCGGATCGCTTCCGTCGAACAGATAGATTGTCTTTTCTCTTAGTCCGTCTGCCCATACCCAAGCCTCTTTTGCTGTTTTGAAGGTCTCTTTTATTCGATCTATATAGATCGGATTCGCTTTTAATATAGTGTTGTTATAAAACGATTTAGGCTTAATTAAGATTTGCATTTGGTAATCGTCTTTTTGAATGGGTCTTTCTTTCTTTAATTTGTCGAGGTTGAAACTATAATGAGTAAACCATATCGTATATCCTACGTTTTTAGATTCAAATAAAAAGGTAATAGGCGGATGATTATATACGGGATCGTTATCACATTTAATATCACCTCTCCACATTCCTTCCGAAATCTCGTTTTTAGAAGAGTTGCAGATGAGATATATGTCGGATCTTGTTTGGGCTGTGATATTTTGATATAAAGAACAAAACAGTATTGAATAAATGATTTTTCTCAATGATGTTCCCATAGTGACGATTTTGTGTTGTTGTTCGATAATTATAAAAATAATAAAAACAGCCGGAATGACGATGCATTTCGGCTGTTTCTATTTTGTTTTTCAATTATTCGGGTTGGATAACGGTTCCCTGTTTGGGTTCGTTGGTATTCAGCAGCATAACCTGTATCAGCTTGATCGTCGACCCGTCGCCTTCTTCTACGCAGTTGATCGGGTCGTTCCAATCGAGCATGTAGAGCACTTTTCCTTTCAGGTTATTTGCCCACATCCATGCTTCTTTGTTGTTTCTGAACGATTTCAGTTTTTCTTCCAGGTGGATCGGTTTCGCCCGTTCGATCGTGCTGAGGAAAGTTCGCGGTTTATAGATAATCTTTAATTGGTCAGTCCAATCAGGTATTCTTTTTTTCTTCAATTCTGTTAAATTTAGATTGTAATACGAAAACCAAATTACAATATCTTTACTTTGAGAACGCATAGAAAACAGAATTGGCCGGTGATTATACATCGGATTCTTATCATCATTTGGATCTTCTCCTCTGCGTATACCTTCTGTAACGTTTGCTTTTGTTGATGAGCTGCAAGTCAAATATGTATCCGAACCGGATTGGGCATGAGCTGTTTGCCATATTAATAAACAGACAAATAGTGTGAAAAATGTTTTTTTCATATCAAATTATTATTTTACTTTCCCATCAATAACTATTTTTTCTATTTTAAAAAATTTTCTGATATTTTCCTGTTCTGGAACATTCAGACTATCTCTAAATATTGGACTTTCCTCGGTTCCCGCATATCTCAGCATTTTATATTCATTCTCGGTAAATCCTGGAAATAGCTTTTTAAGCCAAGTATAAATATTTGGATCTCTTACCATTTTTTCGTGCTGATCGTCCTGGTAATCAGCGAATGATTTGTTCGGATTCATCCACTTCAGACTGTCGAACAGAATGACATGGACGACTTCGTGGAAAACCAGCATTCTTTTGCCTAATGAAGATGCATCTCCAAACAATGTTTCGTCATAGGTCATGGCATAGCTTGTGATTTTGCGGGTCTGGGTACTATATCTTACGTTAGTCATTCCCGCTTTGGAAATACGCCCGAATTTTATAGTCAGCTTCCCCTCAGCCTGAAGATTTCTGAGCATCTGGCTGCAAGCCCATGGAATGCCCAGGTTCACTTCGTTCCAGGCTGCGGTCAGTTGATCCGGTTTGGGATCCGAATGCCCTGCGGTGGGGATGTTATCGAGTTCTTCGCATTCGCCGTTGCAGAATTGGAACAGACATCCCGGATTCGTGCATTTGAATTCCCCGCCGTAACCGACGTCGATGCTTCCTTCCTGGGAGAAGCAGGTGCACGGGTGATGTTTGCAGATCGGGCAGCAGACGCATCTTTCCGAAAGGAATCCGCATACCGAACAATAGGAAGGGGTTACTTCGATCCCACATCCGTTCGGACAGACTCCCCAAACGGAGATCGAATTGCAGAACGGGCAGTATCCGAAACCTTCGTTGCCGTCGCTTTCCGAGTCGGAACTGCGGGTAACCAGAGCAAGGGTAGGGGTTGACATATACAGCCGGTCGATGACGTCCGTCGTATCGGCGTTTTCGTCGGTCGAACGCTGTCTCATGCCGACTTCCATCCGTCCTCCGTTGCGGTGCAGATAGGATGCGAGGTATCGGCCTTCCACGTCCGAAATAATTACATAACCCGAATAATCGCGGTCTCTCATAAACCGATAAGGGGTTTTCATGTCTTTCCGTTTGTTGTAGCAGGACGAATCCGGAATAAAGGTAGCGATAAAATAGCGTTTATTTCCGGTTTCGATGTTTTTTTGCAGAATCAATTTCATCGTTACGGTCGAGCCGTCGACGCTTCCGGCATGTCCGTCGGCTTTTCGCGGCGACCAGGCTTTCAGCGGAGTGCCTCCGACGCGCAGCGGAACTTCGAGGGTAACGACTTTGCCGTTTTCGTAGGTTTGCCGCAGGTCATTCCATAGAGGCGTCATTAGGGCGGCCTGTTCCACCTCGTTGAGTATCCCTTTGGTCGACTGTCCGTGACCGTGTCCGCAGTCTCCGTGTTCGTGTCGGCAGCCTATATGCACCATGCGCAGGTCTTCGGCCGTTTGTTCGAAATAGGCGCGGGCTTCCTGCGCCGGGAAATGTTCGGATGCCTTTTCTCCGACATCCCCTCCATAATCGCACGGATCGTTCGTGCAGCAATGGAAAAATAAGACGACGGCCGTAGTACCAGCCAGCCACCATAGTCGGTTCTTCATAAATTAAGTTCGCAATTATATACTATTCACACCACAGTTAAAATGAATGAGAACAAAGAATATATCGTTTCCTTTGAGATAAAGGAAGTGACAGCCTCTACTTTAAGAGAATTTACTGAAAAAGTAGAAGAACTAACAAAAAACGATGAAGAAATTTCTACTATCGTAGCTGTTGTAGCCACAAAGAAGTTATCTTAGTCCTTTTAGAGGTTTAAATATTTCTTCTTTCAAAGCTTCTCCTATGGCTTTTTCGCATTTAGCGATGGTTTCTTTACGGAATTTTTCGCAACAGCATGAAACTTTGCATCCTTGTTGTGTAAAAATAACATTAGGGTGTTTTTCGTGCACAGAGCATTTTGCTGTCTCAATGTTAGATTTAATTCTTCTTTCTACGTTATAGGGTAATCGGCTCATGTTAATAATGTTTGAGACTTTAAAGTTAGTCATTTTTTAGGTAGTGATACTGTTATCGCAATAAAAATAACAACAGGCTGACTATCAGATGATTATTTGGATTTGTCGTAAAATTTTCGTATATTGCGGTATAATTCAAACGACGTGCAAAAGTACAATCTGTTCCACTTCTTTAAGCTATTCCCGGATGAATTATCTTGCAGAAGATATCTTGAACAGCGCCTTTGGCCTAACGGCAATCCGGTTTGCCCTCACTGTGGGAATACTCATAAGATTTATCGGTATAAAAATGGTAAGACTTTTAAATGTGCGGCTTGTATGCGACAGTTTCAGGTAACTACTGGAACTATCTACGAGAATTCCAACCTACCCCTTAGAACTTGGTTTCTCACTTTTTACATCCTTTCGGTATCGAAAAAAGGTATAAGTTCAATAGAGCTATCAAAGACATTAGGTATTACGCAAAAATCGGCGTGGTACCTTTTGCATAAGATACGGTATATGCTGGAACACTCCGATGGGCGTAAACCTATGACAGGCATTGTAGAAGCTGATGAAACTTATATCGGTGGAAAGAAACGCGGAGGCAAACGTGGTCGTGGTGCGGAGAATAAAGTTCCTGTGTTCGGTATCGTGCAAAGAAAGAATGATATTTATATTGTACCTGTTAAAAATGCGAGACGTAAAACGCTGGAGCCTATCATACACGAACGTGTAAGAGCAGGTACTCATATTATGACTGATGAATGGACGGCGTACCGCGGCTTGTACAAAAATTACGAACATGAAGTTGTGAATCATGGCCGCCGGGAGTACGTTCGTGGTCTGGTACATACCAATAGCCTTGAGGGTGCATGGTCGCATTTGAAGCGTACCTTGTTAGGAACTTATCATAGGCCCAGTAGGGAGCATCTATCGAAATATTGCGCGGAGTTCCAATTCAACTATAACACACGGAAATATTTGCCGGAGCGCAAATTCCGGAAATCAATAAGTCTAACCAATTCGCGGATCACGTACAAAGACATCGTTCCGCGAGTATAAAAATCAAAACAACATGAGAGTAAAAGTTAAACTCGTGGTGTTCCGTCATCCGGAACCCGCGAAATGGGGTGTGTTTTGTAGTTACTGCCCCGCAATAAAAGAGTTTCAAGGTAGGGGTAAAACCATTGAAGACGTGGTTAATATTGTTACGCGAATATTGGAAATACGCCTTTCAAAAGGCTGTATGACGAGGAGTTTGAGGAATTTTGGATGGAGTATTATGGAAAATTCTTTAATTCCCCCTATCTTTACCGATGAAGAATTACTTAGATTGACCGAGGGTCATTATGGTTTACGAGTAACAGACTACCAAATAATAGAACTCAATGGCGAAGTCACACATAGAAGATGAGATGGAATGGATTGAATATCCTGTTAAGTCTGATAAGTTAATCGAATTTATAAAGGAAAAATATCCGCGAGAGGTTTCCATTTTAGACGATGGGGCAACATTTCTAAGCGCATATATGAATGGTGACTTGGATGACCCTTTGATAATAGCAAAAGGTGTTGACCTATCAGAAGATGAAATTTTGTGGTACTTAGGACATACCTCGTATAGTATATTCGACTTTGAACAACACGTAAAGATGCGATTTTCTACAATGGTAGATTTGTCTCTAATCACACCGCCATACAAGAAAAAATAACGGGACTTGTTCAGCCCCGTCATCTATCGTTATTTACAGAAGTAATTTTTTCTTCTCGTAGAATTCTTCGGGAGTAATCGCGCCTTTCTCTTTCAACTCATACAGTTTGGCGAGTTCGTCGGCGTTCCCTATTTGGGACACTCCTTGGTTATACCGCATGTCGAAAGTCTTTTTATCCATAGATAACAGGATAAAAAATTCCACCAATGCGATTAATCCGGGAATACACGTCCAAAAGAACAACAGGTAGACAATACCTATACCGCTCTGACCGAGGTAAAATTTGTGCGCTCCGAATCCACCGAGGAAGAAGCATAACACTGTGGCTGTACTTTTACTTTTCATTTGTTAGAATATTAGGGTTTAACATGGTAGTCATTCATAAAAAAGCGTGCACCTACGATGCACGTCGTCTGGACTACCACGCCCCAATATCCCTGCAAAGCAAGTACACGCTAAGCGTACTTACCTAATTGGGATATAGCCTCGGAGATCAATGTGGTAGTTTGACGACGATTAGGCTAAATATGTCAGAACAAAAGTAGTTATTTCTGTGGAACTAACAATGTTGGAGCGAAATAAATTTTTGCGTACCTTTGGTATGAACAGTATATAATTACGATTAAGTTTTGGTTCGTAAATAAATTTTAGGGTAGTTTTTTTCCCGTTTCCAGGAAGGGAAGCGCGTAACTTCCCGATGCGATAGTTGATTTTTTACAAAGTTTCCACCTCCTTTTATTGATAAATTATTGTATATTATATGTTTGGATTACGAATATAAAAAGCAGGGGATCTATTTAGGTTCCTTATAAGTGTCTTTTTTATTCTTCGATGACGTAATCCTTAAGCATTATTTAACATAATATATATTATAATCAAAAATATTTCCGAATCGTAAGAGCGCCGCAAACGATCGAATCATGTATGAATTATGCAAATCGATTCAGAGATAACTGTCCGTATTTTCAGGCGAACCGCGATCGGTCGGCGAATCGTGAGATCGGCCGCCGACTCTTGTTATTATTAATGGGAGATCTTTTTTAGCATAAAATAAAGATGTCCGGAATATCGGGATGTAATCAATGAAATACCGGGCAAGAATCGTTTTCTCCGAACGCAATCCGGTCTATAAGGGAATCGTAGAAAGGTCTATCAGGGGTTACATTATGTTAAATTATTTTCTGTTTTTTACCGGGGCTTGTAAGAGATGCAGGTGCCGTTCTTCAGGAAGATTACGATGCGCTCGATGTCTGGCTCCGAGAACTCGGTTTTCGATATCTGTTTTTTTGTATCTATGGATGGATGGTTGGTTGGTACTTCCGGGGAAGTCGCACCGGGAGTTCCCGGAATCTTTCGTTCCGGTTGGCCGACCGAAGATTCCGTTGCCGGGATATTCGCCGTTTCAAAAAGATTCGCGGACAGCCGGAATTCCTGCGACGGATTCGGATTCGGCGAAGACGAAACATCCGGACGGTATGCGGAACCTTTCCCCAGTAGAAACCATTCCGGATTTACTTTCGGGAAACGTAACAGCATTTTTTCGATAAACTCGAAACTGGGTTTATTGCGTCCGCTGATGATGTGCGATATGGTCGCCGGTTGCACTCCCAGAATTTCAGCCAGACGGGAAGCCGATAGCTTCTCCATTTCCATAAATTTCAGCAATCTTTCCCGCATATTCGGATTTTTTACAAAGTTAAACAGTTTTACAAAAATAAACAAACCGTATTTCACGAATGTAAATACATATGTAAAAAAGGATAAGTTACATGTGTGAAATATTGGAAACGGAAGAAGACCTCGAAAAGGAAGGTCTTTTATTTAATATAAATTTATTATTTATTTTATATAATATATAATACTGATTTTCAATGACTATAATCTTTAATTGTCGTTGTAATAAGCCTTTTGTATGACGGTTAAATCATGTTTCGATTGATTATATCATTATTAAGTTTATGTAATATGATTTATAGTACTGATTTTTATGTATTTGTATATATAATATAAATATTTTTACATGAATTTGTCGTGTTTGATATTCGATCTTTATTTCATATTTTACAGATGTATTTATAGTTGACAAAATCGAGTTGCATCGATGGTTTGGTTACATTTGTGATTAAACGCCCGGTATTTACAAGTGTTAATTTTACAAAAGTGGAAATACCAGGGCGGTTTTATCCTATTTTTTTACAAGAATAATCCCTACCCTGCCGGGACTTCGATTGGATTCTTATATGGAGAGATTTCCTGTTTAATTATGTTAAATAAAAAACGGAACCTCTTCAGGCTCCGTTTTTTGAATTTAAGTGTTTTATTATAAGCTGATTGTCTTTGCTATTCGTTGGAATTCCTCCGGGGTGAGTTGGAGTTTTTCCCGATGAAAATCGACGTCTTTTTCGCTGTTAATCGGTATCAGGTGGATATGGGCATGCGGAACTTCGAGCCCGAGAACGACGACGGCGACTTTTTTACAAGCTATATTAGCCTGTATTTTACGCGCGATCCGTTTGGCGAAAACCATCATGTCCGCCAGCGTCCGGTCGTCCAAGTCGAAAATATTGTCGGTCTCCTCTTTCGGGATGACCAGCGTGTGACCCTTTGCAAGCGGATTGATATCCAGAAATGCAAAATATCTGTCGTCCTCGGCTACCTTGTAGCACGGGATCTCCCCTTTTACGATACGTGTGAATACGGAAGCCATTTTTTACGGTTTTTGGTTCGGTTTAAATCAGTTTCATCTCCTGTTTGATCGATTCGATCTTACGTTCCATCGTTTGGCGCGTTTCTTCGAATTTATCTTCGCAGCACAATTCTCCCCGGACGCCGAAATAGAATTTGATTTTCGGCTCGGTGCCCGACGGACGGATCGATACGATGGTCGAATCCGCTGTGATGAACTGCAATACGTTCGATTTTTCCATATCGATGGGCGTTTTGCGGCCGCTTTTTACGTCGAGCGATTCTCCGGTCAGATAATCCTTCACGGTGATTACGGGCGATCCTCCGAGGCTTTGCGGCGGATTGTTCCGGTACTGGGTCATCATTCGGGCGATTTCCTCCTGTCCCTCTTTGCCCTGGCGGACGATCGAGACGAGCGCTTCGTCGAAGAAGCCGTATTTTACGTAGATTTCCTTCAGTAGGTCATACAGCGTCATTCCTTGGCTCTTGGCCCAGGCTGCGGCCTCTGCGGCCAGCGAACAGGCGCTGACGGCGTCCTTGTCGCGGACGAAATCTTCGGCGAGAAATCCGAAGCTCTCTTCTCCGCCGCAGACGTACTGCATTTTCCCTTCGAGGTTGCGGATGACCGTGGCGATATACTTGAAGCCGGTCAGGCATTCGAAATGTTTCACGCCGAACGATTCGGCGATTCGGGCGACCAGTTCCGTCGTAACGATCGTTTTGACGATGTACTCCCGGCCGTGAAGTTTTCCCAGTTCGCTCCACCTTCTTACGATATAATATACGAGCAGGGCGCATGTCTGGTTGCCGTTCAGCAAGATGTACGATCCGTCGCGGTCGCGCAGGGCCATCCCGATGCGGTCGGCGTCGGGGTCGGTGGCCAGGACGATCTCCGCCTGTTGCCGGGCGGCCAGGTCGATCGCCATTTTCATGGTCGCGCGTTCTTCCGGGTTCGGGGACGCTACGGTCGGAAAGTTGCCGTCCGGGATATTCTGTTCTTTTACCGTGACGACGTTCGTAAAACCGAATTTGCGGAGCGATTCGGGGACGAGGATGACTCCGGTTCCGTGTATCGGCGTGTAGACGATTTTCAGGTCGTGATGGGCGGCGATGGCTTCGGGCGACAGCGACAGCGAATGAACGGCGTCGAGGTAGATCGCGTCGAAGGTTTCGTCGAGAATGACGATGTTGTCTTTGTGTCCGTTGGTGAGCACCTGATCCGGAGACGTGATCTTTTGCACCTCCGCGATGATGTTTTTGTCGTGCGGAGCCACTACCTGAGCGCCGTCGTTCCAGTACGCTTTGTAGCCGTTATACTCTTTCGGGTTGTGCGAGGCGGTGATGACCACGCCGCTGTCGCATTCCAGCTTGCGGATGGCGAAGCTCAGCTCGGGCGTCGGACGGAGCGAGTCGAACAGGTAAACCTTGAATCCGTTCGCTGCGAAGATGTCGGCGACGCGTTCCGAAAACAGCCGGCTGTTGTTGCGGCTGTCGTGCCCGATAGCGACCTTGATCTGCTTACCCGGAAAGGCTTTTTTCAGGTAGTTCGCAAGGCCTTGCGTAGCCATGCCGACCGTGTAGACGTTCATCCGGTTGGTGCCTACCCCCATGATGCCGCGCAGGCCGCCCGTGCCGAATTCGAGGTCTTTGTAGAAGCTCTCGGTCAGCTCGCCCAAGTTGTTATCCATAAGATATTTGACTTGCTTTTTCGTGTCTTCGTCGTAGTTTCCGGAGAGCCATTTTTCGGCTCTCTCCTTAACGATTAAATCCAAATTTCCACTCATAATCTTATTTGTTTTATTTATACGAATGCTTGTTTCGGTTGAAAAAAGTTATAAACAAAGATACGGATATTTTTTTGAATATTCTATATCAAACGGTTAAGTTTTGACTCTGCGGGAACCCTTATTTTTCTATATAAATATTTGCACAACAAACAATAGAGAAGAAAATTTTTTTTAATGAATTTATTTACAATTTTGTCTTCCGAAACAGACAGGATGATGATAGTTAATAACCAGACATACGGTGATGTGTGGCAAAGTTGTTTGACCCGTATCCGCGAGCATACCTCCGACGAGGAGTTCGCCAAATGGTTCAAGCCGATCGTGCCGCTTGATTTTGACGGGGTGACCTTGAAACTGAAGGTGCCTAATGAAAGTTATGTGTACCATATCGAAAAACACTTTATTCCGCTTTTGCGTCCGATCATTCACCAGATGTTTGGCTTGAAGACCAAGCTGCGTTATGCCGTGCCGCGTACCGAACAGAGCGCTCCTACCGTAGTGACGGATGCCGACATGACGGCCATCAATACGTTCGTCACGCAGTCCGATACGACAAATATAAAGAATCCTTTCGTTATTCCGGGGATTCGCCGGATCGTGATCGACCCGCAGTTGAATCCGAACTATACGTTCGATACGTTCGTGGAGGGCGAATGCAACCGACTTTGCCGTTCGGCCGGGCTGTCGCTGGCCGTGAATCCGGGCAATACGCCTTTCAATCCCTTATATATTTACGGAGATTCGGGGTTGGGAAAAACGCATATCGCGCAGGCGATCGGCATGGAAATCAAGCAGCGCAAGCCGCAGATGCAGGTGTTGTACGTGTCGATGAACAAATTCCAGGCGCAGTTCCAGAACGCCGCGCTGAAGGGGGAACTGAACGACTTCATTCATTTCTATCAGATGCTCGACGTCCTGATTATCGACGATATTCAGGAACTGGCCGGGAAGGATAAGACGCAGAACGCTTTTTTCAATATTTTCAACCACTTGCACCTGTCGAACAAGCAGTTGATCCTGACTTCCGATAAACCGCCCGTCGAGCTGAAAGATATCGAACAGCGGCTGATCACCCGCTTCAAATGGGGGCTTTCCACGCAACTGTTGCAGCCCGATTACGAAACCAAGGTGAAGATCATTCGTAACAAGGCCGTGAAGTTGAATGCGGAGGTGCCGCAGGAGGTGGTCGAGTTCCTGGCCGAGAACATCAACGCCAATGTCCGGGAAATCGAAGGGGCGCTTTCGTCGCTCGTGGCCAATGCCTCGTTCCTGGGCAAGAAGATTTCGATCACGCTGGCCCGCGAAATTCTGAAAGTATACGTGCAGTTCAATCAGCGGGAAATCACGATCGAGCATATCCGCAAGGTCGTTTGCGAATACATGGGACTCAGTGCGGAGGTGTTTAATTCTCCGAAACGGACGCGCGAGATCGCGCAAGCGCGCCAGATAGCGATGTACCTGAGCAAGCAGCACACGAAGGCTCCGCTGACGACCATCGGCGCGGCGATCGGCGGCAAGAACCATGCGACGGTGTTGCACGCCTGCAAGGCGATTTCGAATCTGATGGAGACGGACAAGGTGTTCTGCCACCAGGTGGAGGAGATCGAAAAGAAGGTGCTTGCGCGGTCGTAGCGCTTTTCGGAAAAAGGTGCGCTCCGTAGCGGGCGACGCGGTGAAAAGTTTTTCTGGCGTTATATTTGACCGGAAAAACTTTTTGACTTTCCCGGAAATGTGTATCTTTACGAACAATAGGCACCGGAATTTTTAAATGCGAAAGAAAATGGCAAAACTGAAAACGGGAGATCCCGCTCCGGCTTTCGAAGCGGTCGATCAGGACGGCAATATGAAAACGCTGGCCGATTACCGCGGCCGCAAGTTGATTCTTTATTTTTATCCGAAGGACAATACGCCGGGTTGTACGGCCGAAGCCTGCAGTCTGCGCGACGGGCGGGATACGCTGCGGCGAATGGGTTTCGAAGTGGTCGGCGTGAGTCCCGACAGCGAAAAGTCGCACCAGGGCTTTATCGCAAAGCAGGGGTTGAATTTTACGCTGTTGGCCGATACGGACAAAAAAATCGCGGAAGCCTACGGCGTGTGGGGCGAGAAGAAGTTTATGGGAAGGACGTTCATGGGGATTCTGCGGACGACGTTCGTGATCGACGAACAGGGCGTGATCGAGAAGATTTTCGATAAAGTGCGGACGAAGGATCACTTCGAACAGATCGTCGAAGCTTACCAGTAAAACCGGAAAAATTTGAAACAAGACTACTAAACGAAAAAATATGGCAGAAAAGGAGAAGCCTCAGGTGAATCCTGAGAAGCTCAAGGTATTGAGCGCCGTGATGGATAAGATCGAGAAGGATTTCGGGAAAGGCGCCATCATGAAAATGAGCGACCGGGCGGTCGACAAAGTCCCGGTCATCCCGTCCGGGTCGGTAACGATCGACCATGCGCTCGGGATCGGCGGGTATCCGAAAGGACGTATTATCGAGATTTTCGGCCCCGAATCGTCGGGTAAAACCACGCTGGCTATCCACGCGATCGCCGAGGCCCAGAAAGCGGGCGGAATCGCCGCATTTATCGACGCGGAACATGCTTTCGACAGCACGTATGCGCAGAAGCTCGGCGTGGATATCGACGACCTGCTGATTTCGCAGCCCGACAACGGGGAGCAGGCGCTGGAGATCGCCGACCACCTGATCCGTTCGAGCGCCATCGATATCGTGGTGATCGACTCGGTCGCCGCGCTGACGCCGAAGGCCGAAATCGAAGGCGAGATGGGCGAATCGAAAATGGGGTTGCAGGCGCGACTGATGTCGCAGGCTTTGCGTAAACTGACGGCCAATATCAGCAAGACGGGAACCGTTTGTATTTTCATCAACCAACTTCGCGATAAGATCGGCGTGGTTTACGGGAATCCGGAGACTACGACGGGCGGTAATGCGCTGAAATTTTACGCCAGCGTCCGGGTCGATATCCGCAAGGCTTCGGTGATCAAAGACGGAGAAGAACAGATGGGCGCGCGGGCGCGTGTCAAGATCGTGAAAAACAAACTGGCTCCCCCGTTCCGCAAAGCGGAATTCGATATCATGTACGGCGAAGGAATTTCGAAGATCGGCGAGATCATCGACCTGGGAGTGGATCAGGGAATTATCAAGAAGAGCGGCTCGTGGTTTTCTTACGGCGACAGGAAGATCGGACAAGGGCGCGATGCCGTCAAGGAGGCGTTCAAGGCCGATCCTGAGTTTGCGGCCGAGGTGGAGGCCAAAGTGCGCGAAGCGCTTGCCGCCGCCGGTTAGCGGGCGCGGGTGCGGTACGGCCGGCGGGAGACACAGCCTGATTCCGTCCGGGGCGTACCCGAAAACATGTTTTGTCTTGTCCTCGGCGGGCAAGGGATTGATGTCGGCGTATGTAAAACGGGAGATTGATGGGTTATTCGCAGGAAGATGAACGCATGATTGGCGAGCAGTTTGACAAACTGATGCGGAGTTGTGCCAAAATCTGTAAAAATGAATATGACAGGGATCTGATCAAACGGGCCTTTTTCTTGGCGAAGGAGGCTCACGAGGGAGTGCGCCGCCGTTCCGGGGAGCCTTACATCGTGCACCCGCTGGCGGTGGCCCGGATCGTCGTGGATGAAATCGGCCTCGGTGTCAAGTCGGTGATCGCGGCCCTGTTGCACGATGTCGTCGAGGATACCGACTATACGGTGGAGGATATCGAAAGCCGTTTCGGACCCAAAATCGCGCTGATGGTGGACGGACTGACCAAAATGTCGGGCGTTTTCAAAACCAGCGCTTCGGAGCAGGCGGAAAATTTCCGCAAAATGCTGCTGACGCTTTCCGACGACGTCCGGGTGATCCTGATCAAGATCGCCGACCGGCTGCACAACATGCGTACGCTGGAATCGATGCCTCCGCATAAGCAGATGAAAATCACCAGCGAAACGATCTATCTGTTCGCTCCGTTGGCTTACCGCCTGGGGTTGTTCGCGATCAAAAGCGAACTGGAGGATCTGTCGTTGAAATACCGTTTCCCGGAAGATTACCGGCAGATCGAAGCCAAGATCCAGGAAACCGAAGCCGACCGGTCGAAATTTATCGAAAAATTCAGTCAGCCGATTATCGAGAAGCTCAAGGGCAACGATATCGACTTCGAAATATCGGGGCGCGTCAAGTCGATCTATTCGATCTGGGCCAAAATGCAGCGCAAGCATATCGCTTTCGAAGAGATCTATGATCTCTTCGCGATTCGCATCGTGTTCCGGCCTTCGCCGCTGATTCCCGAAAAGTCGCAGTGCTGGCACATCTACTCGTTGGTAACCGATATTTACAAGCCGAAACCGGATCGGATCCGCGACTGGGTGAACATTCCGAAAGCGAACGGTTACGAGGCCCTGCACTCCACGGTGATGGGGCCCGACGGCGTGTGGGTCGAGGTGCAGATTCGTTCGCAGCGGATGGAAGAGATTGCCGAGCGGGGATTCGCCGCGCATTGGAAGTACAAATCGGGCGAGTTGTCGAAGGAGGAAGGCGAATTCGACCGTTGGATGAAGCAGGTGCGCGAAGCGCTGAACAGCCCGACGGACAATGCCGTCGAATTCCTCGACAATTTCAAACTGAGCCTTTATACCTACGAGATCGTCGTGTTTACGCCGAAAGGCGATTCGCGGACATTGCCTCAGGGCGCTACGGCGCTCGATTTCGCTTATGAGATTCATACGAAGATCGGCAACAGCGCGATGGGCGCCAAGATCAACCGGAAGATCGAATCGATTTTCGCACCGATCAGCAGCGGCGACCAGATCGAGATCATCACGTCGAAAAATGTGAAGCCGAAGGCCGAATGGCTCGATCATGTGATTACGACCAAGGCCAAGCAGTCGATCATGGTTTTCCTGAAAAAGGAGAATCTCAATAACATCGCTAACGGGATCGTGCTGTTCGAAGGAAAGCTCAAGGAGTTCGGCATCGTGCCGAGTGCCCGCGTGTTCCGGAAAGTGCTGCCTGCTTACGACTGCGCTACGAAGGACGAGTTTTACAGCAAGTTGGGGGCCGGCATCCTGAAACTGGACGGGATCGAAAAGATCCTGCGCGACAATCCTGCCAATAAGATTTTGAAATTCTGGACGTTGCAGATACCGAATCCATTCAAGTTCCTCGGAGGCGACGATAAGAAAAAAGGGAAAAAGGTAATTGACGGCGCATCGCCGGAGGATGCGGACGATCCGGAGTTCGAGATCGCCCCGTGTTGCAATCCGATTCCGGGCGACGAAGTTGTCGGTTACAGCAATCCCGATACGCACAAGATCGACGTTCACAAGAAAAACTGCAACGAACTGATTAAACTGGCTGCCCAGCACGGCAATCGTCTGACGCCGGTCACCTGGTCGAGCCACAAGGCGATGTCCTACCTGTCGATCCTCGAGTTGCGCGGAATCGATCGGATCGGGATCCTGATGGAACTGTCGCAGGTGATTACCGGCGAGCTGAACACGAACATCCGGGAGTTGCATATCCAGAGCCACGACGGTATCTTCGAAGGGCGGATCAGCCTCTATGTGAAAAATATCAAGGATCTGAAGATGATTATCGACAAGGTGATCCGGATCAAGGGGGTCGAGCAGGTAAACCGGGTGGAAAATAAAATCGAATAGCTATGGATCTGAAAGAGTTGCTTCCGGTACTTCTGATTACTGTCTTCGCAATAATTTCCGCTGCGAAAAAGAAAAAACAACCGGTTTCCGAAAGCGAGGAGCAGGCGGATACCGCTCCGTCCGATTCTCCGTGGGACGACCTGATGCGCGAACTTAAAAAAGGGGGCGGAGCCGATACGGAATCTGCGGCCGATTCGCGTCCGGTGCAGCGGACTGTTCCGGATGCGGACGCGCTGCCGACGGAGATGCTGTCTTACGACGACGAGGCGATCGAAGCGTTCGAGAACCGTACGGTCTTTTCGTACGACGACATGGTCGGAGATAACGCGCCGGAGCCGATGTCTACCGCGGATCAGGGGAATTCCCCTACTCCGCAGCTTGCTACGGAGCCGGAACCGGCTTCTTCCGAAAGGGCGTTTCCGGGCGGTTTCGATCCGAAAATGGCCGTGCTGTATTCCGAAATTCTCAAACCGCGTTTTTAAATTTTTTCAGCATGTATTCCGATGCGGATTCCGCCGAACCGATCCGGGCCGATTATTCGGACTCTTACAGTCTCGACGTAAGCTCCGATGCGGAATTGCGTCCCGGGAAACTGTTGGAATCCGTTTTCTCCGATACTCCGCGCTGGGTGAACGGGCTGATGAAAATCCGTAATGCGCTCGTTGCGCCTTTCGGTTTGAAGACGGGAGAATCCCGTGTTTTCCGGAAAGCGATCGTCGAAGAATCGGAGCGGGAAGCGGTACTGTCCAATGACGATAAACATTTGATCTTTACGGTCTCGCTCAGCGTGCTCCCCCGTCCCGACGGGGTGCGGCGAATCAGTATTTCCACGGCGGTGCAATACCATAACCGGCTCGGCCGGATCTATTTCGCACTGATCCGGCCGTTTCATCGGATCATCGTCCGCCGTATGCTGCGCCGGATCGCTTCATCTGTCGGCTGACGGCAGCGTCTCCCGGACAGGATTACTCTTTTTCGATAAAGGAGCGCTATGTGCGGTAGCCGTCTAACGGGGCGTGATGCACGAAGGTGCAATCAATTGAAACGAAAGTTGAATATCGTTTTGACAACTCGTTTTCGCAAAATTTAAGGGCGTAAAAAACAAAAGCGACATAACAGTCGCTTTTGTTTTGTTTGTGTACATAGTTTAACCCCTATCGGGTAATCGGTGTTTTATCGGGTTTGGGTCACTCCAACTTGACCCCCTGCCTTATTCGGCGACAACTTCCCATTTCAAATCGCCACCGCCTTCGATCGTCTGCCACTTGTAACCCGTGGCCGGTTCGTAAACGACCGAGGTTGTATGGTTATAAGCTTTGCCGCTGAATTTACCGCCTTTGAGAATTACGCTTCCGGTCGGCAGATCAACGTCATTGTCGCCCGACACGACAGCGCTCGTTCCCTCGATCTGCAACCCCCCGGACCGGTCATTGGCTGCGGAAAACTCTCCGCCCGTAATCGTGACTTTCGCGCCGTTGGTTATATATAACGCATAAAAGGCATCTATCTGCCCCGGCGTATTTACCGTGTAATACTTGCCACTGCTGATGACCGCATCCTGACAACTTTCAATGGAGATGCCGCCCTGAATGCCTTTGACCTCGCAACCGTCGATTCTTACTTTCGAGCCGAACAGACGCATTGCGTAAGCCCAGTGCGTACCGTTATCCTTATTTGAGGAAGTAGATTCGAAATAACTGTCAACAAGGGTGATCTCTCCGCTGGCGACGTCGCGTCCCATACCGCAGACGGTGAACTCGCCCGAAATGATCCTGGCGTTCTTTATGGTTACATTCGCATCATTCCAATAAGCGATTGCCGCACTATTGTAAGGATGCCCCGTTGATGAGTTTCCATGCCAATGGTATTCGGGGTCGTTAATCAGGGTAACGCCGTCGATAACGCACTCTCCGCCCATGACATGGATCAGCGATTTCTGGTAGCCGTTACCCAGGTCGCTGTTGTCCTCCGAAGTATTGTTTATCGTACCCTCCCCGGTCAGAGTTAGGCCCTTTTCAGCCGTCAGGAAGTTCGTTTTACCGAGCAGGACGGTCGCACCCTCTTTGATGTCGATGGTTTTGTGTTCTGAGAACGTAAGTTCTTCGGCGCTCTTTTCCGAGAGGTCGATGCTGGACGCAACCTCGATATTGGCCACTACCGGATTAGACAACGCTTCGGTTAGACTCTCCGCATCATTTACTTCAATAGGGACGCTCACCACTCCTCCCTCGGGAACGACTTCGTAGGTACCGTTAGGTGCGGGGGCTTCACTAATCTTTACGGTGGAGGAAGTCGCAACGACGAAGTTCTTAACCGGATTTTCCGTCATCGAACTCGAAGGATCGAAATTGACGAACGTGCCTCCGTACACATTGATGGCAGCATTCGAACCATCTTTCAAATTCAATACCCAATAGCCTCTGTCATTGGCACTCTTCGATTCGAACGTACCTCCATAAATGTTGATAATGGCGTTTTGATCTGCGTAGATGAGATCGAGTTGGGCCTGATGATCTTTATAATCCTGGTCGTTAAAGAAATTGCCTCCGTAGATGTTCACGGTCGAATTACCGAGGGCATATACCGCCATGCGGTAGCCGTCTTCGTTGGGATTAGTCCCGATAGCCTGAACATTGCCGTCGCCTTTGATATTCAGGGTCGCGTCACCTTTCACTTCGAATACGGTGGTGTTTCCATATTCTCCATCAGGAAGTGATGTCGTATTGATGATGTCGTGGCCGTTCAGGTCGATCTCGACCGTCTTGCCGCTTTCCACGACCAGCGGAGCCTTAATCGTCACATCCTCCGATAGGGTGACGCTACCGCCGTTGGCAAACGCGGCACGCAGTTCGGGATAGTCGTTGATGTCGGGCTGCTCGAATTCCGGATTGATTTCTACGTTGATCGCACCCTGCTTGGTCAGCAGGTTACCGGATACGTTGGTGCGGTAGTTGCGGCGGATCGGAATGTTCTTGAAGTCGCTGTTGGTCGATATTTCGCTACCGTCGGCGCCGTAGAATGTCATCGAGAAGTCGGCCAGCGTAGCCTGCTCGACAGGAGCCCAAACGTAGTCGACCGTCAGCTCGCCGTTTGCATTAAGCACGTTGGCCTCGTATTCCACAGCAGTCTCGCCGCTCTCCTGCCCCGTATAGGCATTGAACGCGGTCGGAAGAGACGTGAACTTTACCTTGACTTTCGCGGGTTTCAGGTCGGGTGCGTTGGCGGGAATGTCCCCCATGTCATTGGTTTTCACGTTCATCTGGCCGAAAGGACGACGGAGCGTGAATTTCTCCGAGAAAGACTCGCTAACCGTGTAGTCCTTTTTGCAGAAGAAAAAGGCATCGAACTTATCGTCGTTTCCCGTATACGATACGCCGTCTTTCAGGGCGATTCGGGTCAGGTCGTCCGTATTGTAACGGCCGCCGTCAGCCGAACAGTCGGCCCATAATACGAAGTCGTAGGTTTGCTGAGCCACCAGACGCAGGTTGAACGTAGCGGCGTTATTCATTACCGTCGCCGTCTGTTGCTCTCCGTAGGGCTGGCCGTTCCGGTAGATCTGAAGCAGACAACGGTCGATCTGCGAACCGTTGCCGAAGTCCGTTGCCGTAGCACGGGTTTTTACTCCTTGCGGGATGGTGACGGTAATCGTCTGGGCGGTTGTTCCGTCGGATACGAGGCCCTCGTCCTTTTGACATGCGGTAAGGGTCAGCGCAAGGCCCGCCGCTAATAAGAAAAATTTCCTCATGATACAATTGATTTTAGCGAATTGTTTTGCAATCCGGCAGTTTGTAATTTTTGTGGTGATAAGAATTCTGTGTTTGCCTTTTTGTTCCCGGAGGAGCGATTAGACTCCTCCGGGTTGTAAGTTGTCCGGTCATGCGGCCGGAGTACCACAATCGCTTTATTCGGAGTTCCGGTTGTTCCCGGCCGTTACGAATTCCTGATTGTTGATATACACATACAGGTCTGTACAGTTACCGGTGATTGATTCTTTGGGGGTGGTCGAAACATTGTTCTTCACTTCGACGGAATTCGGTTCGGTCATGCCGACCGCCGTTTCGGTAAACTGTGCATTGCCGACAATACCTGCGGCGAACGTGGCTGCTTGGAGCGAGGGTGCGAAATTCTTGTTGTCGTTGACCTTACCGAGGTTGTAGACCGTACCCACGATACCGCCCGCATCGTTGCCGCCGCTGACCGCACCGTGATTCGTATTGCCCGTTACTTCGATCACGTTCTTGACGGGATAATCCTGTTCCGCACCGTTGTAGCGTATCCAACCTACGATACCGGCCGTACCGTAAGAAGCGGTATTGTTGTTGTGGACGTCGCCATTGTTCGTACAGTTCTTCACGCTGCCGGCGTTCTGCTGCTCGGCGACGATACCGGCCACGTCATTGCCCGCGCCCGTGACGGCCTCTTCGTTCACGCAATTCGATACGTCGGCGGCCGACAAGCCGACGATACCGCCGACAACTCCGGCAGTACCAGTTACCTGTCCGTGGTTCTCGCAATTTTCGATCGTCATCGTCTGGCTCTCGGCGGTATAGTAAGCCGCACCTACGATACCGCCGACATTCGCTCCCGTACCGGTTATCTTAGCATAGTTCTTGCATCCGCTGATCGTGCCGCCCTTGATCATACGACCTACGATAGCGCCGTTACCGCGTTTGGCCGTAACATGTCCCGAAAGTATTTCGACACCGCTGACCGCACCTCCGCCCGTCAGCATACCGACGGCGGCGGCAGCCATTTCGCTGGTCGGCACATCAACGGCTACCTCTTGGAGTTTGAGATTCTCAATTGTACCTCCGTTCACGACACCGAACAGGCCGACGGCGAAGTCCGTATCTTCCGTCGTATTGATATTCAGGTTCGAAATCGTCTGGCCTTTACCGTCGAACGTGCCCTTGAACTGGTTGCCTGTAGGGATGGAGCCGGAACGACTGCCGTTTCCGATCGGGGTCCATGATTCGTTTTCCAAATCGATATCGTTAGCAAGTTTTACCTTCTTTTGAGCAAAGGCTTCACCGGCATTTACCATCGAAGCCAAAGTGAACAGTTGTTCTTTTGTCGAGATGTAGATATCCGTATCGCTGTTGGTAATCTTTACTGTGCCGTTGCCGTTGCGCTGTCCGCCAAGCAGATCGCCGTAGGTCGAAACGAACGACCGGGCCATTTCGTTCATGCCGTTGAGTGTGACGTCCTTCACCGAACAGTTGTCAATCGAAACGATATCCGTTGCCTGATCCCCCTGGAAACAACCGATGAATTTGCTGATGGTACGGTCGTTCCGATTCATGTAAACGTTGATTTCGGTATCTTCGACCGAGCAGTTCGTGAATGAGCAGGTGGAGCTGTAAAGGCTGCCCAGATATCCGGCGAAACCGCCGGTCTGGCCCGACTCTTCGGCGATGTCGATGTTCGAGATCGTACAGCCGATGACCTTGCAGTCGGTCGCTTCGAGGCGATTTTCGGCAACGAAACCGATCATGCCGCCCACTTTGTTGATGCCTTCGACCGTCGAATTGACAGTCTGGCAGTTGTCGAAGACGATAGTGCCGTAGGAACGGCCGACAAGCGCACCCGCATAAGCGTTTCCGCTGCCGTCATCGAGCGCTCGTACCGTGGCTCCTTCGACCGTAAGGTTGCGGACAGTCACCGAAATGGCGTCGCAGATCAATCCGGCCGTCTGGGTGTTTTCCACCTTGTAGTTCGATAACTTGTGACCCTGACCGTCGAACTCCAAACCGCTCGCTTTTTCGATTGTGTATACAGCTCCCTTGAAGTCGATATCGGCGGCGAGTATTACCTTGTTGTAGACATTGGTCCCGGCCTTCACGCCTGAAGCAAAATCTCGGAGTTGCTCAACCGTCGAAGCGTAGAGTGTAAAGATCGTACCGGCCGGTTTCGAGACGATCGTTCTCACCGATCCGTAAACCTCTACGTTCCCGCTCTTTACGGTCAGTTGTTCGATAGTCGTCTCTTCGCTGACGATGAGCGTGTTGGCTGCCGTAGTAGCCGTCACATCAGCGTATTGAGCACCGGAGAGCGTGACGGTGGAGTTCGGAGCCTTGATCTCGACGGTTGCGCTGCTCGATGTCGTCAAATGGAAAGTAACAGGCTGTTTCGCTCCTGCCGCGCCGGAATACTGGACTTTCAGTTTCGTTGTCAGAGCAGGCAGCGTGGCCGATACGGGAGCCTCGGTCGAAGGGAGAATGAGCGTAGCGTCGTCTGTCGGGACGTCGGTCACGATTACGTTGGTCTTGCCCGCCGCGAATGCCTCGTTGGCCGCCGCGATATCTTTCACCTGATCGATGTCCCGCGGAATATCGCCCTGGAACTCCGGATCGATCGTTACATTGATCGTGCCCTGCTTGGTCAGAAGGTTACCCGATACGTTGGTGCGGTAATTGCGGCGGATCGGAATATTGGTAAAGGCATCGTTGGTGCAGATTGTCGTACCGTTATTGAGGAACGTCATCGAAAAATCGGAGAGCGCAGCCTCGGCATTGGTGGCCCAAAGAAAATCCATTGAGATCGTACCGTCGTCCTTGGCGAGTTCTCCTGCCGTATAAGTCACGTCGGCCGGGCCGCTCACTTCGTCCGTCAGGGCGTTAAATGTGGTGGGAAGCCCTTTGAAAGCGACCGTGTACCCCGTAGGTTTCAGCGCCTCGTCCTTGATTTCGTTCAGGTCATTGGTTTTGACGACCAGCAAGCCGAAAGGACGGGTCAGGGTTACGGGTTTCGAGAATGCGCCGGTCACTTCGAATGTCTCTTTGGCAAAGAACGCATCGCGCTCGTCGGAGTTGCCCTCGAAGTTCCCGCGATTCGAAATCGCTTTCAGGCTTTGCGTATTGTAATGCCGATCCGTAAAATTTCCTTCGCTGCCATCGGCGCAATCGGCCCAGAATACGAAGTCGTAGGTTTGCTGGGCCACCAGACGCAGGTTATCGAACGTAACCGTCTTGGCGGTCACTCCTTTTTCGATACGATCATACAGCCGATCGCCGTGGTAGATCTCCAGGATACAACGGTTAGCCGATGTACCGGTACCGAAAGCATCGGTCACGGCACGGGTTGGTGTTTCGCCTTGCGGAATCGTTACCGTAAACGAGGACGTAGTTGCCGTATCGGATACGATCCCCTCGTCTTTCTGACATGCGGTCAGTGCCATCAGCATACCGGCTACAAGTAAAATTTTTTTCATGATATATTAATGTTAGTGGGTTTATCTTTTTGTAAAAATTAGTTAATTTTTGTAAATCAATAGTTTATAGTATGTTCTGTTCTCATATTCCGTTCGGTCTTCCGTCATTCGAATACGGCTGTTACATTGGTTATATAATTCGGTTTCAGCGGCAGCGCGTCGAGTTCTTTCTCTACATCGCCCACTGTGATCGTCAGACCGACGGATTTCCCTTCTGCCGGAACGAAAATGAAATCCTCGCCGACCGCGGCCGATCCTGCCGTTGTCGTCGGGAACGGGAGCGTTATCTCCGCCGCCGGAGCGGATGACGTACCGGTCAGTACGTCATACTGCGTTGGGGTGTTCCGATAAGTGATCGAAACCATCTTGCCGTCTGTGGCAAACGGCGAGGTATTTTGCATCGTCAGTTTTGCCATCGGACGCATAAGCGTGGCTGACACACCGTTGCCACCGTTCCATGTTACTCCGGTTTTGGCGCAAGCAAAGGCGTCGCGTTCACTTGCGGCTGCAAGCGTATAAGCGGTCGTTGCGGTTACCTGCCGCAGATTGTCGGTCGTATAGGCTCCCTTGCCGTAATCGGCCCAGAAGAGGAAATCGTAGTTTCCGGGGATCAGCGCGATCTCGAATGCCGCTTCCGTCAATGTCCCCGTCACGGTTTTATGCAACACGCGGCGTGGGTCCGCATCGCGTGTCCATGCCTCGAAAGTGTAGGTCAGCACGTTGCCGGCGGCGCGGGTGAAGGCATCGCTGCGGATGGCAGAGGCGCTCTGCGGTCCGTTCGAGAGTTCGCTCTGCGAACGGACGGAGATCGTGCCGCCGACAGGCGACGGTTCCGGCTGCGTCTCTTTGCTGCAACCGATCCAAAGGATCGGAATC
>OLWB01000527.1_pt1 | contig 40306 bp, 49 predicted proteins | sample 1673331 | NCBI WGS metagenome assembly OLWB01 (sample SAMEA3178943, study PRJEB25190) | human gut metagenome | biome: human gut; feature: human-associated habitat; material: faeces | place: Austria | collected 2013
CGCCAGACACTCGGACATCCGGACGCACAAACATACGAATTTGCCGAAGCGCTTTGCCTCATTCAGGGGAAGGCGGCTCTTGCCGCGCGTAAAATGCGACGTAAGGTCAGGCGGAAAACTTCATTAAAAAGCTGCCTTGCAGTATGAAAACCCGAATCGGCAGAAATAATGATTTCGAAAACGGCGCCGCCTTATCCGGTGTCGAACAGAAGAGACTTGCCGCTCCAGAACGTATATAAACACTTTTAACCGAAGTAAACTGTAAGCAGCGAGGGGAATGAGTGGCAGCCAGCATCATCCCGTGTACATATACATTCCCCTCCCCTTATACATATGGCGACACATATGGCGGGCTAAAAAAGGCAAAAAAGTTCCTCGAACAACAGTTCAAGGAACATTTAACAGTGGCTCCCCATACAATAGACAATCCGAACCGTGCGCTGACATATCTGACGGTGCGTGTATTGAAGCAAGCATATCGGAGTAAGTGACCTGCTTACAATCTCGTACATTATAATACACAACATATTTATCATCGAATACATATACAGCATTGATAAATGTATCAACGATTTTACGCCGAAATTGGATGTCCTCTACATCGCCGGAGCAAAAACCGCGCAGGAATGTTATAATTTCATCGACTGTGATGCGCGCCTTACTGGTAATACGCAATTGCGCCAATTCATGTTCCAATTCAAACTTGGCAGCTTCTAATTCTTCAGCGCGCGCGTTAATACGATCGACAACCGATCGAACCGTTGTATGCATCAGACTTTCGGCACACTTGTCCAGTTCGGCGTCCAGCTTTACGAGAGACATCTCTTTTTCTTTTATTATCGACGCATCAAACTCTTTCTCATACTGCTCCACGACTCGCTCCGCAATATAACCGATGCGATCTTCACGCAGCACATACTCAACCGTCTTCTGGCAAACCGCGCGTTCAAGCTGTTCTTTTTTCTCGGATTTTTTATCACAGTCTTTATAACGTTTACGCTTGTGGCAGGTATAATAATAGTGTTTCTCGTTTGCGCGACCCGTTCCCGAGTCGCCTGTCATCTGCGTACCGCAATGACCGCAAAACAACTTACCGCGAAGCAGCCATTCCACTTCGGACGTTTTCATTCCCCTACTCCTTTTTGTCGCTTCATTCCTCTCTTGGCATTTGTCATATAATGCTCTGGATATGATCGCCGGACATTCCCGCGGAATATCGCCTTTATATGTATAATCACCGTAATACATAGGGTTGGTCAATATCCTAAAAAAAGAATTTGATGTATAGAGTTTTCCGTTTTTTGTCCGAAACCCCCGCGCATTGAGTTCCTTTGCGATCTGTGTTTTCGTTTTTCCGTCGGCAAACAGCGTATAGATCAGTTGGACAGCCGGCGCGGTCTTGGAGTCGATATGCAGCTTGTGATCCTCGCCTACCACATACCCGAGCGGTATCTGCCCACCCGTACACAACCCTTTCCTTGCAGTCTCACGCATACCGCGCGCTGCGTTTTGTCCAAGCTGCTTGGAATACATTTCCGCCATTGCCTCCAGCACCGCTTCAAGAATGATCGATTCATCTCCATCACCGATTCCCTCCGTAACGGAAAACACGCGCACACCATTCTTTTTGAGCTTGGATTTATAAATCGCAGAATCGTAGCGGTTCCGCGCAAATCGATCCAGTTTCCAAACGATTACAGCTTCGAACTGCCGCTTGGCGCTGTCTGCAATCATCCGTTGGAAGTCGGGACGCTGATCGCTTGTACCGCTGATGGCACGGTCGATATATGCACCGACAATCGTCATACCCGCCCGCTCTGCATAAGCGTATCCCTCTCGAAGCTGCCCTTCGATAGATTGCTCCGTCTGCTTGTCGGAGGAATATCTTGCATAGATGACTGCGTTCACTGATGTATGTCTCCTTTTATAAGCAAAAAAATAATAATATTTTCGAAACCCCTTGACATACGTACAAATACGTGTTATAATAAATACAGAAAGTGAGGGGAGAGCGCGTGAAGCTAAGCGAGCTGTTGAAATTGTTCAGCAAGAACCAAATTAAACTCCTGCAGCATGGGAAACGGCACGACATTTATTATAGTCCCATCACCGGCAAGAAATTCCCCGTACCCAGGCATGCAAAGGAAATTGCAGAAGGAACATTAAAGAGCATCAAAAAGGACGCGGGGCTTGAATAAAGCCTCCGTCCGACACCATATACTACTCACGGAGGGCTGAAAAATGGCAAAATATATTTATCCGGCAATCTTTTCAAGAGAGGGTTCGTTTTACAATATTCGATTTCCCGATATAGAAAATTGCTATACGCAGGGGGAAAGCCTGCAGGACGCTTATGAAATGGCATCCGATGTGCTATGCCTGACCTTGTATAATCTCGAAGAGGAAAACGCACCGATTCCGCAAGCGTCCGATATAGCCGCCTGCAAAACGGGAAAAGATGAATTTTCGACGCTTATCGCCTGCGACACATTGGAGTACAGACAATATTATGACAGCAAAGCAGTCAAAAAGACGCTTACAATCCCCGCTTGGCTGAATACAATGTCAGAGCGGGAAGGCATCAATTTTTCAGCGGTTCTGCAAAACGCGTTGAAAGCCGAATTAAAACTCAATTGACATCGAGATTCCAAATACCATTTTGTTAGAAGCGCAGAGACATTTGTCTCTGCGTCTCTTTTTACGCGCATAAAGCACGGGCTTTTTCAATCATAGCAACATATTCTGCCTCTGTAATCTTTTGCAGCTTCCCACCCTTTTCGATGATTTCCGCCGCTTTCACGAGCTTTTTACGGTCGGGAATATCGGATGTGTCGCCCACGACGAGATAATCGGTTTTGCCGGATACCGCTGTTCTAACCAACGCGCCGACCGTCGACGCTGTTGCTTCAATTACATCCCTTGGCAGAGTAAAATTGCCGGTAAAAACGAAAACACAGTCCAAAAGTGGTGAGTTTGCATATTTTGTACGACGCTCAAGCGTTTCTTGTTCCTTTTGGATGCGCGTCTGCCGAGCTGTTTCAGCAGCCTGCCGGTTCCATTCGTCCTTACAACGTTCGAATAGACGGTAGGTCGAAATGACGTCCCCGAGCGCACGGTGCGCTTCCTCCTTTTCAATATGCAGCAGAGAAAGCAAATCCTGAAGCCCGTATTTTGGAAACGTCGGAAAAAGTTTTCGAGAAAACGAGTGCGTATCTATATAAAACAGCTTTTCCGTGATTCCGGCATCGCGAAACGCCGTTTCAATAAAAGCAAGGTCAAAGGTGACATTGTGACCAACGACAGTCTTCCCTCTCAGGCGCTCGGCAATGTCGGCCGCAATGCTTTCTGCTTTCGGTGCAGACGCAACATCGGCATCGGAAATGCCATGCGTGCTATACGCGCCCGGCGAAATTGGAATGCCGGGGTTGACCAGCGTTTGATATTGCTCGACGATATTCCCGTTCGAGACTGCAAGGATTGCAATTTCTACCATTCGGTCATTTTTGCGGTCTATCCCCGTCGTTTCTACGTCCAGCACAACATAATCCGTCGTTCGCGCAATAGCCCTCCCGTCATTGATTGCTGTTTTTTGCAGCGAATCCTTTTTGACCGAACGATTTGAGGTATTTTCTCCATCGTCCAACTTGATGCCGTCAAATTCGAATTGAAAAGAAAAATCGGATGTGCCCGCCTCTGACCGTTCGGCGCCCTCCGCATCCGCACGCCGAGAGGGAGATGCAGGCGCTTCCATGTCCAACTTGATGCGATCGCGAATGCTTGCAAGACGCAAACGACGCTCTTCCTCGGCTCTCTTTTTCTTTTCCTCGTCCAACTTGATGCGATCGCGAACGCTTGCAAGACGCAAACGACGTTCTTCGTCGGCTCTCTTTTTCTTTTCCGCCGCTTTCTTTTTCTTTTCCGCTTCATATGTCTTCGTCCACTCAGCCAGCTCCTTGGCCTCTATTTCCTCCCGTCTCTTAAGCTGCCACCAGCATAGAAAGACAATCGCGAGAAAAAAGCAGAAAATAACTGTATTGATATTACGTCCTATATTGCCAAGCCCGCCGAGCAAAAAGAAAACAACGAAAAACAACTTCCAGTGCCGTTTCAATACGCGCCTCCACGCAGAATTGTTCTTTTTCTGCCCGGACATACCAACATCCCCCTATTTCAAATATTTACTGGCAGCTTATCTATACAAATAGCTTTCGTCACACACGCCAAGCACAAGGCCTTGACACCGCACGTCGTCCGTCATCGGACGGGGCGGATATTTGGGGTTATGCGACAGCAGCACACCATCGCCAAGCTCCTTGATCCACATTTGACCGTCCATAAAAAATATACCGATCTGCCCATTATAGATATCCGGCTGAGCACGAACAAACACCAAGTCCCCATCACAGTATGTCGGTTCCATACTATCACCGAAAACAGGTGTGACGAAAGAAGTACCCCTTGGCGGCATTTTGACAAGACGAATCAATTCAGACTTATCGTCATCCGCCGGTTCGCCGTTTCCGGCACTCACGGGCTGGTGGTAAAGTGTTGTGATGTAAATGGCAATTTCCTCAGATGTATCCTCTTGGTGATTTTGAAAAGCTGACTTGCGTTCGGCATTTTCTTTTTCAATACGCTGCGCGGATACAATTCGATCGATTTCTATATCTAATATACAGTCCACCGCATTCTTACCGTGCCTATCAAGTGTGCGGTATTTTTTTATAAGCTGATCCTCAGCCGGTGAATACAGAATAGGGATATCAGGTTCATTGTCAAAATCTGCAAGTTTTTTCCCAAGCGCATACGCAATTGATCGCATAGTCTCCAACGTTGGAGCTTTCGTAATCCCTCCGATAATCTTGTTCAATGTACCTTTTGGGACGTTTGCTTTCTCTGATAATTCATCAATGGTCAATCCCGCTTGCTTACGGTAAAGTGTTATCAATTCACCTATTTCCATAATATCCTCCATTCCTATTTATCATCATTCTACACCGTTCTGTAAAACATGTCAAGAAAAAAATTCCGATTTCGGGATTAAAATTACAAAACCCTATTGACAAATCTACTTTACGGGATTATAATACAATCACAAAGTTCCTTATACGGGATTTTTTGGAGGTGCAACTATGGTATTGTATCCAATCTTAATTGGAGAAATGGCCAAACGAGGTGTAAAAAAGAAAGATGTAGCTTTATGTATTGGAGTATGTAGCAAGGCATTGAGCAACAAACTCCAAGGAAAAACATCGTTCACTTGGCCAGAGGTCACAGCGATCTGCAAATGCTTTTTTCCGGACATGAGTCCAGACACTATTTTTTCAACAGCGGAAAAAGAGAACAACTCATCCACATAATTAACACACATAACTAAGCAGGCTCAATTAAATCCAAAAACAAAAAAACAACCCCGCTTATGCGGGGTTGTGCGGAATTATTCACTTCCGAGCATACGACTCCATTTAGAGCCTTTTTCAAGGTAATACGAAATTTTCCCAACAGACACAAAATAGGAAATTGCAACGATGGCATATCCCTCATTTAAGTATCTGGCTTTTTCCTCTTCAGAGGAACAAAAGACCTTGCTAATTATAATGATCCCTCCCTTCTTGAAGCGAAAATTGCCTTATATCAAAGGCCGCATTATCATTATACACTATTTATTTGATATGTCAAATGCATTTTTCAAAAAGCCATAAAAAAAGGAGCAAAAAATGAAAGTACAAATCGGCACCATCCTATACCGCGACGAATCCGGCGAGCCGACGGACAGCGTACCTCTCTACGACGATCTGCCGAATGATGCAGCCGAGAAGGCAGTGCTGGACGAGATCGCGCGCATCATCGCCAAAGAATACCGCCGGATAAAGGAGGAAGCAATATGCGGGAGCAATACATAGACGTCGGAGCGTCCAGAAAAAAAGTCGGCGCCCGGATGATACGCCTCATCGAGCCGGGTACCAACGGCCAGCTCGGTGGATTATTTTACGGATATCCAAACTATGAGAGGGAAACGTACAGCCTTTATCCCGCAGACGAGGAAACGCGGCGTTTTTACAGCAAACGCATCGTAGCTATGCTGCTTGTCGCGAGAAGCTCCGCTTCCGGCTAAATGCCTATAACCGGCAGTTCAGACTTTCGTCTGAACTGCTATATCCTTAAGGAGAAGAAAACAATGAAGTATTTCATAGTTCGGCCGAAGGCCAAGCCTGTTAGAAGAAATCGGAGAAAATCCGCGAGAAAACTGCTCGGCCTGTCCATGACCGCCGGCCTTGTGCTGCTGGTCGGCTCGGCGGGCGCGCTCGACTGCGGGGCCATCCCTGCCGGACAAGCCTTTGTACAGGCCGCGTTCGGGCTGACCCTATTCGGCGGCAGCGGCTTCGCGCTGCGTCGGCCAAAGCGATGTCGGCGGGAAAGCAGCACAACGCGGATGCCGTTCAAACGGATTTGAAAAAGCCCTCATCCGTACTCCAAACACAGATGAGGGCCGTCATACCGAACCATCCGGAATTCGGCTGACAGGTATATTTTACCATTTTCGAAGCCGGTTGTCAAGTGTTCATCGAACAGTACGATAATCATCCGAATCATTACGTTAACCTACAAGGGCTTTACAAAGACCAGCAGACTTTGAAACCAGTTACCAAACGAGCCAATCCGTTCGGCGGTTATCACTATGTAGTACCGTATCTGCGATAAGCCTTTCTATACGCTTACTACACCTCTCGTTTCTCCAAACAGCTAAAAACACCTATGGCTCGAAGATCATCAGCAAAGTGTTTGTATTGTTCTTTTTGTCTATGTAATTCATTGCCCTTTATATTTGCCACACCTTGTATAACAACATAAATCATAAAGAAAACTGTCAAAACGCCGAAGGAAACGCCGAATATTTCCATAACGTCTTTCTCTCTTACCAATTCTGTTAAAATGAGCAATACAATCGGAAGCAAAACTGCGTAAAGAAACTTTTCTGTGCGACTTTTCATCCTTTCTATTTCCGTCGTTTTTTCTTCTGCCATACATTCGATTTTGGGGATCATCTCTTGTACAATTTCACTTACAGGGTCAACGTTACATTCACTGCGTAGCCAACGCGCCAAATCTTCGCAATGCAGCCTATAATTTTCAAATGATGCTACGCTGTTTCGAATATTGAAACGATTGCAGTATACAGACATTAAACATACGAAAAAGTACTGAAAAGCAAAACAAAGCAATGAGATCGTGGGGCGTGTAGTCGAAAACGCCAAACTCGGTACCGTCAAGAGCAAAGCAAAGAGCCATAAAAGTATAGGAATCATAAGAATTTTGAGATAATCGGCAATCCTATAGGACTTAGGTCTATCTTTCATATATTTTAAGTAGCACTGCAGCAAACGTTCTTCCAACAATATTTCCTCCTTTTAGTAATAGTATCATCATAATATCACAATTATCAACAAAAAACAAGTATTGCGCAGTATGTACTTATAACATTGGAGGCGCCATAAGAGATGACAATCGGAATCATCGACGTAGACGGGCACAACTGGCCGAACCTCGCGCTGATGAAGCTGTCCGGCTACCACAAAGCCATCGGCGACGATGTACGGTGGTGGAACGGGTTTGAGTACTACGACGTCGTGTATATGTCGAAAGTGTTTGACGAGACCTATACCGCCGACGTGCCGGAGCCGGTCAACGCAAAGCGGATCGTCAAAGGCGGGACGGGATACATACGCAGAAAGAACGGCGAGCTGCAATATTTCGTCAACGGTGTCTGGGTACCGGCGCTCTCGTTGGAGGGAATGCCGTGTATCCGATACGACGAAGCGCTGCCGGAGGAGGTCGAGCACGCCTACCCGGATTACAGCCTTTATCCGCGGCATACCGCGAACACGGCATACGGATACCTTACGCGCGGCTGCCCGAACAGCTGCCCGTTCTGCATCGTATCGAAAAAAGAGGGCTGCATTGCTCGTAAGGTCGCAGATCTATCGGAGTTTTGGCGGGGACAAAAGAACATCAAGCTGATAGACGCGAACCTGCTGGCCTGTAAAGGCCACGGAGATCTGCTCTCACAGCTTTCCGATTCGGGCGCCTGCGTAGACTTTACGCAAGGGCTTGACTGTCGGCGTCTGACGGACGCAAACATTGCGATGCTGCAAAACATCCAAGTCAAAGAGCTGCACTTCGCGTGGGATATGCAGCGGCACGAGCGCGCTGTACTCGCCGGATTGCGTCGTTACTTGGAAAGCGATCCGCATAAGCGGCACGGAGCCTACGCAACCGTGTATATGCTGACGAACTACGACACCGAACACGATTATGACCTGTATCGCGTATATACTTTGCGCGATATGGGGTACGACCCTTATGTGATGGTGTACGACAAGCCAAACGCACCGAAAATAACGCGCGACTTGCAGCGCTGGGTGAATAATCGTCGGATTTTCCATAAATGCCGAAATTTTGAAGAGTATGTGGGGTGATCAACCGTGCCGATCAGCCTCCCCGTTCCGACCGAGGCGCAGGAGCAGATCACGCTTTTTTCGTGGGCGGCGGTGCAGGCTATCCCGGAACTTGCGCTGCTCTATCACATCCCGAACGGCGGCAGCAGGCATAAGGCCGAGGCCGCACGGCTGCGCGCGGAGGGTGTCAGGTCGGGCGTGCCCGACCTGTGCCTTCCCGTCCCGCGCGGCGGCTTCCACGGATTGTATATCGAGCTTAAGCGTCTGCGCGGCGGTCGCCTCAGCGAGCAGCAGCGCGCGTGGCTGGACGCGCTCGGAAAGTAGGGCTACGCCGTCGCCGTCTGCAAGGGCTGGGAGGACGCCGCGGAAACGATACAGCGATATTTGGAGGGAAAATATAAAAAATGAACCATGCGCTTCTGTCGTCAAAAAATATGTGCTGGTGCACGCCGCAGGACTTTTCGATAAGCTGAACGAGGAATTCCATTTTATCCTTGACCCGGCTGCCACCGAAAAAACGGCAAAGTGTCCGTTATACTACACGCCGGAGACGGATGGTCTTTCCCAAAGCTGGAATCGCGGAGGCGCGGTTTTCTGCAACCCGCCTTATGGCCGTGAAATCGGAAAATGGGTGAAAAAGGCATACGATGAATCACAAAAAGGACAAACAATCGTGCTTCTGCTCCCTGCCCGCACGGACACAAAGTATTTTCACGATTACATTTACGGCAAGGCGGAAATACGCTTCCTTCGCGGGCGGCTGCGATTTACGGACGAGGATGGCAAAGCATCCGACCCGGCTCCGTTTCCATCGATGATTGTTCTCTACAATAAGCAAACAGCAGGAGGCGTCGCAAATGGATAAATGCGTTACTTGCAGATATAACACGAACGATTATGTATGCCATCCGAATTGTAACGGGTGCAACGGTTCTTCACACTACGAAGGGAGAAAAAGAGATATGACAGACATTAACGAGATTGCGAAGGAAATTCACAAAAACGCCGTTGCGCACGGCTGGTGGGATGAAACGCGGACATTTCCCGAAATTGTCGCGCTGATCCACTCGGAGCTTTCCGAGGCGCTGGAGGAATACCGCAGCAACCACGGGGTGACGGAGGTATACCAAGAAGCGGAAAAGCCGGAGGGCGTGCCGATCGAGCTTGCCGACGCGATCATCCGCATACTGGATTATTGCGGCTACGCCGGAATCGACATCGTCGCGGCACTCGAAAGGAAGCACGAATACAACAAGACCCGCCCATACAGACACGGCGGGAAGCGCTGCTGACGGAGCAGAAACGTTAATGAATTACTTGAGAGAGGGAGACGAAAGTGATCTCTGACAAAATTTATGGCAAAGGGGCTTTTTACGTTGAAAGGAGTAAAACGATGAAAGGTATCAATCTTTGCGTGGAATGCGCGAACTACAATTTCAAGAAACATAAATGCACCATTTCGAAAGACTATGGCTATGTGGCCGACAGCTTTTACAAAGATTGCCCGCTTCCCGACGTTGAAAAGGTAAAGCGCGGCTCGTGGGTCGACGCATATATTAGCGGGGTGCATCATTACAGGTGTACGAGCTGCGGCGAATACACGGAAGCAATATGGCACTCAAATTTCGATTACAACTTTTGCCCCAACTGCGGCGCGAAGATGGACGGAGAGAAAGAAAAATGAAAGTGAACCACCTTACGCATTTATCGCTTTTCACCGGCATAGGCGGGCTTGACCTTGCCGCGGAAGCCGCCGGATTTGAGACGGTCGGCCAGTGCGAATGGGCGGACTATCCGACAAAGGTGCTGGAAAAGCACTGGCCGGATGTGCCGCGGTGGCGGGATATACGGACGCTGACAAAGGAGAGCTTTTATGAAAGAACAGGACTTCGAACAGTTGATGTTATTTCCGGCGGATTTCCCTGCCAACCGCACAGCGTTATCGGGAAAAGAAATGCAGAAAAAGACGGAAGGCATTTGTGGCCGGAATTTATTCGGGTTGTGCGAGAGCAGAAGCCCAATATGTTGTTGGTGAAAATGTTAATGGCATCTTATCAACAATACATGAGTGTGTTTGCGCCGACCTGGAAAAAAGTAATTACGAAGTCTGGACGTTCTGTATTCCGGCTTGTGCTGTCGGAGCGCACCATGAAAGATACAGGGTTTGTATTCTTGGCATCTCCAAGGGCAAGCCAAGACTACAAACCAATTCGGGTGCAAACTCCAAAAGAACACAGCGGAAAACATGGTCAAACGCTTTGCGCAAGTATTGGGATTATTTACCCGGAGCATATTGGGCGATACATAAACCCCCAATTTGTGGAATGGTTAATGGGATTCCCGATTGGATGGGGGATATAAGCAATACAGAGAGCGGATGCAGTGTTACGGAAACGCCGTAGTCCCGGCGCAGTTTTACCCGGTGTTCCGGGCAATTGCGGAATTAGCATTGTATTGCGAGGAAAGATGTGCAGATGATCTGTAAACACAAATGACAAAAATGCAAAGGACGGCTAAACATGCAGAAAGTCAAGCGCAGAATCTTTTCCGGCGTGGTATGCGAACAGGAAGTTTTTAACATCTCTGCACGCATCAAAGAGATCAAACATGCCGCCCCGAGAATGCGCTTCCGGGACGAAGAAGAACGGGCAAAACACCGGGAGGGCATTTCCCGCCGCAAGCATGCACGCTTAATCAACGAAAATTTTAGCGCCGCCTCCCTGTACTGTACGCTTACGCTGGACGATGCGCACGAGGTGCACACCTTTTCGGAAGCGAAAAAGATTCGGGACCGTTACATCCGCAGGCTGAAATACGACTACCCCGACGCCGTGATCTTTGCCTATCTCGGCCGCGGAAAAAGCACGCATCGTATTCATATGCATATGCTTGTGGATGGCGTCCCGCCGGAAGTCATTCGAAAAAAATGGGGACAAGGCAGTGTCCTAAGAGTGGATCGGCTGCGGGAACACAATTATTACAACGGGATAGACCACGGGCAGGACTACACGGGGCTTGCCAATTATCTCTTCGACCACTGGACGCCCGAACAGGGCGGACATCGATGGAAGCAAACCAAAAATGCACGACGTCCCGACATCGAAAACGCCAAGCCGGTACGGCGCGCATACAGCGAAAGCCGTCCTCCGGCTGCGCCGAAGGGTTATATCCTTGTGGAGACACGCGGCAATGCATTCGGTTACTTATATTATAAGTACATAAAATGCCCGGACAAGCCTAAAACGAATAAAAACGAAAATCGAAAAAGCTGACTTGCTTCAGCTTTTTACAGCCTTGTAAATGCGTAAAGTTTGAGAGCGAAACACGACAAACGGGAATTTTCCGTCTTTTGTTCGGAACAATTCTGTCTAAAAGGAGCGCCCGCAGGCGCGTGCCTGCGGGAGATAACCGGGAAATAACGCAGCCTGTGAAGCGTCGCGGCGTTTTGCGCCGATCCCCCGCAAGGCGCAAAAGCGGACGCGGAACAGACGCGTTATTCTCGGTTATCCCCGCCCCGTCCTTCGGAAGATCTAATCTCCCGCGCCAAATCGAAAAGAAGAAAGGAGCAGACCACAATGAATTACTTTAAGGCGGCTGAACAGCTATTGGCAGCTCTGCCGGAACTCGAACGGGCAGTCGAAAACCTGAAGCACCGCGAGGATCGCATCGTGAACAGCGGCGCGCCGAAGATGCCGGCGGCAATAGATTATGCCAAGCCGTTTGCCGACGTGACGAGCATAAACGACACGCTGTCCGAAATGCTTGCATTGACGGAAGTGCAGAGAAACCGGCACAAAACAGAATCGCAAATCGCCGAGATAAAACGCATACTGGCGCAGATGGAAGCTGAACATCAAGCGCTTATACGGATGTGGTATGTCGAACGAATGCCAAAGGAATCCATCATGCAGTCGATGTGCATAGAATCGCTCAAAACGGTATACAACCTGCGAAATCGGGCGGTCGCGCAGTTCGCGCTGCTCTATTTCGGCGCGCCCGCACTCGATTCTGTGTAAAAAAAACGGGAATGGAAATTTGACTTCGGTCGATTTATACTAACAGTGTGAAAAAAACGTATACGGGAAAGATTTCTCCGCTGCGGCTTCGAGAGCTTGCAGCGCTGCTGCAAAGCGGTGAGGAATGGCGTTTTTATAGCTGGGGCGAATGGAGGGCATGCCGGCGCGAGGTCTTACGGCTTGATCGCTATGAATGCCAGCGCTGCAAGGCGGCCGGACGGTACAGCCGCGCGGAAATTGTACACCACATCGAACCCCTAAGAAATCGCCCCGACCTCGCGCTATCCATATGGAACGGGGAAAATCGACAGCTTATAAGCGTCTGCAAACGCTGTCACGAAGCACTCCACCCGGAAAGCCGGCGGCAGAACGAATCCGAGAAGGCATCGGTCACCGACGAGCGTTGGGACTAACACAGGTTACGTTTTTATAAGCGCGAGTACGGGTTCGCGCGCGGATAAGCAGTTGCTCAAGCCCTTTGCATAGGTACGAGTTCGCGCTATACAGCAATGGGATGGACTCGATAAACACATCGGTACGAGTTCGCGCGAAAACGCGCGAGTACGAGTTCGCGCGAAAACGCGCGAACTCGCGCAGTTCGAGCTCCGCTCGAACTGCTCCCCCCTGTTCAGAAAACGAACTTCTTCCCCTGCCCGCTAATCGGGTGGGTCAAGGACAAAGCCGACATGCTTCGCGTATACGCGCGCAAGGCTTTGTCCTGTGGAAATGAAAAGCGAAAGGAGGCGCCGGGATGGCGAAAAAAGCCGTATCCGCCGCATATCGGAAGCTGAAAAAGGCGCTGACAGACAATCTCGCCGCCCGCGGATTGGTTGAAACGATGTATGCCGACAAGGTGGACGAGTATATGGACCTCTGGCAGCGTCGAAAAGAGCTGGAAGCTGACATCGAAGCGCGGGGTGTCTGCGTTATGGACGAAAAACGCGGGATGCTGGTGGAAAACCGCAGCGTGTCGCTGGAGGTACAGCTGTCCCGGCAGATGCTTGCCATCTATTCCGCGCTCGGCTTCAAGGACGACGGCTCGAACGCCAAGAGAGCGGACAACGAGGATGATGAACTCTAAACTCCCCGATGAAATCCTGCGATACCTTGCGCTTGTCGAGCGGGACGAGCCGAGGCAATGCCGCGAACAGCACGCGCTTGTCCGGCATATCCGTAATTGCTTTGCAACCGAAGACATATATGTCGATGCCGCACAGCTTGCAAATTATTTGCATATCGTGCGGTATTTTCCGTTCGAGAAGATCTTTCCATGGGAAGAATTCGTTTTTGCGCTCTGGAACTGCACATATAAGGCGGACAAAACGCCGCGTTGGAAAACGCTGCTCTGTATGGTCGGACGCGGCGCGGGCAAAGACGGCTACATAGCATTCGACGCCGCCTGCTCGGTCAGCCCGTACAATCCCGTGTCGCACTACAACGTGGACATCTGTGCCAACAACGAAGAACAGGCCGTAACGCCGGTGAAGGATTTTGCGGAGGTACTCGAAAGCCCGAAGCACCAAGCAAAACTAAGCCGGCACTATTACCATACCAAGGAGCTGATCCAAGGGCGCAAAAACAAGGGCGTCGTCAAAGGCAGGACAAACAATCCCAAAGGCCGCGACGGGATGCGCTCGGGGAAAGTTATCTTCAACGAGGTGCATCAATTTGAAAACTACGACAACATCAAGGTCTTTATTACGGGTCAGGGCAAGGTCGCTCAGCCGCGCGTCGGTATTTTCACATCCAATGGCGACGTAAGCGACGGGCCGTTGGACGATTACCTTGCGAGAGGGCGGCGCATCCTGTTCGAAGGCGAGCCGGACAACGGCTTTTTGCCGTTTATCTGCTGTCTGGACAGTATCGAGCAGGTACACGACCCCGCGTGCTGGTATATGGCAAACCCGTCCCTGTCTTATCTGCCGCATCTCCTGCAGGAAATCAAAGACGAATATCAGGACTGGATAACCCACCCCGAGCAGAACGGCGATTTTTTAACAAAGCGGATGGGTCTGCGCGTCGGATACAGAGAAATCTCCGTCACGGACTACGACAAGGTGCTTGTGACCAACCGGCCGCTGCCGAAGCTGGACGGTTGGAGCTGTATTGCCGGCGTGGATTACGCCGAGCTGTCCGACTGGGCGGCCGTCAATTTACATTTCCGGCGTGGCGACGAGCGGTACGACATCAACCACGCATGGCTGTGCCTGCAATCGAAAACGCTTGCCCGTGTAAAACCGCCGTGGCGCGAGTGGGAACGGCAGGGGCACCTAACCGTCGTGGATGATGTGAGCATCCACCCGGGTCTGCTTGCGGACTATATCCGGCAGGCGGCGCAGACGTACAACGTCAAAATGCTTGCGATGGATCATTACCGATGGACGCTGGTATCGGAAGCTATGCGCCGGATCGGCTTTGACGCCGCAGATAAAACGCGCGTCAAGCTCGTGCGGCCGTCGGATATTATGACAGTCGATCCCGTAATCCAGATTTGCTTTGACCGCGGATATTTCTGCTGGGGCGACAACCCTTGCCTGCGCTGGGCGGTCAACAACACCAAACGTGTCCGCAGCTCGAAAAAGGCAGGCGTGGACACGGGCAACTTTATTTACGCAAAAATCGAAGGCAAGAGCCGAAAAACCGATATGTTTATGGCGCTCGTCGCCGCTATGACCGCAGAATCTGTTTTAGGCGGCGGCCAGCCGGCGGCATTGCCGTCCATCGGCGCCATTCGGCTGTAATGCAGCTCGACTCGTCGGCCGAACGGCCGATGACGAACGAGCAAAGAGGAGGTGAGGACAACGGCATTCCATTTTTTCAAATGGCTGCGCGGGCAGGACGGGAAAGGCGAAAACCGTGAGATTGCCTGCAAAGAACTGATCGAAGCCGCGCAGGAATACCAGATTCGCGAGCTGTCCTTTTGGGTCTGCGTCAATATGATTGCTTCCGCGCTCGGCCGGTGTGAATTCCGCACCTATCAAAACAGCAAAGAAATTCGCGAAGGCGAGTATTACATGTGGAATTACTCTCCCAACGCAAACGAAAGCTCCACCGTGTTCCTGCACAAGCTCGTTGCCAAGCTGTATATGCACAACGAAGCGCTGGTCGTCGAGACGCTGCCGCAGAAGCACACGGACGCCCTCGTCGTCGCCGATAGCTGGGATACGCCCGAAGCGTGGCCGAGCAGGCAGAACGAATACAAAAACATTGTCGTCGGCGATTACCGATACCAATACCCCATATGGGAAAACAACGTACTGCATTTCCAGCTCAATCACACAGACATCCGGCCGGTGCTCAACGGGCTTTACGAGTCCTATTCCCGTCTGCTCCGCGCGGCGGAAAGGGCTTATAAATGGGACAACGGACAGCATTGGAAAGTGCACGTCGAACAGCTTGCGCAGAACGATCCCGGATGGATGGAAAATTTCCAAAACATGATCGAAAAACAGTTCAAGCCCTTTTTACAGAGCGACGGCGCAATCCTGCCCGAGTTCGACGGTTATGACTACACGCGCATCGAATCGGGAGGTAAGTCGAACGCACGGGATACGCGTGACATCAAGGCGCTGGCCGAGGATATTTTTGACTTTACCGCCCGTGCGTTTCTGATTCCGGCCGTACTGGTCAAAGGCACGGTGGAAGGCACCGCCGACGCCAACAGCAGATTTATGACCTACTGCATAGACCCGCTGTGCGACCAGCTTCAAGAAGAGATTAACCGCAAACGCTACGGATACGAGGAATGGAAGCGCGGGAACTATCTGCGGGTGGATTCTTCGAGCATCCTGCACTTTGATATTTTTGAAAACGCCGCGAATGTGGAAAAGCTGATCGGTTCGGGCGCTTTTACCATCAACGACGTGCGCCGCGCCGCCGGCCAGCCCACCATTTTAGAACCGTGGGCGGACGAGCATTTTATGACGAAAAATATTTCCGCAATGACGGAAAGCACAAAAGCCGTCGGAGCCGAGGCCGCCGCCCGTACCGCCAAAGGCTGAACAATACGCCCTTGAAGAAAGAGAACCGACAGAGAGGGCGTTGCTAAAAGGAGGTGATCATGAAATGCCAAGCCATTACACAATTCGGCAGGCCGAAAACGAAGCCACGATTTATCTTTACGGCGACATAACCGCCGACGGAGAAGACGCGGGCACAAGTGCAAGCCGGTTTGTGCGCCAGCTTGAAACGCTGGAAGCCGATACGATCCATGTACACATCGACAGCTACGGCGGCGCGGTCTCCGAAGGATGGGCCATTTACAACGCGCTGCTGCGGCATCCCGCGAAGATCAACACCTACGGCGACGGGTTCGTCGCCTCGGCCGCGTTGTTCCCGTTTTTGGCGGGAGACAATCGGTACGCGTCCAACTTATCCGCCTATTATCTCCACGAAGTTCTCGTCTGCGCCTGCGGATATGCGGACGACCTGCGCGCGGCAGCGTATGACGCCGAAAAAATGACCGGCATAGGTATACGCGCATTTGTCGACCGCGCAGGAATGCAGGAAGAAACCGTGCGCGAACTGATGCAAAACGAGGTCTGGCTGACGCCGGAGCAGGCGTTGGAGTACCATATCGCCACGGCCATTACCGCCGACGCGTCCGGCTCGTATACGCAGGACGCCAAAAAACAGATTTTCCGGCGTATATTTGCGCAAAATGCAAAGCCGCAGGAGCCAAAGAAAAACAACATACTAAAATTGTTTGAGAGGGGATAACAAATGAAATCCAACGACATCCAAATCCGCAGCGATGTGCGGGAGGCTATGCAGAAAGCCATCCGCGAGAACGACAACGAAGCGTTTTACAATTCATTCGAGCAGATGCTGCTCTGCATTAGGGACGACATCGAAACCGAATACGCCAACCGCTTCGACAAGCTCGAAGGCGAGATGGATCGGCGCGCACTGGCTTCCCGCGGCGTGCGGCAGCTCACGAGCGAGGAGCGCACCTATTACCAAAAGTTAGCCGAAGCAATGAAAGCCAATGACCCCAAGCAGGCGCTCAACGGCCTTGACGTCGTGATGCCGAAAACCGTACTCGACGCAGTCTTTGACGAGCTCCAGACCGCACACCCGCTGCTGTCGCATATTCAATTCGTCAATACGCGCGGCGCGATTCGTATGATGATGAATACCAACGGGTATCAAAAGGCCGCGTGGGGACAACTCTGCGCAGAGATCGTGGAAGAATTGACGTCGGGCTTTAAGGAAGTCGACACGTCGCTGCTCAAGCTGTCCGCGTTTATGTCGGTCTGCAAGGCAATGCTGGAACTCGGCCCCGAGTGGCTGGACAGCTTTGTGCGCCAAGTGTTGTACGAAGCCTACGCCAACGGACTGGAAGCCGGCTTCGTATCGGGCGACGGCAACGGTAAACCGATCGGTATGAACCGGCAGGTCGGCGACAACGTGACCGTCACCGGCGGCGTATATCCCGAAAAATCCGCCATTGCCGTGAGCGACCTGTCGCCCGAAACCATCGGAAATCTGCTGGCGCTGATGGCAGTCGACCCCAACGGCAAAGCGCGCAACGTCCGAGACGTGATCCTTGTGGTCAATCCCGTGGATTATTTCCAGCGAATTATGCCCGCCACCACGCTGATGGGGCCGGACGGCAGCTACCGCAACGACGTGCTGCCCTATCCGATGGCCGTGATTCAGACGCCCGCCGTCGATCAAGGAAAAGCCATCATCGGTATCGGGTACAAATATTTCGGCGCCGCCGGCGCCGTAAAGGACGGGCGGATCGAATATTCCGACCACTACCACTTCATCGAGGACGAACGGGTGTATCTCATCAAGGGTTACGCCAACGGCTTCCCGATGGACAACAACGCATTTTTCGTGCTTGACATCTCGTCCGTGCAGCCCGCCGTCTGGAAGGTGCAGCAGGTGACGGCGCCGGCCGCGTCCGCCGTGGCCGATCTGGCCGACCTGCGAATCGGCGGCCTTACCCTTTCGCCCGCCTTTTCCGCCGCGACGACGACCGGCTACACCGCAGCCACCACAAACGCAACCAATACCGTGACCGCAATCCCCGCCGACGCAAACGCGACGGTTGAGATCACCAACGAGGACGCAGAGGAAGAGACGACTCGCATAGTCAACGGCAGAGCCGTGACGTGGGGCGCCGGCGCCAATACGCTGACGGTCAAAGTGACCGCCGCAAACGGAAGTGCGACGAAATCCTACGTCGTAACCGTAACCAAGTCATAATGGCAGACCGCAGCAATTTGCCCGCCGGCCTGCTGGCTGACGTAGAGAACTATCTGAACATCACATGGGACGACGAGGCCACCGATCAGAAGATCGGCGGCCTCATTGCCTCCGGGATGGCGTATCTTGACGCCAAATACGGAGCCATTGCGGACTACACCAAAGACGGGATGCCGCGGACGCTGCTGATGGAATATGTGCGATACGCCCGCGACAGCGCGCTGGATGTGTTTGAGAGCAACTACCTGTCTTTGCTGCTCGGGATGCAGAACGAAAAGGCGGTGAAGGACTATGCGCAAAACGCCATACCGTCCGTCGAATGAAATCACGCAGGCTTATAACGACGGAGTCGTGCGCATCTACACCCTAACCGACGCCGCCCGGCCGGGATATATGCCGCAGCCGCAGGCGACGCTGAAAACAACGCTGCGCTACGAAGAACAGCGTCTCGGTCTCCAGCGATACTACCAGAGTAAGCAGAACCTGATTGACGTCGAGCGCGTCGTCCGCACGCCGCGGACGGGTACGGTCAGCAGTCAAGATATGGCCATTACCGAAGACGGGAAGCGCTACCGCGTGGAGCTTGTGCAGACCGCGGAAGGCGTGTATCCGCCCTCTGTGGACATCACGCTGGCCAAAATCGAACAGAGGTTTGAAGACGTCGCGCTCGAAGGAGGCGCAGAATGATGTGGTACGAAAAGATTCTTGCCGCACATCTCGATGTGACCGACCAAGTCAGCCATATCGAGCGGATGCATTCCGACCGCTATTTCGTTTGGCAGGAGGACGGCGAAAACGTCCTTGCCGCCGACGACAGCCACGCCGAACGCGCCGTCACGGGGACGACCGACCTGTTTACAAAGCAGGAGTTTGACCCTTGGGTCGACGCATTCGGCGAAGCGCTCAGCAGCCACGGCATTGCGTGGTCGCTGTCCTCCGTGCAGTACGAGGAGGACACCGGCTTTATGCATTACGAATGGTCGTGGGAGGTGGCATAACTGGCAATCATCCAATTCCCCGGGCTGAAGGAATATGAAAAACGCCTTTCCGCCTTGGGCAAGGAGGGCAAAACCATCGCCGAAAAAGCCGTCTGCGCGGGCGCCGCAATCGTCGCCGACGCCGTGCGCGCAAACATCGACGCGCTGCCCGCCGTTAAGGACGAATGGGGCGTGATCGCATATAACAACCATTGGAGCGCGCCGCTGACCGAGACCGCCAAGAAGGGCTTGCAGGACGGGTTCGGCATCAGTCCGATGGGGAACGAAGACGGGATGCTGAACGTCAAGCTCGGATTTGACGGGTACAACGGTATGAAAACAAAGAAATATCCGAAAGGGCAGCCGAACGTGCTCCTTGCACGGTCGATCGAAAGCGGTTCAAGCATCGCCAAAAAGCGGCCCTTCGTCGCGCCGGCGGTGCGGAAAACGAAAAAAGCGGCGGAAGAGACGATGGCGAAAATCATCGATGAAGAAAGTGCAAAAATTATGAAATGAAAGGACAGAAGCAGGCATGGCAACAATCGGACTTTCCAAACCCTATTACGCGGTCTATTCCAACACCGGCACGACGGTGTCCTACGTCAACGGCGGCGTGATGGGCAAAGCGACGGAAGCCAACATAGAAGTCGAGACCACGGAGGACAACAACCTGTACGCGGACAACGCCATAGCGGAGACCGACCGTTCCTTCGCCGGCGGCACGCTGACGCTGTCGACAGACGACTTGTCGCAGAAGGTCAGCAAAGCCATCCTCGGCATCAAGGAAGAGGCCCTCACCGAAATCACCGGCGTCACCGACGAAGACGCAAGCGAGCTGATCTATGACGACACGCAGGAAACGCCTCACCTCGGCACCGGCTTTATCATCAAGAAAAAGGTCGGCGGCGTGTATAAGTGGCGTGCAGTCGTGCTGACAAAGGTCATGTTCGGCGTCCCCTCCGACGCGGCGACCACACAGGGCGAGACAATCGAATGGCAGGTGCCCGAGCTGAGCGCGACCATTATGCGCGACGACAGCGCAAACCACGTCTGGAAGCGCGAGGCAACCTTTACGACCGAAGCGCAGGCCGAGGCATACATCAAAGCGCGGCTGAACATCACCTCCGGCGCGGGCGCATAAAACCGCATACGACAAAGGAGCAGAAAAATGAAAACGACATCGATTGAAATCAACGGAAAACGCTATCTCCTTTGCTTTTCGCTCCGCGTGATACGTTCCTGTACCGAGCGGTACAAAAGCATCGAAGAAATCGGTTCCGCCATTGATTCGGAGGACAAGCTGCAAAACGTCTATGAATCGGTATGGATCATCTCCGAGATGATGAAGGCCGGCGAACGGTACGCGAAGCTCAACGGCTTAGACGCGCCGGAAGCGCTGAGCGAAGACGTCCTGCTGGACGTCTTTGACGTGCGCGACGCCGCGCTGCTGGTCGAGAAGATACAGGAAACCATACTGGCGGGGAAAGCAGCGGAAATCGAGGCGGAATATCCAAAAAACGCAGAGGCCACGCGGGCGGCGAAATAACGCCCGCGTGGTTTCTGTGGTACGGGATGCGCGTCGGACTGACGATGGACGAAACGCTCGACATCCCCTTCGGAGATCTGCTGACGCTCATTGCCGTCGAGCAGATTAAGCGAGAGGGCTGCCGTCAAAAACGAAAGCTGACCGATGACGAAATCATCCCGGATGTGAGGTGACGACAAATGGCAATCAACATTGGCCCGAAAATCGGTATCGACGGAGAAAAAGCCTTTCGAGACGAAATACAAAAAATCGGGCAGCAGCTCAAGGTACTCGACAGCGAAATGAAAATCGTCACCAATTCGTTCAAACTCGAAGGGGACGAGCAGGCGGGACTGATTGCGAAATCGGGTGTGCTTACCAAACAAATCGACGCGCAGAAAAAAGGCATCGAGGAACTGAAAAAAGGACTGGACGCTTCCACGGAAGCCTATGGCAAAAACAATGTCAACACACTGAAATGGCAAAAATCGCTGTACGATGCGATTGCCGACGTCAACCGTATGACCAACGAACTGGAAGCGACAGAAGCGGAAATGAACGGGGCTGCGGATGCAACAGGCGATATGGAAAAGGCGACGGAAGACGCCGGAGACGCCGCCGAGGAAACGGGAAGCCGCTTCGGCGGCCTCGGTACGGCGTTGAAAACCGTCGCCGGACTGGCCGCCGCTACGGCCGCAAGCGTGGCCGCCGCCACCGGGAAGCTGGTCAAGGACGTCGTGTCCTCCTTTTCTGAGCTGGAGCAGAACACCGGCGGCGCGGAGGCCGTATTCGGCGAATACGCTTCGGCAATTCAAAAAACGAGCGAGGAAGCCTATAAAAACCTCGGCGTTTCCCAAAGCGAATACCTTGCAACGGCCAACAAAATGGGCGCTCTGTTTCAAGGCTCCGGCATCGAGCAGCAGGCGTCTCTCGAGCTGACCGAACAGGCTATGCAGCGCGCCGCAGATATGGCGTCCGTGATGGGCATCGAAACAAGCGCCGCGCTCGAAGCCGTAGCAGGCGCGGCAAAGGGCAACTTTGAGATGATGGACAACCTCGGCGTTGCTATGAATGCGACGTCCATCGAGGCATATGCGGTCGGCAAAGGGTTGGATTTCGTCTGGAACGAAGCGAGCCAGGCGGACAAGGTGCAGGTCGCAATGCAGATGTTCTTCGAAAAGACCGAGCAGTACGCCGGCAATTTCGCCCGGGAAAGCGAAAAGACGATCTCCGGCTCCATGGGGATGCTGAAAGCGTCCGTGAAATCGCTCACCGCCGGCTTGGGGAACGCGGGCGCCGATATGACGAACCTTGCGGGCAACGTCGTCACCTCCTTTCTGGCGATGGTCAACAACATCACGCCCGTGATCCGGAATATCGTTTCCGCCGTCCCTGCCGTCATACAACAAATTGCCTCGGGACTGGTGAGCGCGGCGCCGGCGCTGCTGGCAACCGTCAGCGAGGTCTTTACCTCCGTTTTGACGACGCTGAACGAATCCCTGCCGCAGCTCTTGCCCGTCATTATGAGCGCGCTGACGATGGTCGCGAATACGCTCATCGAAAACCTGCCGCTGCTGATGGACACCTCCCTGCAAATTCTGCTCGGACTCATCGACAGTGTCAGCGAAAACCTTCCGGCGCTCATTCCGATGGTCGTACAGGCGGTATTGACGATTGCACAGGGGCTTATCGACAACATAGATCAGATTGTTGCCGCCGGCTTTGATCTGATAAAAGGACTGGCAAAAGGGCTTATTGACGCTCTCCCCGTACTCATAGACGCCGCGCCGGATTTGATCGCAGGGATCATAGACGGAATGATCAGCGCGTTGCCCGAAATCGTTGCAAGCGCCGGGGAGATCATCGGCAGTCTGATACAGGGCATCCTAAAGGCGCTGCCGAAGCTGCTGCAAAACGCGCCAAAGATCATTACGACCATTATAGACGGCATCAAAGGATTCCTGTTCAAGATCGGAGATATAGGCAAAAACATCATCGAAGGTCTATGGGAAGGCATCAAAAGTATGGGCGATTGGCTATGGGATAAAATATCCGGGTTTTTCGGCTCCGTGTGGGACGGCATCTGCGACTTCTTCGGCATCTCGTCCCCGTCCAAGGAAATGGCGTGGGTCGGCGAGATGCTGAACCGCGGACTTGCGGAAGGGATTCAAGACACAGAAGCGCTCTCTATCCGCGCCGCCGAGCAAATGGGAAAGGCGGTAACGGATGCCGTCAGCGGCATCCGCGGAGATATAACGGTCGGCGCGCAATTGTCTGACAATTTGCGTCCCGTATATGACGCGGTCACGATGCAAACCCCGACGACAGAGGCCGTCGCCTATAACGCGGCCGCCGGTATGGTCAACGGTATGCAAGCCGCTATACAAAATGCCACGGCGCCCATAAAGCTGGAAATTCCCATTGTCATTGACGGAATGGAATTTTCACGCGCCATCATCCCCGACCTGCGGGAAGTGATGCGCGCCAACCCGGAGGTGGACATACGCATATGACACAGTTAATCTTAAACAATACCATCATTCTGCCGGAGACGTCCAAAGACAAATACCGCTGTTATCCTTCCACGCTTTCACAGCCGATTGATATGATCAGCGGACGGCGTGTAGTCGAAGTGCGCGGCAGCGTACAAATGATCGAATACGCTTATGATTATATGGGCAATGCCTTGATGCGGCAAATACTCGGCGTCCTGCGCGGTCAAACGAGCTTTTCCGTCGCCTATCTTGCAGACGAAGCCGACACGATGCTTACAGGCACATTTCTCACCGAATCGATCCAACAGCCGGTATTCGCATTTTCTAAATCCGGCAAGCCGTACTGGCACAATTTCGGATTCACGTTGCGGGAGGTGAGGCCGCATGCTTGAGGCAAGCGAGGCTTTTAAGACCGCAGTCGTTGCCGACGTGCGGCATATGGTTCCGCGTGTTACAATCCAAGTCATTCCGCCTACGACCGAATACCAGCATGTGGGAAAAAGCAACATATCGATGTATTCGCAGAATGTGCTCGCACAAATGACCGACAAATCGATTGAAAACCCACAGCCCTTCGCCACGCTTGAGCACAACCGTTGGACGCTGGACGGAACATTCCGCCTGTATGACGGCAGTCCATCCTCGGCGCCGAACGCCGCCGGAACGATGAGCGACAGCTTGTCCGGCGCCGACGGCCTATTCGACGACCCAGTCGTCCTGACGTTATATTTCTCAGGCATCGATGAAATGACGGCTTGCTGCGTCTTTTTCGCCTATGGGACGGAGGGGTGGCCGACAAGCTACGCCGTAGAAATCCTGCGTGGCGAAACAGTCGTCTACACCGACTCTGTCGAGAACAACACTGCATCCTCTATTATGCTGACAGGATTGCAAATCGCTTCGCCGGACGCTGTCCGTGTCACGATCACCGCATGGTCGCTGCCGGATTATCGCGCCCGCATCACCGAAATGTGTCCCGGAATCCTGCAAATCTGGACGGAACACGATATGATTTCGATGACAGCCATACAGCAGACAGATCTGTCTGCGCTGTCCACGCCCTACGGCACTTGCACGCTGTCCTTTTACAACCCCGACAGCCTGTTTGATCCCGAAGACCCCAACGGGTATTTTTACGCGCTTGAACAGAAACAAGCTGTCAAAATAGAAATCGGAGCCGTTCTTCCGTCCGGCGACAGAGAGTTTTTCTCTGTGGGAACCTATTACCAAACCGATATGGGATGGAAGGTGAGCGCCGACGGGATGACACAAAGCTGGAACTGTGGGACATCATCGGCATGCTCAAGAACATCCCCTATCAAGTGAAAACGCCCTATCCCACCGATTTGCAGGAATGGATGCAAAGCCTGTTGGCACATCTCGGAGATACGTTTGTAAATCGATACACGATTGATTTCGGGGCATCCAGAGCGATATACGATGCGCTCGGAAACAACCCGAATGCGTTGGACGGGAAAACCTGTGGCGAAGTGCTTGCATATATTTGTCAAGCCGTGCGATGCTTTGCCTGCGCGGACGCCGCGACAGGGTTTTTGCGTCTGCGAAATGTAGACTTTGAAGGCTCGCAGGTCACGATGGACAACCTGTCTGCGTTTCCGGCAATCAAAGCCAATGAAAAGCTCAGCCGGATCAGCTATACGACCGAGAGGGATGGCGTACAAACAACACGCGCTTACGCCACAGGCATTCGAGGGGCAACGAAGGAAGTGCAGTCCGGCAACCCGTTTGCCGTCCAAAGCGGCGAAATCAATCCTGCCGATATGGCGGCATATTCTGCCGAATACTACGGCGGAAATACGGTTGAGGGAGTCGGACGCGGCGATCCGTCCACAGAACTTGGCGATTTCGATACGATTCAAACGCGCCGTAACAAAACGGCGCAGGGGTATCGGTCATCACAAAGTTATAAGTTTATAGACGGCGTCCTGCGAGACTGTCAAGTCGTGCTGACGCAAAAAAATAACGTTACAATGATAGAGGTTTGAACATGCCCAACATCCTTCTCCCCCAAATCGAAGGTGCGGCGCTCACACCGAACCCTGCGGAGGCCAACGGTGCGGCCGTGCTTGTCGTCACCGTCGCCGAGCGGACGGTATGGGTCGAGCCGCCGGTGGTCTGCGCGGGCGAGATGTATGCCGGAGAGCCGCAGGCAGAAGCATAAAGCGACGCGGAGGTCGGTTCGCATAACCGCCGTTCGGTTTTCGGTTCGCGCGCAGGGAAGCCTTCCCGGGTGGCAAAGCCTGCGAAACGAATCCGGCCGCAGATAAGTCAAATCCAGCGCATAGCGCAAACGATCACAGAAAGGTTGATAAAGAATGGCAATCACGCAAGTCCGGGCCCAAATCAACGGGACGTGGTACACGCTGAGCGCCACGGGCGCGTCGGGGCAGTACACGGCGACCGTGACCGCGCCGGGCGCGACGTCATACAACAATCCGGGCGGCTATTACAACGTGACCGTCGAGGCCGTCAACAGCGCCGGCACGACCGGCACGGCCGACGCGTCGACGCTGGACGGGCTGCAATTCTACGTCCGCGAAACTGTTCCGCCGGTTGTCACGATCCTCTCCCCGTCCGACGGCGCCTATGTGTCCAACAACCGGCAGCCTGTCGTCTTCACGGCGACAGACGAAACCGGCGGCTCGGGCGTCGATCTCGCTTCGGTCGCCGTCAAGCTGGACGGCGCGGCCGTATCCGCGGCGGAGGTCACACACACGGCCATCACCAACGGGTACAGCTTTACCTACACCCCTGCGGCGGCGATGGGGGACGGCGCGCACACGGTATCGGTGTCGGCGTCCGACAACGACGGCAACACAGCGGCGGCGAAAAGCACGACTTTCACCGTAGACACCGTCCCGCCGGCGCTGAACGTCACCTCGCCCGCCGAGGGACTGATCACCGCAGCGCCTGCGCTCACCGTGTCCGGCACGACCAACGACGCGACCAGCTCGCCCGTCACCGTTACGATCACGCTCAACGGCGTCGATCAGGGCGATGTGACCGTGCAGGCGAACGGCGCGTTCTCCAAGTCGGTCACGCTTTCCGAGGGCGCGAACACCATCGTCGTCACGGCGGCCGACGCGGCGGGCAAGTTGTCGACGGTCACGCGGAACGTCACGCTGGATACCTCGGTGCCGCAGATCGTTTCGGCGTCTGTCGTCCCCAACCCCGCAGACGCCGGCGCCACCGTCACCATCACGGTTACAGTAGTTCGCGCTTAGCGCGAACTACCCAAGTTCGGACGTAGTCCGAACTTGCATGAGCTTTGTACGAATTATCGAACTTCGGAAGAAAGGAGTGCTGCTATGTTAGCGACACGCACACTGTCGGTCAGGCTGCAAAGCGACGTGGTATACGTCACGGGAACGGTGAACGACGTACCGACAACGTGGACGCAGCAGGAAAACGGCACATGGATGACGACTGCGGACCGGGCGGCCGACGACGTCTACCGCGTCGAGCTGGAGTTAATCAACAGCGCCGGGCGGACGTACACGGCCTCGTTCACGCTCTACTACGGGCTGCTCAACCTCATCACCGACCGCACGCAGGCCGACGTTGACTGCGTCAGGCAGCTCGCGGCAAAGGGCTGGGCGGCGATGACCGCGGAAGAGCGCGCGGCGTGGAACGGCGGGCTGAAGGGCGCGTACAACGCCTCTGACCTCAACCGCGTCGGAAGCGCCGTCGAGTATGTGGCAAACCGGCTGCGCGAGGCCGGATATATCGTCACCGTGCATCCGCGTACCGGCTGGACGGAGGAGGAACTGCCGATTGCGCAGAGCATGTATGCCTACCTGTCCGACGTGAAAGCCATCCGCGGCGTACTGCCGCTGCCCGAGCTTCCGACGCTCCCCGAGGATATGTCACGCCTGACCTACATCGGCGCCAACGCAATCGAGCAGGTGCTCCTTGACGTCAACGCCGCGCTCGACCGCATCCGCGCGGGCGCGTACTATGCGGGTGAGCTTTATGCAAACGAACAGTAGTTCGGACTGCGTTTGAACTACCCAAGTTCACGCGAAGCGCGAACTTGAATTTGCGCGAACTCTGATAATGGGTAGGACTTCGTTTGAAACGAAGTCCCGGCTTCGTCCCGAACAAATCCCTGACTCCGTTCCGAATGAATCCCCGGCTTCAGCCCGAACGAAGTCCCGGGCAATGCCCCAACAGAAGACAAGCAAACATCACAGAAAGGAAGTAGAATTATGCAGGATAGAATCTCCGCCTACCCGGGGCGGGTAAAATTGACGCCTGTCGCGGGACAGGCCGACACCTACGACCTCACGCGCGCCGACCAGCCGACGCAGGAGGGCACGCCGCTGAATAAGGCGGCGCTGCTTTCCGACACGACGGTAAGTTCTTGGCAGAGCGGCTATCCGTGGGACAAGGAGGCCGCGGCCGTCACGCCCGACGATGTGCTCGCCCGTATCGCTTACCTGCGCGGGCAGGCCGGCGGCATCGCCACACTGGACGCGACGGGGAAGCTGATGTACGACCAGATACCCGATATTAGCAATACGCTGGACATTGAAGGCGGTAAAGGACCATCGGGCAGCTCTCCGGAAATGGCCATCCTCTTTGTTGCCAACAACAGCAGCACAGCGGCGTCGGCGCGAATTGATAATTTCTTAAACGGCAGCGGCAGCTATCTTGTACAGGTACCCGCATACCAATGCGTCCCGGTGCTGATCGCCGGCGGCAGTTTTAAGCTGACGACGACCGCTACAAGCACCAATCACCAATACCATTCGGATTCCATCGTTCTGAATGGCTCTGTATCCTCGGGAGCTGCGAATTACTACATCCATTCCGCCGGCACGTTTGTTATCTACGGGATTTACTGTCTCACCGGCGACACAAGGATCACGATGGCGGACAGAAGCACAAAGCGTATGGACGAAATCGAAGTCGGCGACGAGCTTCTCTCCTACGACTGGGAGACGATGCGGCTCGTCCCGAACAGGGTCGTTTACACCGACCGGGACGAACAGAAAACGCATATCCGCTATGACAAATGGATATTCGAGGACGGGACCGTCGTCAAAACCGTCCACCGCCACGAGTTTTACTGCGTCGAAGCGTGTCGGATGAAATATATGGATGAATGGCGTATCGGCGAGCACGCGTATACGCTGGACGGCCGCCGTGTCGCGCTGGTATCGCACGAGACGGTCGAGGAAGCCGTGCGGCATTACAAGCTCACCGGCCAAAAGGGTACGAACTACTTCGCCAACGGCCTGCTGACCGGCGACCGCAACTGCCCGACGGGCATCGAGCTTTAGCGAGGTGAGAGATATTGTACATCGACATCGCGCAGCTTGCGGCGTTTTTGGGTGTGCCGACGGCGGTGACGGGGCTGTTTTTCTGGCTGCTGAAGCGCCGCATCGACAAGCGTGAGGACGAACGCGCCGAGATCGAAAGGGCGCGGAAGGAGTTAGACGTCGCGCTCATCAAGGGCGTGAACGCCGCCATTGCGCTCGGAGAGGCGACCGCCAAGGCGGTACAGAGAATCCCGGACGCCCACTGCAATGGAGTTCGTCCTTTGGACGAACTCCGCGACATGAGTGAGGCACTCCATTACGCCTCCGAGGTCAAGCACAGTCAGAAGGATTTCTTGATGAAGCAGAGCGTTGAGCATCTGCATGATAATAAGTAGGAGGCGCTCGCAATGCTGAGAATCGTACCTATTTCCTTGAGAACGGCAAACGCGTATGTAGCGAAGCAGCACCGTCATCACAAGCCCGTGACCGGGCACAAGTTTTCCATCGGCTGCACAAACGCTCAAAATGTGCTTGTAGGCGTCGCAATTGTGGGGCGGCCTGTCAGCCGCTATCTTGACGACGGGCAAACCCTTGCGGTCAACCGTCTATGCACTGACGGAACAAAAAACGCCTGCAGTATGCTGTACGCCGCAGCATGGCGGGCAGCGCAGGCTATGGGCTATCGCAAAATCATTACATATATCCTTGATACCGAAAGCGGCACAAGCCTGCGCGCCGCAGGCTGGAGCTGTGCCGGGCTTGCGGGCGGCAAGCGCTGGACGGGCAGCCGCCGTCCTGTTACCGACCTCTACCCGGCACAGATGAAATACCGTTACGAAAAAAGCGCTCTTTGAAGGCTGCGCAAAGCAAAAAGTACAAAAAGGAGGAGTACACACAATGGACTTTTACGGAATCACATCGGTGGCGGCGATCACGGTCATCTGCGCGCTGGCGGCGCAGGCGGTCAAGGCGACGCCGCTGGACAACAAATGGCTGCCGGTCATCTGCGGCGTGTTAGGCGGGGTATTGGGCGTCGTGAGCGCCTACGTCATCCCCGATTTCCCCGCATCCGACCCCATCACCGCCGTCGCCGTCGGCATCGTTTCCGGCCTCGCCGCCACCGGCGCCCATCAGGCCGTCAAGCAGCTTTCCGGCAAAACCGATTCTGACAACGATACGGAGGACAGGTAGGTAATGGATGTTGAATGCTCTGTCAGCCTCGGAGACTGTTCTGTAACGTTGGCGTTGAGCGAAGTCGGCAAGGACGAAACCGAAAGGGCTTATGCCTCGTACTTAATCGATGCCTTTTATGAAAACGTGCTGCATATGGACAAACCTCATAGAAAAGCAGAGGACAAGTAGGGCAAAACAGAAAACCGCCGCAGCAAGCGCTGCGGCGGTCGAGAGGAAGAAGATTATTTTTCAATCGGCACAATGTCCAGCTTATACCCGAGCGGACGCAGCACTTTATGCAGCGTATCAATCTGCGGAATGCTTCGGAGGCTTTCCATTCGAGCAATCGCCGACTGCTGCAAACCGGCACGTTCCGCAAGCTCTTTTTGTGTCATGCCCCTGCTTTCCCGAGCTTCGATCAGTTTCCCGATCAGAGAAACCTCAAAGTCGATGCGATCCTTTTCCTCCTGTGTGATCAAATCGGGATCATTCCACAAGGATTCAAACGTTGTAAATTCCCGTTTGTGGTTCATATTCATAAAATTCAGCCCTCGCTTTCCAAAAAATCAGCCAAGTTTCGTTTGGCTTGTTCGATGTCCCGCAACGGTGTTTCTGCGTTTTCTTGATAAAGTGATGGAGCAGTACGAATGTGTCATCTTTCCAGTAGAAAAACAAAATCCTGTTATCCAGCGGCCGAAGTTCCCAAATGTCGCCATCTATGTGTTTGATAACGGGCGCTCCGATTCTTGTCCCGTAGGATTCCAAAGCACGGATATAGGTTAATATTTTCTCTTTGTTGATGCGTGCGTGTTTGCTTGTCTTCGCCTTCTCGGCCAAATCTTTCAGCATCTCCGCAATTGGCTCTCTACCGTGTTTGTCTTTATAGAAAATCACATTGTACCGCAATAGTTTTCCCGCCTTCCACCTATTTATATTATATCATATTTGTTATTATTTGTCAATATCAAATTTGTTATATTCAGAAAGGAGTATCCTATGTCCACAACAACCACTGTCAAAATCTATCTCGCGCCGGCGAATCATTACAACGCCTACTGCATAGCCGGCTACAACGAAAAGACGCAGTGCGAACAGCTTGCAAGGCTTGTGCAGGACAGGCTGTCCGCCTACGACGGCACAGCGGTCTATCACACCACCGTATACGCCGACAGCCGCGACTACAAGGGCCGCCCCGAGGAAGCCGCCGCGCTGAGCGCCGACTATTACATCGCGCTCCACGACAACGCCTATCAGGGACGGCACAGCGGCGCGCAGACCTTCTACCACCCCGACAGCACGCGCTCGAAGGCGCTGGCGGCGGCAATCGCGGAAAAGCTGAACGCCGTCTGCACGGTGCCGGTCACGTTCCCGAACCCCGTGCGGAGCGGGATGGACGCGTTCGACGGCGCGGGCTACGGCGAGATTCGCGAGCCGTACAGGCGCGGCGTTATTCCCGTCCTTGTGGAAGTCAACTTCCACGACTACGAGCCGGCAGCGCGGTATCTGATCGACCATCAGGACGAGCAGGCCGACGCCATCGTGCGGGCCATCGCGGAGACGCTCGGGCTGGAAAAAGCAGGCGCAGAGGAAGCCGCGCAAAAGCATTACAAGGCAGGCGATATTGTTATGCCGGTGCGGAACGTCACGGTCGAAAACGGGAAGAAGCAGGGACGGCTGTTCGGGGGCGGGCGCTGGACGATCTACGAGGAAGGCTACACCGTAAAGCAGGACAGCCGCGCGGACGGCCGGACCGTTCTGGCGGGCGAAAACGGGGACACGGTCGCGGCGGTGTACGCGGACGACCTTGCCCTTATCGGGGCCGGCGGGACTGTTCCCGCGCCGACGCCCGAGCCCACGCCGGACGCAAAGCCGTTCCCCGACGTTCCCGCGTCGGCGTGGTACGCGGAGGCCGTGAATGAGCTCGCCGCGCGGGGTATCGTCAACGGCTATCCCGACGGCAGCTTCAAGCCGGAGCAGACCGCCACCCGCGCCGAGGTCGCCGTGATGCTTTACAGGGCGCTGAAATCGTTCGCGCAAAACGCGAACGATAACAAATAGGGAGGGTAACATATGGGCGCGCGTTTCAGACTGCCGGAAGGGCTGGATAGACTGCTTCGAAGCGAGCTGGAGCGCGCCATCTATGAGGCCGCGTTAAATGAGAGCGACACGCTCATTGCCACACGGTATATTGTAGAGAAGGTCGCGCAGATCGACATTGCCGCCGAGTTGGGCTGGACGCGCAGCACCGTCTCCGCACATATCCCGTATATCCTCCGCCGCGTTGAACAGGCTGCCGTGAGGATGAAGTAAAATACGTCCCGAAAGGAAAGCAGGGCATTCTCAACGTACAGGCGGAGCGCCCTGCTTTTTGCATTCTGCGATTCTGCGAAAAAACACCTGCGTCTTGCTCAAACGCAAAATATGGGGCGTATACGCGCACCGCAGAAAGACGCGTGCAGACGATGCAAACAAAGGGAAAGCCCGGCTTGTTATAGCTGGGCTTTTGTCTTTATTTCGTTTTGTTGAGCGGTACGATCGCAAGGGTTTTTCCCAGCGGCGCTAAAACCTTTAGGACGGTATCGAGCTGCGGAATCGAGCTTCCTCGTTCCATTCTGGCTATGATAGGCTGTTTAACGCCGCTTAACGCTTCCAGCTTTTTTGGCTCAAGCCCTTCTCCTGTCCGGCTTTCACAAGTTCGCCTATAAGGGCTGCTCTTAAATTGCTGGCGGCTATTTCTTTCGGGGTGGAAATCTTTTCTTGCAGTTCGTCCCATGTTCCGCCGTTTGCGTTATTATTCATCCTCTATGCCCCTTTCTTTCAGGTCGGCAAGCGCTCGCCTTGCTTTCTCTATTACTCTTGCGGGTGTCTTTGCGTTTTCTTTATGAATGGGTGGAGGCGTACAAAATTTTCATTATACAATGTGTTCGCGTTGTCAACATATTGTGTGCTGTTTTGAATAAACCCGCGTTTCGAGCCGATGCAAGTCATATGTAAGACGAACGCAGGGAAAGCCCAGCGTATATTTGCCAAACGCTGCGCAGAACAAGGGAGGCGCGGCGAAATGGCGGGCGGGGTCGCGTTCTCGGCGTTCGGCCTTTGTCTGGACTGCGAAAGAGCTTGCAATGCGTGAACGTTGTACGGTAGTATGGCTAAAGAGCAAACGACGCACGAACGATGCGGCACTGAAAACAGCGGGAACAGCTATGTAAATCGGGGGGACGCCCTGTATGTGCGCGGCCATTGCGGCTGTTCGGCGGCGCCTCCCGATACGGCGGCGGGAGCGGGTACAGCCGGAACGACGCAGAAGAGCGGATGCCGGAGCGTTGAACGAAGGGATGAAGGATGCGGGCGAGAGCGGCAGTGAAATCATCCGCCGCGCGATGCGCCGGCTCAAAGGCGCGCAGCGGGTGCGCATAGGCCGGATTCGCGCGAGATAGACCTTGCAATTGCCGAGCTTGAATTCAGAGAATCGGGCTATGGGCTTTACGCGAAGCCGGCGGCTCACACGATTCGCGGTCCATATGCAGGCATTCGGAAGGGCGCTTCGCCGGCCGCACAGCGTAACGGCGTATACAGCAAACACAGCTTCTGCGTATGAACGCGGGTATGCCGCGGCTGCGCCGGACGACAATGCGCCGGCGGTCGAGAACGCGGGAACAGAGAGTGACTTCGCCCGCGCGGCGGCCGGCAAGGTGCAGGCTCAAGCGTGGCGCGTGGCCGGCGAGTGGTTGGCGCGCGCCGCATCGTGAACCTGCGTCTGTACGAAAGCGTGCTGCGCAAAATGCAGAGCCTGTGAGCGTCGGCATAAAAGATGCGTTGCGAACAACCACGCATTTTTCCGTGGGGCGCAGAAAGCCGAAAGGCTGTTCTATCAACGGTTTTCGGCTTTTTGTGTGTTTCGTCTTGGCGCACCGGCTCTGACTCCGCAGGCAAATGCCGGATGGTTTGCTGCGCCATTCTGAACGAGCTTCTGTCGTCCGGCAAGACGTTTCGGCGCTCGTCGTCGAGGGGATTGCTTTTTGACGTTTTTTTGGATTGTTTGCTGTGCGTCTTGAGCAGGATTTTGACGTTTGGGACCGCGTTTCGGTGCTTGTTGTCAAGGCTGTCGCTCTTTACGGCTTTTTGCGCGGAAGGATTGCGGGGGCTGCGCCGCAGGCCCTTCTCGCTGCAAGTTGGGGGAGATAGACAATAGACACAGACAACAAAGGCGATTCGGCCGCTTGTGCGCCTGCTTGTAGAACGAGCGCTTATGTCCCGCGCCGTCCGAAACGGCGGCCTGCGTGCTTGCAAAGCGGCGGGGACGGTCACACGGCAACGCTGACCGTTCGGAGCGTGGAAAGGCAGCGGCGCGCGGGCGCGCAGGCCGGCGCAAAACGAACGTCCGGCAGGGAGAAGGGGAAAGGGGGAACGCTGCCGGCTTTTTGCCCGCGCTGCGCCGCGTCCATCCAAACTGCGGAACGCCAAGGCGGGCGGCGGCGCGGCAGTCCGAATCGCGGCGCGCCGCGCCCGACCTTGGCGCGTGGGTTTGGCTGCGGCGCGTCAATCCGGGCTGCGGCGAATTAGGCTGGGCCGAGGCGCGCCAATCCGAGATGAGACGCGTCCATTTGGGCTGCGGCGCGTTGGTCCGGCTTGCGGTGCGCGAATCCGAACTGCGGCGCGTCACCGACTGCGGCGTGTTCGTATGCCGCAGCGCGCCGAGTCGGGTCGCGGGGCGTCCATTCCGTCCATTCCGACGGCGGGGCGCACCTTTTGCGGCCGCGCGGCATACTCTGACAGTACGGGCCGGGCGCTTTGCCCGCAGACCGCAGGCTTCGATGCGCGGGAACGGGCTTTTTTCGTCGAAAGCATTGGCAGGCCGGCGCGCGGCCACATATCCTAATAGCAGGTACTACAAATTGAATAAGGAGGCCAATTTTCCATGGTTGAAAGAAACGGTCCGTCTCTCGGCGGCGGTCTTTGCAATAAACCCTCGGAGCCACTCTGCTGCGTCAGCGTCAACAAAATTTTCGACTCTGTGCGCGACAAGGATTGTCTGGAGGATCTGCGGGTCTATCTGTGCGACATTGCGCAGGAGGTCGTCGACCGCGCCACGGCGATCCGCACCCTTGCCATCGACGTCATCGACACGGCGATCCATGTAGAGCCGGTACCCTTCAACAAGGGGTATTTCCAGGTGACCATCCGCTTCTACTTCTGCATCACGCTCGAGTGCTGCGTATGCGGCGGCAGAACGCAGATCATCAAGGGGCTGGCGGCTTTTGATAAAAAATGCATCCTCTTCGGCTCGGAGAAGAACGTGAGCGTGTTCACGTCCGACCCGAACAACGACGGCTTCTGCCCGTGTCCGCGCGAGCTGAAGTGCGAGCCGCAGTCCACGCTGCCGAGCGTGGTCGTCGAGGTCGCGCCGCCCATCGGGCTGGACACCCGCATCGTCGAGCGCTGCCACTGCTGCTGCAACTGCTGCATGACCGTCGACGCGATCCCCGACCGCGTGCGCGACAACTTCGACGGCAATTTCATCGACGACGTCGGCACCAACGTGGTGCTGGTGACGCTGGGCATCTTCTCCGTCGTTCGGATGGAGCGCCCGGTGCAGCTTCTCATCCCCGCCTGCCACTACTGCATCCCCGAGAAGGACAGCACGCCCTGCGAGTCGGGCGACCCGTGCAGCGTATTCGGCAAGATGCCCTTCCCGCTGAGCGAGTTCTTCCCCGCAGCGGAAAGCCCCGCCGCCAACGAGCGCGGCGAACGCGGCTGCTGCAAGGACAACCGGGAAAACCGGGACAACCGCTGAAAGCGACAATCCGCACCTTACATGAAAAAAACGGACGGCTGCAACGCCGTCCGTTTTTTGCGTTTAATAATCCTCGTCCGCCACGAGCCACTTGTCGCCGACCTTGACGACGAGCATCGACATCGTCTGCGTCTGGTTCATTGCCGAGCTGCTGCCAATCGACACGGAGACCTCAACGGTGAACTCGACCGCCTCGGTCACGGTGGCGGCCCGCTCCGCCTCGATGGAGCTCACCATCGAGGAAGAAAGGCTGCTGAGCGAAACGGGCGTTTCCTCCGTAATCTTATAGGTGGTCTTCATCCCGCCCAGCATGCTGCCGTATGACTCCATCTGCGTTTTCATTTCCTTCTGCTCGGCGACGCACTCCTCTTTCGTGTCGCAGCCGTGCACGCGCACGGACGCGTTCTCCCAGATGGCCGCGCCGTCAAAGCCGGTCACGCCGTCCAGATACTTCTCCAGCACGCCCTTGGCCGAATTGCCGCCGATGAGCGTCACGCAGAGAACCACGACCAGCGCCACCACGAGGACGGCCGCGCCGATGGCGATCCAGGATTTCTTCACCTGCACCTTCGGCTTCTGCACCGGCGTAGCCGAAGCAAGCTGCGTTCCGCACGCGCCGCAGAAGGCCGCGTCGTCCGGAAGCGAATTGCCGCACTTGGGACAAAACATAATAAGCTCCTCCTAAACGTTTCGTTTTATGTAAAATCGCTCGCCGCGCGAGCGGTTATACCGCTTTCCTACCGATTGTGTATGTCGAGCTGCGGAAAGGGGATTTCAATCCCGTTTTCGTCGAACGCCTTTTTCACCGCTTCGGTCAAATCATAGTGCAGGTCCCAGTAATCGTCGCTTTTGACCCACGCGCGCAGTACGAATACCAGCGCGCTCTCGCCGTGCGCCTTCATCCGCGCCGTCGGCGCCGGGTCGGGCAGTGTTCTCGGGTTGGCCGCCGCGCAGCGCAGCAGCAGCGCCTTCACCTGCTCGGTGTCGCTGGCATACGCGACCGTGAACTCCAAATCCAGCCGCCGAACGCCCGTCTCCGAATAATTGACGATCGTCGCGTTGGAAAGCGCGCCGTTGGGGATGACGATTTTGCGGTTATCCGGCGTGAGCAGGGTGGTGTAAAAAATCGAAATTTTGTCAACGGTACCCGCGTCGGTATGCGTGTCGATGTAATCGCCCACCTTGAAGGGCTTGAAAAACAGGAGCATCACGCCGCCGACAAGGTTGGACAGCGACCCCTGCATCGCCAGCCCGACGGCCGCGCCGGCCGTGGCTAAGATCGTTACGAAGTTGACCACGGGGATGCCCAGCATCGAAATCACGGTCAGGAACAGCACCAGCTTCAGGGCGACCGTCGCAAAGCTGAGCAGAAACCCGGCCGCGCCGGGGTCGGCCTTGCGGAAGCCCTTCGATTTGGACACCAGCCGCGCCAGCAGCTTGATGGCCCACAGGCCTACGACCAGCACCACGGCCGCGCCGGCGATGTCCAGTCCCTTGTTCAGCAGAAAGGTTTTGATATGCGCCCAGACTTCGTTCATCCGTCCGCCCGCTCCGTTTCCGCCTCGCAGGTCTCCGCCAGCTTCACCAGACGGCTGCTCCCCAGCCGGTCTGCGCCCAGCGTGAGCAGCTCCCACGCCGTTTCCAGCGTGTTGATGCCGCCCGCCGCTTTCAGCCGCGTGCCCTTTTTCAGATGCGCCTTCAGCAGCAGCACGTCCTCGCGCGTCGCGCCCGCGCTGCCAAAGCCGGTCGAGGTCTTGAGGAAGTCCGCGCCCGAGAAGGAGACCACGCCGCACAGGCGGACCTTTTCCTCGTCGGTCAGGCAGCAGGTCTCGATGATGACCTTCAGGATGCGCCCGTTGCACACCCCTTTGACGCGGTTGATTTCGGACAGCACGCGGTCGAACCGGCCGTCCTTCACATCGCCGAGGTTGACGACCATATCCAGCTCGTCGGCGCCGTCCGCAATCGCGGCGGCGGCCTCGCAGGCTTTGACCTCCGTACTGCTGTACCCGTTGGGGAAGCCGATCACCGTGCAGACGGGCAGCAGCACGCCCAGCCGCTCAAGCTCCTTTTTCGCCTCGCGGACGCGCGCGGGCGCCACGCAGACCGACGCGGTCCGATGCCGCGCCGCTTCGGCGCAGAGGCGCGCGATGTCCGCCGCCGTGGCCGTGGGCGAAAGCTGTGTGTGATCGGTCGCCGCAAGGATGCGCCGCAGGTCCATAGTGACAGGCTCCTTTCCCGTTCGTTCGCCGCGCAATTGGTCCGACGGCCTTGCCGCAAAGGGGCTGCGCAGCAGCGGCGCGGGCAAACGCATAATTATGAACGCTTTTCATTATTATACATTCTTATTTCACTTTTGTCAATCGTTTTTCCCATCGAAAATGGCAGAACGGCGCAAAAGGCCCCTGCGGGGTATTCCCGCAGGGGCCTTGCTTGGAAACGTATCCGTTTTTATGCTTCAGCGATTACTGCTTCGCTCTGCGGCAGACCAGCACGCCGCCGAGCATAGCGAGCACGAGCAGGCCGCCCCACAGCAGCACGTTGGCCGCGTCGCCGGTGGAAGGCGTGTCGGAAGGCTCGTCACCGGCAGAGGAGGTGTCGGAGACAGCGTCCGAAGACTCGTCGCCCGAAACCGTGCTGACCGGCTTGAGGGCGGCGATGGCGTCCTCGATGGCCTTGGCCATCGCGTCAACGGCCGCCTGCTCGGAGGCGTCCTTGCCGCGGACGACGGCTTTGATAGCCGCCGTAACGGCGGAGAAGTCCTCGTAATCCTCGGCCTTGAGCGCCTCGGCCTTGGCGATTGCCGCGTCAACGGCGGTGTAGTCGGCGTTGGGGTCGCTGTAAACCGCCAGCCCGCCGTCAACCGAGATGTCGCAGAACCAGAGGTAGCGGCGGCCCTTGGTGTTGTCGGGCGTAGCGGTCGGCATCACGACATTCCCCGTGGAGGCGACCTCTTCATCGCCCTTGAGGACGGTGAAGCAGCCCAGCACGGCGTCGTTGGCCAGAGAGAAGGTGTAGCGCAGGGTGTACATGCCGGCTTCGGTCAGCGCGCCGGTGAATCCGGGCGCCACGCCGGCCGTGACGTTGATGACCTCGCCGCTCTTCTGGAACATCACGGCAAACTCATCCACATAGGCGTCGGATGTATTGTTCAGTCCGGCGGTCAGGACGAATTTCTCCGCATGCTCCAGCTTGGCCGGATCCAGATAGACATACAGCTCGTCCACCAGCGTGCCGTCCTCGAGCAGGCCGGGGTTTTTGATGACGGGGCCGCAGTGCGAGTTGTCGCTGTTAAGCTCCGCCTCGCCCTTGAGGATCACCAGATTCTCGGACTTTTTCTCGGCGCTGCCGTAGCCGCCCTCGGTCACCCAGTCACCGGGCAGCAGCACGGGCGCGTCCTGCACCGCCGGGGTGCCGACGCGCAGGCCGCCGTCAACCGAGATGTCGCAGAACCAGATGTAGCCTCTCTTGCCGCAGTCTGCGGTGTTGACCTTCATATCGATGGCCTCGGCCTTGGCGACGACCTCGCCGTCTTTTTCGACGGCAAACTCGGCAAACAGCTTGCCTTCGTTGTCATAGTAACGGTATTTCAGCGTATACACGCCGGCCTCGGTCAGCGATGCCTTGAATTCCGGCGCCATACCGATGGCAACGGCGACAGACTTGCTGCCCGTCGCGAAGAAGTTCACAACCAGCTCGGTCTTGTATGCGCCCGCAGCGTCGTTGATCGAGACAGAAAGCGCAAATTTCTCGCCCGCCTCCATCGAAAGCGGATCGATCATAATGTCCAGCTCGTCGGTAATGTCGCCGTCCGCAATCGCGGTCGCGCCGTCCTTGGTGTAGGGGCCGCAGTGCGAATTGTCGCTGTTGAGTTCCGCGTCGCCGGTAAAGGTGGCGGTGCCGTCCTTGTTCTCAACGACAGAGCCGTAGCCGTTGCCGGTCGTCCAAGTGAGCGCTTCGGCGTCGTCGTTTTCCGCCAGGGCAAACACCGAGAGGCTGCCCAGCAGCATCACGACTGCCAACAGGACGGAAAGCCGTTTCATTTTCATTTTTCTTTCATCCTTTCTCTCATACGTTCCAATGGGTCAATTGCATGCGCGCCGGCTGTCGAAGCCTGCGCTTTTGCTCGACTATTATAACACGAAAAATCCGATGCGCAATCCTTATGACGCCATTTTGGTGAACATTTTTTATAACAAGAAACGACGATGTAATAGAAATGTAAAAAAATTACATGTAATGCGAAATAAAATGCGAGCCGCAGCGCTGGGAATGGAATGAAAAAAGCTCCCGCAAACGGGTGCGGAAGCGGCGGCGAGGAAAAGAAAGGGCTGGGAAGCGCCCGCGCCGACAGGCCCCGCCCCGCGTT
>OLWB01000535.1_pt1 | contig 39864 bp, 35 predicted proteins | sample 1673331 | NCBI WGS metagenome assembly OLWB01 (sample SAMEA3178943, study PRJEB25190) | human gut metagenome | biome: human gut; feature: human-associated habitat; material: faeces | place: Austria | collected 2013
CAAAGTACGGATAAGGAATTGCGACATTGTATCACCTGAATTCGGATGGTCGGTGAGCGACATCAAAATGAATGATTCTACTGCTGTCAGTGAGTATTTCATGATGCGCTCGGAGGAAATCGCTTTCAGAAATGTCAACTTTAAGGGAAAATATTCCTTCCAGTACATTAAAAACGCTGTATTTGAGGACTGCAACTTTGAAACAAAGGATGCCTTCTGGCACGGAGAGAATATAACAGTGCGCAACAGCGTAATAAAAGGCGAATATCTTGCATGGTATTCAAACGGTCTGACGCTTGAAAACTGTAAAATCATCGGCACACAGCCCTTTTGCTATTGCAGGAATCTAAAGTTGGTTAACTGCGAAATGATTGACTGTGACCTTGCTTTTGAAAAGAGCGAAGTGGAAGCAACGATTACAACGCCTGTCATCAGCATTAAAAATCCGCTGTCAGGCAAAATCTGTGTTCCTGCTGTCGGAGAAATTATCCGTGATGATGATAACTCAAAAGGCGAGATTGTCACCGACAAATACCGCTGTCCCTGCAAGGCAAGCGAATAACTTTGTCAAAATATTTTTACCAAAGGAGAATGATTATGAGGAATTACATTTGCACACTGAACGAAGCTGTTGAAAGAAAACATGTCCGTTACAATAACCGCTATGGTTTTGCTCTCGCGGGGGATCTTTATACCGCAAAGGATATGGACAAAAACAGCAAATACCCCGCAGTCGTGGTCGGCGCACCTTACGGCGGCGTGAAGGAGCAGGGGCCGTCTGTCTATGCCAATGAACTTGCAAAAAGGGGCTTTGTCGTTCTGACCTTTGACCCCTGCTATATGGGTGAGTCAGCCGGCGAGCCCCGCCATGTTTCTTCACCCGATATGTTCAGCGAGAACATCAGCGCCAGTGTGGATTATCTGGGACTTCTGTCTTATGTTGACCGTGATAGGATTGGTGCTGTCGGCATCTGCGGAAGCGGCGGTTTCTCGCTCTCAGCAGCGGCAATGGATATGCGCATTAAGGCAGTTGTAACCGCAAGTATGTATGACATGAGTTATGCTGCCCGCGCAGGTCAAACGCCGGAGCAGATTACAGAAAACAAGAAGCGCCTTTCCTTGCAGCGTTGGATAGATGCGGAGAACGGTTATCCCGAATATATTCCGTCTTTCCCGGAAGATGCAGTAACGGAAATTCCCGCTGAAATGCAGGGTATTTGGCGTGAATTTTTCGAGTTTTATGCGACAAAACGCGGTCATCACCCGAACGCACGAGGTGGTTTCACTACAACCAGCGATCTTTCCTTTATCAACTATCCGCTTCTTGCTCACATTGATGAGATCAGCCCCCGCCCGATATTATTTATTGTCGGTGAGCAGGCAGAGAGTCGTTTCTTCAGTGATGCGGCGTTTGAAAATGCCCAAGAACCAAAGGAAATGATGGTTATTCCGAACTGCAACCATGTGGATCTTTATGACGATGTGACGAAAATCCCGTTTGACAAGATTGAGCGCTTCCTAAAAGAAAATCTGAAATAACAGGAGGATAGTGATGAAGCAGTTTGCGTTTCTGATAACGGTTTTGCTGATGGTGTTCAGCCTTTTCGGATGCAAATCATCTAATACAGAAACATCGTCTGTTTCGGTTGATACAGGCAATACTGTCGGCACATCACATGCAGAGGAGTCGAATGAACCGCAAAGTACCGATAATATGCAAAGCGAAACGACTCAATCAACAAATCCGGACTCGGCAAAAGGAGATACATCTGTTGAAGAATCCGGGAAAGACAAGGAGGAAACGACGATGAGGATTTCTGTCAAATCAGCGGAACATGAAATCATATATGAACTTAATAATAGTCAGGCGGCAAGGGAGTTGTATGCACAATTGCCGTTGACTACTGACGTAGAGCCGTTCAGTAACAATGAAATGACATTCTATCCTCCCCAAAAACTGAACACGGCCGATACGCCTCTCAGCGGCGGTGAACCCGGTTCGCTCTCCTATTATGCGCCGTGGGGCGATGTGGTAATGTTCTATGCTCCATGTTCTCCCAACGGCAGCTTGTATGAGCTCGAAACAGCGGTTTCCGGCAAGGAAAATATTGTAAATCTGTCGGGAAGCATTACAGTTTCGGCTGTGCAGTAAAGGAGGTTCTTCATGCAGAATGTAAAGCTTTGTAACGGTGTAGAAATGCCAATGGAAGGCTTCGGTGTATTTCAGGTGCCGGAGAATGAATGCAAAGAGGTAGTACTCAACGCCATTCGCATCGGTTACCGGCTCATTGATACTGCAAGTTCTTACAAGAATGAGGAGGCGGTTGGCGCAGCCATTCGGGCCGCTGAGAAGGAAGGCATAGCAAAACGGAATGAACTGTTCATCGCTACCAAAGCCTACATACAAGAGATGGGCTATGAAAATCTGAAAGAAGCGTTTTTACGTTCTCTGCAAAAGCTGGGGCTTGACTATCTCGACCTGTATCTGATTCATATGCCGCTGGGCGATTACTACGGCGCCTGGCGGGCCATAGAGGAACTCTACAAAGAGGGGAAAATCCGCGCTATCGGCGTGTGCAATTTTGACGCGGCCCGGCTGATGGATCTCTGCTATAACGTAGAGATCAAACCAATGGTCAATCAGATTGAGCGCCATCCCCATTATCAGCGGCATGAGGAACTTGCCATTATGGACAAACTGGGTGTGCAGCCCCAGGGATGGGCGCCCTTTGCCGAGGGGCTGAAAGGGATGTTCACGGAGCCTGTTCTGAATGAAATTGCCGCAAAGCATGGAAAAACTGCGGCGCAGGTCATTCTGCGCTGGAATGTCCAGCAGGGCGTTATCATCATTCCGAAATCCGTACATAAAAACAGAATGGAGGAAAATCTTGGCATTTGGGATTATTCTCTTGATGAAGAGGATATGGCGCAGATTTCCTCTCTGGATAAAGGCACCCCGTCTATGCTGGACTGCACCAAGCCGTCAGAAGTTGACCGCCTTTATAATTATCTGAACAATCCTGTACTTACAAGTCTTTCATAAGGGGAAACAGAATGCTGAACATAGAAATCAACGGAACAGTTCTTCAGGTGAAACTCAATAATAATAGTTCTGCCCAAGCAATCAAAGAGCTGCTGAAAGAAGGGTCTTTGGCGCTGCCCATGAAGGACTACGCGCATATGGAGAAATTCGGAAGACTCGGCAGGCAGCTTCCGCGCAATGATGAACACATCACCACGCAGGCAGGCGATGTCATACTGTCCGAGGGAAATCTGCTTGTCATTTACTACGCACCGAACACCTGGAATTTTACAAGGCTCGGAAAAATTCAAAACAAAACCGAAAAAGAGCTGAAGAAGATTTTGGGTAAAGGAAATATCACGGCAACCCTATCGTTGCCGGCACCGGAGGGAAAACATTAAAATGAAAATTACCGTATTACAGGGCAGTCCCCACAAGAACGGCTCATCAAACCTTTTGTCTGAGCAATTTATCAAAGGAGCGGAAGAAAACGGACACGAGATTACGGTTTTGGATGCCGCTCACATGAATCTGCACCCCTGCATCGGGTGCGGCAAGTGCGGAATGAACGGTACATGCGTTCATAAGGACGACAATTCCAAAATCAGAGATTCGCTTTTAACAACGGATATGGTCGTTTTCGTCACGCCAATCTACTATTTTGGAATGTCCGCACAGTTAAAAACCGTCATCGACCGTTTTTACAGCTATACTACGCGGCTCTCGGGTAAAAAGCTTAAAGCCGTTCTCATTACAGCCGCTTGGGACAGCGACGATGACGTTATGCCATACTGTGCCGGTTACTACGAAAAGCTGTGCCGTTATATGTATTTTGAAAACTGCGGCATGATTCTCGGAACAGGCTGCGGTACACCGGAAATGACAAAAGGCTCAGCATATATGCAAGAGGCTTATCGCCTCGGAAAAAGCATAAAATAGGAAAGGTGAATTTTACGATGAAGAAGATCCTGTCTCTGCTTTCGGCAGTGCTGCTGATTATTTCATTTTCAGCTTGTTCGCAAAACAATACAAATATAACCGCTGAACCGTCAAGTGATCCGTTGGTTTCTGCAACAGATAACGAAAGCAGTACACAAAGTGAAAATGAATCAAAAAACCAGGACACTGTAAATCAAAACGCATCGGCAATTGTGTATTTTTCCGCAACAGGAACGACGAAAACGGTTGCGGAAACGATGTCTTCCGTACTGAACGCCGATTTGTATGAAATTGTTCCTGCACAGCCGTACTCCTCCGACGACCTAAACTATAACAACGATTCCTGCCGTGCCAATCTGGAAATGAATGATGAAGACGCACGCCCGGAAATCGCAAATGATTTATCAGCCGCAGAAAATGCCGATGCAATCTACATCGGATACCCGATTTGGTGGGGCACGGCGCCGAAAATCATTTACACTTTTTTGGAAAGCTATGATTTATCCGGCAAAGCAATTTATCTCTTCTGCACATCAGGCGGCAGCGGTGTGGAACAAAGCGTAAGGGATTTGCGGAAGGAATATCCCGAATTAAACATCATATCGGGGCGCAGATTTTCCGCCGGAGCATCTGCTCAGGATATTCAGAAATGGGTTTCCGAACTTGAATAACTATTCAGATAATATTGGATGAGAGAAATTTCTCAATGGTCTGAAGCAAACAGATTACACGAACAATAGAACAGTCAACAGTCATTAAGATTGGAATCTGCGTTTTGAAAATATGGCAAAGCCTTAAAACAATAAAAATGGTAAGTACTCATTTTATCGTCTCCCGTCCTTTTTATCAACTTCTTTCTGTGTGTTTCGGCAATTCTTGATACAGTGGATTTCTTACAATGATACGCCCATTCTTGATTGTTCGTTTCCGTTCCATTCCTTTCCCGTCCTTTCTAAAGATAAAGTTACGCAGCAAGCATAGGAAAGGGGTACCCTTTCCGTAAAATCCCCGTCTCGACGCTATGCGCCAGACGGGGATTTTCTTTTGTTGGGAAGTTTCCCAAACCATCTTGTCGCATCTGCCGGTCTATACGTTAATAACACACTAAACCCGCGCTGTTCTGCCCGCTTACTTCCTACTACGGCATAAAGAGCAGAAAATGCCAAAGAAAACCGCTGTAAATTTTTGAATTTGCAGCGGTTTTCTTTGTTTTTATAGCTTATAAGTTATGTAATGCGTTATTGATAAGTCGTTCCGCAAAATCGGCAACTTCCTTAAAAGGACAAAGAATCAGCGCTTTGCTCGGGCGGCCAAAAAGTTCTGTGAATTATAGGCGAGGCAGCGCACTTAAGAAATTACGCAAAAAATGGCGGCGTTGAGAACCGATGCGTAAGAATACCCCTCTTTTGCCTGTTGAAATCATTGAACAGGCCACAGCAGGAGAGCCGGAGGCGGTTGAAGCAATAATTCAGCATTTTTCCGGCTACATCAAGTATTTGTCATACTATTGCGTAACAAAAACAGAAAAGACGAGTGAGCAGCAAATTGCTTATCACCCGTCTTTTCTGTTACACCCTGTATGGCAGTTACCCTGTTTCGGTTCCTGTGATACTGTTTTATCGGTAGCTACCCTATGGTAGTCTTTTTTATTTCTGTCTGCCATAAAGGGGTGTTTTTTCTATTGTCCCTTTTAATGGACTTGTTCATTATGCCTCTCTACGCTTTTCATTTTATTGGAAGGATAAATGAAAAAGTACACATGGTTAAATACTGTGTTTATTATCGCCCTTGCCGTGCTCCTTGTTGTATCCGCCCTGCATATTGCAACGGTATTAAGGGAAGAGGGGGCGGACGACTATTATTATGGGCTGCAGGACAGTATCGTTTCTGAACAGACGCTGAAAGAAACGACGGAACCTATTTCAAGTGAAGCTACAACACCCCATGAGGAACAGGGGCTTGTCCCCATATCCGTCGATCTATCAGCTTTGCAAGCACAGTTTACCGATGTGGTCGGGTGGCTCTACTGTGAGACCCCCCTGATAAACTATCCGATTGCGCGGGGCTATGACAATAATCAGTATCTTCGGCATCTCCTAAACGGGACATACAATACAGCCGGAACACTTTTTGCCGACTACCGCAACGGTGAAATCGGAGCCGACCACAACTTCGTTATATTCGGCCACAGCATAAACAACGAGACGATGTTCGGCTCGATCGTGAAATATAAGAATCAGGAATACTACGACGCGCATCCGTCGCTCTATTATTTCACGGCGGATCACATTTACCAAATAGAGCATATCGCAGGCTGTGTGACGACAGTACGGTCCGACGCCTATACGATCAACTTTGAAACGGAGGAACTGCTTCGCTCCTATGTGGCCTATGTGAACGGCGCTATCTAAAAATCCATATTCAAATCGAATGTGAAGTGCGAGGCAGGGGATAGAATCGTCACGCTATCGACCTGTTCGTACGAGTTCAACAATGCGCGATATATCGTTATCGGAGTTTTAAAAGAAATATAATTCATATGAACAGGAAATAATACATAGAAAGAAGGTGCTTATCGAGAGGAGTTTATCCGTTGAAACAAAACGAAGGCAAGCGTATATTTTCTGATGTTCTTTCAATGATTGGTATAATCACAATTGGTCTGACCGTTGCCATTTTCGTATATCCGTTCTTGCACGAGAGCGGTCATTCCATTGCCGCCTTTGCTGTCGGGGCAGAAATCAAAGAATTTTGCATTTTGCCAGTTCCGTATGTGATGTGTAATGTTGAATTTCTGACGAATGGGCAGCAGATATTCATCGGTGTGTCAGGCGTGCTGTTCCCGCTTTTCGTCTCGCTGGTCCCGCCGAGAAGGTGGTTCTGGAGCTGGTATATTCGATTCCTTTTGATGGGAATAAGCCTGTTGTCATTCGTTATATCGGCAGTAACGCTTGTTCTTCCCAATGGGGGTCAACTTAACCCGCAGGACGATATGCTGCAAGTATTGGATCTATGGACAGCTTCTCCTGCGTGGTTGCCTCTGATACTCTCCGTTATGTGTATCGCCACTGTAATTATCATATTGAGAGATAAGCCGCACAGGATGATATGCAAGCGATTTGGCATATAAAGTAAGCGGCGGTCAACTTGACCGTCGCTTATAAATATCCTACATCAATGATGAAATCATCGTTATTTTTTGCGTAGAACAACTTCTTCTTAACCGCAGTTACCATGTAATAATTTGCTTTATTATAGCACAATTAGACCCAATTTGTCAACATTTCAAAGAAAAATTCGATAATTTTCAGACTTTTTTCAAAAAAAGCCTGTTCAACAGTACAAAAAAATTTTTTTAGGGGTCAAATACGGTGTCAAGAAGCATGGCTTCGCAATTTGCAAAGGGTCTTCTTTGCAGTCACAAATTAAAGTGTGTCCGCGAATCTGTTCGCACGCGCTTGGCGACGATACGAATTTCATCGTTTCATAACGAAAATATTTTAGCATTATTTGAGTCCTCTGCAACAAGAAAATGAGGTACAGCGAAAGGAGTATAAATTATGCCAAAAGCAGGTGTCAACATTCACAAGAGAAAAGACGGTCGGTGGGAGGGCCGTTACAAAGTTGGGGTATATCCCAATGGGGCAACAAAATACAAATCGGTGTATGGCATTTCATACACCGAGGCAAAAGATAAGTTGTTCTCTGTTATTGCTGAAAAAGGAATTTCCTCGAAACAAACAAAAGAGAGGACATTTTCTGAGATTCTGCAGCTATGGCTTTGCAACAACCGGCTGCGTCAAAAGGGAGCAACCGAACACAAATATCGCACGATAATCGACAAACACATCGAGCCGGAGATCGGTTCGCTAAAGCTCTCCAAAATATCAGCGGTCACCATCAATTCCTTTCTTGAGCGCAAACTGAAATTCGGACGCATCGACAAATCAGGTGGACTTTCTTCGTCATATGTCAGAACAATGGCGTCAATTATTCAGTCGGCGTTGCAATTCGCAGTAGATGAAGGATACTGCCAACCGCTGAAATCGACGGTTTGTAAACCGCCATTAGAAAAAAAGGATTTGCGGATCCTTACGAAAGACGAACAAGAGCAACTGGAAGCTTTTCTTTACAGTAGCGTTGATTTGGTTGGCGTAGGCATTATGATTTCACTCTACGCGGGCCTGCGCATCGGTGAAATATGTGCGCTGTCATGGGAAGATATCGATCTTGCGTCCGGCATCATACATATACGCCACACCATCGCAAGAGTTCCCTGCACAGATCCGCAAAAGGACGCCAAAACATCTCTGATTGTCGACACACCGAAAACTAAAGCCTCTCTGAGGGATATACCGATTTCCTCCCTTTTGCAGGAACAGTTGGCTACGGTAAAGAGTTCAACAGGGTTTATTCTTACGGATTCCCAAGCCTTTGTGAGTCCAAGAACTTATGAATACCGCTTTCACAAAGTCCTTGATAACTGCGGAATCGATCAGGTTAATTATCATACTTTGAGGCACACATTCGCTACAAGATGTATTGAGGCTGGAGTTGATGTGAAGTCTTTAAGCGAGATGTTAGGGCATGCGAATGTAGGAATAACACTCAACACCTACGTTCATCCATCAATGGATTTGAAACGATTGCAGCTCGAAAAATTGCACTCCGCCGTTTGATTTTTTAGTGGTCAAAAAAATGGTCGGGCAAGGCAAATATTGCTTATGAGACAAATGATTTCTTCACTTTTTTCGTAGAAGAAGTTGTTCTACGCAAAAGGATTTCACCCGAAATTTTTTTGGGCACATATCAAGCAAGCGCTTGATAATAAAAAGAGGTTTAACCGTAAAAAGTCGGATATGCGATTTAAATGCGTATGGAGATTGATCGCAGGAAAGAAGTTATCAATATCTGCCTCGACCTTTTTATTGAGAAGGGTTTGACTGCAACGTCAACAAGAAGTTTGAGCAGTGCATTAAAGCTACAGAATGAAGATACAGCACCATATGGGTATATGATTATTACTGCAGTTGCAAACTACATGATTTTCGCTGAGGATTCATTGATTTATCCCCAGATACAGATTGCAAAATCAGCGATCCGTGGTTTTATATCTTCTACAGGACAGGTAGATAGAGGAGGCATGCCACAGAATGAAGTTTAAGGCTAAAGCAAAAGATTGCCAGCTATTAATCAAAGCGAAAACTCGATATGGCGAAACAATAGATGAAAAGGAACTGGACAGGTTTTCAAGGGTCTATCTGCGTGGGTTTCTCAAACCCAAACTCGTCAAAAAGAATGTTATCGAGTATACGGGACCAGTTGGCGTCAGCCTATATGAGAGATTTAAGAAACCGATGACCAAGAGGGATTTCCTTTTCATTATAGAACATGTGGTCGTAGCGGTTCAAAAGTTGCAGGCAAATAGTATGGCACTCAATAACCTTGTAATGAATCCGCAATACACTTATGTAAATGAAGTAACAAAGGAAGTTCAATTTTTATATCTCCCGATAACAACGGGATTCCAGAACATGAACCTGCTGGATTACATAGAATCTATCGCTTACTCTGTAAAACCCGCTGACGGGAATGCCGCTGATTTTGTTTCGAGGTTTGTTTACTTCTTTAAGGCATTGAAACCATTCGATATTACAAAGGTTGAAGCTTTTGTTGCCAAAGAAGACCGAAGCGTGGTTAATACAATCAAAAAGCAAAACGCCGGTCAGAGTGGCTTCATGACAAATAAGCAACGCCATTATTATGATCATTATGATAATAAGGGCAGTGCGAAAAATGACGATGACGATCCTACGGGTCTACTAAATGAAGATGATGATGACCCAACAGGTTTGCTTAACGAGGGCGATGATGATCCGACTGGACTTCTTGCTGAAGATGACGACCCTACGGGACTTTTAGTCGAAAAAAAGGACGATGACGCCACCGCCCTTCTCTCGGATCCTGATGATACTACCGGGCTTCTGAATGACAACGGAAATGACAAAGCAACAGGTCTTTTGAAACATCCCCATGACGATGAAGATGATGACACAACGGGACTTCTCGCTGGCAACAACGCCAATGCCAAATTTCCGTCTCTTTTCAGAATTCTCACAGAGGAAACGATCATCATTAACAAACCCGTTTTTCGGATAGGAAAAGAACGAAGCTATGTTGACTATTTCGTCACAAACAACATCATGGTGAGCAGAGGTCATGCTGACATCATAACACGTGGAAGCAGATACTTTGTTAAGGACTTGAATTCAAAGAATCACACATACATCAATAATCATGAACTTCCAATTCTTGCAGAGATAGAAATTCATGACGGCGATAGACTGAAATTGGCAAATGAAGAATTTATCTTCAATGTGTGATTAGAAAATAGGATAAGGAGTGATTGATAGATGCGCTTTATAGCCACTGCAGATTCTGATATCGGAATTTCTAAAGCTACAAACCAAGACAGCGTTTTAATAAAGCAGGCAAAAGTGGATGGAGAAGAAGTTCTTCTTGCTGTTATCTGTGATGGCATGGGTGGCTTATCAAAAGGAGAACTCGCAAGTGCAACGGTAATCCGGGCATTTGCTAAATGGTTCGATGAAGAACTCCCTTACGAACTCGAAAATGTCGATATGCAAGTCATCGGCGCAAAATGGGTTCTGCTGCTCAAAGAATTGAATGCCAAAATTCTTGATTACAGTAAATCAAACGGAATCGAAGGAGTGGGAACAACCTTCTCAGGTATTCTTTTCATAGGGAATCAATATGTGATAGGTCATGTGGGCGATACACGGGTATATCATATTGGCGCCTCGCTCAATCAACTTACGACTGATCAGACCTTCATAGCCCGTGAAATCAGCAGAGGCACAATGACGTTAAAGCAATCTAAAACAGATAAAAGACGGAATCTATTATTACAATGCATCGGCGCATCAAAAGTTGTTGATCCGCAGATCATTTGCGGAAAGACCGAAAAAGGCGCGTATATGCTTTGCTCTGATGGTTTCAGACACGAAATATCCGAAGCCGAGATATACGAGTCACTCAACCCCATTAACCTGATGAACAAGGATGCGATGCACAATAATGAAAGATATCTTATCGAATTAGTCAAGAGTCGAGAAGAAAAGGATAACATCTCGGTTCTCCTGATTAAAGTGGAGTGAGGTGGGGACACATGACTGAAATCGGAACAATTATCGATGGAAAATACAAAATACTGAACGAAATTGGCCGGGGCGGAATGTCGGTTGTCTACCTTGCGATGGATGAGCGCTTAAACAAGCAGTGGGCAATTAAGGAAATTCGTAAAAAAGGCAATGGAAAAAACGACGAGATAGTCGTAAACAGTTTACTGGCCGAAGCGAACTTGATGAAAAGGCTTGACCATCCTGCGCTTCCTCGAATCGTTGATATTATTGACAACGGAATTACAATCTATGTTGTCATGGACTATGTGGAGGGTCAATCATTAGATAAGGTTCTGAATGAGTATGGTGCGCAGCCGGAAGAACTGGTTGTAGGGTGGGCAAAGCAATTGTGTGATGCTCTCTCATATTTGCACTCACAAAAGCCTTCTATTATCTATAGAGATATGAAACCGGCTAACGTAATGCTTAAGCCGGAAGGGAATATTAAAATTATAGACTTTGGCATTGCACGAGAATATAAAGAGCAGAAACTTTCGGATACAACAGTGCTTGGAACTAAGGGTTATGCTCCACCGGAGCAATACAGTGGACAGACTGACCCAAGATCTGATATCTTTGCCTTGGGCATGACAATGCATCATCTGCTCACCGGCGTAGATCCTCGAAACGGAGAACCTTATGCTCCTGTACGGCAGTGGAATCCGGAGCTTTCAGAAGGTATCGAGATAATTATTGATCGATGTGTCGAGCCTGCCGCTGAAAATCGTTATCAAAGTTGTGCGGATCTGTTATATGATCTTGAACATCCCGAATTGATTACCAAGGGGTTCAAGAAAAAACAACGAAGGAAACTTATTTCTTTCGTCGTCGCAATTGGAATGTCCGTGTTGATGGCAATTGCCGGCTCGGTTCTTAATCTTACGGCAACAGCCGTTAATAACCAGGACTATGATACGAATATCTCCGGCTCGGATCCATCAAAGTACTATGCTGCGGTTGATATTTATCCTGAACGCGTTGATGCCTATAACTTACTGATTGACTACTATAAGTCGCACGATGGAACCAACGAACAAATAACTAAGGTTGGAAATACAATCGAAGCGAATGCAGCTTCTTTGGATTTAACGGATCCGGAAATTGCAGACATGTACTATGACATGGGTAAGCTTTATTTCTCGGATTACGATGGATCCTTTAAGAGCAGAACAGTAAGTGCGCAAAGTTTCTTTAAGATTGCATCCGAGGCCGAGGCTTCCTTCGACAAGAAAGAAATTGCAAAGTGCTACTATTCGATCTGCAAGTTTATGACGAACCAAAGTACTACTGCTGAACACTCTCTGGATGATTACACAGAGTTGTTTCGTGAGATAGAGGCTGCTATGGATATCGTCGGTAAAGCGACAGATAATGAAGCAAATTATGATAAGATTTCGCTCTACTATGTGACCATGTTGCTGATAAATGATCAGGCCGAATATATGGCCAGCGTAAAGTTTGATAGACAGACGACTCTTAATATGATGGAAACTCTCAATCAGAACGCTAACAGCATCACTTCCTCGCTTTCCTATGTTAACGATCTGCAAGATGAGATTCAATCAAGTTACGATTCGTTTATCTCAAATATTAACGCAAAATATAACGAAGTTGAAAAACGGCAGCAAGGAGGTAATTAAGATATGGCAGAAACATTGCAAACCCTATCAATTATTTCCTTTGCGGTCGCTGCTGCATGTTTTGTTCTGGCAATTTTCTTATGGTTCTTCTTTAAGATCCCGACTGTTATCGGTGATTTATCAGGTAGAACAGCAAGAAAATCTATCGCACAAATGCGTGCGGCAAATGAAAAAAGCGGCGTAAAATCTTATAAAGAAAGCAAGACCAATGCCGAGCGCGGTAAAGTAACCGCTACAATGCCTGACTTTGGGGAAATTAATAAGAAAGATTCTCCCGGACATGACAAACCGGACACGGGTCTTTTAACGGAAAATAATGCAAATGTGAAAGATCCTGAAGAAACCGACATGCTTGGGGATACAACCGGAAGCTTAGGTTCCGAAACGACTGGCTTACTGGTTGATGAGAACGCGACTGCATCTCTCGATACCCCCGACAATAAACAGCCGGTCAGAACCGGCAGCAAGAGGCTTGTAATTATCGAAGAAGTAATGCTCATTCACACCGATGAGGTGATTGAATGAGAAGCCTCCGCAGAATTAAGCGCCTCTTTTGGATTGCAGTCGTTTTTCTGTCTTTGATGGCGGGTTCAATTTTGCTCATGCCATTAGCGACAAAAATCGGCGAAGAAAATAGAAGCATACTTTTGGGGGTTGGATTAGCTTTCTGGCTTTCGATGATTGCAGGATATTTTTTCGTCTATGTGGCAAATCGGGAACGAAAGTGGTTTATTCGTAAAAAGCTCGATGGAGATGTAGGTATGGGTTGCAGACCCGGCGTTATCACTTTTTTTGATAATGTTCTTGCTACTGTCGCAGATGTAGTGATGATTGCAAGTTTCCTGCTTTTAATAGGGGTCAGCTTTACAGAACTGAAATACGAGTACATTTCATATGTTCTGTTGTCTTTATTGATTTTTTCATTGAATATGCACTGCTTGTTCAATGGGAGAATATATAAGGTTACAAAATTCAAACGCACAAGGAGAGAACGAAGCTATGAGTAACGTCAAATGCAAAACCTCATCAAGGTTGCTCGCGACAATTTTGTCGTTGGTAATGGTGCTTTCTATGTTTCCCATTGCCGGTACGGCTGTTTTGGCTGCTACGAATGAGCATCCCGATGCGGTAACAATAACCGTTAAAGATGACAACGGTAGCGTCGTTGAGGATGCCGAGGTCGCTTTCACGATTGATTCCCAAACCAACGGCGATTTGTGGAAGAGCGAAACCAAACAAACCGATGAATACGGCTGTGTGGAAATTCTGCCGAAAGCCGACTTTATTGCGGACGATTTAACGCTTACTGCAACCGTCAGCAAGGAAGGCTTTGAGACAAACGAAACACTTGCCGATGTGACAATTACCTCTGATGATCAGAATTTTGAAGTTGTGTTGATTAGCACAACGATAATTGATGTTACAATAGAAGGTAAAACATTGACTTATAACGGCGCGGAGCAGGAACTTGTTTCTATTACCGGGCTCCAAGATACTGATACGGTGGACTATGACAATCTTCCGAGCGGCGTTACACTCAACAACGAGAAAAAGCCAGTTGCAACGAATGCTAGTACATATGAGCTTACTGTTACTGTCAGCAGAAACGGTAAGGAAAAGCTTGTAAAAGTTACATCGACAATCGAAGCTGCTAATATTGAAGTAGATTTTAATGCTAAAAATCCTGGATACAATGAAAAAGCACAGGAACTTGTAAGTGTTACAGGAACAGAGAATATTCCAGATGGAAGTACAGTTAAATGGTACTTGAACAGTGAAGAATATTCTTCCGCTATTAGTGATGTTCCGCAGGCAACAGCAGTTGGCGAATACACGGTAGAACTTATTATAGAGGGTAATTCAAACTATAAGAAAGTTGATATTCAGAAAACGGTAAATATCATCGAGGGAGAACTTAACCTTGACGGTTTAACTGTAGATGGTTTAAACAGTGTTTATATGGCAGATGAAAACGGCGACCCTGTTGCACAGAAAGCAGTAAAGGTTACACCGGAGTCAGGCCATTCTTATACCCTTAAATATCAGTTGGATGACGGCGATTTAACTGTTAACGACAGTGCGTGGGAAGAAGAAATCCCTACTGTAACTAATGCCGGTTCATATATTGTATGGGTTAAGGCGGTCAAGGATGGGTATAACGAAAGTGATGTGCACGTAAATCCTGCCGCTGGTGCAGTTGCGCCTTATAATGTGTACATTGCAAAGGCTGAACAGAGTTTTGCCTTCGATGAGTATGACGCAATGGCTAACGATACGAATCCTGAAGCAATCGAGCTAAAAGGTTTTGTTCCTTATGGTCAGACATATGATTTTTCCGCAACTGACGATGCAGCATTGGCAAACGGAGCGATCTCTTATGAGATCATTGCAAACGAAGATGTTGCTGAAATTGCTGCAGACGGTATCCTTACTGTAAATCGCCCTGGTGCAATTACTGTTATTGCTACGCTCTCTGGAAATGAAAATTATAACGAGTGTGTGATTAAATATTATTTGGATGTTACCGGTGTCGTTTCTGCAAATGGGCAGTATATCGAATTTGCGGAATCCGAGAAGACCTTTGTTATCGGCACAAGCAATACGATTTCTGAGCAGAAAGCCGAGAAGAAAGATATATGGATTATGGGTGATATTTCCTACAATATCAATGATGTCAACGGCGTTTCAGTTAATAGTACCAACGGTAAAATTATCGTAACAGATATTGATAAACTCGCAGAAGAAATTCGCAATGGTAATGATGAGATAGTTGTTACCGCTAAAAAGGAAGCGACCAAATTGTATGGGGCTGATAAGATTTCTTATAAAATAGCACTTTCCTTTGAAGCAACACCGGCGGAGCCTTATACCTTATCTGCTACTGATGGCACAAACGATTGGTACAAGAACAAAGCCACCATAACTCCTGTTGCTGGGTATACGATTGCACAGAATGCGAGTGGCACTTTTAGCGCAACAACCGAATTCAACAATCAGGGTACTGATGTACGTTACGTTTATCTGAAAAACACTGAAACAGGAGCTATCACTGATAGAATCGCAGTTAATATCAAGGTTGACTCTGTGAACCCTGCTGATTTAAAGGTGGAATATGTAACATCACCAATAAATACACTCCTTGAAGCAATCACTCTCGGCTTCTATAATCCGTCTGTCACATTGAGATTTACTGCTGCGGACGATACCTCCGGCCTCGATTATCTGGCCTGGACATATACTCGCGAGGCTGAGCAGTCCGAAACGAACTTGGAAACTGAGACAGGTACACTGACTTTTGCTGACGGCAAAGCAGAACTTACCCTAACCGCTTCACAGGCGAAGCAGTACCGCGGCAATATCTCGTTTACCGTGTACGACAAAGCTGGCAACAGCACTTCTACAACGGACGATGGCAATGTGTTTGTCGTGGATACAATCAGCCCGACAATGACGGTAAAATATGCCGGCGCAGAGCCGTATGCGGCTGCACAGAATACACTTGGCGATATTCATTATTTTAACGGTGATGTTAAAGTAGAACTTACCGTTACAGAAGCAAACTTCTATGCTGAAGATGTCAAGGTTTCGGTATCCAAAGACGGCAGTGAATTTAGTCCTGTAATGGCTGCTTGGAACGATAACAACGATAACAGCGTTGATGTTCATACCGGCACATTTACTCTTTCGGGTGACGGCGATTATGTTGTCAAAATAGAATACTCAGATAAATCGGATAACGCAATGACCGCTTATCAGTCGGAGACAATCACGATTGATACAACGGCACCGCAGGTTGAAATTGCTTACAGCCGTGATGGGGACGTCCAAAAAATAACTTTCACGGTAAAGGAACACAACTTCCGACCGGTTGATGTAACGATTACCGGCACAATGCAGGATATTACTGAAACCGATATTCCGTACACGGCTGCGCAGTTAACGGACGATCTGCGCAACGCTATATGGAAAGAAATTGCTCCGGATACTTATCAGGTTGAATACGACGGTCTTATGAACGGTATCTATGATTTGACGCTGGCCTATAAAGACCTTGCCAATTTGGATGCCGAGTCGTTTGCCGCAAAATTCATCATCGACCATGATGCACCGACCGATGTAAAGATCGAATACAGCAAATCCATTCTTGATACGGTTTTGGAAACAGTAACGCTTGGTTTTTACAAGCCGGATGTTACGGTTACATTTACCGCATTTGATACAAGTTCAGGCGTAAAGAACTTTCAGTGGAGATATACGAAACAAGACGGTCAGAGCGATGTGAACCGTCCCACCGATGACGAAACTAAGACAGTGGACGCCGAGCCGGACAATGCGGATCAATCCAAGTTTACTGCTCAAATCACCCTTACGGCAACAGAAGCGGAACAATTGCGCGGATATATGTCCGTTATTGCAACCGATGTTTATGGCAATTCAAGCGATAAGGTTACGGATGAGGGGTATGTTCTTGTTGTGGATACGATCAGCCCGACGATGACTGCTGAGTACAGCAAGGAATCCAGAATGGTTGGTACAACGGCATATTATAACGGAGACGCCACCGTTACCTTTACCGTAAACGAAGCCAACTTCTTCCCCGAAGATGTCGTTGTTTCCGTATCGAAAGACAACGGGACACCGTATGCCGTAACGCCGAATTGGACAGATAAGAGTGTGGATGAGCATATCGGCACTTACACCCTTTCCGGCGACGGCGATTATGTGGTAAATGTTGCGTATACGGATCGCTCCAACAATCAGATGGATTCGTATACATCACACACCATTACGATTGATACGATTAAACCTGTAATCAGCGTCGAATATCAGAATACCAATCTTATCGACACTGTAAAAGACCGTGACGAAAAGGACAGAAAGTACTTTGACGATACGCAGACGGCAATTGTAACCATTAACGAGCATAATTTTAATGCTGACGAGGTCGATTTCCAAATCGTTGCCCAGGATGTAACCGGCAAAGAACTGGACGCTTCGGCATTAAATACAAAGTCGCAGTGGAGCGTAGGCGAAAACGGTGATATCCATATCATCACCATTACCTATCCCGGAGATGCAAACTATACCTTTGATGTGGACTATACCGACCTTGCGACAAATCAGGCTGACGATTATGCACCGGATTACTTTACAGTTGATAAAACCGCTCCGACCAATTTGACGGTTTCGTACAGTACAAGCGTTCTGGATACCGTTCTTGAATCTTTAAGCTTCGGCTTCTATAACGCAAAGATGACGGTAACGCTTACTGCTGATGATATTACATCAGGCGTTCACAACTTCAAATACAGTTATCTCAACGCAGCAGGCGTAAGCAGTGTGAATGCCGAACTGATTGATCAGGCGATTGAAGCAGCCGATATTGTGTATTCGGAAGACGGTCTAACCGCAACAATGACCTTCGAAATTCCCAAAATGGTTCTCGGGACAGATAATCAATTTAACGGTACCGTAGAGTTCACCGCAACTGACCGTGCAGGCAATGAAACCGATGCACACAAAGAAACAAAACGTATCGTTGTAGATAATATTTCTCCTACCGCGCAGGTAACCTATAACGAGGCGGCCAATGTCGTTGGGGACATTTCCTATTACAACGGTAATATCGAAGCAACTATTACCATCAACGAGGCCAACTTCTACGCTAATGATGTTCAGGTTACGGTTTCCAAGGACAACGGCGCCGCTACTGCGGTGACACCGACTTGGACTGACAGTAGCGTTGATGTCCATGTGGGTAGATTCACACTAACCGAAGATGGAGACTACATTGTAACAATTAACTATACCGATAAGTCTTCTAACCGGATGGATACCTACACCTCGAAGCAGATGACCATCGATACTCAGATTGAGGTTCCTACCTATACTGTTAACGGCGTAGCTAAGACTGAAATTGGCGGTGCATACAAGGGTGATGCAACAATCGGCTTCAACTTTGCTGATCAGAACTTTGACACACAGACAATCAAACTTACCAGAACCCGTTTAGACAGTGTCGAAGATGTAACCGATGCCTTTATCAATGTATCCGGCAATGATCAGGGTGGCTCTGGAAGCTTCACCATTCCTTCTGAGGTTGGTAACGACGGTATCTATGATCTGACGATAACCATTAAGGATAAGGCACTTCATGAGACCGAATCCTCTCTCAGATTCACGATTAACAGATTTGGCTCTGTATACGAGTACAGTGATGAGCTTGTTGCCTTGATTAAGGATGGCGGTCAGTATGTTCAATCGGTTGACGGCGATCTCGTAATCACAGAGTACAACGCTGATCGCATCCTCGAAGGTTCTTTGAAGATCTTGATTACCCGTGACGGTGAAAATGTTGATGTAGACTTCACCAGTAATCCTACAAACATCAATTCAGAGGTTGGTATTGGAGATAGCGGCTGGTATCAGTATGTGTATACTATTAAAGCCTCTAACTTTGAGACCGATGGCGTTTACAAGATCTCTTTGACCTCGGAATACGGGGCTGATGACTCTGAAAGAAATGAATCTACCAGTATTCCGGACAACTCTATCGACGATGATGGAAACGCGATCCTTGACACTATGAATTTCACTGTTGACTCTGTTGCACCGGAGATTAGAAACATTGTCAATATGGATCAAAAGATCGCCGATGTTAATCAGATCGTTGATGGCAAGTTGAATGTCAAGTATACCGTAGTTGATGTCGGTGGCCTGAAGTCCATTGAGATTAAGGTTAACGGAACGACAGTCCAATCGCTTACCGAAGAGGATCTCGCAGACTCTGCATACAATTATTCCGGCAGCTTTGACATCGAAGAGCAAAGCGGTACCACTGCCCAGAAGGTTCAGTTGATTGTAACTGATCGCGCAGGAAATGTGACCGATACGAACTCTGATGACTTCCTCAAAGCTCACTCTTCGGATAACGAAAACAGCACATTTGTTTTCTTCAATGAGATCACCGTATCTCGTAACTTCTTCGTTCGTTGGTATGCTAACACGCCTCTCTTCTGGGGCTCTATCGGTGGAGTGGTAGTGCTTGCCGGTGCGATCTTGTTCTTCATCGCTTTCAAGAAAAAGAAGAAAGAAGAAAAAGCCAAGTAATATTGATTAAGTAGTTCTTATGGCCCTTCCATACAGGGGAGCCTGCATGGGAGGGTCAGGAGCTATTTATTAGAAGTTAGAATACACGGTTGATGTGTTCCAACTTGTGATAAATAGCATGTAGTATTAGTACAAGAAGGTGTTAAATAAATGAATGTTTTGGCCGAAAACAATTACATAAAAGAAATGGAATGCGGCTCTAATTTTTCCTACATTCTGAGTGACAACAGCACCTTCCTGTCTACGGAATATAAGGTGCTTCAAAGTCAGGCAAATAGTTGCTTTGTAAAGTGCATGAAGATTATGTACAACGGCAAAGTTCAGTTGTATTACCTTACAAAAGGACTTAAAACTTTTGCATCTATGCTCCCCACACTTGATTCGGAGAGTTTTCTTACAATTGTGGCAAATCTTTTGTCAGACATAATCGATGTAAAGCTAAATGGGTTCCTATCTTGCCAGAATATAGATATTGCATTTGAAAGAATATATGTGGATCCTGCTACATATAAAGTTAGTTTGGTGTATCTTCCGTTGAGTAAGAGGATATTTGATGATAATTCAAGCTTCGAGAACGAAGTTAGAACTGGACTAGTTAAGCTTATTTCCGGGATTTCTACGCTATCCTCACCAAAAACCACACAGTTTTCTGCTGATTTATCAAACGGAACATTAAGCATAGAAGATCTGTTCGCCCGTATAAAAGGTGGAAAAAGCTTGAATGTCGGTACATCAAGCGATAATCAATGTCAAGAAGCCCCGGCAGTCTTGCGTATTATTGCGATGAATGCACCTTCTCGTGTAGAGATAACGGTTACTAAGGATGAATTTGTAATCGGCAAGAAAGCGGAACTCTGTGATGGTGTAATTGGCTTCAATAAGATGATCAGCCGTTCACACTGCAGAATTAACAGACGCGGGAATCAGTATACGATAACTGATCTTCAAAGTGCAAATGGCACCTATGTAAATAGGGTTAGACTGCAACCAAACCAACCTCATCCGATAAAAAATGGAGATGTTATACGATTGGCTGACAGTGACTTTCAAGTTAGTATGGGATAAGGAGGGATGAATGTATGGCAAAGCCAAGAATTATTATTGCAGACACAGATATAAGCTATGTCATCCCGCTTCAGCTCAAAGTGGTGGAAGATTTCTTTGAAAAGGTTGATTTGGAAATCATAACGGATAAAGAATATTTCGAAACACTATTTTCAACCCCTCAAAGAGTTGATATTCTCATCGTTTCCGAAGATCTTTATAGCCAGGCGATGCAGCGCCATAATATTGCGCATACATTTGTTATGAATGAGCAATATGAGGAGGAGCAGACCGCAGATCTGAATGTAAATCATATTTTCAAATACACCAGCATAAAGGAAATCTTTAATGAGATTATCGGCAAAAGTGCAGACATACTAAACATTTCAAAGGATGGAAAACAAGAGACACAAGTAATTTTATTTTATTCAGCCAGTGGTGGCGCCGGTAAAACAACTGCCGCTATGGGCGTGAGCGCATCCTTAACAAAGAATTATAAAAGAGTCCTTTATATCAATGCCTCTCGTTTGCAGGTGTTTCAGCATATGTTAGAAAATCATTCGTCTATTACATCGGCTGATGTGTATGCGAAACTTGCTACGCCAACAGAAAATGTTTATTCTGAAATAAAATATGTAATCCGCAAGGAATTGTTTAGTTATCTTCCCCCATTCAAGGCTGCATTGATGTCTCTTGGCTTAAATTTCTCTGTTTATGAGAAAATAATTGTTTCCGCAAAGAAGAACGGTGACTACGACTTTATTGTTGTTGATACAGACGCAGCATTTGATGAAGAAAAAGCTGCTCTTTTAAATATGGCTGACAAAGTTGTTGTAGTAATAAAACAGACTCTTGTATCTGTTTTAGCCACAAATATTTTGGTTTCTAACATCAATGGTGCAAACACTGACAAGTATATTTTTATATGTAACGATTTTGATAAGGAAGAAGATAATGCTCTTATTTCTCCCAATCTTTCACTGAAATTTTCTGTTACCGACTATGTTGAGCACATGAATCATTACGACAGCTTGCGATGTGAGGATTACTCAAAGAATGCTGGAATTCAGCGAACCGCGTTCTTGGTGATGTAGGAGGACAACATTATGGCAAAAGAAACTGCAATCATAATCTTTAACATTGTCAAGCGGAAATTCACGACTGATCTTGAAATTCCGTTAGATATATCTGCAAACGAACTTGTTGTAGCGCTCAACGCAGCGTATGAACTGAATATTGATACGAGCGATATCAAGAACTGTTATCTGAAGGCTGAAAATCCTATTGCTTTGTTACGAGGTGATAAAACCCTTGCCGAGTTCGGTCTAAGAAACGGAAGCATCATCAACTATACAGAATAGGAGAATGGACATGGTTAGCAGATATAAGATCATCATATCCCAAAAAAATCTTTACAGGGAAATTGAATTACCCACGGATGCGAAGGAAGTTAAACTTGGCACTGGTGTAGATTGTGATGTCCGTCTTCACAAGTCAATGTTTTTTGACCAGATCGAACTTGTATTCTCACAAACAGACGTAGGATGGACTGTATTGTGCTCGGATAATCTTTACTTAACTGTGGGAGATGTCCGCAAACTGATAACAAAAAACCTTGCTCACGGCGATTCGTTAACAGTAAAGTACCAGAATTCTGATATCGAAGTTTTCACCTTATCCTACTCCCTTGACTTTGAATATGAAACGAAGTCATACGATACTGTGATTGACATCTCCGACAAAAGTCAGTTGGTTATAGGCGGTATAGCGAATGCCGATATCTGTATTACCGATGAATATATTGGTACTGACTGTCTTACGATAAAAAAACAGGCTGGTCATGTTGTTATTGAAGATAACAAGTCCAAATATGGAGTTTATGTTAATGGATCCAGAATAACAAATCAAAAAGCAATTCAGAGTTGTAACTTTATATCTATCGCAAACTTTAGCTTTTATTATAAGGAGGATAAGTTATACACTTCAACATCCAATAAGATGAAGCTAAACGGCTTGGTTTCAAATCAAGTTTCTCAACAATCGACGCATTTTGAATACCCCAACTTTATCAGAAACACACGGGTGCAGTATGCTCTTCCGGAAACCGAAATTGAAATTAAGCAACCCTCTCCCAAGCCCCAAAAGCCAAAGAAAAATCTTATTCTTTCTTTGATTCCCTCTATTGTGATGCTTGTTCTTATGGTTGTTTTACGCGGAATGATGGGCGGCGGTGGTATGTTCGTTATTTACAGTGTCTGCTCTATGGGAATTGGAATAGTTATGTCAGTTATTACATATCGAGTAGACGGAAAAGACCACAAAAAAGCTCTTGAAAAACGCGAACAAGAATATCGCGAATATATTCACGGCAAGGAAGAGAACATTAGTGAGATTCGTAGCAATGAGTTGCGTATTCGCAACCTTATTTACGAGTCTCTCATGAATAGCATCAATGAGGTTTTGACATACGGAAAGCGTATTTTTGAAAAGTCCGATAATGATGCTGACTTTCTTGATATTTATCTTGGGACCGGAACCCTTGAGGCGTCCGTGCCTGTAAAATATACAAAGCAAGATTTTATCGATACAGAGGATCCTATCTCCAACCTTCCGGCTGAAATTGAGAGCAAGTATCACTTTATCGAAAACGCTCCGATTGTCTCTCGTTTCAATGCGTCAAACGGCGTAGGAATAGTTGGCAATAGGAGTGTGTTACGGAACATACTCAAAAACATTACGCTCGATCTGGCTATCCGTCATTTTTATAAAGAAGTGAAAATGTACTATATGTTTGATGAGTCTGATTCAGAATCCATGCAATGGATCAGATGGCTTCGCCATGTCCATAATGATGACATTGGAATTCGCAATTTCATGTGTGATGATGAGAGTAGAAAAATTCTGCTCGAAAATTTATATGCAGTTCTCTCTGCAAGAGAAACTGCAAAAAAAGAGAACGAAGGATTGGCATTTGACACCTACTATGTTGTTTTCGTCCTTGACTCATCGACAATACGCAAGCATCCGGTTTCTAAATACATAGAGAGATGCAACGAATATGGCTTTACCTTTATTTTCTTTGAGGAGTATGAGGAGTTTCTTCCAAAAGGATGCAGCGAAATTATCCGATTGGACAACGATCAACCAGGTGGGGTTCTTCTCCCTAGCGCAAATGGAGATATTCAGACTCACTTTGCCTTCAACAGCATCTCTGATCAATTAGCAGAAACGGTTTCTTTGAAACTTGGTGCAATTTCGGTCGAAGAAGTCAGTTTGGAAAGTGAACTGACCAAAAGCATATCAATGTATCAGCTCCTCAATATTCTTACTGTGAATGACCTTGATCTGAAAGAAAGATGGACCACCTCCCAAGTGTTTAATTCCATGGCGGCTCCTCTTGGCGTAAAGACCAAGAATGAGGTTGTTTACCTTGATATCAGCGATAAAGCCAATGCGCACGGGCCTCACGGTCTTGTCGCAGGCACAACAGGTTCTGGTAAGAGTGAAATTCTCCAGACATATGTCCTGTCGATGGCAACGCTTTATCACCCCTATGATGTCGGTTTTGTAATCATCGACTTCAAGGGCGGCGGTATGGCGAATCAGTTCAAAGATTTGCCGCATATGATGGGGGCAATCACAAATATTGATGGCCGCGAGATCAACCGTTCTTTGCTTTCAATTAAGGCTGAGTTAGTTAAGCGTCAATCTCTGTTTGCTGAAGCTGGAGTTAACCACATCAACGACTATATTAAGCTCTTTAAGAAGAATGCTGTAAAGCAGCCGCTTCCGCATTTGATTATTATTGTCGATGAATTTGCGGAGTTAAAGGCTGAATTTCCGGATTTCATGAAGGAATTGATTTCTGCCGCTCGAATTGGACGAACGCTAGGTGTTCACTTAATCTTAGCAACGCAGAAGCCGGCTGGTGTTGTTGACGCACAGATTTGGTCTAACTCCAAGTTCAAACTTTGCTTAAAAGTCCAGACCAAAGAAGACAGTAATGACGTAATTAAAACTCCTCTTGCAGCAGAAATTGTTGAACCCGGCAGAGCATATTTCCAAGTAGGTAACAACGAGATATTTGAGCTGTTCCAATCCGCCTATAGCGGCGTCAAGGTTGCTGATGATGGCGATGATAAAACTCGTGTATTCTCCATTTATGCTCTAAACAATTGGGGTAAAAAAACGCTGATATATACCAATAAGAAAAAAAGTGCAAGTGAAGACGCCAAGAATCAATTGCAGACGATTGTGGATTATGTGAATGCCTATTGCAGAACATCAAATATCACGCAGCTCAATGGCATTTGCCTTCCCTCTCTTCCTGATGTTGTCAAGAAAGATTCACTTGCGGAATTCAACAAATCTTCGTCTCAAAACATTGTCATTCCCGTTGGATTCTATGACGATCCGGAGAGACAAGATCAAGGAAATTATTGTTTGGATTTGTCCGAAAACAACACATTTATTATTGGTTCGGCTATGACTGGCAAAACAACTCTTCTGCAAACCATACTTTTGCAGTTGATGAACTATTATACGCCTGCTGAAGTGAATGTTTATATCATTGATTGCGGCAACATGACGCTGAAATCTTTTGAAAGCTCGAATATTGTTGGCGGAGTTGCATTCCCCGCAGAAGAAGACGAGATTATTAATCTATTCAAGATGCTTTTCCGTATCATTGATAAGCGAAAGAAGGTATTATCCGAAAAAGGGCTCGGTACTCACAGCGCCTACATCGAAGCAGGATATACGGACATGCCACAGGTCATTTTGATGATTGACAACCTGGCTGCGTTCAGAGAATACTACGATAACCTGTCTGATGACTTTTTAGCCTTATCTCGTGAAGGCACAAGCTTGAGAATTAGCATAATTGCGACTGCAACCCAAACCAATGCGATGAACTACAAAGCATTGTCAAACTACGGCACCCGAATTGCTCTTGTCTGCAATGATACAAACGAGTATATGAATCTCTTTGATCGTTGCCGTGTGGAGCCGAAGGATACTGCAGGGAGAGGCTTATGCGTCATTGATAAGAGGATATTGGAGTTCCAGACAGCATTGTGTGTTGAAGGCGACAAAGAGTACATTCGTATTGATAATATTAAGAAGGCTATTAACGATGCGAATGCAACCTATGCAGGACTGAAAGCAATTCCTATTCCGATCGTGCCCAACATCGTGAAAAAATCCGTTGTTTCTGCTGAAAATTCGATGCTCTACGCGCAACCGTATCAAATCCCGATTGGTATTGATTTTGCCTCGGTTCAATATGTAAGCATCGATTTAACATCGATAGGATATTTCGCAATCACAGGAAAAGCGAAAAGTGGCAAAACGAATTTCATCAAGAATATCGTAGAAACCATTCAGGAAAACATATTCGACAATCTAACGAGGGCATATGTATTTGATGATCCGTATATGTCACTCGATTTCTGCAAGGACTACGGATTTGTTGAACAGTATGAACTGGATGAATCCTCAGTAGATAGTGTTGTTTCATCTATTCTGGAGGAGATGCGGCGCAGAGCAGTTCTTATCAGGGAAAACAAAAACCTTAGCCCTGCCGATGTTCTAAAAGATGAGCCACTCGTGTTGATGATTATTGAAAACAAACGGATTATCGAATACATAACAAAGAACACGGATTTACTGGCACAATTCGAAGAACTGCTTGAAGGTATCCTTGATGTGAAGATATGCGTTATCTTCTCGGATATTGAGAACTTGAATGTTGGATTTAACACGCCTGAAGTGTATAAGGTCATAAAAAACAACAAGAAGGTTTTTGTGTTTGAGGATGTCTCCGAAATCAAATTTGTCGATGTCTCTGTTAAACAACAGAAAGAAAACGCAAAGCCGCTTCAAAAGGGTGACGCATACATGTGTTTCCAAAACAACATGCAGCGAATCCGTACAATATATGTCGATCAATAAGGAGGTAATAATATGGCCGCAAGCAAAAAATCATCTGGTGGCAATGTGCAAAGGCTGGATACCCAATATTTCAGCACAGCTATTTCTGAGCTTGACTCAGCGATATCCACATTTAATAATGCTTTGGATAGAATAAAAAGGCAAACCAACCAACTTCAGTCTTCGTGGGATGGCGCCGGCGCAGACAAGTTTGATTCTGCATACAAAAGGCTAAAACAGGAATTTAATGATCAATCAGAAAACTTGACTGCTCTTCGTGATGACCTGAAAACGATGCTTGAAACTTACGAAAATTGGGATGCCGAACTTAAATCAAGTATTTCGGGCAACACAATGGGTGAGTAAGAGAAAGGTGGTAATAACATGGGATTGTTTGATGAAGCAGCAATAAAACGTAAAATCAACAAGTTAAAGAAAGCGAAAACGGATTTGAGCGATGACTCTTCCGCAATAACCTCATACAACAAGTATATTGACTTGATTATTTCCGACTTTCGCTCCTTTGTCAAAAGTGGAAACACTGCTGTCGTAAATCAATTGAGCGGTTATAAAGAGCCGTATCAGTACAACGACGGAAATCTAACGAGCGCAAGTAATTTTATTCAAAGCGAGATAAACTACCACAGCAAGTCCCTGTCGAATGGCGGCGGCGGTGGCTCAAGGTGAGTTTAAGGAGGAAGAGGAAATGGCAGTTATAAACATTGATTTCTCATATGATGATAATGTTAAAAGCAGTATCAAAAAGGCAAAAAGTGCTCTGCAGACCCGAATGAACGATTATGCCGGAATAAAGAAGGATTTGAACAATATTTCCAGTTCTACCAGCAATCTTTCGTCTGCAAATTCATACATCCAAAAGAAAATCAACAGTCTTGATTCAAAGTATAAAAAACTTGATAGCTTTCAAAACGCTATCACGCGGTTTAACGATAACGCATATAATGCGGACAAGCGTGTCGCAAATAAGATCAACACAGACACAAAGCAGTTTTATAAGCGCGAAAACATCAAAACGGGAATTATATACACCATTGGCTCTGTTATAGGAAGCGGCATTAACTGGCTTAAAGGGACTGCAGAAAATATAGCAAATACAATAAAGGATGCAGTTTCCTCAGCATGGGCTGCCGTAAAGAAATGGTATGAGGATAATAAGTATTGGTTTGATATCCTCGTAGATGTAGTTTGCGTGGTAGCAGCCGCTGCAACCATATTAGCCTCTGGAGGCGTATTGACCACTGTATTTGCTGTTTGGGGCTTGGCCAAGGCTGGTACGGATTTTGTCTTTGATGTGGCTGCTTATGGTGCTTATAAAGATGGCGATATGGAGTTATACGAGGAGCTATCAAGCAGTGGACTAAAGGAAGTCATTTCGTATCACCTTGGTGATGCAGGAGAATATATATATTACGGCATGGAAATCGCTTCTGCAATTTATGGTATATACAAGATTGGAAAGACAACAGTAAAGGCGTTTAAGGACTACAAGAATTATTCTAAGCTATTTTCACCAGAAAGTTTTAAGGATATAAAAGGGCAAATTATTAAACAATACATTTACGAAAATGTGGTCGGTACAGGTACTTTTGAATATGATGGTGGAACCGGAATGTTAAAGAAGGGTTTCTTTTTCAACGGAAAGTTTATTTTCAAAATTCCTGCTATTGGCCTTAACACCGCTAAATTTGTTCTGAAAACAACACAAACATGGCTCGGAAATGATTCGATTGGTATAAAGACAATTAAGACATTCAAAATATCAAAATTATTTTATGATATTAATTCTAATCCATTGAATCCATTGAATCCATTGAAAGTCGGCAAGTTTGTCAGCATAAAATCATTTCCAGGTGTGAACGCAAACCCGGTGCTTGTTTAGACAATATGAAACGATTGGCGGTGGAAAATTGAAGACATATGAGTTTAGTAAAATAAACTACATAAAAAACAGATGGCAAATTTATCTGTTATGGTGGCTTGCTTCATCTTGTGCGGTTAGCTTTCTTATTTGGCTCAATAACAAACTAACATACCCTTCTGCAGCAGCAATATTCTTGTTTGCACTAATTGTAGCCGGTTTATGCTTAATTAGAAAGATAAGAATACTACAAAAATCTTATGTGGAAATCTCAATCGATCACATTAAATATGTTATAGTAAACAAAGCAGGTATAGATGTTGCTGAGTGTGTTTTTGATCAATTTGTATATAATATCTCCAAAATTAATCGATGTGACACAAGTCGCAAGAAAGTGATAATATATGGAGATATTCAAAAACAAACAAAGCACGACAGCAAAATGGTTCCGTCGGTTATAATACCGATGTTTTTTGCCAATAGCAATGAACTGCAATCTCAAATAATCAGGTTTAAGGAGAAATTAAAATGAATCAAGAATATTCTTTAGCTCAAGAGTATAACCATCAAGGCTTAGTCCTTTATTCAAAGGACAAATATGAAGATGCAAAGGCTTATTTTGAAAAAGCAATATACGCAGATCCACACCATGTTGAATCTTATATCAATATGGCTCAAGTGTACATTGCCCTTGATCAATATGATGATGCGAAAAAGTACTTAAATAAGGCTTTGCTCATTGATAAAAAGTGCGCAATCGTTTATTTCCATTTAGGGAATATCGATTTGCTGCAAAATAATACAGAAGGTGCAAGGACATATTATAACAAGGCGATTAGCCTGGGATATGACAACGCCCAAATTTACATAAATTTAGCTGTCGATGCCGAGGAACGCAATGATTTCGAGACTGCCATCAGCTATTATAATAAGGCGATTGCACTTGATAAGTTTAACGCACTGGCAAAAGCTCGAAAAGCTCAGATTTTAATTGCGCTAAAGAGATTACCTGAAGCGTTAAGCGTGTCTGACAGTCTGCTGGAAACAAATCCGGATGTTTTTGAAGGTTATCATTATAAATTTGCTATCCTAACCGAAATGAACAAATGGGATGAAGCTGAGGCAGTGTTGAATAGAGCGCTTGAATTGTTCCCTGATGACGATGCCTTATATTATGACAAAGCAAGGTTGCTACAAATGCAGAAACGCTTGGACGAGGCAATCGATTTAATCGATTCTAAATTGGATTTTAGCGGTGATAATCGCACTTCCCTTACAACATTCAAAGCTGAAGTTTTGCTGGCGTTGGGTAAAACAGATGAGGCGTTATCTATTCTTCAAGATGAATATCCCAAGTCCAAAGATGGTGAAGTAGCATTCCTATTAAACTCCATCCATATTGCAAAGAAAGAGTATGACGAGGTGCTGAAATACTCGCAAGATATTATTACCAACTCCACAATAGATAAATACTATCATTCTGCTCTATATTATCATGCTGTCGCTCTTAGCAAGCTTGGCCGGACTGAAGAAGCAACAAAAGAGTTTAAGAATGCACTGAAATTTTTCAGAGCAGCCTGTTCAAGGGAACCGGGGCAAATTCAACTCTACTTCTACAGAGCTATGTGCCACGAAGAACTAAAGCAATATAACCAGGCTTTGGAACTGCTTGACTATATTCTGAGTGTTGATGAAGAACTGTACGAAGCGCATCTTGTAAGGGCGAATATTTATGAAGCCACCGGCAAATTGACTGAAGCCGCGAACGAGCGTAGCATAATTCAGTCCAACAAGCCAGAATTATTGCAGATGATGGAGGAATAACAATGGCAAAGTTGAAAGTTGATATTGATGTACTTGAGAACACGATAAAAACATATGATACAGAAATCAGCAATTTGCAACACGCCAGAGAAGCAATCAAACGGTCTCTCGCAATGCTGAAATCATCTGGCTGGAATTCAAATGCAAGCAAAGCGTGGTTTTCCTTGCTTGATGACGAATGGATCAAAAATGTGGATTACCAAATCCGGGTATTAGATAGACTGAAAGGCAATCTTGTAACAGCACGAGACGAATATGTGTCTGTTTACAATGAACAGGAAGCTTTAAAAAATTATTTATAATTTCGGTTTATCGTATTTGCTATTGCTTATGCCTTAAATAATCTTTATAATAAGGAGGTGAAACCAGTATGGCAGCAAGAATTACCATTACCCCTGAAGAACTGAGAACCGCTTCTACCAACTTTGCCAACAAAGCAGGTGAGGTCAGAGAGATTCTTGAGTATCTCCGTTCTGAGGTAAACCGTCTTGAGAGCACTTGGGATGGCGCCGCACAGGATCAGTTCTTCATGACCTACGAGGAAATGGCAAAGACTCTGGACCAGTTCCCGGAAGTCGTAGACGGCATCAGCCAGCAGCTGAGCGCCGTAGCGCAGACTCTGGAAGAGACCGATCAGGCTTTGGCCGATTCTCTCAAGGGTTAGTTTCCAAAAGTCAAATAGCCGTTGTGCTATTTGCACTTCGGCTATTTGATTTGTTATCTCGGAGGACTGCATTATGGGATTGTTATTACAAATTGTGGGCGTTATAATCACCATTGCTTCATTGATCTACAGTATAGTTGCAATTGTAAACGGGACATCTTCGTCCATTGCCATCATTTTGCTTGTGGCGGGGGGACTTCTCGTGCGAATCGGCCGCAAAATATATAATAACGGTCGCAAATCATAAGCCCTTCTTTAGCATATAATCGAAAGAACGCGCGGCCTACACTTCTTTTATTGTAGGTCGCGTTCTTTTATTCTCAATGGAGGTCAGAATGCCACTACAGATAATACGAAACGACATTACCAAACTGAGTTGCGATGCCATCGTCAACGCAGCCAATTCCACCCTGCTCGGTGGTGGCGGCGTGGACGGTGCTATACATAAGGCTGCCGGCAAGGGTTTGCTGTTAGAGTGTATGAGGCTCGGCGGCTGTAAAGTGGGGCAAGCAAAGCTTACGGGCGCTCACAAGCTCCCTTGTCGCTTCATAATACATACAGTAGGCCCTAAATGGAAAGGCGGTCAAAACGGCGAAAGAGAACTTCTGGAGAGTTGTTATCGAGAGTCGCTGAAATTGGCTGTTGAAAACGGATGTGAGTCTGTAGCCTTCCCCCTGATATCCAGCGGAGTTTATGGATATCCGAAAGACCAGGCACTTCGGGTCGCTGTCGATATCATTACCTCTTTCCTTATTGAGCATGATATGCTTGTTTATATCGTTGTTTTCGATAAGAGGGCGTTTCAGATCAGCGAAAAGCTGTTTGCAAACATTACCGCATACATTGATGACAAGTATGTCGATACCCACTTTGCATTCAGCCGATCTCGCCGGGATGAATGGGGCGAAAGCACGCTTTTAGCAGGAACCCACATTCTTTCGGATGAAGAAGAAACAGCAGATCTATCCACACCCACAGCCCCCTCTGCTCCCTACCAACAGGCAATGATGATGCCAACAACTGCGTCGTTAGAGGATGTTGTAAAGCGGATAGATGAAAGTTTTTCGGAAATGCTGCTCCGTAAGATCGACGAAAAGGGCATGGCCGACAGTCAGTGCTACAAGAAAGCCAACGTGGACCGCAAGCTGTTTTCCAAGATCCGAAACGACATCCACTATCATCCCAGCAAACCGACGGCTATCGCCTTTGCGATTGCACTGGAGCTGAGTCTGGACGATACAAGGGAGCTGCTGCAGAAGGCCGGATTTGCGCTAACGCGCAGCAGCAAGTTCGATATCATCATCGAGTATTTCATCAAAAACGGCAATTACAATGTTTTTGAAATAAACGAAGCTCTCTTCGCCTTTGATCAAAGTCTATTGGGAGCTTAATTTGTCGCTTTCCATGCGACCAAATTCCTCGATAAGTTCAATATAATATGGGTACAGGATCGGGAACGACCTGACGAATTTATCGGAGGTAACTCAAATGAGAAACAAGAACAACATTACGGAATTGGTATTTATTCTGGATCGCAGCGGATCTATGTCGGGATTAGAGAGTGACACCATTGGCGGGTTCAATTCGCTGATTAAAAAACAGCGCAGACAGAAGGGAGAATGCTATGTTTCCACTGTGCTGTTTGACAATGTAAGCGAGGTGCTGCACGACCGTCTCAAGCTCTCAGAAATTCCGAAAATGACAGAGCGGGACTATACCGTTCGCGGATGCACCGCTTTGATCGACGCCATCGGCGGAGCGATTCACCACATCGGCAACATTCATAAGTATGCACGGCCGGAAGATGTGCCGGAACACACTATGTTTGTGATTACAACCGACGGTATGGAGAACGCCAGCCACAACTACAGCAGCGACGAAGTTAAGGATATGATCGAACGGCAGAAAGAGAAATACGGCTGGGAGTTTTTCTTCATCGGCGCCAATATCGATGCTGTTGAAACTGCTGCGCATTTTGGCATTGGTCGTAACCGCGCAGTCAACTACAGAGCGGACGCACAAGGCACGCAGGTGTTGTACGACACGGTGGCCGATACCGTATGTGCAATGCGTGCCGATATGCCGATCAGCGCCGACTGGGGTCAAAGAATAGACGACGACAATCAAAAAAGAAAATGAGGTCAGTTTATGGGCAGAAGCGATTTGATAGCGGCTTTTCAAGATACATTAACGATGTCCTTGTCTCCCGCATTGAAAGGGGCAACGGAGCAAGCTTCTCAATCATCAAGGGTCTATCTTGAGAATTTTCATTCTGATAAGATGCGGAAAAATGTTTCAGGATCGGTTATTGTTGAGGAAAATACGACCTTTGCTGCGGCAAAGAAATATATGAAGGAAGGCAAAACGGCTGTGCTCAATTTTGCCAATCCGGTAACCCCCGGAGGCGGTGCCCAAAACGGAGCTGTAGCCCAAGAAGAATGCCTGTGCCGCAGCAGCAACCTCTATGCGTGTCTTACATCTTCTGCCTTTGCGGACTATTATCGTTATAACAGGGAGCTGCATAATCATTTCTACTCTGACAGGTTAATCTATACCGAGGGGGTTACTGTCTTCAAGGATGATACGCTTGTCCCGGCATTGATGCCGGAGCAGGAATGGTTCCGAGTCGATGTGATCACCTGCGCAGCCCCGTATATTGCAAAGCGTCGATACACAAATAAGGAGGCGCTGAAAGCGTTATTCAAGAACCGAATTCAGAACATCTTCGAGGCTGCCGTTGAGCATGATATTGAAGTTCTTATTCTTGGCGCTTTCGGCTGTGGCGCATTCAAGAACCCGCCTGGAATAGTTGCCAAGGCTTTCAAGGAAGTGATCGATGAGAATCGGTATGGAGCGCAGTTCAAGAAAATCGTTTTTGCCATTAAGAGTACGGTAAACGGTAACCCGTTCGAGCCTTGCCCCAACATCATGGCTTTTGAAATCGAGTTTTACGGAGTGTCAGCTGAAGCAAGCAAGCTGCGGTTCAGCGATCCGTGGCCTCTTGCGCAAGCAATTGGCAGTGTCGAAATGCCTTCCGGGAAAATCCTGAAGGGCGGAGATCAGTTTAATCCATACCGGGAATGGCAGAACAAGAACAAGTACTTCGGTAAGCAATTCTCTATCCTCGGCGACTCTATCTGCACTTTGGATGGTTACAACCCAAGAGGATATAATCTTTTTTATACCGGCGAAACCTGCAACCGAACCGGCGTTCATGATAGGAAAGACACCTGGTGGGGTAAAGTCATTGACTATGTCGGAGGAGAACTGCTGGTCAATAATTCATGGTCAGGCAGCCGCGTCACGAAGCGACCGGATCAGAATGCACTTTTCCCCTCGGGGTGTAGCGATGAGCGTACCGGTGGACTGCATATCGGCTCTGTAATGCCGGATGTAATCATTGTTTATCTTGGAACGAATGACTGGGCACAAGGCGTCAAAAGCGGCAATTTTGAAACTCATGTGCCTACAGACGAATATGAAGAGCGGTTTGACGATGCTTATGAAATCATGCTCCATAAACTTTGTACCAACTATCCCGATGCAGAGATATGGTGTTGCACTTTAAACTCGACTTTTATTCCTTCAAACCCGGCATTTGTATTTCCTCACAGTTATGCCGGAACTCACATTGAGAAGTTCAATGAGGTAATACGTTCCGTTTGCCAAGAACATAAAAATACGAAAGTAATAGATCTTTTCAGCTTCAATATACCGTATGCATCTGTAGACGGTTCACATCCTACTGAAACCGGAATGGGAACGATTGCGACGCTTGTTCTGCAAACGCTATGCGACCGTGAAGGCGTATCATTTTTAGAATGTGATTGTTCTGAGCATGAGTTTGTCGCAGCAGAGGAGTGTATCGGTGGAACAATATACACTTGTCGCAAGTGTGGTTTTAATATGTATGAATCTGAGGTTTTTGATTAACTTTATACCGGCAGAACGGTGAACGGTCGTCGAATTGAAGTTAAAGAGGAAAGCATAAACCGCTGTACATCTCAAGGATTAAGGCTTGTTCGGTGCGGAAACGGACACTTTTTTGATGGGAATCGGTATCAATTGTGTCCGCATTGTGGGGCAGGGGTAAAGGAAGGACGTAAATCAATGAATGCTGCTGATTTTACTAATTACAAACAAATAAAAGAGTTTCATATATTTGACGGCGATTTCCCGGCAATCAACTATGAGTATAAAGATGGAAAACTCTATACCTATAACCGAATCAATGGGAGTAGAGATGGAAGAATGCGGTTCCCGGACGGTTTTTTTGATACAATTGAAGTGCCGCTGAATGATAGTCAGCGCCAACAGCTTTCTGAACAGCTTTCATCGTTATGTTTCAGCAATTGGACCACTGATGAAACCGTGTTTGACAAAATGGGATGTCCGGGCTTTTGCATTGATCTGAATAACATTCAGAATCTTCCTCCGAAAAAGGGATTACTTTCAAGCCTGTTCGGAAAAAAGTGAAGAAACCGGTTCATACAGCCCCTCCAATCAATCAAACTGTTGCTCGGCTTTATGCGGGTATGAATAAGGAGACTAGGGATCAGATATTCTATGGTGGCTTGGCTTCGGCACAGGATATACTCTTACGCCTTTCTTCCGAGTCCTTTCACTCAACATCCGATGACAAGATTGACCTTAGCCTACAGATTAAGGATAGCTTTTTGTAGGCGACTCGTTCGATTATTCAAAGCCAAGTTTAGTGGCAATGGGATTCAGACAGATGAGAGAGGCAGTTCGGCAGGGAAGAGTGGATAAGATTTTGGTCTACGCCCTTGACGGACTCCCCAACCGCTCGAAGAACTGCGAGCGATTCAAACGTTAAATTTTAAGCGTCATATCTCTATGTACGATGTATATGGCAACCTTCTTATTGGAGCATAACAGAAAGACGGCAGCATTCTAAAAAAGGAATGCTGCCGAATCTTTTGCAGTCAAAAACCTAGTGCCACTGCCAACTCTCAGTATGAGAGCCGTATGTGGTAAAACTTTCAGACGGGAAAACGTCAGGAGTAATGGTATGCAATCCGCATCCACGAAAACAGATTTCTACAGCGTGACAGCAGACAAACAGAATATTGCAACGTAGGAGGATTTTTCTTAAATTTTCTATTTTCCCGTATCTTTTTATATCCGCACGAGAAATCCGGGTACCATTTGGGTACCAAAGCATTAAAATCTGCGTTTTTAGAATCTCATAAAAAAGTAATAATTACAATGTTCATACAGATTTAGCGTTTTTGACGTTTCACAGGCGTCTGAATTATAACACGATTTGTTATAAGACAAGCAACCGCAGCATATGCTTCGCCCTGAAACGACTCGAACGATTTCAGGGGCCGTTTTTGCACAAATTGAGCCGCCGACATAACAGTCCCGCCTTTTTGTTTGCACGACACGCCGTACAACGCAAGCCGCTGACGGCATATTCGCTATAGCAAAAATTGCTATGACAAAAATTGCTATGGCAGTCCCTGTTATAGTTGTCCTTGCTTTTAACCGTGCGGATGACCGCACGCGCGGCTGCGCGTAAACAGCCAAGTCACAAATCACAGCTTTTGCAGCCGTTTTCAACAGCTTAATTATGGCTTGCTCTTTTCCTCACAATATGCTATAATAGAAACGTTATCATAAAGCATAGGCATAGGTAAACCATAAAAAGAAGGGCAGACGCATGAAACGATTGTTTGTGCCGCCCGGGACCTACGAGCCCTGCGGCTTATTCGGCGTGGAACATCTCATCCTTTTGCTCGCGAGCGCGGCGCTCATCACAGCGGCGCTTTATTTCTCGCGCCGGATGTCTTTTCCCCAAATCCGAAAAACGATATGGATTTGCACGGTCATTCTCTGGATTTTTGAAATCATCAAAATTGTGTTCAATCTGATTGTCAACGGTCCCGACGAGCCAAATCACTATATTCCCCTGTACTTTTGCAGTCTGACGCTGTACTGCGGCTTCATGAGCGCGTTCGGCAAGGGCTTTGTCAAGCGCTGCGGAGACACCTTTCTGGCGGTCGGCTCCATAATCGGCGGGGTCATGTTCCTGCTCTGCCCGAACACCTCGCTTCCGATGTATCCGTTTTTTCATTATATCACTTTCCAGAGCTTTCTGTATCATTCCATTATGATTTACCTCGGCATTCTGGTGATTATGCGGGGCTATGTCGTGCTTCGGGCGAAGGATCAAATCCCATACGGGACCGTCGTCCTCATCGTCGGCGTCGTCGCCTATCTCGTCAATTCAGTGCTCGGCACGAATCTGATGTTTGTTTCGGACAATTTCCCGGGTACGCCGGTAGAGCTTGTGTATCGCTTCACGGGCCGCTTTTTCCCGCTCTGTATGATTCTCATTCACATTGTCCCGCCCTTCTGGGTGATGTACGGCATATCACGTCTCGTCGAGAAAAGGCGCAGAAAAGCGGAAAAACAGCAGGAAACGCCGCAGGGAAGATAAAAAAACGGAACGCAGTGCGTTCCGTTTTTCTGTTACCCCTCGTCCAAAAGCAGCGCCGAATGCATCACCTTGCGGAAATCGTTCAGCAGCGCCAGAGTCTCCGTCTCCTGCAGCTCGGACATGAAAAACAGCATCGTCAGCGCCGAGGCGCTGTATTTGCCGCGCTCCAAATCGGAGTAGGCCCGCGTGGAAATGTGCAGCAGCTCGGCCATCCGCTCCTGCGTATAGCCGTGCGCAAAGCGGAATTTCCGCAGGCGGACGTTCAGAAATTGCTTGAAAATCGTTTGACAGGACCGCATACTTTTACCTCACTATAACAAGATTTGCTCGGGGGATTTCCCCCGTTTCGGTTGACTTCTGATGTCAACTATGGTATGATAACCGCATAGGATGCCGCAAAACGCCGGAGTACGTTCGGCGGCCGCCCGGGCTTCACGCGCCGGCGGAACAGCAAGCGCCGAAGCGATGCGGTTATGGTATTATAATCCGTAAGTATGAAAGATAATGGATAGGAGACACAAAGCTTGGACAAGACATCCGCCGTTACCGAAGTTACCGAAAAGCTGCTCGCGCTCGCGGACCCGGCCTACCGCGACTTTTCCGCCGCCCTGACGCCCACCGTAGACCCGTCGGCCATCATCGGCGTGCGAATGCCCGCGCTGCGCAGGCTGGCAGCCGAGCTGGCGGACACGCCGGAGGCGGAAGCCTTCTGCCAAACGCTGCCGCACCGCTATTTTGAGGAATACAACCTGCACGGCTGTCTGCTCGAAAAGCGGCGCAGCTACGACGCCGTTATCGAAGGGCTCGACGCGCTGCTGCCGTATGTCGATAACTGGGCGACCTGCGATATGATTTCGCCGCCCGTGTTCAAAAAACGCCCGCCCGCGCTCATCGGACAAATCCGCGTCTGGCTTGCGTCCGACCGCATCTATACCGTCCGCTTCGGGCTGCGAACCCTGATGGCGCATTTCCTTGACGACGCGTTTGCGCCGTCTGTACTCGAGCTTGCCGCCGCGGTGCGCTCGGAGGAATATTATCTGCGCATGATGGTCGCATGGTTCTTTGCGACCGCGCTGGCCAAGCAGTACGACGCGGCGCTGCCCTATATCCGCGAATGCCGTCTGGACGTCTGGACGCACAACAAGGCCATTCAGAAGGCCGTCGAAAGCCGGCGCATTCCCGACGGGACGAAGGCTTATCTGCGCACGCTGCGCCGCAAAAACACAGCCGAACATGTATAGTTTGCTGCCGTTTTGAATAAATATCCGCTGAAAAGGCGATTTGCCGATTCGCGTGGAAAGGAACGGTCCATCATGATAAAAAAAGCAGCCGTTCTGCTGCTGGCCGCTTTGCTGCTGATATTGTCCGCCTGCGATTATTCGCCGGCCGCCAACGTAGGCACGCTGAAATGCAAGGTTTTCAAAATCGGACGCGCCGACTGCATAATCCTGCGCACCGCTTCGCACACGGTCGTCATCGACACGGGCGAGGAGGACGACGGCGCCGAGATCGTCAGCTACCTCAAGGAGCACAAAATCACCGCGATTGACAAGCTGATCATCACGCACTACGACAGCGACCATATCGGCGGCGCCGCGGCGCTGCTCGACTACGCCGAGGTGGGGGAGGTGCTCGTCCCCGCATACAGCAAGGGCAGCTCTACCTACCGCCGCTTTACCGCCGCAATGGAGGCCGCCGGCATTCAGACGACGGCGCTGACCGAGACGCTGACGTTCGAGCTGGACAGAGCCCAATACACCGTCTATCCGCCCGAACGGACGTCCTATCCGAACAACGAGGACAACGAATATTCGTTGATCGTCGGCGTCACGCACGGCGAAAATCGGTTTCTGTTCGCCGGAGACGCGCTCACCGAGCGGCTGGGGGAGTTCACGGCGCTCGGCGAGGGGACGTATGATTTCCTGAAGGTCTCCAACCACGGCGACTATTTCGAGGGCGTGGAAGCGTTTTTCCGAGCGGTATCGCCGAAATACGCGGCCATCACCTGCTCGGACAAAAATCCCGCAGACGCACGCACGGTCAGCGCTTTGGAAGCGGTCGGCGCGCAGGTGTTCCTCACCCGCGACGGCAGCGTGAAGGTCACGTCCGACGGGCGGACAATTTCCGTCCTGCAATAAAAAAT
>OLWB01000566.1_pt1 | contig 38677 bp, 39 predicted proteins | sample 1673331 | NCBI WGS metagenome assembly OLWB01 (sample SAMEA3178943, study PRJEB25190) | human gut metagenome | biome: human gut; feature: human-associated habitat; material: faeces | place: Austria | collected 2013
GCGGCTTCGCAGATTCGCACCGTTGAAAGATCGGCAGAAGAGAGAATACTTGGCATCCCGGTTTTCAGCAGGGTGCGGACTGTTTGCTCCAATGCGGTCACAGAGGCCATTGCCTCCAGACAGCCGTGATTGCCGCAGCGGCAGAGAGGACCGTTTGGATCAATGCTCATATGCCCGAGTTCACCGCTGGCACTGTTCGTGCCGCTGTAAATTTCATTTGCAATAAAGATCGCAGAACCGATGCCGTGGCCGATCGTGACAACTGCAAAATTTTGCTCATTTACCGCTTCTCCAAACCATTTCTCTGCCAAAGCAATGGTTTTAGAAGTGTTTTCTAAAAAAACCGGCATATTGAAGGCCTCATGCACCGGCGTGATCAAGTCAAAATTCTCGAGATCCAGGTCACGCATCGAAACGATGCGTCCGGTCTTGATGTTGACTGGATAGGGAACGCCGATGCCGATGCCTACGATACGGGAACGATCCAATCCGGAACGGTCGAGAAGCTGAGAAATCAGGCGAATGACGAACTGTGCGAAGCGGCCACCGCGTTCCTCCTGTTTTTCAGTACTGGGATTTTCGGACGGCACAGAGGGCTGATCTGCAGACGCAGCACGGCGAAGCTGCTTTGCCGTGTGCAGCTCCTGTGCGCTGAGATGGTGGCGAAACAGAATTTCTCCGCGCATGTTCATGATCGCACAGCGGTATTCTACACCGCGTGTGTCCACACCAACAAAGAAGCGGGAATTCGGGAGAAGCTGAAGCATTTCCGGCGGTTTGCCGCCACTGGAAACCCCTTTTCCGACCTCGGTGATGAGCCCGTTTTCAATAAATTCATTTGTGATCTTCATGACGGTCGGAATGCTGAGACCCGTCAGACGAGCGATCTCCGCGCGGTAGATCTGATCGTACGACAGCAAAATTCGCATGATGGCGGTTTTGTTGTAGGTTCGAAGTGATGCACGGTCTTGTTTGATAAAGTTCACGTTATAGCCCCCAGTGTTGTTAGAAAGGTGGGTTTTCCCTCATGATTTGCACCTATCATATCACAAAATGGAAGTACATGCAATTACTAAATGAAAATTACTTAGAAAGAAAAATTAGATTGACAAATGAAGCAAAACCGTGTATATATGGTATATACTAACTTAAGTTAAGTTAGTTTTTAAATTTCAATTTCCAAAATCGCAGGAGGTAGCATATGTTAGATTTTTTGTTCCATTGGCCCCCCAGGATGCTGTTCGGCGTTGACAGTCATAAGAAGATCGGTGAGGAAATGCAGGGCGTTTCGAGCAAGGCACTGATCGTATGCGCAAAAGGGCCGTTCCGCGAAAACGGGTTGTATGACGATGTGAAAAACTCTCTGGAGCGCGCAGGCATTCAGACGTATGGCATGGGAGACATCGACCAGAATCCGCGTCTTTCCAGCGTCAGAGAAGGTGTGGCGATCTGCAAAAAAGAAACGATCGACACCGTGGTGGCCATTGGCGGCGGCTCAGCAATGGACTGCACAAAATTGATTGCGGCAGCTGCGCTGTATGACTGCGATCCGTATGAGTTTGTGTGGGGGTCGAGACCACAGATCACCAAATCTCTCCGGACGGTCCTGATCCCGACGATTGCCGCAACCGGTACGGAAACGAATAAATCGGCGGTCATTGTCAATGATGAGACCAAAGAGAAGTACTATTGCGACTGCGAACATGCATGGCTTGTAATATTTGATCCGGCCGTGACGAAAAGCGCTCCGCACCGTTTGGTCGTATGGGGAGCAATGGATATTCTCAGCCATACATTTGAATATTATTTCAATGGTTTTGAAGGCTCCGAGTTCCAGAGCCGTTTCTCGGAGGCAATTGCGCTTTCTGTAATGCATGCGCTGGATGTTCTGAACGAGACGCCGGAGGATCTGACTGCGCTCGGAGAACTGCAATGGTGTGCGACGATGGCTTGGGGCGGTCTGACAAAAATCGGACGGATGGAGCCGGAGATGACCTGCCATTGGCTGGAGGAAAGCTTCAGCGGATATTTTGATACGCATCACGGTGCTTGCCTTGGCGTACTGACGCCGCGCTGGATGCGAATGGTATGCCAGGACAAGCCGTCGATTTTTGCGCGCTTTGCAAGAAATGTGATGGGCGTCGTGGAGGAGGACGACAAGAAGGCTGCTGCGGAAGGTGTAGAACGGTACATTGCCTGGCTCAAAACCATTCATGCACCGAACACATTCTTTGACATTGGAAAAAAAGAGTTCTCAGATGCGCAGATCGAGCATGTTGTTTCCACGGCGTGGAGAATATACGATGGACATATTGGGAAAATCCGTCATATGACCTATGAAGATTGCCTGCAGCTGATCAAGAGCGGCCGCGAACCGATCTGAGGCGGAGGCACAGGTATGAATCATGTGATTCCGGGTGCTTCCCTGCATCATGTGGCACTCAGCGTGAAAAAATATGAAAAATCCCGCGATTTCTATTGCCGCGCATTTGGTATGAGTTGCGTCAACGAATGGGAGTTTTCTGGGAAACGGCTTTGCTTTTTGGATGTCGGGGACGGGAATTTTTTGGAATTGCATTCTAATGCGGGGAAAATGCCTCCAGAGGTGCCGCAGTATCTCCATTTCTGCATTCACACGTCGGATTTGGAAGGCGCTTACGCGAATGCGGTCCGTCACGGCGCGATCCCGAATCGTGAGCCCTTCGATTTTCTGATTCAGTCAAAGCCGGTCCCTATGCCGGTCAGGGTCGCCTGGCTTTATGGGCCGGACGGGGAACAAATTGAACTGTTTCAACACACATTAAAGGATTAAGAAGAATGTCGATATCAGAACAAACAAGGAAAAACTATACGGAGCTGCTGTTTCATGAGCTGATCTTATCGCAGGGCTGCACGGAGCCGGCGGCGATCGCCTATGCAGCAGCACTGTGCAGAGTGCAGCTCGGCGGGGAGATGCTGCAGATGAAAGTCGCATGCAGTGAAAACCTGTTCAAAAACGCAAAAAGTGCAGTGATACCGAATACCGGAGCTCTAAAGGGAATTGCGGCGGCGGCGATCTGCGGGGCAGTGTGCAGTGCAGATGCGGAGCTGAAGTTGGAGATCCTGGAAAGTATGACCCCTGCGCGCCTGGCAGAAGTGCATCGGCTGCTGGATGCAAACGTCTGTGAAGTCGCTTTATTGGAGTCGGCTGAAAAGCTGCATATCGTTGTGGAGATTTGGACACAGACGGAACAGGCCCTCGTGGAGATCTCACATGAACATACGCATGTGAAACGGATCGAAAAAAATGGCGTGCCGCTGCAGGAAAACAGCAGTTGGAGGGCGGAAGAACTGGATTTGGAGGCAATTCCGCTTTGCCCACAGGATATTTATACATATACGGAAGAGGCAGATCTCCATGGAGCACTCGGAGAACTGCTGCAAATGCAGCTGGATCGGAACGTTGCGATCTGCAACGAGGGAATGCGGCGCAGTTGGGGGTCGAATATTGGAAAGCTGCTGACTGAAAACAATGCGGATACGGAGAAACTTGCATGCGCCTTTGCAGCGGCCGGTTCCGATGCCAGAATGAGCGGCTGTGCAATGCCCGTTGTGATCAATTCAGGCAGCGGAAATCAGGGAATCACCATTACGGCACCGATCTATGTCTATGCTGAGACTCTGCAGGCACCGCGGGAGAAGACACTGCGTGCACTGCTGTTGGCGAACTTAATGTCACTGTACCTCAAGGGTATGATCGGAAAGCTCTCTGCTTACTGCGGAGCGGTTAGTGCCGGCAGTGCAGCAGGGGCAGGGATCGCGTATCTCAAAGGGGCAAGCGCGGCGCAGATCAGCCACGCATTTGCAAATTCCGTTGCGGCAATCTCGGGAGTGCTCTGCGACGGAGCAAAACCGAGCTGCGCGGCAAAAATCGCTTGTTCTGTCTATTCGGGAATCTTAGCGCAGAAAATGGCGTTGAGCGGAAATGATTTTTGCGGCGGAGATGGGATCGTTGCGCAAACACCGGAAGAAACGATTTCCAATGTCGGAGAACTGGCGAGAAAGGGCCTGGTTGAGATAGACCGACTGATTTTGGATACGATGTATACCACATTGCCGCAACCAGAAAGCTGCAAAGCATAGAAGAACTGCAAACGCAGAAGGCTCAGAAGGACCGGTGTGCACAGAAACCTGTGCGCTCCGGTTCTTTTGCATTGCGCCCGGTATGGGCAATAACTATGGGGGACGAGATTACTACACGCTCTGCGGTTGGAAGTGCTGTCTTGAGATATCCTACGTTGGAAAATCCAACGCAATAAAATAAAGATATATTGCGGATATATTAAGTAAAGATATGGTAAAGATATATAAATTACTGATAGAATCGATTCGATTCAGAAGCGGTATCAGTAAGAGAAAATTTTCTGCAAAGGACCATTGACAAACGTTTGTTCTGGTGTTGTCATGTGAAACATAGCAGGAAATCCTGCCGATAACAGAATATTCCGAAGCGCACCATGAAACGTAATGAAGGAGCGCTGCGACCGAATAATGGCCGCAGCGCTCCTTTTGGTGCTCTTTAGGGAAATATGGGGGGTGGGATCACAATCCCAAACAACTGAATAGCCAGCAACGCGGATAACACCGCAGGTTGGGAAACGCGCACGGCGCGCGCGAAGACCCGGAGACATCGAACTTCCGGCGAGCGAGAAACGCACCGCGGGCAGCCCTGGCAGGCTGCATCATGCCGCCCAACCTGCTTGGACACACAATGTCCGGCCATAAATGGGGTCCCCACGAAGTAGCCTACTTCGTGGGGAAAGGAGAAAGAAACGGAGTGGTTGAGCTTTCGTGCTTGCACGGAAGCGAAAGATACGCAGTTTGTTTCGACGCAAGACAGGCAGCCGCGGCTGGGGTTGAAAGCAGTCGAGACCTCTTCCACGAGCTGTGAGAGCTGCCAAGCTCTGTCCGCGCTGTTCCCCATCGCCGGGGCGCGAGCTGCAAATACGGCGTAAGAAAACCATAGCGACTATTATAACGACTACAAAAGGCAAAAATCCGAATTTCAAATCTACATAGCGACTAATGTAGCGACTACGAAATCCACGGTTCAGAAAGGCGGAATTTCAGGTCTGGTACGAAAGAAAAATTGAAATGTCTTTCTGTATGATTCCAGCGACGGGGAGCACCTCAGGCTTTTCTTGCTACGCAAGAAAAGCGCAAGCATCGCCGTTTGATATCAAAACGGCACTTGCAGGGAGAACCCAGACCCCAATATGCCGCCCTTTGACGGTGGAAAGGAGACTCGATGAACGAAGAACCATACAAGATCTGTCTGCGACTGAACGCCGATGAAGTCCAAAAGCTGATCACGAATGCCAAAGCCTGCGGTCTGACACGAACCGCGTACCTGCGCAGATTGCTGAACGGATATGATCTCAAACCCAGACCATCCGCAGAGCTGGAAGCGCTGCGCACTGAAATCCATCAGATCGGCAACAACATCAACCAGATCGCTCGCAAAGCAAATGCCGGATTTGCCAGCCGGGAAGAAACCACACGTGCCCTACGGATGCTGGATGAGGTCTATGGTCTACTGTATGAGGTTGCAAAACAGTAATGGCAGTTACGAAGATTCTGTACCGGAACGGCGGCTTGCGGCAGGCGATCGATTACATCACAAATCCTGTTAAAACGGGCGAACAGCTGCTGACCGACTACGTCCGCTGCGATCCCGGTCATGCCGCGCAGCAGATGATGGACACAAAACGCACCCTTGGTAAAACCGCTGGGCGGCAATGCTACCACATCATCCAGTCTTTCAAGCCGGACGAGATCACGCCGGAGCTGGCACATGAGATCGCCAAGCAATTCGCAGCCGAGCATTTGCCGGGATACGAAGCCGTCATTGCGACCCATGTGGACAAAGCACATATTCACTCGCATATTGTGTTCAACTCGGTCAATGCCGTCACCGGGAAAATGTATCACAGCACCTGTGAAAATTATTCCAAGCAGATTCGCGGTGTTTCAGATCGGCTGTGCAAAGCGCATGGTTTGAGCATCATTCTGGAAAGCGATGAAAAGAAAACCGTCAGCTATGCGGAGTGGCTGCGTCAGAAAAGGGGCCAGCCGACGTTCCGCTCTATGCTCGAAGCGGACTTGCACGATGCCATCGAGGACACCAACGATCTCGGTCACTTTTTCCTGCTTATGGAGCATAAAGGCTATGAGATCCATCACGGCAAACGCCTTGGATTTCGGTTGCGCGGGCAGGAACATTTCTTGTGCCCGGAACGCAGAAATCCTGCTTTCTCGGAAGAACGTATTGAGCAGACCATTCTGGGCAATCTGGGGCAAATTGAAGCCGGAAGGAAACCTGCCTTCACGCCGAAGCTAAAGCCGCAGCCATACCGCCCACATCCAAAGCACACAGGATTCCTTGCGCTGTACTTTCATTACTGCTATTTGCTCGGTCGGATCGAAAAACGGCAGTACCCGCCGCGCATGTCGCCGCACCTGCGAAAAGAGATCATGAAGGCTGATGTTTACAAAGCGCGTCTGAAGTTCCTGCAAGAGAACAATATCACCACGGCAGATGATCTGACCGCCTGCTTGCAGCAGGCAGAGAATGAGGTCACACAGCTTGCCAAGCAGCGCACGATTCTGAACGTCCGCAAGAAAAAACACAAGAAGCTCTTTGACGCGCTGGCAGCAGAAGCTGCCTTCGCCGGATTTGAACCGAGAAAAGCAGAATATGACAATGCAAAAGAGGTCCTGGATACTTGCGGCATTCCACGCGAAGCCTTGCTGGCAGAAAAAGCGGATCTCTATGAACAGCTTGCGCAGGTCAATCAGCAGATCCGGCAAGAGCGCTGGAAGCTCAAGCAATGCAAGGAGATCTCGGAGACGGCAGCCATCATGCAGAAGGATATTGACCACATCGAACAGCAGCCGCAGCGGACAGCTAACACGCGCCAGCGGTAAGGCGCGTCGTGCCGATGTGTGCGGCTTTACAGGCTGACCGCGCATCCGTGCAGGTCTGCGCCACACAAACGCCGCGTCCGCCCACCGTGCGGCGCAAAAAAGCGAGGGGCTGGCATCAAGCCAGCCCTCGCCTTACAAATCGAATGAGGGAGATGATCCATGACAGCGTCACGCAGCCCAGCATCACCAGAAAAATCCCATCCGCCAGTGTCGCGTGCACACGATACCACGGTCGAAACGCTGTGAGCATCAACACCAGGTACACCAGCGGAATGGATAATCTCAATTTCATTGTAATACGAATCAGCAAAAGCAGCAAATGAAGCGTCATGGACAAACAGGCAGTTAACATCGGCGATCCTCCTCAAACGGTTTGTCGGATGTTAACTCTCCTGGCTGCTTTTTGCAAGTACATTTTTTGAAAATCAAATCAGGGAGGTCGTCATGAACCAAACTACAAAACCAGCGGCCTGCCCTGATTCCGTCCGTGTTGAGCGCATTCAGATTTCGCACGGGCGAGCCATCCGCGTCGTCTCCGTTTTCCCCAAAAACGGAAGTCAGACAGCGGAAGAAAAACTCAGGGTTTTGGCCGCGTTGGAACTTCAGCGAAAAAAGTCGGCATAAGGGCTAGACTTCTCGCGCCGCTTGGAGTATTGTGTGCTCACAATGCTCTGAGCGGTTTGACCAGAAGGAGGAAAGACAAATGTCAAACCAGAAGAAAACCGCCCTCTACTGCCGGCTCAGTCAGGACGACGGCTTAGATGGCGATTCCAACAGCATCCAGAATCAAAAAAGCATCCTGCAAAGGTTCGCAGAAGATCATCATTTTCCAAATCCGTGCTTCTATGTGGATGACGGTTTTTCAGGCGGTAACTTCCAAAGACCTGCATTTCAGCAGATGATCGCAGATATGGAAAACGGGGAGATTGGAATCATCGTGACCAAGGATCTCAGCCGCCTTGGCAGGAACCAGCTTCACACCGGTCTCTACATTGAAGAGCGCTTTCCGATGTTCGGCGTCCGGTACATTGCGATCAACGACAATGTGGATACGGAAAATGCAGAGAGCAATGATCTCATGCCGTTCAAAAATTTGTTCAACGAGTGGTTTATTTGGGACACCAGCCGAAAGATTCGTGCAGTTCAAAAGGCCAAAGCGGAGCGCGGCGAGCGGCTTGGGACGCGCGCTCCCTATGGATATGTCAAAGACCTGGAGACCAAGAAGCTGGTCATAGACGAGGAAGCCGCTGCCGTTGTGAAACGAATCTTCGCCCTGTGTGTCGCGGGCAATGGCCCCAGCCGGATTGCGACGATCCTGACCAAAGAAAAGGTGTTTTGTCCCAGCTATTACACCTACCAGAAATACGGCCTGACGCATTCCGCCTTGGACATCACGAAGCCGTACCACTGGTCGGACAGCGCAGTCGCGAACCTGTTAGAAAATGAGATCTGTCTCGGCAACACTGTGAACTACCGCTTTAGCACCAAATCCTATAAGGACAAGCGCAAAATTGAACACCCAAGGGAAGAATGCCTCGTGTTTGAAAATACGCATCCTGCCATCATTAGCAAAGAGGTCTGGGATATTGTACAGCGGGTGCGTAAAAACAAACGCCGTCCCACAAAGATGAATGAGCAGAACAAGTATTCCGGACTGGTAGTTTGTGCCGATTGTGGCAAAGCAATGGTGCTCCACCGGGCGCATACAATGTCCGCCGACTACAATCACTTCACCTGTCGTACCTACAAAAAGGATGGTGAAGCCTGCACAGCCCATTACATTCGAGAGTGCATCCTCGATGAGATCGTGCTGGAGGATTTGCGCCGGGTGACGGCGGAAGCCAGAGAGCAGCCACAAGAATTTGCCGAATATCTGAACAGCAAACAGTCCGCGGAACTCCAAAAAGAGATCCGCAGGATGGAAAAAGAAAAAGCGGCCATGCAGAAACGCAAAGCCGAACTAGATGCGATTTTCAAGAAGCTCTATGAGGACAGCGTACTGGGGCGCATCACGGCAGAACAGTTCCAGATGCTCTCTGCCAGTTACACGGAGGAGCAGGCAAAGCTGATAGAATCGCTCCCGCAGCGAGAATCGGAAATACATCGGCTGAAAGAGACGGTAAGCAATACGGCAGCGTTCCTCGACAAAGCGAAGCGGTACACGGACATTCAAGCGCTGACACCGGAGCTGCTGCGGCTCTTTATCCAGAAGATCGTGGTGCATGAAAAGGAAGTAAAATGGTCCAAACACGCACCACAGACGGTGGAAATTCACTACGCCGACATTGGGTGCATGGAAAACAGACAAACAGCAAAACCGGAGCAACATAAAGAAATCCCGAAAGTGTCCTGAACTATTCCCAGTTATACGCCAATGGAAAACCCGGCTGGTGCCTGAAACACCAGCCGGGTTTTCCCCGCCGCCATTGTTACCCCTGTCAGGGGGCAGCAAACGGATGCCGGTCTTTTTGTATCTGGGTAATGAAGTTCAGCCCTTGACGCTCCGGACAAATGCTGCCTTGTCGGGGGCTTTAAAGTAGGCGCTGCCGGCAACGAGAACATCCGCGCCGGCTGCGGTGCAGATTCTGGCGGTTGTTTCATTGACGCCGCCGTCGACCTCCAGCTCGCAGTCCAGACTGTCTTTTTCGATCCAGCCCCGGATTGCCTGCACTTTGGGCATCATGTCCTGCATGAACGATTGCCCGCCGAAGCCCGGCTCGACGGTCATGACCAGAATCAGACTGCACAGCGGCAGATACGGAACGACCGCCTCTGCAGGCGTCTTCGGCTTGATGCTGAGCGCTGCCTTCACGCCGTTTGCGCGGATGTTTTCCAGCGCTCTGCGCGTGTTTTCCGGCGTGTCCGCTTCGAGATGGATGGTCAGGATATCTGCGCCCGCTTTGCAGAAGTTGTCCACATAGCGAATCGGGCGGTCGATCATCAGATGCACGTCCAGCGGAAGCTCGGTGATTTTCCGGATTGCGGCGACAACCGGAATTCCAATGGTAATATTGGGAACAAATTCGCCGTCCATCACGTCAATATGAACATAGTCGGCGCCCGCGGGCGTCAGGGCGCGGATGTCGCGCTCGAGGTTGACAAAGTCTGCCGATAAAATGGAAGGGGATACCTTGATCATAGCTGCCTCCGGTACGAAATTTGTTGAAACCGGCACGAAGACGCGCGCGGCTGCATAGGTATGAGTATGCGGCGCGCGTCCGGGCAAGGCTCTCGACCTGCGCGGCCGGACTTCGCCGCTTGGTATAGGGGCTGCCTGCGGGCAGCCCCATCGGAACTGGAAGTATTATACCGGACCTCCCCGGGGATGTCAATGCGCGCTGCCTTGACATTCCGGCAAACGCGCGATAAGATGAAATATAAAATAAAATGATCGGAAGATAGAAAGACAGGAAGGGCTTTTTGGCATGGATAAACAGAAAAAACAATCGGTCATCCCCATTTACGCGGTGGGGCTTGTGTGGCTGTCGCGGGCAATCAGCGGCAATTTATCGAGCTTCGGGCAGATCATAAAGACAGTGATTCTGTCGGTCGTGACCTACGGGGTATTGCGGATTTTCTTCCCGGACAAGATAAAGCAGGCAGACCCGGAAAAACCGGCGCAGCAGCCTGACGCGCCGAAGCAGGCGCAGACGCAAAAAACGCAGCCGCAGCCGGAAGAGAAAAAGCAGGACGAGCCGTCTACCGGAAACGCCGAGTTGGACGCGGTTTTGAAGCAGGGTGCGGCGTCGGTTGAGAAAATTCAATCGCTCAACGACGAGATTCCCGATTTCAAGCTCTCCGCGCAGATCAAGCAGATTGAAATTCTGACGGAGAAGATTTTTGCCTACGTCAGGGAGCATCCGCAGGACATCGGAGAAATCCGGCAGTTTTTGAACTACTATCTGCCGACGACCATCAAGTTTTTGGAGCAGTACGTGGTTCTGCAGAATCAGGGCATGCGTATGGGCAATATCGACGAGGGGATGCGCAAGATTGAGAGCATGCTCGACAAGGTGATTGTCGCGTTCCAGCGGCAGCTCGACGGTCTTTTTGAAAGCAGCGTCGTGGACATCACGGCGGACATTCAGGTGATGGAACAGATGATGGCAAGCGAAGGCTTGACCGGTAAAGATTTTTAAGGAGTGCGTACCATGGAAGAAAAAATTCCCCAGCTGACCCTGACCCCCGATCTCGGCAAGGAGCCGGTTTTAGAGCCTGTCAAGAAAGAGGATCTGATCGAAAAGGCGGAAAAGGCGCCCGAGGCAGGACCGGATCTTTCGATGCTGAGCGCGGCGGAGCAGCAGGCGGTGCTGGCGTTTTCCGAGCAGATCGATCTGACCGACTCGTCGCAGGTGCTGCAGTACGGTGCGGCGGCGCAGAAGAACATTGCCGATTTTTCGCAGACGGCGCTCTCCAAGGTCCAGACGCGCGACCTTGGCGAAATCGGCGACATGGTGACGAGCCTTGTCGTCGAGCTCAAGGGCATGGACGAACCGGAAAAGAAGGGCATCGCGGGTCTTTTCCGCAAGGCGCAGGTGAGCGCGCAGGAGATGAAGGCAAAGTACGGCAAGGCGGAGGCAAACGTCGATAAAATTGCTGCCGAGCTGGACAAGCACAAGCTCACGCTCATGAAGGACGTCGCGGTCATGGACCAGATGTATGAGAAGAACCTCGAATACTTCAAGGAGCTGACGATGTATATCCTCGCCGGGCAGAAAAAGCTCGCGCAGGAGCGCGCGACGACGCTCGTGCAGCTGCGCGAAAAGGCGCAGAAGAGCGGGCTTGCCGAGGACGCGCAGGCGGCAAATGATTTTGAAAACAAGTGCGAGCGTTTCGAGAAAAAGCTCCACGATCTGGAGCTGACGCGCGTCATTTCGCTGCAGACCGCGCCGCAGATCCGCATGATTCAGAACAACGACACGCTCATGATGGAAAAAATCCAGACCTCCATCATGAACACGATTCCGCTCTGGAAAAACCAGATGGTCCTCACGCTCGGCATTCAGGACTCGCAGCGCGCCATGGAAGCGCAGCGCAAGGTCACGGATATGACCAACCAGCTGCTGCAGCGCAACGCGGATATGCTCAAGATGGCAACCGTGGAGACCGCGCGCGAGGCAGAGCGCGGCATTGTGGACATCGAGACGCTCAAGCACACGAACGAGAGCCTGATTTCCACGCTCGACGAGGTGCTGCAGATTCAGACCGACGGCGCAAAAAAGCGGCAGGAGGCAGAGCAGGAGCTGCGCCGCATCGAAGGAGAACTCAAGCAGAAGCTGCTTGAAACACGAAAGGCTTAAGCATGAAAGAATTTTTTCAGAAAAAAAGCGTTGCCATCACGATTACGCTGGTCGTGATCGCGCTGGCAGTGGTAATCGGCGCAGTCTCCGCGCCGAAAGGCGCGCAGACGCAAAGCAGCGCCTCTCTGAGCGCCGATGCGTCCGGCTGGGCAAAGAAGAACTACGCGCAGTATGAGGACTTCCTCGACGACGACGCGGATCTTTTTGACGACGACGCAATCGAGACCTTTGCGAAATACGACGCGCAGCTCGACTACGGCTACGGCAGCATCCTGGGGCTTGTGAGCACCGATTCTCTGGACGGCAAGTCCATGGAGGACTACGCGATGGACGCGAGCGCGGACCTGGAATTGGGAGACAGCGACATGCTGCTGCTCATCGACACGGACACCGAGCAGTGGTACCTTGCCTATGGAGGCGACATGGCGGACTATGTTGACAACGACCTGTCGATTCTCTTCCGGCAGAACCTCGGCAGCCTCTTTACCGGCAGCGCGGAAAAGAGCGTGACGGGGCTTTATCAGGACCTGCTCGGCTGGTATGCGGAAAACATTCCGGCAGCGAGCGGCAATGCCGTCCAGCCGGAACCGGCGTATGTACAGAAAGAAGAAAGCGGTATAGATTTATTTGGCATTCTGATCACGATTCTCGTGATTGTGATTCTCTTTAAAATCATTTTCCGCCCGCGGCGGCGCTACTATGACGACGGCGTCTACTACGGCGGAGGACCCAGACCCGGCTTCTGGAGCGGCATGTTCTGGGGCTCGATGCTCGGTCGCAACCGCGGACATCGTCCGCCTCCCCCTCCAGGACCCGGACCCGGCTATCGCCCGCCCTCCGCAGGACCCAGACCCGGCGGTTTTCACACAAGACCGGGCGGCTCCGGCTTCAAGCCCAGCTCGAGAGGCTTTGGCGGCGGCTCGCGCGGCGGCGGCTTCGGCGGTCGCGGCGGCGGATTTGGCGGCGGCAGCCGGGGCGGCGGCTTCGGCGGCGGTCGCAGATAACGAAACACACGGATCAGCGCCTCTTTGTCTGGGAGGCGCTGATTTTTTTGAAAAATTCTCCTGTATGCTTTGCGCGCGGCGGGTCATACTATTGCTGCAAACCAAAAAGGAGGTCTTTACTATGGATTTTGCACACAAGGCAAACAAGGCAATTGAATGTAACGTCGTCTCCTGCCGCAACCACTGCGACAGCCAGGACTACTGCTCGCTCGACCACGTGAGAATCGGCACGCACGAGTGCCACCCGTCGATGGACCAGTGCACCGACTGCCTGTCCTTCATCAAGAAGTAAGACAGCCATGGCCGGAACCGCCCGCCGCAGATTGTCTGCGGCGGGCGGCTTCTTATTTGTTCAGGGGAATTTCCACGTCCAGAATGCGGATGGCGCGGACTGCGGGGAGAGAAACGGGGCGCTTCAGCGCCGCCTCAAAGCTGTAGATACCGGCAGACTCCAGCGTTTCGACCAGCGCGGGCGAGAAAAAGCTCTGTTCGTTTTCAAACAGCGCCGCAAGCGCGTCTTCCGTGCCGTCTGCGTACAAAATCGCGGCAGCCGCGAACGCCTCGTTCAGCGCGCGGTTCCAGCTTCTGCGGTAGGCGACCTGCGCGTCCAGCTCGGTCGGGTGCTCCGTGTCCTGCCCAAAATAGCCTTTGACCAGCGCGTCCAGCGCGCCTTCTCCGCGCGCGGCAAGATAGTCGTTCAGGCAGGACGCCTGCAGTGTCACGCGGAGCGTTCCGGCGTCGAGCGCGAGCGTCTGCACCGCAGCATCGGCTTCAAGGAAGGAGGAAGAAAGCGTCAACTCCGGCGTGGCTTGCAGGCTGGCGGACGGCGCAATCGGAACGGCGACGGTGTCCACAAGCGCGCCTGTCGTCTCGCGTCCGTTTTCCTGCGAATCGAAGCACAGCTCGACTGTGACCTCGCCCAGGGCAGGCGGCTCGTCGGCGCGCAGCTCCACGCGCAGAAGTGCCGTCTGCGCCGCCTCGTCATAGGAAAGCTGCTTCGCCCAGACAGAGTATGGCTTGGCACGGCACGACCAGAGGGACATTCCATATGTGTCCATTGCGGTTCGATAGGCGCTGTTCATTTCTGCCGTAACGTCCGGCACACTGATATAGGCAATCAGGCGCTTTCCGGCGCAGAAGCTGCTCAGAAGCTGCGCGCCCGCCGTGTTTTGTTCTGCCGCATCGTACTCGGAGTATTCCGCGATGGCGTCCGGATTGTCTACGCCGAGATCGATGCGCGAACGCTGTAGCAGGCTCAGAGCGCCCGCCAGTACGCCGAGCGCCAGCAGCAGAGAAATTGCTGCGGCAAGCAGCGCTTTTCGCGCAGGACGCATCCAGCGGCGCGAGACGCCGAGCCGCTGCTTCACGAGCCGCTCGGTCTGCGTGTGTGTGGGGTGCTTTGGTGCGGGAAGCGGCAGCCAGCCGTCTTCGAAATCGTCCAAAAGGTCGGTAATTTTTACGTCCATACGGCATCCTCCTGTAGTAGAGTTTTTTTGAGTGCGGCTCTGCCGCGCGAGAGCCTGGTGCGCACTGCGCCGTGCGTCAGCCCCATTGCCTGCGCAATTTCCGGCGCGGGCTGTAAGTAATAATAATAGCGAAGGAAGATTTCCCGGTCGACCGGAGTCATTGCCTCGATTGCCGCCCGGACGCGCGCCTGCCGCTCGCGGCGCAGCAGTTCCTGTTCCGGTGCATTTGCGCCGTCCGGCAGCGTGACGGTATCGAGATCTGCCTCAATGGGCGCCTGCTTGCGCAGAAAATCCTTCGCGCGGTTTCTTGCCGCCGCGCCCAGATATGCCTGCAGCTTTCCCGGGGAGATTGCCTCCGCGCGGCGAAAGACGCTGTAAAAGACATCGGCAGTCAGCTCCTCCGCGTCCTGCGGGCGGCAGCGCGCGCCCAGAACGGCGCAGACAATCGACGCGACATAGCGGTTATAGCGCCCGATGAGCCAGGAAAGTGCCGCCGGGTCCTGTGCGCGCAGGCGCTGCAGCGCGTCTTCTTCGGTCAGCTCTAGCATGCGATCACCTCGTGTAACAATTTGCACGTGCTGCCTTACAGGACGGTCTGGCGGGCACAGGTGTTACGGCGCTGCAGAAAAAACGCGGGCTATGCGCCCGTCCGAAGGCGCAGGAGCAGGCGGTTCAAAAACGCGCCGTAAAAGACGATGCTCACGCAGGCGTAGACCCAGAGCATGGTCAGAACCATCGTCGTCAGGCTTCCGTAGAGCGCCAGTCCCTTCGCGAAATGGTTGACGTACACGGAAAAGAGCGCGGAAAACAGCAGCCAGGCGCCCGCTGCCGCCAGCGCACCGGGAAAGACCGCACTCAGGCGCTGCCTGCGGTCCGGGAGGGCGAGATACAAAAGGGAGAACAGCGCCGTAAGAAGCAGAAACGAGTAAAGCTGCAGATGCTCCAGCAGAAACGAAAGCATGCCCGCCAGCGGCAATCCCTTCCGGGTCAGAAGCGCGAGAAGCCTTTGCCCGAACACATGAAAAAGAAGCGTCAGAACCAGTCCCAGTACAAATAGCAGCATGTAAAACAGGCACAAAAGCCGCAGGCGCAGATAGCTTCTTGTTTCCGGCACATCCAGCACGGCGGAAAGCCCCTTTGAGATGCCGTAGATGCCGCGCGAGGCGGACCACGCTGCCGTAAGCGCGCTCAGAGAAATGATGGCAGCGCCGCTTTTCTGATACGCCTTTTGCAAAAAATCGGAAAACAGCGGCAGAACCTCATCCGGCATGATGCGCGAGAGCAGCGCCAGCAGGTCCTCGGGGCGGAAAACCGTGTATTGCAGCGCTGCCAGCAGCAGCGTCAGCAGCGGCAGGAACGACAGCACAAGAAAGAATGCAGCGTTTCCGGCATAGACCGGAATCTGTGCCCGGCGCAGGTCGCGCATGGCGCGATCAAAGGATTCTGGAAGCTTCATAAACAGACCTCCGACAAAAAAGTTTTCGACAGGATATCCTGAATCTGGAAGAAAAATGGCTGGTTATTTGACACTTGCGCGGTCTTTTTCTTCGATTTCCGGGAAATACATCGTTTTTTGTCGAATGGGCGCGAATATTTCCCGTTTCCAGTATACACGATCTGTGGTTCAATAGAAACAGGAGGGAAAGAAAAATGACTATGAAAACAAAAAACCTGTCGCTTATCAAAACAAACTGGACCGAAACCTGCCGCAGTGTGCCGCTGGAGCTGCGCTACTATCTGACGCAGGAGGACCCGGACACTGCGCGCGGACCGAGCCGGTACGGCGTGATTGTCGAAGCGTATCAGAACGGGGAAAGCTCACGCGCGGAGGTTTCGGATATCACGACCTCGCGGGAGAAAATCCACACACTGATTGATGCGCTGGCGCGCGGCGCAGTCACGCCGGAAACACTCAGGGACGTGGTGGACGACTGGCTGTAAAACCTGCCGCTTTTTGCCGGAAACACAGAGAAAAACCGTAGACAAGCGCAGGCGGGTTTGCTATAATTGAAATATCAATTTGCTTTGCCGGGAGGATTTGCCATGAAGTGTCCGTATTGTGGGTATCAGGAGAGCAAGGTCGTCGACTCGCGTCACTCCGAGGACGGTCAGAGCATCCGCAGAAGGCGCGAGTGCCTGTCGTGCCAGAAGCGATTTACCACGTATGAGACCGTCGAGTGCCTGCCCATTGTCGTCATCAAGCGCGACGGCGCGCGTCAGGCGTTTGACCGTAACAAAATCCTCAACGGCATGCTCCGCGCGTGCGAAAAGCGCCCGGTGGCGCTGGCAAAGCTCGAAGAGGCAACCGACGCCATCGAGCAGATTATCCAGAACTCGCTCGACCGCGAGGTCTCGACCACCCAGATCGGAGAGCTTGTCATGGAGCGGCTCAAGCCGCTCGACGAGGTTGCATACGTGCGCTTTGCCTCGGTCTACCGTCAGTTCAAGGACATCGACAGCTTCATGCACGAGCTCAACAAGCTGCTCGACGAAAAGTAAACATGGAAAAAATCCTGATGCCCGCCGGTTTCCGGCGGGCATTTTGCGCAGATTTAGGGAAGCTCTGATGAAATCGGCGGCTGTGGACGGTGAGAGATTTTCCGCCAATCCTGCGGTCGGGGATTTATTCAGAGGTTCCTTAGAGAATGTTTTCAATCGACGGCAGCTCCATCTGGCGGATGTGCTCGATGGAAAAGCGCAGCTCCGCGCAGCCGGCAAGAAAATCGTCGCGGTCCTCCAGCACAGCGTACTGGCTCAAAGCGGCGAAGCGCTCTAAAATATCGTCGATCTCGCTGTGCGTCAGCGTCAGCCCAAAATAGCGCTCATACTGCCGCCAGATGCGCAGTGCCTGCTGCATGGACGCGCGGCAGGCTTCAAAATTATATATTTGCGCCTGCTCCTGCGCGCTTGTGAGCGCGCAGAGTGTTTGCTTGCAGATCTCGCGGATGTGCAGCATCGAAAACAGGCAGAACGAGAGCGCCAGCAGCAAAATGGCGCACGAAAGAAGAATATGGCGCATCCGGCTTCACTCCTTTCTGCAAAAGAACAGCGTTCCGCCCGGCGTGCAGGAAAGAAGGTACACGTCTTTTGCGCAGCACTGATACTCGCGCAGCACCTCATCGACCCAGGCACGCGGCTTTCCGAGCTTCGGCAGGTTCTCACGCAGCAAATGTCCGTCGGAGATCACGGTCACGGGAAGCTGCGCATCTTCCACCTTCACGCCAGCGTCCTTTGCGCAAGCCGGTTTATATTTTGTGTAGGGCAGGATGCTGATCTGCCCACCGGTTTCCAGAATCGCGTATTTGACGCCGGAAAGGTCTGTGATGCCCTCCATGCGCGCAAACTCGGTCAGCTCGTCCGGTGTGATGCGCGTTTTTTTCATGTTGTCCTGCAAAAGCCGCCCGTTTTCCATCAGAATGACCGGCTTGCCGCACAGAAGTCTTCGCGCGTGCACGCTGTGGTAAACCAGAACGGACAGCAGCAGCTCCATGGACAGCACCACCAGAATCGGAATCAGCCCCGCCAGCAGCGGAATGCCGGTCTCCTGCATGGGAACGGCGGCGAGGTTTGCAAGGAGCATTGTGACGACAAATTCCATCGGCTCCATTTCGCCGAGCTGGCGCTTTCCCATGAGACGGATGACGAGAATCAGGATACTGTAAAGGATAACGGTGCGGATGAATGAAATGAGCATGGCAATTTTCCTCCCTGCGGCAGTATTTGCCGGAGGCGGGAAACGTATGCATCGGACAGGTGCAGTATTTTGTTCTAGGATTTTGAACGAATGTGTGATATACTTAATCCATATGCGAAAGAAACGGGAGGCGGCAGGAATGACACCGGAACGCTCGACAGAAGAACTGGAATACAAAAGCGCGCACGCGCAGCCGGAGGAGAAACGTCCCTACACGCCGCGCCCGAAAAGTCAGATTGTGCTGGCGTGGGTGCTGCTGGCGGTGGTGCTGTTCGCCATCGGCGGCATGTGCTACTGGCAGATGTTCGGCAGGTTCTGACGGGAGGCGTCTATGCAGATTCTCGGCATTGACCCCGGCTATGCGACGACGGGCTTCGGCGTTTTGCAGGCAGAGCGGGGGCAGCTGCGCCTTCTGAACTACGGAACGATCACCACGCCTGCCGGACCGGCGCTCTCGAAGCGTCTGGTGATGCTCTACGATGATATGATGAAGCTTCTGAACACCGTAAAGCCCGACGCGGTGGCGGTCGAGGAGCTTTTTTGGGGACACAACGTCACAACCGGCATCGGCGTCAGTCACGGAAGAGGCGTCATTCTGTTGGCGATCGAGCAATACGGCGCGCCGCTTTTCGAGTATACGCCCAATCAGGTCAAGCAGGCAGTGGTTGGCTACGGCGGCGCGGAAAAGCGGCAGGTCATGGACATGACGCGCCGGATTCTGAAAATGGAAAAGGTGGCGCGCCCGGACGACGCGGCGGACGCCATTGCCATCGCCCTGTGCCACGCGAGAAGCGCTACGAGCCTTCTGAGCCGCGTGCAGGAGGTAAGGGGATAGCGTATGTTTTATTATCTGAACGGAACGATTACAATCCTCGATACAAACCTCGCAGTGGTCGACTGCGGAGGCGTGGGCTATGCCTGCCATACGACGAACTATACGATTTCCCGTCTGCAGGTCGGCAGACAGGCGCGGCTTTACACCTACTGCAATATCAAGGAAGATGCGTTCGATATTTTCGGCTTTTATACGCGCGAGGAGCTGGACTGCTTTGAAAAGCTGCTGAGTGTGGGCGGCGTTGGACCGAAGGCGGCGCTGGCAATTCTGTCGGTCGTGACGCCGGACCAGTTTACGCTGGCGGTCATGACACAGGACGTGAAGACACTTACGATGGCGCAGGGCGTCGGCAAAAAGCTTGCCGAGCGGATTATGCTGGAGCTCAAGGGAAAGTTCACGCCTGCGCAGATGGAGGCAAACGTCGCGCAGATGGATCTTGCCTCGCCCGTGCGCGGCAGCAAGACCGCCGAAGCGACGGCGGCGCTCAGCAGCCTCGGCTACAGCCAGCAGGAGATTGCCGCCGCGCTCAAGGGCGTGGACGTCAACGCCATGACGGTCGAGGATATGGTCCGCCACGCGCTCAGAGCCATGGTCATGCAGTAAGGGGGAACCGCCATGAGTCTTGATTTTTCACAGGATTATGAAGCGCCGATTGTCACGACGAGCTTGATTCCGCAGGACGACGGCGAGGTGAGCTTGCGCCCGAAAACGCTCGCAGAGTATACCGGACAGGAAAAGGCGAAGGAGAATCTTTCGGTCTATATCGAAGCGGCAAGGCGGCGCAATGAGCCGCTGGACCATGTGCTGCTATACGGTCCTCCGGGACTCGGAAAGACGACGCTTGCGGGTGTGATTGCCAACGAGATGGGTTCGAACATCCGTGTTACGTCTGGTCCGGCAATTGAAAAGGCGGGAGACCTTGCGGCGCTGCTGACGAACCTTGCGTCGGGCGATATTCTGTTTATCGATGAAATTCACCGGCTCAACCGCGCGGTCGAGGAAATTCTCTACCCCGCGATGGAGGACTATGCGATTGATATCATCATCGGAAAAGGTCCGTCTGCCAACTCCATCCGGCTGGATTTGCCGCGTTTTACGCTCATCGGCGCAACGACGCGCGCCGGACAGCTGTCAAGCCCGCTGCGGGACCGCTTCGGCGTGCAGCTGCGCCTGGAGCTTTACACGAACGAGGAGCTGAGCCGGATTGTCACACGCTCGGCGGCGCTGCTTGGCATCGACATTGACCCCATGGGCGCATTGGAGATTGCCTCACGCTCAAGAGGCACGCCCCGCATTGCAAACCGGCTTCTGCGCCGTGTGCGCGATTTTGCGCAGGTGTATCACGACGGCGTCATCACGAAGGACGCTGCCGACCACGCGCTGGGGAAGCTGGAGGTCGACCATCTGGGGTTGGACGCCATTGACCGGCGAATGCTGACGGCGATTATCCGCAACTATGGCGGAGGTCCCGTGGGACTGGAAACGCTGGCGGCGACGATCGGAGAAGAGGCGGTAACGCTCGAGGATGTGTATGAGCCGTATCTGATGCAGATCGGGTTTTTGACGCGCACGCCGAGAGGGCGCTGCGTGACGCAGCTTGCGTATGAGCATCTGCATCTGCCCGCGCCGCAGAGCGCGCAGGCGGAGCAGCTGAGTTTTTGAGTAAGAAGGGTTATCGGTATGGGAAAATTATTTGGAACGGACGGCATTCGCGGCGTCGCCAATGAGACTTTGACGTGCCGGCTTGCATACAGAGTCGGTCAGGCGGCAGCAATCAGTCTGGAACGAGCGGACGGAAAACGACCGAAGGTTGTCATCGGCAAGGACACGCGCATTTCCTCCGACATGCTCGAAGCGGCGCTTCTGGCAGGACTTACAGCCAGCGGCTGCGATGCGGTAAGGCTCGGCGTGATTCCGACGCCGGCGGTCGCCTATCTGACGGTACACGAGCAGGCGGACGCAGGCATTGTCATTTCGGCGTCCCACAATCCGTTTGAGCATAACGGCATCAAGATGTTCTCGGCGCAGGGCTTCAAGCTCAGCGACGAGCTGGAGGCGGAAATTGAGGCGCTGATTTTGCAGAAGGGAGAGCTTCCTGCCCGCACGCACGGAGAAATCGGCAGGATTTACGACGGCGCGCAGCTGATGGATGTGTATCTGGACCATCTGGCATCTACGGTGGACGGTTTGCAACCGATCAAGGTTGTCTTCGACTGCGCCAACGGCGCAGCAAGCGCGACGGCGAAAAAGCTGTTCTCGCGCTTCCCGCTTCAGGCAGAGTACCTGAGCGTATTGCCCGACGGCGTCAATATCAACGAAAACTGCGGCTCGACACATCTTGAGAGGCTCAGCCGCGCGGTCCGCGAGGGCGGCTTCCAGCTCGGGCTTGCGTTCGACGGCGATGCGGACCGGTGCCTCGCGGTCGACGAGAACGGCTGCGAGATTGACGGCGACCAGATCATGGCGGTCTGCGCCGAGTACTTAACCGCACAGGGAAAGCTTCAATCAGAGGGCTTTGTGGCAACGGTCATGTCGAACCTCGGGCTTCATAAATTCTGCGAGCAGCAGCACCTGAAGCTGCTGTGCGCCGCGGTCGGCGACCGGAACGTGCTGGAGCTGATGCAGAAGGAGCATATGGTCCTCGGCGGCGAGCAGTCGGGGCACATCATTTTCTTAGAGCACATGACGACCGGCGACGGGCAGCTGGCGGCGCTGCAGTTTCTCTCCATTCTCGGAGAAAGCGGCAAGACGGCAAGCGAGCTTGCCGGGCAGATCACCCACTACCCGCAGATTCTGCAAAACGTGAAGGTCGGCTCCAACGAAGAAAAAACGGCGATTCTGAACAGCCGGGAGCTGGCACAGGCGACGGCGCGCGAGGAGGTACGGCTTACGGGGCGCGGACGGATTTTGCTGCGTGCATCCGGCACAGAGCCGCTCATTCGTGTGATGGCGGAGGCGGACACACAAGATCTTGCGGAGAGCGTGGTAAAAACGCTGGTGGAAGCCGTCGAAAACGTACAAAAAATCCTGAAAAAATAAAAAGGGTTTTATTTACTATTGACAAATGGAAAAAGCTTGCATATAATAAGCAGAGTAAGGACGGTGGCCGGAGCCGAGCCAAGCGTGAATTTGTGGAAATTCCGGTACCACAGCCTTGTTGATTCTTTCGGTTTTTCTTTGTACCCTCTCTTCGTGTACAGACCCCATGAGAACACACGGCAAATCACAGCGCATCCAGCTTTTGGCTGATGGCATATAAAGGCCCTGATCCCAGGGTACATCATTTTCGCTAAAAAAGAGAGGTAACATCAAAATGTACGAAGACAAAACTTTGGTCTGTAAGGAATGTGGCAAGGAATTCGTTTTCACCGCCGGTGAGCAGGAATTCTACGCAGAAAGAGGCTTCCAGAACGAGCCCCAGCGCTGCAAGGCTTGCCGCGACGCCCGCAAGACTGCAACCCGTGGTCCCAGAGAGTACTTTACCGCGACCTGCGCTGCCTGCGGCGGCGAAGCTCGTGTTCCCTTTGAGCCGAAGTCTGATCGTCCCGTCTACTGCAGCGACTGCTTCGCTCGCATGAAGGCACAGGGCTAATCAAAACCTGCCAACATACAAACAGGCGGAAGGCGAAAGCCTTCCGCTTTTTGCCGCCCGGAGAAAGAACCGGTTCCGGCAGCAAAAAACCGCTCCTGCAGCTTTTCTGCAGGAGCGGTTTTCTGTATTTCTATCGTTCTTCGCGGAAGTAGGCAAGACCCAGGGACTGAGGCGGCTGATCCTCGCGCTTTTTACGCAGCGAGACAATGATCAGAACGACCAGCGTAACCACATAGGGAAGCATCTTGTAGAGCTCCTTGATGGCAAGGTTCGTGCCGGTGGGGATGAAGATATAGAGAATGTAGCAGCCGCCAAAAAGAATCGAGGCAAGCACGCTCACATTCGGACGCCAGATCGTGAAGATAACCAGCGCGATGGCGAGCCAGCCGCGGTCACCGAAGGCGTTGTTCGACCACACGCCGCAGGCGTAGTCCATGACGTAGTAAAGACCGCCCAGACCCGCGATCATGCTGCCGATGCAGGTCGCAAGGTACTTGTACTTCGTGACGTTGATACCGGCGGCGTCTGCCGTTGCCGCGCTCTCGCCGACGGCGCGCAGGTGAAGACCCGAGCGCGTGTGCTTCAAAAAGTAAGAAGCAAGCAGCGCGATGACGATGGCAAGGTACGCCAAAAAGCCGTACGACAGGAAGACCTGACCGAACCAGCCGGTCGTTTCCGCGATGGGAAGGGATTTGCTGAAGTAGGCACTGGTGGCAGACAGCGCGATGGACGGAACTTCGCTGCCGGAGAGCTTGATGAGAGATCCGCCGAAGAAGTTGCCGATGCCAACGCCGAAGGTCGTAAGCGCTAAGCCCGTGACGTTCTGGTTGGCGCGGAGGGTAACGGTCAGCAGGCAGTAAATCAGACCCATCAGCAGCGAGCCTGCCAGCGAGCAGAGCATCGGAATGCCGATGGCGGCAAGCGCGCTCATTTCGGCAGCGGGGACCGACTGCTCGTAGAAGAAGGCTCCAATGACGCCGCAGATACCGCCGACATACATGACGCCCGGAATGCCGAGGTTCAGGTTGCCGGATTTTTCGGTGAGGATTTCACCGGTGCTGCCGTACAGAAGCGGAATGCCCTGCATGACGGCACGCGGAAGGAACGAAGCAAAATCAAAAAACATCTCTTACGCCTCCTTTTTGCCCTTGCGCAGACTGACCTTGTAGGTGAGGAAGAACTCACTGCCGATGATGAAGAACAGGATGATACCGGTCAGAATGTCGGCGAAGGAATGGTTGAGGGAGAATACGCTGGAAATCTCACTCGCGCCGCGGCTTAAAACGACAAGGAGCAGGCTCGTGAACACCATGACGATGGGGTTGAACTTTGCCAGCCACGAAACCATAACGGCTGTGAAGCCGCGTCCACCGACGATTGTGGTGGTGAGGGTATGGTCGGTGCCTGCCGTGAGCAGAAGTCCCATCAGACCGCAGATCGCGCCGGAGAGCACCATCGTGCGGATGATCACGCGCTCGACCTTGATGCCGGCGTAGCTCGCGGTGCGCTGGCTTTCGCCGACGACGGCGATTTCATAGCCGTGCTTGCTGTAGTTGAGGTAGATGTACATGAGAATGGTCATGACCGCAACGACCAGAATGGTCAGCAGATACTGCCTGCCGCCGATGACGGGGAGCCAGCCTGCTTCACTGTTCTGGTTGATGATGCCGATCTTGCCCGCGCCCTTCGGCACTTCCCAGACGATGATGAAGAATGCAGCGAGCTGGGTTGCGATGTAGTTCATCATGAGCGTGAAGAGCGTCTCGTTGGTGTTCCACTTCGCCTTGAAGAACGACGGAAGAAAACCCCACAGAGAGCCTGCCGCGATGGCGGCGACGAGCATGACGAGAATCAGAACGCCGTTCGAAAGCTTGTCGCCCAGCACGATCATACATGCCGCGGTGGCAAGACAGCCGATCAGAACCTGACCTTCTGCGCCGATGTTCCAGAAGCGCATTTTGAATGCGGGCGTGACGGCGAGGGAGATGCCGAGCAGAACCGCGAGGTTCTGGAACGTGACCCAGGATTTGCGCGCGGTGCCGAATGCACCATAGAAGATGGTGCCGTAGATGCTGATCGGGTTTTCACCCGTGAGGAGCATTGTGACGAGCGCGCAGACAATCAGCGCCAGAACGATTGCACCGCCGCGGATCAGCATCGCCTGATACCAGGGCAGAGCGTCTCGCTTGGAGATATGGAACAGGGACTGTTTATGCATCGACTTTTCCTCCTCTCACGAGGGTCATGAGGCTGCCGATCTGGCGCTTGTCGGTGGTTCTGGCGTCGACCACGCCGGAAACCTGACCGCCGCACAGAACGACAATCCGGTCGCAGAGCTCCAGCAGAACGTCGAGGTCTTCGCCGACGTACACGACGGCGACGCCCTTCATCTTCTGCTCGGTGAGCAGGTTGTAAATGGTGTAAGACGTGTTGATATCGAGTCCGCGCACCGCGTAAGCCGTCATGAGAACGGCAGGAGACTGCGCAATTTCACGACCGACCAGAACCTTCTGCACGTTGCCGCCGGACATGCGGCGCACGGGGAAGTTCGTGCTGGGCGTCACAACGCCGAGCTCGTTCCAGATGCGGTTTGCAAGAGCCTCGGGGTCCTTGCGGTTTAAGAAGATGCTGGCGCCCTTTCTCCAGGAGCGGAGCATCATGTTGCCCGTCATGCCCATCGAGCCGACCAGACCCATGCCCAGACGGTCTTCGGGGACGAAGGACATGGCAATGCCGCTCTTGCGGATATCCATGGGGTCGAGACCAACCAGCTCCTTCGGCGCGCTGCCGTCCGGTGCGTAATACTTGACAGAGCCTTCGGCAACCGGGTAAAGACCCGCGATGGACTCAAGAAGCTCGCGCTGACCGCTGCCTGCGATGCCCGCAATGCCGAGCACCTCGCCGGCGTTGATGGTGAACGACACATCGTCGAGCCGCTTGACGCCCAGCTCGTCGTAGGCGGTAAGACCGGTGATTTCCAGACGCTTCTGGACATTCACGGGCTCCGGACGGTCGATGTTGAGCGCGACCGCATGACCGACCATCATATCGGTCAGAGACTGCTGGTCGGCATCCTTGGTGAGAACATCTCCGATGTACTCGCCCTTGCGCAGAACCGCGACGCGGTCCGATACATCAAGCACCTCGTGGAGCTTGTGCGTGATGATGATCAGCGACTTGCCGTCGGCTTTCATGTTGCGCATGATCTGGAAGAGCTTGTCGGTCTCCTGCGGGGTCAGAACCGCGGTCGGTTCGTCGAGAATCAGGATGTCGGCGCCGCGATAGAGCACCTTGACAATCTCAACCGTCTGCTTCTGCGAGACGGACATGTCGTAAATTTTCTGGTCGGGGTCGATATCGAAGCCATATTTGTCGCAGATTTCCTTGACCTTGCGGCTTGCCTCGGGAAGATTCATTCTGCCGGATTCCTCCAGACCGAGAATGATGTTCTCCGTGGCGGTAAAGATATCGACAAGCTTGAAATGCTGGTGGATCATGCCGATGCCGTGGGCAAAGGCGTCCTTCGGAGAGCCGATCGTCACCGGCTGCCCATGAATGTAAATCTGCCCCTCGTCGGGGAAGTAGATGCCGGAGAGCATGTTCATCAGCGTCGTTTTGCCGCTGCCGTTTTCGCCGAGCAAAGACAGGATCTCGCCCTCGTGCAGCTCCAGGTTAACGGCATTGTTTGCCGTTACCTTACCAAACCGCTTTGTAATATTCTCCATCCTAACTGCGCATTCAGATCCCAAGGCGGTCACCCTTTCTTTGTGGGAGGAAAACTCTCTCCCGATTTTTGTAAGTACAATGGTATTTTAACATAAGCCGGTGCAAATGTAAATAATATGACCAAATTTTTTTTAAGACCCGCAAAAAATTTGTCATGTTTTCATAATGGAAATCGGGCTGCCCGAGGGCAGCCCGATTGGCAAGCTATGAAAAGAATTAGAATGCGGTGTCGAGCAGCGTGATGCCGTCGATGTTCAGCTGGAAGTACGGAGCCGAACGGAAGGTGGACTCTGCGAAGTAGCCGTCCACGATTGCCTCGGTGTCGGGCGTGTAATCCGGATCGGTATCAACGTCCGCCATGGAGGAGGTCAGCTGCTGACCGTCAACGGTGAAGGTGGTCACGTCGTAGACATGGCGCGTGCCAGCCTCGAGCTCTGCCTTGGCAGCCTCGACAGCTTCCGCGGTGCCGGCGGCGACAACGTTCTCATTGAGCTCGGTCAGGACGACGGAGCCGGTAGCGAGCGTGCCGGTCCAGTCAGCGTCGATGGCTTCGCCGTTCATCGCAGCGGTGATGGCGTACTTGTAGTACGGAGCCCAGTCGATACGGGAAGAAACGAGGTAGGTGTTCGGGCAGGCAGCCTGGGTCGAGCCGTTGTAGGAAACGTCGGGAACACCGGCAGTTTCGCAAGCGGTCGGAGCGCCCATGGAGTCAGCATGCTGGCTGATGAGCTTGCAGCCGTTGTTGATGAGCTTCTGTGCGCCTTCCTTTTCAGCGGTCTCGTCGTACCAGCTGCCGGTGAAGGTGACTTCCATCGTGGCGGTCGGGCAGACGGAACGTGCGCCCAGGAAGAAGGAGGTGTAGCCGGAGATAACCTCGGCGTAGGTGAAAGCGCCGACGTAGCCGATCTTTGCCTCGTCAGCGGTGAACTGACCGGCTTCGATCATCTCGTTGAGCTTCATACCGGCGACGATACCGGCGAGGTAGCGGCCTTCATAGATGGAGGCGAAAGCGTTGTGGTAGTTGGCAAGGTTCTCGGTGTGCGCCTTCGTGCCGGTGGAGTGGCAGAACTGGACATCCGGGAATTCCTTTGCAGCCTGGATCATGTAGTCCTCATGACCGAAGGAGTCGGCGAAGACGATGTTGCAGCCGGCGTCAGCCAGATCCGCAGCGGCGTCGTAGCATTCCTGACCTTCGGGAACGTTCGTCTTGATGACGTATTCCACGCCCAGAGCCTCGGCAGCTTCCTTCGCGCCGTTGATGAAGTTCAGGTCGTAGGTGGAGTTTTCATCATGGAGCATGATGAAGCCAACCTTGAAGTCGGCGGGAGCGGCCGTCTCAGCGGCAGGCTCCTCGGTGGTCTGTTCGGTCTTTTCTTCCGTTGCAGTTTCGGTTGCAGCGGTCTCGGTCTTGGTTTCCTCAGCGGGAGCCTCGGTCTTGGACGCGCAGGCTGCCAGAGCAAAAACCATAACCAGTGCCAGAAGCAGGGCGATGATCTTTTTCATTTAGCGATTCCTCCTAAATTTTTTGTGGGTTGCGAATGATCGGGTGCAAAACGAAAAAACTTTTTGCAGGTCAATCAAGTACCTTCATTTTACATGATTTATGCAAAGAATGCAATCCCCTTTCTAAAAAATATTTAGTTTTTGTGCTGTTTTGCTGATATTCGACCATATTGACCTAACAAATTTTTAGATTTTCGGGACGGTTGTAAGCTATGCACAGAAATGATTCGTCAGAATTGTTCAGAATCACTTTTCTCGTTTCGATAAAGCTGTACGCCTTTCACAAGAAACCTAAAAAATTTTTAGCTTTTTGCGCGCCTTGTCCTTTTGCGCAGACAAAGCGGGCGGATTTCGTGAAGTTTGACGAAAGACGGACGTGGAAAACGGGCGGCAAACATGATATGATAGCTGCAGTTGATCATGATGCGGCGCTTTGTGTATGAGACGCGCCGCTTTGAAAGAGGTAGTATTATGCACGAACCGTTTTTCCTGCGCGGGACACTTTTATACAGCAGCAGCCCCGATACCATAGAAATTCTCGACGACGGGTGGCTGCTCTGCCGCGACGGCAGGGCGGCAGGCGTCTTCCGCAGCAAGCCCGAGCGCTTCGCGAACCTGGACGTTTTTGATTATACGGGAAAGCTGATCATTCCCGGCATGACGGACCTGCACGTTCACGCGCCGCAGTTTTCCTTCCGGGGGCTCGGGATGGATCTGGAGCTGCTCGACTGGCTCAACACCTACACCTTCCCCGAAGAGTCCAAATATGAGGACCTCTCGTATGCCGAGACGGCGTATGAGAGCTTTGTTTCGCGCCTTGCCCGCAGCACGACCACGCGCGCGTGCATTTTTGCGACGCTGCATCTTCCGGCGACACTGCTTCTGATGCAGAAGCTGGAGGACGCGGGGCTCAGCACCTATGTCGGCAAGGTCAACATGAACCGCAACTGTCCGGGGTATCTGCGCGAAATCTCCACCAATCAGGCAATCCGCGATACAGAGCGCTGGGTGGTGCAGTCGCGCGAGCGCTTTTCGCATACGAAGCCGATTCTGACCCCACGCTTCATTCCGTCGTGTACCGACGACTTGATGTATGCACTGTCCCGGCTGCGCGCAAAATACGATCTGCCGGTGCAGAGCCATCTGTCTGAAAACCTCGGCGAGATCGAATGGGTGAAGGAGCTCTGCCCGCGGTCCAAATTCTATGGCGATGCGTATGACCAGTTCGGCATGTTCGGCGGGGGGTATCCCTGCATCATGGCGCACTGTGTGCACTCGAACGACGCCGAGCAGGAGCTGATGCTCAGACGAGGCGTGTATATCGCCCACTCGCCGGAATCGAATATGAACCTTGCCTCCGGTGTTGCGCCGGTCAACCAGTTTATCGACCGGGGACTTCATGTGGGACTGGCGACTGACATCGCCGGCGGCAGCCATGAGAGCATGCTGCGCGCGATGATGCACGCCATTCAGGCGTCGAAGCTGCGCTGGCGGCTGCTGGACCAGAGCGTGAAGCCCTTGAGCTTTGAGCGGGCGTTCTATCTGGCGACCATGGGCGGCGGGCAGTTCTTCGGCAAGGTCGGCTCGTTCCTGGACGGATACGAGCTGGACGCGGTGGTGCTGGACGATGCAGGTCTTGAGCATCCGCAGCCGCTTTCCGCCCGCGCGCGCCTGGAGCGCATGGTTTATCTTGCCGACGAGCGGAACATTGCCGCCAAATTCGTCTCCGGCAGAAAGATTCTGTAAAGACCTGACAACGGCAATCCCCGGATGCTCTGCATCCGGGGATTTTTACCGGTTTTTCGGGGGGAATGGCGTGGAATTTGGATGGTTTCCTGCTTGTATCGTGTGCGGTTGCGTGGTATAATATTGCATCGAAAATGAGGCACGGAGCAGATTTCGGTGCCGGAAAGAACAGGCAGACGCAAATGAGAAAGGTAGCAGATATTCACGCGCATGTCTTCCCGGAGAAGCTTGCCGACAAGGCGCCCGCGTCCATCAGCGCGTTTTACGGCGGCATGGAGGTTGCCTGCCACCCGGCAACGCCGCAGAAGATGGCGTTTTATGAGCAGGAGGCTGGCATCACGCGCTTTGTCATGAGCAATTCGGCAACGACGGCGCATCAGGTGCACAGCATCAACGATTTTCTGCCGCAGGCGGTAAAAAATATTCCGGGCGCGATTGCCTTCGGCTCGATCTTTCCGGGCATGGACGGCGCAATCGAAGAGCTGGAGCGGGCAAAGGCACTCGGTATCCGGGGGCTCAAGGTCCATCCGGATTTTCAGAAGGTGCCGCTGGATGATCCGGCGGGCGTTCCCATTTACCGCAGGGCAGCGGAACTGGGGCTGCCGGTGCTGTTTCATATGGGAGACGACCGGTATGATTACTCGACGCCCGAGCGGCTGATGAACCTTTTGCGGCAGGTGCCGGATCTGCAGGTGATTGCCGCACATTTCGGCGGCTGGCGGGCGTGGGCGCATTCGTATGAATGCCCGCTGCCGAGCTGCGTGCTGTATGACACGTCGAGCACGCTGCCGATGATTCCGCGCGACATGGTGCTGCGGATGCTCGATAGATTCGGACCCGAGCGGTTTTTGTTCGGGACGGATTTTCCGATGTGGTCGCCCAAAGAGGAGCTGGCGCGGTTTCTGGCGCTGGGGCTGGGCGAGGATGTGAACGAAAAGATTCTCTACGGGAATTTCATGAAGCTGTTTGACCTGCACGACGAAGACGAGACGGAGGGTGCGTAACATGTATCAGATTGGTGTGGATATCGGCGGAACCAATATCAAGGTCGGTCTTGTGAGCGAAACGCTGGAGCTGCTGCAAAGCTGCAGCGTCCGGTTCCCGCACGACGGCGCGAGAAGCGTGGTCAAAACCATCGAGGAAGCGGTCAATTTCCTGCTGCAGCAGCAGAACATTCCGCGCGGGCAGCTCGAGAGCGTCGGCATTGTCGTTCCCGGCAGCATCGACCAGACCGGCGAGCGCGTCATCGACGCCTACAACCTGGGCTTTCACGATGTGCCGCTCAAGGCGCTGGTGCAGGAGGCGTTCGAGGGCGTGCCGGTGTATCTGGCGAACGATGCAAACGGCGCGGCGCTGGCAGAGCTTTACGCAGGCGCGTTCCGCGGCTGCAAGACGGCGGTGCTGCTCACGCTCGGCACGGGGCTCGGCGGCGGCATCATCTTCGGCGGGCATATGTTCAACGGCGGTATGAACCAGGGCGTGGAGCTGGGGCACATGTATCTGGTCAACGGCGGCGAGCACTGCACCTGCGGCAACGACGGCTGCATGGAAGCGTATTGCGCGGCAAGCGCACTGGCGCGCGACGGAAAACGCGCGATGCTCGAGCATCCGGAAAGCCTGATTGCCGCGCGGGCAGGCGGTGCGGCGGATGCCGTGGACGCAAAGCTCGTCATCGACTGCGCCAAGGAGAGCGACGAGACGGCGAAAGCGGTCTTTGACCGGTATATCGACAGCCTGTCTTCTGCCTGCGCGTCCATCTACAACCTGCTCGACCCCGAGGTCATTGCCATCGGCGGCGGCGTGTGCGGCGCGGGAGAGTTCCTCTTTGCCCCGCTGCGCGAGCGGACGACGGGAAAGTGCTTTTATAAGACGCACGGCAAACTGATTCCGGCAGAGCTGGGAAACGACGCCGGTATGATCGGCGCGGCGATGCTGCACCGGGACGCACAGTAAGATGTTGAAAATCTGAAACCTGGAGGAAACAATTATGGTAAGAATTGATAGAAGCGGCGCAAAGGAATTTCTGCCGGAGGGCAGCCTTGTGCAGCAGGCGCAGAGCGCCATCGACATGCTGAAAAACGGCACGGGCGCGGGAAGCGATTTCATCGGCTGGGTCGACCTGCCCGTGAACTACGACAAGGAGGAGTTCTCCCGCATTCAGAAGGCGGCAAAGAAAATCCAGTCCGATTCCAGGGCGCTCGTCGTCATCGGCATCGGCGGCAGCTATCTCGGCGCGCGCGCGGTGATTGAACTGCTGCGCAGCCCCAACTATAATATGCTGCAGAAATCGACGCCCGATATTTATTTTGCGGGCAACGGCATTTCCTCCGACGCGCTGTCGGAGATCATTGCCATGATCGGCAATCGTGATTTCTCCGTGAACGTCATCTCGAAGTCCGGCACGACGACCGAGCCTGCGATTGCGTTCCGCATTTTTAAAGAGATGCTGGAAAAGAAGTACGGCAAGGAAGGCGCGCGCGAACGGATCTACGCCACGACCGACAAGGCAAAGGGCGCGCTCAAGACGCTTGCAACCAAGGAGGGCTATGAGACCTTCGTCGTGCCCGACAATGTCGGCGGCAGATATTCGGTTCTGACGGCGGTCGGTCTTCTTCCCATCGCGGTCAGCGGCATCGACATTGAAAAGCTGATGCAGGGCGCGGCAGAGCAGCGCGAGGAAGCGCTCGCCGGCGGCGTGCACAGCGTGGAGGCGCAGTACGCCATGAACCGCCAGATGCTCTCGAACACCGGCAAGCATGTGGAAATTCTCGCTGCCTACGAGCCGTCGTTCCGGTTTATGGCAGAGTGGTGGAAGCAGCTCTACGGCGAGTCCGAGGGCAAGGACCAGACGGGCATTTTCCCGGCTTCCGTTGATCTGACACCGGATCTTCATTCGATGGGGCAGTATATGCAGGAGGGAAGACGGATGCTGCAGGAAACGGTCGTCTTCTTCGACAAGGCAAGAACGTCCATCGCCGTGCCGTCGGACGAGGAAAACCTCGACGGGCTCAACTATCTTGCCGGCCGCGAAATGAGCTACATCAACGAAAAGGCGATGCAGGCGACCAAGGCGGCGCATATCTCCGGCGGCGTGCCGGTGACGGAAATCCGGCTGCCGGAAATCTGCGAGCAGACGGTCGGCGCGCTCATTTACTTCTTCGAGTATGCCTGCGGTGTGTCCGGCTATATCTCCGGCGTCAATCCATTCAACCAGCCCGGCGTGGAGGCATATAAGAAGAATATGTTCCACCTTCTCGGAAAGCCCGGCTATTAAGAAAACGAACCGGCTCGACCGCTTGCGGCCGAGCCGGTTGTTATCTGTCAGAAGCAAAAGAAGGCGGAAGGGTTTACGGCGCGCCTCCCATGCTGCAAGGAAGACGCGCCGTTTGAGAGATATCATCGATGGTACTATTGTACGGAATCTTCTGGTCGGATGCAAGCCTCCCCAGGGGATATTTTTTCGGAAAAACGAGAAAATATTCAGCTCCGGTCCGGGTCGAAGCGCTCGAAGATGCCAATAGAATGCGCCCGCTCAGCGTTCAGCAGGTCTTCGTGCCTGCGGAGGGTCCAGCTGACCTCCTGAATGCCCCAGAGGCTGCGGCAGAGCCTCGGCGCGAGGCAATTGCGGTCTTCATATTTGTAGGCGACGAAGTCCGGTCGGGTGAGGAAGTTCAGAAGGAGGTTTCCTGCGATGTAGCGCTTGTAAAGCGGAAGACCGGAGGGGTCTTTCAGGAAGTTCATCGACAGCTGCCCGCGGCAGGTGTCCGGGCGCAGCTTCTTGAGGTCCAGCAGGCAGAAGGGATCGAACGACTCGATGCAGTAGATGCCCTTGTAGGTATCCAGCCGCTCACAGACCGCCTTTGTGAGGGCAAAATGATTGCCATTGGCGCTTTTCAGTTCAATGATCAAGGGCGTTGCCGCTTCAAACAGCGCCAGTGCCTCGTCAAAGAGCGGAATCTGCTCGTCCGTTCCTTCCAGCCGAAGTGCCCGCAGCTCCTCGAAGGTCAGATCTTCGATCATGCCCTGCGCGCCGGTGCAGCGCGAGAGGCTTGAATCGTGAAATACGGCAAGCGTGCCGTCTTTTAAAAGATGCACGTCCAGCTCTGCGCCCCAGCCGTGCGCGATGGCGCGGCGGAAGGCGGGGAGACTGTTTTCCGGAATCTGCGGCTTGTCATGGTAGCCCCGGTGGGCAAAGCGCTGCGCGCGGAAGCAGGACCACAGCGGGTGATTTCGTCTGCCCTGCAGCGCAAGAATATAGAGCACGCAGAGAAGCAATAAAATGTAGAGTACGATCATAAGAATGCCTTCTTTTTCAGTTAATCTTCCATATCCTCGAACGCGGCAAGCCCGCGCTTTGCCTCCGCCTTGCTGTCTCCGTGCCGGACGAAGCACATCGTCACAAACGACAGCGCCACGAAAAAGGCGGCATATGGGAACAGAATCCGGTAGCTGATGCTCCGCATGAGCGTTCCGGCAAGGACCGGGGTCACGACCTGCGCCGCCATGGAGGCGGTGTAGTAAAAGCCGGTGAATTTGCCGGTGTCGGAGCCGCGGCACATCTCGACGACCATCGGCAGCGAGTTGACGTTGATTGCCGCCCAGGCAAGCCCCACAAGCGCGAAGACGAGGAACATGACGGCGTTGATGGAGGAAAAACTGGTCGTGAGGACATAGCCCAGGGCAAAGCAGGCGGCAAGCAGCACGATGCCCAGCTGGATGGTTTTCTTTCTGCCGATCTTTGCGGCAAGCGCGCCGATCGGGATGTAGGAGACAATCGCGCCGCCAGTTGCAATCAGAAGGCAGGTCGACGCGCCGCCGAGTCCCTGCCCCATTACGGCGGAGACATAGGTCGTGAACCAGGTGGTCACGCCGTTATAGCCCATGAACCACAGGGCAATCGATGCAAGAAGAAACCTGAGGCTGCGCCGGACGGGCTTCGGAAGGACCTCGGCTCCTGTAGCGTCGGTCTCGGCAAGGTTCCACTCCGGGTGCTGCGCTTCCAGCTTCTGGTGTTCCTTTGCCAGACGCGGCTCTTTGATCGTGAGGAACAGAATGCCGACCGAGACAAACATGATTGCCGAGACGATCAGGAAAAGCGGCTGATAGTCCAGCCGGTCCGCTTTGGTCAGCCCCATGGCGTCCAGCCGCTTCTGCGAGTACAGAATGGCGGCGACTGCGAGATACAAAATGCCGCCGACGGCACCCATGAGGTTGATGATGGCGTTGGCGCGCGAGCGAAGAGGCTTCGGCGTGAGATCCGGCATTAGCGCAACTGCGGCAGAGCGGTAGGTTCCCATCGCGATAAGCAGCAGCCCCAGCACGATGACAAAGCTTGCCGTCTTGAAGCCGGAAGGCGCGGCGGCGTAGCTGTTGTCCATGAGCGGCAGCAGGTTCATCAGAATCACCGCGCAGCCCGTACCAAAGAGAATGTAGGGCATGCGCTTGCCGATTTTCGTGTTCGTCTTGTCCGAGCGTGCGCCGAAAAACGGCAGAAGAAACAGCGCCAGCACATTGTCTGCCGCCATGATGGCGCCGGAGAAGGTTTCGTTCATGTGGAAGGTTTTCGTCAGAATGAGCGGAATGACGCTGTCATACATCTGCCAGAAGGCGCAGATGGACAGAAATGCGAGACCGGTCAGAATGGTGCGGCGGCTGTTGAGCTTCATGGGCGCGGCTCTCCTCTATATCATAAATATCTATCATTGCGGACACAGCTATTATAGCGGCGCACGGCGCATTTGACAAGCGTGCCGGCGGCGGCTACAATGGGGGAAACGGTTTAGGGAGTGTGAAGGATATGCAGCGTCTGCCGGAGGGCTTGAAGGAAAAGCTGTGTGCGTGGTATGACGCGGGGCATCGGGATCTGCCCTGGCGGCAGGACCGGGAGCCCTATCATGTGTGGCTGTCGGAAATTATGCTGCAGCAGACGAGAGTCGAGGCAGTGAAGGGCTATTACGCGCGGTTTTTGACCGAGCTTCCGACGATTGCGGCGCTGGCAGATTGCCCGCCCGACCGGCTGACGAAGCTCTGGGAGGGGCTCGGGTATTACAGCCGGGTCCGGAATTTGCAGAAGGCGGCAAAGATCATCATGGAGGAATCCGGCGGCGTATTTCCGAAGACGTATGACGCGGTGCGCGCCCTGCCGGGCATCGGAGACTATACGGCAGGGGCAATCTGCTCAATCTGCTTTGAGCTGCCGACGCCGGCAGTGGACGGAAATGTGCTGCGGGTTTTATCGCGCGTGATGGAAGACGGCGCGAGCATTACCGCCCAGAAAACAAAAAACGCCTGCCGCGAGGCGCTTGTGCCGGTCTACGAAAACGGCCCGCGCGGTACGCTCACGCAGGCGCTCATGGAATTGGGGGCAATGGTGTGCGCGCCGAACGGCGCGCCGCGGTGCGGCGATTGCCCGCTGAAGGAGTTGTGCCTTGCAAATGCGCACGGCACGTGGGAAGCATACCCCGTGAAGGACGCGAAAAAGCAGAAGCGCGAGGAGGAAAAGACGGTTTTTTATCTGATCTGCGAGGACTGCCTTGCCGTCCGAAAGCGCGAGAGCCGGGGACTTCTGGCAGGGCTGTGGGAGCTTCCGAACGTGGCGGGAAAGCTCGACGCGGGGCAGGCGCTATGCTATGTGGAAGATGCCGGATGCGAGCCGGCGGAGTTGCTGAAAAGCGTCGAGCGTGTGCATGTGTTCACGCATATCATCTGGCGGATGCGCTGCTATTATATGGTATGCAGACGAAAATCACCGGAATTTGTCTGGGCAGATGCGCAAAGACGGCACGCGGATGTGGCGCTGCCGACGGCGTTCCGGATGTTTGTAGAGGAATAAAAAGTTCCCCGCGCAGAGCTTTCTGCGCGGGGAACTTTTGTATCTGTGCAATCAGCCGATGTTCGGCAGCGCCGCAAAGCTCTTTTGAAGCTGCTCGTCGGTGGGAATGGTGTCGGTCATGGTGCCGTTGTTGTAAGACTCGTAGGCGTAGAGATCGAAGTAGCCCGTGCCGGTCAGACCGAAGAGAATTGTCTTTTCCTCACCGGTTTGCCTGCATTTGAGCGCTTCGTCGATTGCCGCGCGGATGGCGTGGCTGGACTCGGGCGCGGGGAGAATGCCTTCGACGCGCGCAAAATACTCCGCTGCCTCAAAGACGCTCGTCTGCTCAACTGCGCGCGCTTCCATGAGTCCGTCGTGGTAGAGCTGCGAGAGCGTCGAGCTCATGCCGTGGTAGCGAAGACCGCCCGCGTGGTTGGCAGACGGAATGAAGCCGGAGCCGAGCGTGTACATTTTTGCCAGAGGGCAGACCATGCCGGTGTCGCAGAAGTCGTAGGCGAATCTGCCGCGCGTGAAGCTCGGGCAGGACGCAGGCTCGACGGCAATGATCCGGTAGTCCTCTTCGCCGCGCAGCTTCTGCCCCATAAACGGCGCAATCAGACCGCCGAGGTTCGAGCCGCCGCCGGCGCAGCCGATGATGATGTCGGGCTTGACGCCGTATTTATCCAAAGCGGCTTTTGCTTCCAGACCGATGACCGACTGGTGAAGCAGAACCTGATTGAGAACGCTGCCGAGAACGTAGCGGTAGCCGGGCGTTGTCGTTGCAGCCTCGACTGCCTCGCTGATCGCGCAGCCGAGAGAGCCGGTGGTATCCGGGTCCTTCTCCAGAATTTTTCTGCCAACGTTTGTCGTGTTGGACGGCGACGGCGTGACGCTCGCGCCGTAGGTGCGCATGACCTCGCGGCGGAAGGGCTTCTGCTCATAGGAGCATTTGACCATGTAGACCCTGCAGTCCAGACCCAGGTATGCGCACGCCATGGAAAGCGCGGTGCCCCACTGACCGGCGCCGGTTTCCGTCGTGACGCCCTTGAGCCCCTGCTGCTTGGCGTAATACGCCTGGGCGATGGCGGAATTTAATTTATGGGAGCCGGAGGTGTTGTTGCCCTCAAACTTGTAGTAGATCTTTGCCGGGGTGCCGAGCTTTTTCTCGAGGCAGTAGGCTCTGACCAGCGGCGAGGGGCGGTACATCTTGTAAAAATCGCGGATTTCCGCCGGGATTTCGATATACGGCGTGTCGTTGTCCAGCTCCTGACGGACCAGCTCGTCGCAGAAAACGGGGCGCAGATCGTCAAACGTCATGGGCTTGCCTGTACCGGGGTTCAGCAGCGGCGCGGGCTTGTTTTTCATGTCGGCACGGAGATTGTACCATGCCGTGGGCATCTCATTTTCGGAGAGATAGATTTTGTACGGAATTTGTTCAGACATGTTTGCGTCCACCTTTCTTTGGATTTGCAATGGATGAGCCAAATCTGCGGGACAAAACGAAAACCCTCCTGTCCCTACAGTACGAACTGCTGGGACAGGAGGGGAAAACTCCTGCGGTGCCACCCGGCTTGACGCGCTAGCGCCCACTTTGCGTATGCCAATACATACCGGCTCTTGATAACGGAGCGCCCGCTCCGGCTTGCCTACTGGAAACAGCGTTCGGCTTGCCCTCAGAAGCCCATTCGGCAACCGCCCTGCGCCGCGCTTCCACCGCCCGCGGCTCTCTTTGGCAAGGGGTGTGATTGCTTACTCACACTTCTTCACTGGTTTGAATGGCTAAACTCTACCACTTGAGTAGGCGTTTGTCAAGTGAAATTTTTGTGCGCGGTTTTTGCCGGAACTTGCGGAGAAAACCAGTCAAAGCATGCGCCGAAACGACCGTATTTTCCCGGAACACATGTCACAATGGGCTATCAGACGCGGAAAAATTCCGCAGCAAAAGAGGGAAGGACATGAAATTTTTTCGGAAACTTGCACTGGCGGCGCTGCTGACGGCGCTTCTGACAGGGACGTGCCTTGCGCGCGAGACGT
>OLWB01000573.1_pt1 | contig 38402 bp, 30 predicted proteins | sample 1673331 | NCBI WGS metagenome assembly OLWB01 (sample SAMEA3178943, study PRJEB25190) | human gut metagenome | biome: human gut; feature: human-associated habitat; material: faeces | place: Austria | collected 2013
GGGCCCTTGCGGCGTAGTCGCTATTTATTCAGTCCAAGTTTCGGGGCGCAGTTCATAGGCGCCTTTGCGGTGGTTTTTGTTTGTCTTGTTCTGTAACAGGTAGACCCTTATTTGCCGAGTAGTTGTTACAGATCTAGATAAACGGGCACCGCTGAATAATTCATCTCGATCCGTAACATCTGGACCCAAAAACGGCCGCTAGATGTTACAGATTGAGATGGCGAACGCCGGGGCCGAAGATCACCACAAAGGCTCCTGTCCCCTTTGTGGTGGTGGGGGGGCGAGCTCGATGTTGCCGTGCTCGTTGAACGACATTCTAATGAGCGTCCCTACAGGATTTCATCCGGGCTGGCGGGCTTGGTTGTTTCGGGGATGCCGAGTTTGGATGACGCGAAATCGTCAACATTGTCCTTAATTCCGTCTTTGGTGTAGACAGTGACCATATAGGTGCTGTGTCCGAATTCGCCCTTGTCGCGTGTTGCCCAGGCATCCCAGTAGGCGGCCCCGTTTCGCCCTTTGATTTTTCCGACACGGCGGAGTTCTGTTCGCTTTAATTTCTGGTTGCTATAGATGGTTCGACCGGCTTCCGCGGTGAGCCCGCACTGTCCAAGCAGCTTGTCGAGGACTTGGTTCATGTGGCGCTCATCGGTGTTTGGTGCGTAGTCGTAGGCGAGGGTGATGGAGTCAAGGGGCTGGTCGTCGATTAGATAGTTTAGCGCCTGAGGTTCAAGGCAGAAATAGGGGGAGCATCCGTCGATCTGACCGAGCAGTGGCAACTTTGACCGCCAAATTCCGGTGGGAATTCCCTCTTCGTAAAACACGCCGCGACAGATAAAGGAAAGCGAGGCAGCACGCGAGCCGGCGTCGACCATTCCGCATAAATCGAAGGGCGAGGCGATGCCAAGGGAAAAGGGCGTGATGACGATAAGGAAGAGCATCACGATGGGTACGGCGAGAATGGCGATGACGTTGCGGCCGGTGGAATGAGGCGGCTTCATATGCGCTCCTCGAGACAAAGGGCTGTTGAGGATAGGCAGAAATGGATATGTTCAGAGAACAATTCAAGTTTAATCTCATGGCGTGAGATGGTCGACCGTTAGCGTCGAAAACCACCACAAAGGTGCCTGTCCCCTTTGTGGTGGTGGGGGCGGACGGTTTCTTTTGGTGATAGTGTTAGCTGGCGGTATCATTAGTGCAGGTGGAGAAGGTTTGCATTGTGGGGTGTTTTGCCGTGAGCCGTTCTGCCCGTATTGGATTGATTGTCTTGGCGCTTGCGATCGCTGTGGTTGGCGCGGGCGCTGTCGGCATGGCATTGCTACCTGCTGCTGTGACGGAGCCGGTGGTCAAGCCTGTGACTCAATCTGTCGAACTTCTGACCGGCGACGACAAGCCCGAGACCATTACCGTTGATTTTGATGAGCAGCCGGCTGTTCTGGGTATTAGCAATTATCCGAGTATTCAGCTTGGGGCCATGCGCTATACCGCGGATACAAGCCTGATCGATAGGGCGTCCGAGCTACTCAAGGGCAAAACATTTAAGCGTTGGTACGGATATGCGTCCTATCGGGCAAAAGCAAACGACATGGTTGGCGGATGCCGCTCTTCCATCGAGCTGGACACTGCAAACGGCGCAAAGTTATGTGATGTCTCGTACGATCCGGGCTATGAGGGCAATGAGGGTCCGGGCATCTACATCATGGACGGCGATGCCGCCTATGTCATGGAGGGCAACCAGACCGAGCTCAACGATTTTATGGGTCAGTGCATTCAGGATGCCTATGAACAGACCTGCTTGCCCGACCCGCAGACTGCACGCGATAGTGGGTCTGCCCGTACATGGTTGTTCGAGGATGAGATGCCCTGGAACGCCGAATCGGGAAGCACGGGTTCGGCGAAGGAGTAGAGACCGCGACCACCACAAAGGTGCCTGTCCTCTTTGTGGTGGTTTTCGGTCTGTCTCGATCTGTAACATCTTGGCCGCTAAAAGTGGGCTTGGTGTTACAGATTTAGATTTTCGATTCAGGTGTCTTCTGTTCGTCTCGATTTGTAACAGATAGAGCTCTATTTGCCGATTAGATGTTACAGATTGAGACAAACGGTTGACGCTGAACAGTTCGTCTCGATCTGTAACATCTGGAGCCGGAAACGGTCGATAGATGTTACAGATTGAGATAGTGAGGGGACGAGGCCGTAGCGGGTGAGCGTGCCTGCCCCCTATCTCTTAATCACTCAGAAAATCTTATATATAGAGACTTAGATTTGTGTATAAGATCGCGCAAAGCTGGCAACAATACTTCTCGAACAACGTGAAGCCGCCCCGTAGGGCGGCCGCCCCAAGAGAGGTGATTCCATGAGAATCGATAAGCTAGCAATGACGTCGCGCGAGGCGCTGCAGACCGCCATGAGCACGGCTGTCGATGCGCAGGCCGGCGCGGTGGAGCCGATTCATCTGCTGTCTGCCCTGCTCGGTGCCGGCGAGCGCAATATCTCCGTGATCATCGAGCGCATCGGTGCCGACCCGGCTCAGCTCGCACGCTCCACACAAGATGCCATCGACCACGCGCCCAAGGTTTCGGGCGAGGGCCAACAGATGGGCCTGTCCAACGAGCTCGTCCGCGTCATCGAGAAGGCCGAGAAGAAGGCCACCAAGATGGGCGACAGCTTTGTGGTGACCGAGCATCTGCTGATGGCGCTCGCCGAGGACAAGGGCGAGGCGGGCCGCGTGCTGCGCGACGCCGGCGTCACCAAGGAGCGCATCGAGCAAGTCTACGAGGAGCTGCGTGGCGATGACCGCGTGACGTCTGCCGAGGACAAGACTCAGTTTGAGGCACTGGAGCAGTACGGTCGCAACATCTGCGATCTGGCCCGCGCCGGCAAGCTCGACCCGGTCATCGGCCGTACCGATGAGATTCGCCGCACCATCCAGGTCCTGTCCCGTCGCACCAAGAACAACCCCGTGCTCATCGGTGAGCCGGGCGTCGGCAAGACGGCCATCGTCGAGGGCATCGCCCAGCGTATCGTGGCCGGCGACGTGCCGAGCACCCTGCGCGACCGCGACCTCATCGAGCTCGACATGAGCGCGCTGGTCGCCGGCGCCAAGTACCGCGGCGAGTTCGAGGACCGTTTGAAGGCTGTGCTCAAGGAAGTGCAAAAGTCCGAGGGCAAGGTCATCCTGTTCATCGATGAGCTCCACACCATTGTGGGCGCGGGTGCCACCGAGGGCTCCATGGACGCCGGCAACATCCTCAAGCCGGCGCTCGCCCGTGGCGACCTGCACGCGATCGGCGCGACCACGCTTGACGAGTACCGCAAGTACATCGAGAAGGACGCGGCGCTCGCCCGTCGTTTCCAGACCGTGATGGTCTCCGAGCCTACCGTCGAGGACACCATCTCGATCCTGCGTGGCCTCAAGGAGAAGTACGAGATCTTCCACGGTGTGCACATCACCGATAGCGCGCTCGTGGCCGCCGCCGACCTCTCCGATCGCTACATTGCCGACCGCTTCCTGCCCGACAAGGCCATCGACCTGGTCGATGAGGCCGCAAGCCGCCTGCGCATGGAGCTCGACAGCATGCCGGTCGAGATTGACGCCACCACGCGTCAACTCACCCAGCTGCAGATCGAGGAGCAGGCGCTCATGAAGGAGACCGACGACGCCTCCAAGGAGCGTCTGGAAGCCCTGCGCCAGGAAATCGCCGAGGTCCAGGAAAAACTCAACGTGCAAAAGGCCGGTTGGCTCAACCAGAAGAACGCCATCGACCATGTGCAGGAGCTCAAGGGGCAGCTCGACGAGGCCAAGAGCGAGGAGGAGCGCGCGACGCGCAACGGCGATCTGGGCCGTGCGTCCGAGCTGCGCTACTCCGTGATTCCGGGTCTGCAGCAGCAGATTCAGGATTCCGAGGCCGCGCTCGAGGCACAAAAGCAGCAGGACGGCGAGGGGCTCAACGAGCAGGTGACCTCCGATGAGATCGCCGAGGTCGTGAGCGCCTGGACCGGCGTCCCCGTGTCCAAGATGATGCAGGGCGAGCTCGACAAGCTGAAGGGCTTGGAGGGCGAGCTGCATAAGCGCGTCATCGGCCAGGACGAGGCCGTCTCCGCCGTCGCCGCAGCTGTGCGTCGCAGCCGTGCGGGCCTCTCCGATCCGGACAAGCCCATCGGCAGTTTCTTCTTCCTGGGCCCCACCGGCGTGGGCAAGACCGAGCTCGCCAAGGCGCTGGCCGAGTGCCTGTTCGATGACGAGCGCGCGCTCGTGCGTATCGACATGTCCGAGTACATGGAGAAGTTCAGCGTCCAGCGTCTGATCGGTGCGCCCCCGGGATACGTAGGCTACGACGAGGGCGGCCAGCTCACCGAGGCCGTGCGCCGTCGTCCGTACTCCGTAATCTTGCTCGACGAGATGGAAAAGGCTCATCCGGATGTCTTTAACGTGCTGTTGCAGGTGCTTGACGACGGCCGTCTGACCGATGGCCAGGGTCGTCAGGTGTCCTTCAAGAACACGATTATCATCATGACGAGCAACGTGGGTTCCAAGTCTATCGCCGAGCTTTCGGGCAAGGACGAGGAGGAGATGCGCCATCAGGTCGACGCGGCCATGGCTCAGACCTTCCGCCCCGAGTTCCTCAACCGTATCGACGATATCGTGGTGTTCCATCCGCTCGGTATGGCGCAGATCGAAAAGATCGTCGACATCCAGCTCGCCAACGTCCGCGCGCGTCTAGCCAAGGAGCGCATGACGCTTGCCATCACCCCGGCGGCCAAGCAGATGCTCGCCGTGGGCGGCTTGGACCCGGTCTTTGGCGCCCGTCCGCTCAAGCGTCTGGTTCAGCGCGAGGTCGTGGATGCCATCGCCGCCGCTATCATCGACGGCACGGTGCGTGAGGGCGATCAGGTGACGGTCGATGTCGACAAGGACGGCGGCTTTACCGTCGTGTGCGACAACACGCCGGCGGCCACCTACGAGGTCCCCGACGCCGAGTAGATTTTGGGCCATGCCTTATAATCTGCCTTTTGAGCCGAACGCCAAGGGCGGCGGATCCAATTGGGTCCGCCGCCCTTTTTCGTGCGACAATCGATGGTGTTGAACGTGAGTACATGGCAAGGAGCTATGCAGATGAAAGACGAGAAGAAGACGAACGCACCGGCGGCTGAGGCGGCGCCCGTCGCGCTGGTCGCACCGAAGGCTGCTTCCAAACCCGCGCCCAAGCCGCGCGACCCCTACATCCGTGCCGAGAACGAGGACGATGACGGTTACGATCCCTACAGCGATCGCCGCCCCGAGCGCGAGCCGATGTTCGAAGCCGATCCGTGGCGCTGAGTGCCACCCAAAAGGCCGCCAATAAGTTGCGGTGAAATAGGGATTGTTTTGCGGTTTGACCAGCAAAAACAGTCCCTATTTCACCGCAACTGCGTTAGGGATTTTTCTACAGGGGGAGGGTAGTCAAAAAAGTCCCGTCCCAAATCGACTGTCCAGGGAGTCGCATTCGAGCTTGGTTGTCCTCTCAGCCACTCGGCATCCTTCGAGCAGTAATAGTGAAAAAAACTTGCTTAAGTGTTAATCAAGCTACACACAATCTTGCTCTCTAGTTAATCAAGAATCGGTATAATTTTGATTAGCTAGAGAGCAAGATTGGAGAATCATGGCATTCAACGACTTGGTGGCCCAGAAAATAAAGGACTTTGAACAGCAGGGGGTTCCGCAGGTCTTTGAGCGAGACCTTGATCTAGGAAACCCACCGGAGCCAAAGCGCGACAACATCGTAAATGTGATTGTGGGGGCCCGCCGTTGTGGAAAGACGTATCGCCTGTATCAGGAGATACGGCGGCTTCAGAGCCGGGGCGTTGGGCTTGACCGGATGCTTTACTTCAATTTTGAGGATGAGCGCTTGCGCCCGTATGAGCCATCGCTGCTGGCGGACGTGCTCGACACGTTCTATGCGCTGTATCCTGCGGCTCGAACCGAGGGCGCTTACATTTTCTTTGACGAGATCCAGGAAATTCCCGAATGGGGTGCGTTTCTGCGGCGTGTGGTCGATACGGAAAAAGCGACCGTCTATGTGACGGGGTCTTCTTCTAAGATGCTGTCCTCAGAACTTAAGAGCGAGTTCAGGGGTCGTTCTCTTGTGCGAGAGCTTTTTCCATTGAGCTTTTTGGAATACGTTCGATATAAGACGGGGAGCGTTCCCGAGCCAGATGCGACCTTTTCCCCGAGCGATGCGGCGCTGCTTCGGCATCATCTGATCGGGTATCTTGAACGAGGGGGATTCATCGCGACACTTGAGCAGACGCCTGCAGACGCGATTCAGCTGCTACAGGAATATGCTTCGCGAACGGTCGCCATGGACGTCGTTGAACGGTACGACGTCAAGAACCCTCGCCTGGCATCGCTGTTCTTGACGCGGTGTATGGCATCTTCGGGACGAGAGCTGTCAGTGAACAAAGTGTACAACGAGTTCAAGAGCAGACAGATACCCGTCAGCCGTAATTCGCTCAGCGATTTACTTGAGTATTATGAGGACGCCTACCTGTTATTTTCTGTGCCGGAGTTCACGCGTTCACTGGCAAATAACATGCGGTCTGCGTCTAAGGTCTACGCTGTCGACCCTGCGATGTTTGGAGCATTCTCTCCGGCATCGGCATTGGACCAGGGCCAGAGGCTCGAGACCGCAGTGTTCAATGCGCTAAGAAGAAAGACTCCCGCGGTGAGGACCGGCTCGGTCTGCCGCCTGCTGATCAAAGAGAAAAGCAAAAGCCATGAGGTGGACTTTGTGGCTGGGGACGCGCTTCTCATGCGGGCTTATAGCCTGATTCAGGTGAGTGCGGATATGGCAAGTGAGAAAACGCGCGAGCGCGAAATTGCCGCGCTTGATGCCTCGATGGCCCAGTTTGATCTTGGCGAGTCGGCAATCGTTACCATGGATGAACAGACCGATATTCCATGCGAGCACGGTGTGGTACACGTTATGCCCGCATGGAAGTGGCTCCTTGCCTAATCATCTATGGGCCTGTGGGGTCAGGACCTCCTGGCTCCTTCATCACGGTTGGGGAGCACCTTGCTGCGCCAGGCTAGTCCTGGGCTTTGATGCTCGGCAGGAGAATCTGGGCGAGGTAGTCGGTCTCGAGTTTGGTCGCGGCGTCTGCGTTGCCGTCTTTGCCAACCAGGTCGTTCTTGATCTGGCTATACGTATAGCGGTTGCCGGTCGTAAGCTCGACAAGCTCAATGGCCGTGTCCATGGGGTAGGTCGACACTGGATCCTGGGTGCGCCCGTTGATAGTCTGGGGCACCACGTACGGATAGACGGGGCCGCTGGCATAGACGGTATAACCGTTGCCCAGGCTGACCGTGCCCAAAACCGTATCGCCGTCATCGGGCGTAAAGGTCTCGCCATCGCGCGCGGCGACGAGCGTCACGAGCGGCGTATTGGCGTCGTCGCCCAGATAGATGCATAGCGTGCTTCCGTTTTGCCAAGTTGCGACCTTGCCGTACCACTCGACGGGAATATCGAGCTGGTAGAGGTCGGTTGCCTTGTGGCGAGCGTCAGCATCACGGGACGCCTGTGCCTTTTGCGCGCTCACGGCATTGACGGCGGCGTCGCGCCGCGCGGTTGCTGCCTGCTGGAGCACTTTGGCAGCCGCGGCGGAGCTCGCACCGCCCTCTTCGGCATACTTGGCGGCGGCATCGATCTGGTCGTCAGTCACCGTGTCGGCCGAAGGCACTTTGAGCTTAAAGGTGGCCTGGGCGCTTAAATCCTGTCCATCGCTCTTAACGGTGACCTGCGTCTTGGTGGTCGGGACGGTATAGATGGTGCCGTCGGCCGCGATAGGGGAGGCGGCGATGGAGAACGTGTAATCGCCGGGCAGCAGCTTAATGCCGCGGCCGTGCTCGTCAACATAGAGCGTTTCGCTCACGGAGGAGCCATCAGCGTCCTGACCGCTCACCTGTACGGGAATCTTGGAGCCGGTGGAACAGTCGAGGCCCGCGGCATGCACGCCAATCTGCACTGACATCATCGTGTGGGCATTGGCGGCGACAGCGGCAGCCTGCTCTTGCTGATATCCGTTCCAGGCAGCATAGCCTGCACCGCCGGCGACGAGCGCGACGGCCACAACGCCGGCAACCATCAGGTTGCGGCGCTTGGGCGACATCTTGCGATGACGAACCTTGGCTTCGCGTGCCGAGGGAACGGACGGCAGGGGAATATCGCCCATGGCGATGGTCTCGTCCACGGCTGGTGCGGAACCCAGGCCAGGAAGCTCGCGGGTCAGCGAATCCTCGGCCGGCAAGCTGTCGAGCAAGACGGTTTCCTCACCCGTGTCGGATTCGGGCTGATTGCCGGCCTCGCTTTCGTCCTCTTCGGCTTCGTCAGGAGCGTCTTTGGCGTCGCTGCCTTCGTCCTCAGTGTCTTCGTGCGCCTCGTCCTGCGCGTCGACGGCCGAATCGCTAAACGAGAGCTCGTCTAGCGCGATCCGGTCAAGGCTCTCCAGGGCTTCGGCACATGCTTCCGCATCCTGGGCCGCATCCTCGCGGCCATACGTCTCATCGCTCATATATCCCCCAATGCAATATCGGCTCAACACTGTACCCAAAAATGGAGCCATATAAAGCGCATACGAAATATAAGATCCGATTTAACCTGAGCGCATCGTTCGGCCGCATCCTCGCGGCAGCAAAAGGCCCCCGGAAAGCGGACGAATCGCTTTCCGGGGGCATGCGATACGTTGCATTGCGCGGAGTCGGCCAGGCGGCTTCACATTCAAGCGACGTTTGCACCGGGCACGTTACTCGGCGTGAGCGTAATCAACCTTGGCGCGGCGAGCGGTAGCCTTCCCCCAATCGCTGGTGCCCTCAAAGACGTCCTGCTTGTAGGGATTGCGGCCGAGCTTCTTGGCGCGGTAGGCGATGTAGATGATCGCGGCGACGTTGGCGACCAGCGCGGCAATCGAGACCGCGGTGGCGGCGCCGGGGTCGAGCGTGGAGTGGGTCACAAAGATGGACTCCTCCTGGAAGTAGGGGAACACCTGGGCAAACATGCACCAAATGGCCAGCGTAAAGGCGCGGTTCTGGATCCAGCCGCCCTTGTTCCAGATAAAGGCGGCGACGGTGGGCGCCAGCAGCAGTGCAAAGCCGCAGAACCAGGAGTGGGTGGGCAGGCAGTTGTAGGTGTAGCAGAAGTTCCAGATATCGTAGGCGATGATGTAGACCCAGGTCATGTCGGGCCACAGCATGTCGGTCTTGTCCTCGGAGGCGTAGACGCTCCACCAACCGGTCATGCAGAAGATGTTGATGAGACCGGCGATGCCGTTGAACACGTTGTTCCAGCCGGCAAGCTGTGTGGCACCCTCGGAGGTGACCCAGGTGGACTTGCCCAGGACAAAGAAGTGATAGGCGCTCTCGAAGTCGGACACGACGGCGATCAAGATGTTGATGGCGACGATCACAAACGGCCACGCGCGGAACCAATGCGCCTTGCCGATCTTTCCCCACTGGTACTTAATGGCAATGAAGCCCCAGCAACCGGCGAGCGCCGCGTATACCTTGGCGTAGTGGAACCAGCTGTTCTGGTACACATGGGTGGGGTTGGTGAGCGCCCACTCGGCGCCCTGCGAAACGCCCACGGCGATGGCGACGCAGTAGATGGTCATGGCCAGCGGAGCCACGCCAAAGATGATTGCCGCGCCGAGCTTGGTGCGGCGGCCGACCTCGTTGAGCACGATCAGGCCGATAAAGACCATGGCCCAGCCGGCCCAGTGGATAAGGGTATCGCTACCCCAAACATCGAACAGCATGCTGCTCTCCTTTCACACGCCCGCGGCCCCTCTTCTGATCGCGGGCAGTTTGGCCAAATGTCGTCAGTTCTGGGGCATGCGCTCCGGATACTTGGCGGTGTAGCCCTCGATGTGGAGCGTCGAGGCGATGATTTCCTTGACCGTCTCGTCGGGCACATCGGGGTGCGTGCGGATATACATCAACAACCCCATGATGAGGGTGTAGAACGTCTCGTAGACATGGTCGATGCGTAGCTCGTGATGGGCGACAAAATCCACCACGGTGGTGTCGCAGATATACTGCGCCACGCGCTGGACCACGTTGTGCAAAAAGCCGCCGTAGAGCGCGCCGCTGCTCGAGGTAAGCGTGCTCGGCAGCTCGTGGCCGCTGGCGACCAGGCGCTTAAAGAGCGGGGCGACGGTGTCGAGCGCGCCCTCGATATCACCGACGGTGCGGTCGGCGTTCCACTGCTCGAGTTCGGAGATAAAGCCGTCGATCGCCTCGTCCATAACAGCGGTGACGGCGGCGTCCATGTCGGCGAAGTAGTGGTAGAACAATGAACGCGTACAGCCGGCTCGCTTGGTCACGGCCGATACCGATAGGTGGGATACGCCCAGCTCGGAGCTTACGGTGCGCACGGCATCGAGGATCTCGCGACGGCGTTCGTCGCCCGTCAGGCGCTTTGCCGCGCTATCGGATGCGGGGACGGCATCGACTACAGAGGTACCTGCTGTGTTGTTGCCCATGTTTTGCCGCCTTTCATCCTCTTTTGCCTGACCGTTCGCCTAACAGTCTTGAATATTGTTGACGGTTCGTCAATACTATTTTTGACACAATGTCAACTAATGGCGGGTGAACGGCATGGGGCATGCCCGGCCTGCAAAAAAAGAGGGGCGCCGCGGTCTCGCCGGGCTGTGGCAAGAGAAGGGACAACCATGATTCTCAACGGACCAGGGATTAGCTATACCGAGCCCGATATCGGCGCGGAGTTCGTGCCGCCGATACCGGAGCATCCGCGCGAGGCCATCGTCAAACTGTGCGAGCACTGCACTAACCGTCTGCTGCATCGCGACGAGCTGCTGGGCTACGAGTACTGGTCGTTTGCCGAGGCCGCGACTGACGAGCAGGCCGAAGTGCTCTGCAAGATGAAGATGCGTCGTCCCTATACGCTGCCCGAGATGGTCAAGCTCACCGGCATGCCCGAGGCCGATATCGAGAAGATGCTCGACGACATGAGCTACACGGGTCTGCTCGAGTACAACTGGGAAAATCCCGAGCGCGCCAAGCAGTGGGTGCTGCCCATGCTGGTGCCGGGTTCTGCCGAGTTCCTCAACATGCGCGTGAGTCAGCTCGAGGAGCATCCGGTCTATGCCAAGTTCTTTGAGCAGGCGTCCAAGGGGCCGCTGTCCAAGGCCACGCCGATGGTGCCGCCCGGAGGCGCCGGTATCGGCATGCACGTCATTCCGGTCGAGAAGGCCATTGACGCCGCGAGCACCTCGGTGCCTATTGAGCATATCGAGCATTGGCTCGACAAATACGAGGGCAAGTATGCCGCTAGTACCTGCAGCTGCCGCGCGAGCCGTCGCGTGATGGGCGAGGGCTGCGCCGACGACCCCGCCGACTGGTGCATCGCCGTGGGCGATATGGCCGACTACGTGGTCGAGACCGACCGTGGCCATTACGTGACCCGCGACGAGGTTTACGACATCTTGCGCCAGGCCGAGGACAACGGCTTTGTGCACCAGATCACCAACATCGACGGCGAGAACAAGATCTTCGCCATCTGCAACTGCAACGTCAACGTGTGCTATGCCCTGCGCACCTCGCAGCTGTTCAACACGCCCAACCTGTCGCGCTCGGCCTATGTCGCCAAGGTCGAGAAGGACAAGTGCGTGGCCTGCGGCCGCTGCGTTGAGGTGTGTCCGGCCGGCGCCGCCAAGCTGGGCCAGAAGCTCTGCAGCAAAAAGGCCGGCGGACAGGTGCCCGAGTATCCGCGCCAGGAGCTGCCCGATGCCACCAAGTGGGACCACACCAAGTGGTCGCCCAACTACCGCAACGACAACCGCATCGAGACGCATGAGTCCGGCACCGCTCCCTGCAAGACGGCCTGCCCCGCGCACGTTGCCGTTCAGGGCTATTTGAAGCTCGCGGCTCAGGGTCGCTATGACGAGGCGCTGGCACTCATTAAGCGCGAGAACCCGCTGCCCGCTATCTGCGGCCGTGTGTGCAACCGCCGCTGCGAGGACGCCTGCACCCGCGGCCGTGTGGACGCCGCCGTGGCCATCGACGAGGTCAAGAAGTTCATCGCCCAGCGCGATCTGGATGCCGCGACCCGCTACGTCCCGCCCGTGGTGACGCCGACGCGCGCTGGCGGCTTTGATCAGAAGATCGCCATCATCGGTGCCGGTCCGGCCGGCCTGTCCTGCGCTTTCTATCTGGCCGAGAAGGGCTACAAGCCCGTCGTCTTCGAGAAAAACGAGCGCCCGGGCGGCATGCTCACCTACGGCATTCCCAGCTTTAAGCTGCAGAAGGATGTCATCGAGGCCGAGGTCGAGATCATTCGCCTGATGGGTGCCGAGTTCCGCTATGGCGTGGAAGTCGGTCGCGACGTGACGCTCGACGAGCTGCGCGCGCAGGGCTTTAAGGCCTTCTACGTTGCCATTGGCTGCCAGGGCGGCCGCCTTGCGGGCATTCCGGGCGAGGGTGCCGAGGACGTGACCGTGGCCGTCGACTTCCTTCGCGAGGTTAACAGCGGCAAGATCGATTCCCTGTCCGGCCGCACCATTGTGGTGGGCGACGGCAACGTGGCCATCGACGTTGCGCGCAACGCCTGCCGTCTGGGTTCCGAGCACGTTGAGATGTTCTGCCTGGAGAGCGAGGCGCAGATGCCCGCCAGCGAGGAGGAGCGTCGCGAGGCCGTTGAGGACGGCGCTCACATCAGCTGCGGCTGGGGCCCCAAGGAGATTCACCTGGACGAGGCCGGTCGTATGTGCGGTATCACCTTCAAGCGCTGCACGCGTGTCTTTGACGACGAGGGCCGTTTTGCGCCCGAGTACGACGAGAACGATCTGCGCCGTGTCGATGCCGACCGTGTCGTCATGTCGATTGGCCAGTCCATTGTGTGGGGCGACCTGCTGGCTGGCTCCAAGGTGGAGCTCGGCCGCGGCCAGGGCGCCCTTGCCGATCCCCAGACTTACCAGACCGCCGAACCCGACATCTTTGTGGGTGGTGACGTCTACACTGGCCCCAGCTTTGCCATCGACGCTATCGCCGCCGGCCACGAGGCCGCGGTGTCCATCCATCGCTTTGTGCAGCCGGGCTCCACGCTCACCATCGGCCGCAATCAGCGCCGCTACACCGCGCTCGACCGCGACGACGTTGTGCTCGAGAGCTACGACAACGCGAGCCGCGAGGTTGCCCACGTGGACCGCGAGCGCGAGAAGGCTGCGCCGTTTAGCGAGTACGTCGAGACCTTTACCGAAGAGCAGGTGCGCGCCGAGACCGCCCGTTGCCTGGGTTGCGGTGCCTCGATCGTCGACCCCAACAAGTGCATCGGCTGCGGCCTGTGCACCACCAAGTGCGCGTTTGACGCCATCCATCTGGATCGCGACCGCCCCGAGTGCTCCACGATGGTCAAATACGAGCAAAAGCTCCCAAGCCTCGGCAAGTACGCTCTAAAGCGTGCCATCAAGATTAAATTTGGTCGTAAATAGGTAGCCATGGCGGGTAAGGGGACGGCGCAGACTAGATCTCGTCGTCCCCTTGCTTTGAGTTTGCATCGAATCAACCTCTGCAGAAAGGGTTTCGCCTTGCATGAATTGGGAATCGTCTATCACATCATTCGCGATGTCGAGAACGTGGCGCGCGCCAATGGCGTGCGTCGCGTTTCGAGCGTCACGCTGCTGTTGGGCGAGGTCTCGGGCGTCGTTCCCGACTTGCTGCTCGACGCTTGGCGCTGGGCAGCAGATAAAAAGCCTATCGCGCAGGGCGCGGAGCTTGTTGTGGAGCCCGTCGAGGCTGTGACGCATTGCGAGGCATGTGGCCGCGACTACGCGACGGTCGAGCACGGCAAGACCTGTCCCCATTGCGGTAGCGGCGAGACATACCTGCTGCAGGGCCAAGAGGTCATGATCAAACAGATCGAGACCCCCGACGAGGACCCGGCAGACGCTGCTCCTGACGGCCTCTCCGACGCCCCCGACGCCGTCGACGCCGCCAACCCTCTCCACATCGCCTAACATCTAATGTCTACATGGGCTAGAGTTCTAAACATATTTGCTTCGGTTAGTCAAGTCATGTCTGTTTAAACAAAATGGTGGCACGCAGACGCATTGGGATCCACCTAAAAGCGGTCTTAACGAACAGTGCACTTCTATATGTCTTTGAAGGCAATCAGCAAATCACGTTTTAGCAGGCAATAAGCTGTAAACCGGCAACGTAATCAACTTGTAACAAACTTAGACGTTTAAACAAATAATGCAACCTTTTGCGAATTTAGCTATAATCCCACAATCAAAACAGGTATACTCCTTTCATGTCGTGTAGGAAATACGTAGACAAAAAGGAGGTTATGTGATGGTAAGTATTGTTCTTGCTAGCCACGGGGACTTGGCAGCTGGAATCAAGCAGACGGGCTCGATGGTCTTTGGCGATCAGCCGTCTGTTGCCGTGGTCTCGCTCGAGCCGAGCATGGGCCCCGACGATTTCCGTGCCAAGGTCGAGGAAGCAGTCGCTTCCTTCGAGGACCAGGAGCAGGTGCTCTTCCTCGTTGATCTGTGGGGCGGCACGCCGTTCAACCAGATCAGCGGGCTCATCGAGGGCCACGATTCCTGGGCTATCGTCACCGGTGTCAACCTGCCTATGCTCATCGAGGCATATTCGCAGCGCTTTGACGCAAAGAACACTGCACATGCGATCGCAAAACATCTCGTGACTGAGGCTAAGGCTGGCGTGCGTGTCAAGCCCGAGTCTCTGGAGCCCGAGGAGAAGAAGCCGGCTGCGGCCGCCGCTGCTCCTGCAGGCGCCATCCCTCCGGGAACGGTTATCGGCGATGGGCACATCAAGATCGCCCACGTCCGTATCGACACCCGTCTGCTTCATGGTCAGGTGGCCACCACGTGGACCAAGCAGATCAACCCCAACCGCATCATCGTGGTTTCCGACGGCGTTGCTCACGACGAGCTCCGCAAGACCATGATCGAGCAGGCTGCCCCTCCGGGAGTCCATGCCAACGTCGTGCCCATCAAGAAGATGGCCGAGGTCGTCAAGGACACGCGCTTTGGTGACACCAAGGCCATGCTGCTCTTTGAGAACCCGCAGGATCTGCTCAAGGCCATCGAGGCCGGCGTCGACATCAAGGAAGTCAACATCGGTTCCATGGCTCACTCCAAGGGCAAGGTCGTCGTCACCAACGCCGTCGCCATGGGCGATGACGACGTCAAGACTCTCGAGGCTCTCAAGGCCAAGGGCGTCAAGTTCGAGGTCCGCAAGGTTCCTTCTGATTCCTCCGAGGATCTCGACGCCATGTTGAAGAAAGCTAAGGCCGAACTGGCCGCTCAAGCATAGTAAAGGAGGGTCCGATACATGTCTGCAATCACTATTCTGCTTGTTGCGATTGTCGCGTTGCTTGCCGGTATGGAAGGCATTCTGGATGAGTTCCAGTTCCATCAGCCGCTCGTGGCATGCACGCTTATCGGTCTCGTAACCGGTCACCTTCAGGAGGGCATCCTCCTGGGCGGTTCGCTCCAGATGATGGCCCTTGGCTGGGCTAACGTCGGCGCCGCTGTCGCGCCTGACGCCGCTCTGGCCTCGGTCGCTTCTTCGATCATCATGGTGCTCGCCCTCAACGGTGGCGCCACCGATTCGGCCAAGGCCGTTACCGCCGCCATCGCCGTCGCCGTCCCGCTGTCGGTCGCTGGTCTGTTCCTGACCATGATCTGCCGTACCCTGGCTACCGCTATCGCTCACGCCATGGACGGTTGCGCCGAGAAGGGCGACTTCTCCGGCATCGAGCGCTGGCAGTACGCTGCTATCCTCATGCAGGGCCTTCGTATCGCCATCCCGGCAGTACTTCTGTGCATCATCCCGGCCGAGGCTGTTACCAACGCGCTTAACGCTATGCCCGACTGGCTGTCCGGCGGTATGGCTGTCGGCGGCGGCATGGTCGCTTCCGTCGGTTACGCCATGGTCATCAACATGATGGCCACCAAGGAGACCTGGCCGTTCTTCATCCTCGGCTTTGTCCTTGCTGCCATCCCTCAGCTCACGCTGATCGCCCTTGGCCTCATCGGCATCTCCCTTGCCCTCATCTACCTTGGCCTTAAGGATCTGGCCAAGCAGGGTGGCGGCATGGGCGGCGGCTCCGGTGACCCGCTCGGCGACATTCTGAACGATTACGAGTAGGAGGGGAGTGATACATATGGCAGAGAACAAGATTCAGCTCACCAAGGCTGACCGCAAGAAGGTTTGCTTCCGTCATCAGTTCCTTCAGGGCTCGTGGAACTACGAGCGTATGCAGAACGGCGGCTGGTGCTTCGCAATGATCCCTGCGATCAAGAAGCTCTACACCAGCAAGGATGACCAGATTGCCGCTCTTAAGCGCCACCTGGAGTTCTATAACACCCACCCCTATGTTTCCGCCCCCGTCATTGGCGTTACCCTCGCTCTCGAGGAGGAGCGCGCCAACGGTGCTCCGATTGACGACGTCGCCATTCAGGGCGTCAAGGTCGGTATGATGGGCCCGCTCGCCGGCGTCGGCGACCCCGCCTTCTGGTTCACCCTTCGCCCGATTCTGGGCGCTCTGGGCGCTTCCCTGGCCCTGTCCGGCAGCATTGCCGGTCCGCTGCTGTTCTTCTTCGCGTGGAACATCATCCGTTACGCCTTCCTGTGGTACACGCAGGAGTTTGGCTACAAGGTCGGCTCCTCCATCGCCAAGGACCTCTCCGGCGGTCTGATGGGCAAGGTCACCGAGGGTGCTTCAATCCTGGGTATGTTCATCATCGGCGCCCTGGTCGAGCGCTGGGTGTCCATCTCCTTCACCCCGGTCGTCTCCAAGGTCACGCAGTCTGCTGGCGCCTTTATCGACTGGGCTAACCTGCCCTCCGGTTCTGAGGGTGTCAAGGAAGCACTGACGATGTACAACTCCATCGGTGCTAACGCCCTTGATCAGGTGAAGGTCACCACGCTTCAGGCCAACCTCGATCAGCTCATCCCCGGCCTTGCCGCCGTGTGCCTGACCCTGCTGGTCTGCAAGCTCCTCAAGAAGAAGGTCAGCCCGATCGTCATCATCTTGGCTCTCTTCGCCATCGGCATCATCGGTCGCGTCTGCGGCTTCATGTAAGCACGTTTCGGCTTAAGACCGAGAATTGCTAGGCAAGGGCTTTTGAGCCATTGAAACGGACCGCACCCGGTGGGTACACTGGATGCGGTCCGATTGTTTTATTTGGAGGGCGAGGCGCGCATGGCGCAATCTCAGAACAGCACGGTCGATCTGGCAACGCCGGCAACCTGCCTGATGGGGCTTACCAGCCACGGTAACGTGATGGTGGGCAATAAGGCGTTCGAGTATTACAACGAGCGCAATCCCGAGGATTATATTCAAATCCCGTGGGACGAGGTCGACTATATTGCCGCCGAGGTTTTACGCGGCACCAAGAAGATCACGCGTTTTGCCATCTTCACCAAGGACAACGGTCACTTTACGTTTTCGACGCGCGATGACAAAGAGACGCTTCGTGCTGTTCGCAAGTACGTCGACGAGGATAAGCTCGTGCGTTCGCCCGACTTTATCGATGTGACGGCCAAGGGCGCCAAGAGCATCCCCTCCGTCATCAAAAACCTCTTCCACAAAGGCGACTAGTCGTCTGCGATAGATGGCGGAAAATGCATCCCGGAATTCGTTCTCATTCCGGGATGCATTTTCCTTTTGAGCGCCAGTTGGGAAAGCTTGTCCCATTTTTTAGCCGAATACCGGGATGGAATTTCCCTTACATGTGGTTAGAGGAAACCCCATCCCATTATTTTGCGTTATTCTGGGTTATAATTTTCCGTTATTGAGAAGGCTCTACGGCGATAATTCGCTGCAGAGCCTTCTTGATGAGTGGCCATGCGCTACATGGCCAAGGGGCAAATCTGCTACACTAGTACAACATGCCTCCGTAGCTCAGGGGATAGAGCACCGCTCTCCTAAAGCGGGTGTCGACGGTTCGAATCCGCCCGGGGGCACCAGGGAATATGACGGCGTCGCGGGAGCGGCGCCGTTTCTGGTTTGCGGGGGCCGCCGGCGGATTCGGGCCGTCGACACCCGCGTCACCAATTGCGTCTAGAGCCCTCCGGTAGAGTGTCCAAGCCCTAAAGCCCAGTTGATGCTACGGGGTTTAGAGGCGGACTGAAGCAAGGGGAAGACATGTCCGCTCGGGGTGATAGACTAACGCTGTGGTAAATACAGGACAGTTTGACCGTTTTTCAACCAAGATAGGCGTTCCATGCAACTAAATGCAGCTGATATAGCGCAAAAGAGAATTGACCTCGGCCTCACCCAAAAGGAGTTCGCCGCCGCCCTTGGTATGGGCTCGTCTGGCGAACGCACCGTTCGGCGCTGGGAGTCTGGGGATACTAGTCCAACGGCGGCTGAATGCGCCTTTATCGCATCGCTCGATGCGGGGGCTCCATTTGACCAAGGGGAGCGCAGCGACGCGCCTTTTACCTTCTGCGATCTCTTCGCGGGCATCGGCGGTATACGAATGCCGTTCCAAGAGCTTGGCGGTAGGTGCGTCTTCTCTTGCGAGTGGGATAAGTTCGCCCAGAAAACCTACCGGATGAACTATGGAGAGACCCCGGCGGGCGACATCCGTCAGGTCGCATCAAACGATATACCGGACTTCGATGTCCTGCTCGCAGGCTTTCCTTGTCAGCCATTCTCCCTTGCAGGCGTTTCGAAGAAGCAATCTTTGGGGAGACCCACCGGCTTTGAGGATAAAACGCAGGGAACCCTCTTTTTCGAGGTCGCTCGCATCATACGCGACAAGCGCCCGAAGGCCTTCTTGCTTGAGAACGTTAAGAACCTTACGAGTCACGACGGCGGGAAGACCTTCAAGGTCATACGACAGACGCTTGAGGAGGACCTTGGATACCATATTTTCTGGAAAGTGCTTGATTCAAAAAACTGGACGTGCCAGCACAGGGAGCGCATCTACATCGTGGGGTTCAGGGAGGAAGTTCCCTTCTCGTGGGATGACCTTGAGGTGCCGGGACCGGGACATACGCTAGGGGAAATCCTCGAAGAGCAACCAAACGAACGCTACACCATTTCGGATAAGCTATGGGCCTATCTGCGCGCCTATCGCGAAAAGCATGAGGCGGCGGGCCACGGCTTTGGATACTCGATGGTCGGCCCAGAGGACACGACAAGGACGCTTTCCGCCCGGTACCACAAGGATGGCAGCGAGATTCTGGTCGGGCAGGAAGGAAAAAACCCTCGTAAACTCACTCCCCGCGAATGCGCGCGCCTGCAAGGATTTCCCGATGAGTTCATCATCCCGGTGTCGGATACTCAGGCATACAAGCAGTTCGGCAACTCCGTGACCGTGCCGGTCGTGCGCTCGGTCGCGAAGTTGATGATGGAGGTGTTCTAGGATGGACTATGGAGTACTTGGCGCGTATTTTGACGGTGCTGTCGCGAAAACCCTCGCGGGCGTTGACATCATGGGGGCCAATGAAAGCCACCAGCACGAATTCAACGGCGTGGGGCCTTTGCGCGCGCTTTTCGGAGACGATGACATAAAGGGGATGCGAACTACCTTCGCATATCTCGATGATGGTGCAGACCCTATATTCGACCATGGTTATACCACTTGGTACGACGCCCGCAGGAAGCATCCAACTAGAACTGAGTATAGGCTCTACTACAACGATAATGCTGCCATGGGCATGGCCCGTCCGGGCGACCTCATGGTTTTGGCCCTACACGAAGCCAAGGAGGTCGTAATCCTATTTGCCCGAGCGGGGAGTACGGCGGAATCTCAAGTTCGCTGGCTCTTCGCGCTCGACGGGGTTGGCGAGAAGGGTTTTACGCCCTCTGCTCGGGAGGATACGCGCATCACGTCGATCGCCGCAAGGATTTTGGAGTCCATCGGCATCGAAGTTAGCATGCCGATCGCAGCGGAGAACTTCCTCGACGGTATGATCGAGAAATTCGGCGAGTCCTTCCCCAAAGGGGCAGACTTCTCAGCCTACTCAGCTTCCACCCTTGGAAAGCTCGATTGGACGGGCGACCCGGATGGCTGCTTGGTCGCTTGTTACGAACGCGAAGAGATGCTGTTCCGCGTCTTCGAGCGGCATCTCTTGGAGCGCGACCTCGCGCCATACCTTGGCTCGGCGCTTGATGTTGATGGCGTGCTGCGCACCACTATGTCGGCCTTCCAGCGCCGCAAGTCCCGTGCGGGGACGGCGTTCGAGAATCAACTCTCGATGCTATTCGATGCTAGGGGCATACGCTACTCGGCGCAGAAATACACCGAGGGCAAATCAAAGCCGGATTTCATCTTTCCCTCTATTGACGATTACCACGACCCCAAGTTCCCTGTCGCTCGACTGACGATGCTCGGTGCCAAGACAACCATCAAGGAGCGTTGGCGTCAGGTGCTTGATGAGGCTGACAGAATCGAGGACAAGCATCTTGTAACACTTGAGCCCGCCGTAAGTGAGGATTACACACGAGCTATGGCTAAGGACAGGCTCAGCCTCGTTGTGCCCTCATCGCTGTTCGAAACCTACACGCCCGCGCAAAGGGAATGGCTCATGAGCGTCAACGACTTCTGCAGGCTGGTAGAAGCCCGACAGCACGAGTAGAACCACGAGACGTTTTTTAGAAATGAGGCCGGAGACCAGTTGAGTCTCCGGTCTTCTTTTTTCACTCGCAACAGATTCGTCGATCACGAGGTGGGATTTGTATTTGGACTGCGCAAACTCTTGGGCAAGGGTGCTTTTTCCAACGCGGCGGGCCCCCTCGAGCATGATGGCTCGGGATCCATTGCTCGCTTTCCAATCGAGGAGTTTATTGTAGGCCGTACGTCTGAATACTGACATGATTGCCCAATCTAGCTGCTGTATACACGAAATGGGAAGTGTGGTTACCTGATTCAATACACGAAATGGGAAGTATATACAGGCCCTTTTCTACACGAAATGGGAAGTGCGGGTACCGCTGGAGCTTGTTGGGATAGATGGAGCGCATGTGTTGCGTCGCTCAGGTATGCTCATATGTGCCTAGAGTTTCACATGCCGAGAAAGGTTGATGGCTGCCATATCCACATACCAAAACACGGAGCGCTCAGCGCCGTCGACACCCGCGTCACCAATTTCCCCGCGGGGGGGGAGTTTTCGAATCCGCCCGGGGGCACCAGGGAATATGACGGCGTCGCGTGAGCGGCGCCGTTTTTGGTTAGTGGGGGCCGACGGCAGATTCGGGCCGTCGACGCTCGCGTCACCAATCGCGTCATTCGAATCGGCGCTGGGAATTCAGTGCTTTTCCTCATGCAAGTATCTTCCATCTTGCGTCGCCGTCAGCCGTGAGCGGTCGATTTTTACCGATAAACGGCAAATTAATTCAGAAAAAATCAGGTAATTTCAAGAATGGTCAAACTTGATTAACAGCAAAACCACAAGGTAGATGGCTTTATACGGTGAAAAACTCTGACACAATGAGAAAAAGAGTGAAAAATACTGATTGAAAATGAACTTATGTGGCAGTAATCTACATGTCACAGGGTAAGCCCCGGCGCGCAGGCGGCGGCCCTTATCGAATTACGGATATAGATCAGGTGCTCGAACGGGCAGAAACGATCAAGGACGAAGGTAAAGGACGTAGAAGCATGAAGCTTGCAACTCGTATCAACTCCTATTTTCGCGATGGCGACAAGAATCTTGATCGCGTGTTCGCGGAGTTCCAGAGCGTGGGCCTCACGCACGTCGACCTCAACTACCCCGAGCACTGCACAGGTGTCACGGCTGAGGACATGGCCGCCAAGCTCGCAGCTCACGACCTGCAGCTGAACGGCTGCGCGCTGCGCTTCCGCAACGCCTTCCTCAACGGTGACCTGGGCAATGCCGATGATGCCCTTGCTGCGGAAGCCCTTGAGCTCTGCTACGAGGCGTGCGACTACTGCCGCACTGCCGGTGGCAACACGGTGACCATCTGGCTCGGCCACGACGGCTTTGACTACAGCTTCCAGATCGCCTACGCTCGCGTCTTCGACCAGCTCGTAGCCGCATTCCAGAAGGTTTGCGACTACGCGCCCGACCTCAAGATCTCGATTGAGTACAAACCCTACGAGGAGCGCGCGTACGCGTTCATCGACTCCATGGGTATGACCGGCATGATTCTCAACGCTGCAGACCGCCCGAACCTGGGCGTCACGCTGGATTACTGCCACATGCTCATGAAGCACGAGAACCCTGCCATGGCCGCCGACCTGTTCGGCCGCGAGGGCAAGCTCTACGGCATTCACCTAAACGACGGCAACGGTCGCTTCGACGATGGCCTTATGATTGGTACGTCCACGCCGGTGAAGACCCTCGAGTTCCTCTACTACGTGAAGAAGCACGGTTACGACAGCGCAATCTACTTCGACACGTTCCCGGTCATCGAGCTCGCTGCCGGCGAGGCTGCACAGAACGACCAGATGATCCATCTGCTCAACGACGCCATCGAGGCCGTAAGCATGGAGAAGATCCAATCCGTTATCGATGCAAACGACGCGATTAAGGCAGCCGAGCTTGTCCGCGAGCTCTTCTGCGCAATGGGGAGGTAACCAATGAAACGCGACTGGAACGCGATGGCTCAGGGGATTCTGGACGCCGTCGGTGGTCCCGAGAACATCTCGGGCATGACGCACTGCGCGACGCGCCTGCGCCTCAATCTCAAAGACGACGCGGCTTGCGACGACGCTGCGGTCAAGGAAGTCGAAGGCGTTGTGAACACGCTGAACAAGGCCGGTCAGTACCAGGTCCTCATCGGCACTGAGGTCCCGACGCTGTACGAGAAGTTTGAGCCGCTGGTCAAGGGTTCGGGCGTGGAAATCTCCGCTGCTACCAAGGACGAGGGCGAGAGCATCGTCAGCCAGGTCTTCTCCGCGATCTCCGGCATCTTTGCCCCGCTGCTGCCCGCCATGGCCGGCTCCGGTATCCTGCGCGGCTTCGTTATCCTGGCCGCCCAGCTCGGCATCATCGCTGAGGGCACGGGTACCTACACCATCCTGTACACCCTGGCCATGAGCGTGTTCTACTTCCCGCCCGTGCTGCTCGGCTTCTCCGCCGGCAAGCGCTTCGGCGCGAGCCCGTACCTGTCGGCGCTGCTCGGCGCGTGCCTGCTCTACCCGGACTTCATCGCCCTCATGGGCGACGCGGGCAACGGCGCCATGACGGACTTCTTCGGCATCCCCGTGGTTCTCATGAACTACAACTCCACGGTTATCCCTGCCATCTTGTCTGTCTGGGTCTACTCGTACCTGTACAAGTGGCTCGATGAGCACGTTTCCGAGATGCTCAAGCTCGTCGTGCTGCCCGCCATCTCCCTGATCGTTATGGTTCCGCTCACCATGCTCGTCATCGGTCCCCTGGGTGTCTACGCTGGTGAGGCCATCGCCTTCGTGGTCAACTGGCTGATCGAGCGCAGCTCCGTGTTCGCCGGCGTGCTGGTTGGCGGCGGCTGGTCCGTGCTGGTGTCCATGGGCATCCACTGGGCCGTGAACCCCATCATGATCAACAACATCGCTCAGAACGGCTTCGACTACATCTGCCCCTTCACCTTCGCCTGCAACTTCGCCGTTATCGGCTGCGCCTTCGGCGTGTTCCTCAAGGCCCGCGACCAGAAGCTCAAGAGCTTCGCGATGACCGGTGTCGTATCGATCGCCCTGTCCGCCATCATCGAGCCCACGCTGTTCGGTATGCTCGTGAAGAACAAGAAGGTCTGGCTTGCGCAGATCATCGGCGGTGCCGTCGGCGGCGCGTTCCTCGGTATCATGAAGGTCGTCACCACTGCGTTCACCTTCGGTTCCGTCACTACGTTCCCGGCTTTCGTGAGTTCCGACCCCATGAACTTCGCTTGGGCTATGGTCGGCATGCTCATTTCCGCCGTCGTGGCCGGTGTTCTTGCCTTCGCCTTCACCGGCAAGGAGGATCAGCTCGCCTAAGAGCCCCGGATGCGCCGCCTCTCCTAGGGTCGTTCTCTTCGCTTGAAGAGCGTCGCGCTTACGCGAGGTGTGTCAACCTCGTTCAAATTGTGAACGAGAGGGTAGGTCAATCGATTAAGCGGTCGTCATCGCAACAGGTGGCGGCCGCTATTCTGCTTGTGCGTTACACTTTTCGAAAAGAAATGAACGAGCGTGAAGCAGAGTGGTTTGGAGAGGTTCCCAATATGATTCCGTATGAGCGCCAGGAGCGAATTGTAGAGTGCCTGCAGAAGTCGGGCCTCGCGAGGATTTCCGAGCTGCAGGAGGAGCTGCCGGGCGTCTCTATTTCGACGCTACGTCGCGACCTCAAGGAGCTGGAGGCGCTTGGCAAGGTTGAGCATCTTTCGGGCGGCGCGGTGAGGCTCCTCTCGGCTGTCCACGAGGTGAGTATCTCGACGCGTTCGGGCCTACACGGGAGTGAGAAGGAACAGATTGCCCAAGTCGCCTTGCGTTTTGTTGAGGACGGGGACACGCTCTACTTGGACTCGGGTTCCACCTGCACGGCGCTGCTGCGTCTGCTGCTCGACCGCGACGTGACAATTTACACGACGGATGCCTCGGCGTGCCTGATTAAGAGCGAGACGCGCGCCCAGCTCATCGTGGTGGGTGGCGAGTTCAACTATGTGAACTCCTCGTTCTGCGGTTCTATGACCGAATCGATCCTGCGCGATCTGTACTTCGATAAGGCGTTTATCGGGACCAACGCGATTGACGAGGACCGCGGCGTCATGACGCCCTCCTACGTTGAGGCGGCGAAGAAGCGCATCGTGCGCGAGAATTCGAATAAGGCGTACGTGCTGTGCGACAGCTCGAAGTTCCATCAGTTCTCGAATGTTCGCGCGTTTGGGTTCGATGGTGTGTCGATTATCGCGGAGTCCTATGACGAGAAGATCGCCCAGTGCGCGCGCCTGATCACGCCTGGAGCGTAGGGGGTCCGGGCTCAGGTCTGCGGATTGCGGCCCCTGGCTGCTGCTGTCCGCGTAGCGGGATTTCTTCCTAGGGAATACGACAGCGTTTCGTGGTGCGGGCTCCTGCATGATACCAGCTAGATAGGCAAATATGGCAACGTTGTGAATCTGGAAAAGCCGGCAGGTTAACAACGTGGTTAAACGATTAATCAGCCAGACTGTAGATAAAGGTTAAACGATTAATTACCACCGAGTAGATAATCACCGAGCAGATAAGGAGTTCACTATGCTGCTCTGCCCCAGTCTCATGTGCGCCGACTACGGCAATCTGCGTGCGACCGTCGAGGATCTCGACGCCGCCGGCATCGACATCTTCCATTGCGACGTGATGGACGGCAGTTTCGTTCCCAATTTCGCCATGGGTCTCGAAGACATCAAGGCCGTGCGAGCTGCCACCAACAAGCTCGTCGACGTGCACCTTATGGTCGAGAATCCTGCCAGCAAGGTTGAACTTTTCGCCTCCGCCGGCGCGGACATCATCTATATCCATCCGGAGTCCGAGCGTTACGTGGTCAAGACACTCGCCGCGATTAAGTCCCTCGGCAAGAGCGTCGGTATCGCCGTGAACCCCGACACCTCTATCTCCGAGATCGAGGAGATGTTGAACCTCTGCGATTACGTGATGGTCATGACGGTGAATCCGGGTTTTGCCGGTCAGAGCTTTATCGAGTTCACGAACGACAAGGTGCGTCGCCTTGCCGCGCTGAAGGAGCGCTTTGGCTTCAAGCTCATGATCGACGGCGCCTGCTCGCCCGAGCGCGTGCGCGACCTGTCCGCCATTGGCGCGGACGGATTTATCCTGGGCACCAGTGCGCTGTTTGGCAAGGACGCTGGTTACGAGGAGTGTCTGCGCCGTTTGCGCGCCGGCGAGGTGTATTAGAAGCGGAACGGCGAATTAGGACGGATTGAGCGCGCGGCATGCGCGAATGGTTCTTATGGAAAGGGGTCTCTTTTGAAGATCGGTATTGGAAACGACCACGTCGCAGTCGAGTACAAGGAAGCCATCACGGCGTATATCCAGGAGAAGTACGGCTACGAAGTCGTGAACTTCGGTACGGACAGCACCGAGCGCTTTGACTATCCCATCGCGGGTGAGGCCGTGGCGGACGCTGTCATGTCCGGCGAGGTTGATCGCGGTATCGTTATCTGCGGTACGGGTGTGGGCATCTCGCTTGCCGCCAACAAGGTGCGCGGTATCCGTTGCTGCACCTGCTCTGAGCCGTATTCCGCTCGCCTGTCGCGCGAGCACAACAACACCAACATGCTCGCATTTGGTGCTCGTGTGGTAGGCATCGAGCTGGCCAAAATGATTGTCGACGCCTGGCTCACCGGCGAGTTCGAGGGCGGCCGTCACCAGCGACGCATCGATATGATTCGCCAGATCGAGGCTCGTCAGCTCGTACGTGCGGAGGAAGCACGCGGCTGGTAGCGGAAAAGCCCGTCACCCGTGTGGTGGCGGGCTTTTTGCATGTCGCGCGTGGGATAGAGCACATGCGAGAGAAAAACGCGGCTATTCGCTGCCCGCTGTCTAGCTGCTCGCGCGTTGCACGAGCTTAACGGGGACAAGCGTCTCCATCTCGGGCTCTTCGCCGCGCAGCAGGGCGAGCAGGGCCTGACATCCCTCGTGCGCGAGGCGCTCGGGGAAGCGGCGGATGGTGCTGATTTGCGGCGTCGGAAGCTGCGCGTAAACGGAATCGTCGAAGCCGATGAGACGGACGTCTTCGGGTACGCGCTTGCCGGCGGCAACGAGCGCACGCAGCGCGCCCACGGCTGCGTGGTCGCTATGGGCGAAGACGCCGTCGACGGGGTAGCCCGTGGAGAGGAAGTCGGTCACGAGCTCTTCCGACTCGATGATGCTCGGCTGCTTACCCGAGACAAACAGCTGGTAGTCGCGGCGTAGCGGCATTCCGTGCGCGGCGAGCGCCCGCTCGTAGCCCATCTGGCGCTCGTTGCCGGGGTAGTTGGCGGTAAAACTCGAGATGCTCAGGATGTCCTTGCAGCCGCGCTCGATGAGGTGCTCGGTCGCCATGTAGCCACCGCCGATGTTGTCGGAGCCCACGTGTGGGAAACCGAGGTCGTTTTCGGGCGCACGGTCGATGCAGACCACGGGGATTCCGTGGGGGACGAACTCGCCGTCGAGCCTGCGCAGGCCGGAGATACAGATGATACCGTCGGCCTGCTTGCTTGCCAGCGTGCGGAAGTAGTCACGCTCGCGGGCGGGGTCATTGGCGCTGTTGCAAACAAAGACCGAGTAGTCCTCGGTTGCCAGCTCGCGCTCCACATGCAGGGCGATCTTGGAAAAGAAGTCGTTGGAGATGTCCGGCACGATCATGCCGATGGTCCGGGACTGGGCCATACGGAGGCTCTTCGCCGCCATGTTCGTGACGTAGCCGTATTCCTTTAGGGCGGCTTCCACGCGTTTGCGGGTGTCTTCGGAAAAACGGCCGCTGCCGTTGATGACGTGGGAGACCGTGGCGACGGATACGCCGGCCGCGACGGCAATCTGGCGCATGGATGGGCGCTTGCCTGGTGTGGGCATGGGGCCTCCTGCTGCTTTCGGGTGGTTAACAGATTAACCGAGATTGTAGCGCATGCGCGATGCCGTAATGGGTCGCTTCGAAGTCGTTTTGTCGCGCTCGGTCTGCACCTTGGATAAGAAGGAGTTCGTCGAGCACTCCGATCCGGAGCGCACGCGCGCCAACATCCCGCTGTTCCAGCAGGGCATCATGATACAGCAGCTCAACTCCGAGAAGCTCGTGGTCGAGACCATGGTGAAGTTCTGCGGCTAGTAATTACTGCATTACATATTCTGTTGTCACCTGGGAGGCTTGTTTTTGCGGGCCTCTTTGTGTTGCTATGGAGCCCTGGCCTGTCGATAAACAAAGCGCCCGCTTGCCGGGGAGCAAGCGGGCGCCTGTGAGCGAATATGTTTGCGGCGAAAGCTGTGATGAGTGGTGGGGTGGCGACTAGTTGGTCGTACCGGAATCGTCACCCGTGCCCGAGCCAGAGCCCGAACCCGAGCCAGAAAGTGCGACTGTTAGCGTGATCGTGCTGTCGGTGGACTGCTTGCCGGTGGGGGAGACGCCCGTAACGGTGGCATCCTCGTTACCGCTCACGGGATTGCCGTTCTGGTCACAGAAGCCGATGTTATAGAAACCGGCGTTGTTGAGCGCGGTAACGGCGGCGGAAATACTCTTGCCGTACAGGTTGCCCGGGACGGTGGCCTTGCCGGACTTCTTGGCAATGACGACGGTAATCGTGGCGCCGGGCTTCTGCTTGCCGCTGGGGTTCCAGCTGATCACGGTGCCCTCGGTAACCGAGTCGTTCTCCTGGTAGCTCACGTCGACGCCAAAGCCTGCCATATCGAGGGCGTTGCGCGCCTGGGCCTCGGTCATGTCGGTCAGGTCGGGGACGGACGTGGTATCCGGGCCGCTCGAGACCTTGTACGAGATGGTCGTGCCCTTCGCGACTTCCTTACCGGCTTCGGTGCCCTGCTCAAAGACCTGGCCCTCATCAGCCTCGTTGGCCTCCTCGGAGGCGTTGCCCTTCAGGCCAACGCTTGCCAGTGCGGCTTCTGCTTGGTCCTTGGTCAGGCCGACAAGTTTGGGAACCTCAACCTTTTCGGAGGGTTTGGGGCCCTTGGAGATTACCAGGTTCACCTTGGTGCCCTTGGTCTTCTTGGTGTTGCCGTTGGGCGTCTGCTCGGCGACCTTGCCCTCGTCGACATCGTCGTTGTAGCTTTGGTCGATGGTGCCGACCTCGAGGCCAGCTTCCTTGATCAGCTCGACGGCAGTCTGCTGGTCCTTGCCCAGCACATCGGGCACGGTGACCTGCTCGCCGCCAAAGAGTCCTGTGGCAAAGGCCACCACGATGCCGATGACGGCAACCGCTGCCACCACGGCGGCGATGATCTTGTTCTTGTTGGATTTGGGCTTTTCGACTTCGTAGGAGCCGGTGGAGCCCGAAACCGAGCTACGGGCGGTATTTTGGCCGCTCACGCCCGAGACGGGACGCACCATGGCGCGCGTCTGATCGGAAAGCTCGCGAGTCTTGGTGGCGCCCAGCTCACCGGGGGCACCGATGATGCGCGTGGGCTCCGAGACGTTGACGGCACGGCCCGACAGGTAGCTGTTGAGCACCTGACGCAGCTCGTCGGCGGTCTGGAAGCGGTTTGCCGGGTCCTTCTCCATGCACTTGAGGATGATGCGCTCAAGGTCGGCGTCGACACCGGAGTTGATCTGGCTCGGCGGAATAGGCAGCTCGTTGACCTGCTTGAGTGCGACCGAGATAGCGTCGTCACCGTCAAAGGGAACGCGGCCGGTGGCGCACTCGTACATCACGACGCCCAGCGAGTAGATATCCGAGGTGGGGCCGAGGTCCTGACCGCGGGTCTGCTCGGGGCTGACGTAGTGGGCGGTTCCCAGCACGTTGTTGTCTTGCGTGAGGTGGCTGTTCTTGGCGCGCGCGATGCCAAAGTCCATCACCTTGATGTTGCCGTCGGGCAGCACCATGATGTTCTGCGGCTTAATGTCGCGGTGGATGATCTCGTGCTTGTGGGCGACCGAAAGCGCAGAGCTGATCTGCGAGCCGATCTGGGCGACCTTCTTGGGGTCGAGGGCGCCGTGGCTCTTGATGCCGCTCTTAAGGTCGGTGCCGCGCAGGTACTCCATGACGATGTAATAGGTGTCGCCGTCCTTGCCCCAATCGTAGACGCCCACGATATAGGGGGAGGAGAGGCCGGCTGCTGCCTGGGCCTCCTGCTTAAAGCGTGCAGCGAAGGTCGCGTCGCCAGCATACTGCGGCAGCATGATCTTGACGGCTACCGTGCGGTCGAGAACCTGGTCCTGTGCACGGTAGACGGTCGCCATGCCGCCTGTTCCTACCTTATCCTTGAGGAGGTATCTTCCCCCGAGGACCCTCTGTTCCATTCCTGCTCCTAACATAACTATTCGCTCAACGATGTGTGTAGTACCTACGATGTGGCCGCTGGGGCCGTGTGACGCGTTGCCGCTAACCCTTAGGCCGCGGCGCGCCTCGGGTGTCCGATTCGATCATGGGCATCACGCTCCCTGTGCGGCAAGCGCCGCGGTCAGGACGATACCGGCGATCTTGGCGGCCTTGACGTCATGCTTGTCGAAATCCTCCAAGGCCACCGAGATGGCGACCGTGGGTGAATCGTAAGGTGCAAAGCCAACGAACATCGAGTTGACGTTGGTGCCGCCGGTCTCGGCCGAGCCGGTCTTGCCGGCGACCTTGACGCCGGGGATTTGGGCATCGGTGCCGGTGCCGGACTGGACGACGGCAAGCATGGCCTGCTTGACCTGGTCGGCCGTGGCGGAGCTGACGGCCTGACCAAGCGAGCGGGACTGCGTGGTCTTGACCACGGTTCCGTCCGGGGCGAGTACCTGGGCTACAAAGTACGGGTCCATGACCACGCCGCTGTTAGCGATGGCGGCGGCAATCACGGCGTTTTGCATGACGGTGGTCTGCGGGCCGGGCGTGTGGTCCATGCCGACAGGCTGGCCGGCGCCGGCCCAGGCGGTCTCCCACTCGGTCATGAGCGACGGGTCGGCCATGATGGAGGCCGCGGAGGTCAGGTCCTGGCCGAGCTTTTGGCCGTAGCCAAAGGCGTTGGCAAACTGCACGAGCGTGTTTGCGCCAACTTCGTTTGCCACCTGGCCAAAGACGACGTTGGAGGACACGGCAAAGGCCTGCTGCAGGCTGATGGTGCCGTAGCTCTCGTTGGCATAGTTGGTGACCGGTGCGTTGCCGATGTCCATGGAGCCGGGCGCCTGGTAGGTGCTGGTCAGGCTGGCGGTACCGGTCTCGAGTGCCGCGGAAAGCGTAACGACCTTAAACGTGGAGCCCGGCGTGTACAGCGCGTCCATGGCGCGATTGTACATGGAGCCGTCCTCGCCGCCGCCCGTCTGCAGCAGGGCATCGATGTTGGTGTTGTCGTAGGTGGGCGAGCTGGCACATGCGAGCACCGCGCCGGTACGCGGGTCGATGACCACTACAGCGCCCTTAAAGCCCTTGAGTGCCTGCTCGGCCGCCGTCTGGATACGCGAGTCGATGGTGAGCTTGGCGGTGTTGCCCGGCTGGGTCTGGCCCGCGAGCGACGCGATGGCATTGTTCCAGCTGGAGTAGTCCTTAGAACCGGTGAGCGTGTCGTTCATGACGCTCTCGATGGCGGTGGTGCCATACTGCTGGCTTACATAGCCAACCACGTGCGCTGCCAGGTTACCGTTGGGGTAGGAGCGTACGTAGGTGCCGTCCTCCTGCTGCAGCGACTCGGCCAGCGTCACGCCGTCGGACGTGATGATGGAGCCGCGCTGGATGTACTTGGAGCGGGCGATGGTGTGGTTGTTGGTCGGCATGTCCTGATAGTCCTTGGCCTTAATGACCTGGACATAGGTGAGGTTGCCGATAAGGATGGCGAACAGCGCCGTAAAGGCGAGCACCGCGCGGGTTAGACGGTTGGCAAGAGCAACGCGGCCGAGCACACCGGATTCAGGCGTGTCGAGCAGGCGACGGCGCATGCGCGAGCCGACGGAATGGCTGCCGCTGCCGTAGGAAGACGAGGTGGCAAAGCGCGTGCCCGTCGGGGCGGCGGCAGATGCGACCTGATCATCGGTGATGGCGGCCATGGTGCCGGTGCCGGTAAGCTCGGCCTCGCGTCCGGTCGCCTCGTCACCGGCGCGCAGCAGGAGCGCGACGATGATAAAGCTCGCCAGCAGAGAGGAGCCGCCCTGGCTCATAAAGGGTAGGGTGACGCCGGTCAGCGGGATCAGGCGGGTTACGCCGCCAACGATCAAGAAGGCCTGGAAGCTGATGGCGGCCGTAAGGCCTGTGGCACTAAAGGCGGCGAGGTCGGATTTAGCGCGGGCAGCCGTGGTGAGGCCACGCACGGCAAAGAGCATAAACAGGATGAGCACGGCGCCGCCGCCCAAAAGGCCCATCTCCTCGCCGATAGCCGAGAAGATAAAGTCGGACTCGACGACAGGGATGTTGTTGGCCATGCCGTTGCCGATGCCAACACCGACCAGACCGCCATCGGCAAGCGAGAAGAGCGACTGGACGATCTGGTAGCCCTGGCCCTGGGCGTCCTTAAACGGATCGAGCCAAACCTGGAAACGTACCTGAACGTGAGACAGGAACTTGTAGGCGCCCACGGCTCCAACAGCTAAGAGCGCAAGGCCGATAACGACATACGAAAAGCGCCCCGTGGCAACGTAGAGCATCAGCAAGAAGATGGTGTAGAACAGCACGGCCGAACCCAGGTCGCGTTCGAAGACGACGACGAGCAGGCACACACCCCACACGGCAAACAGCGGCAGCAGCAGTCGCAGGCGAGGGATCTTAAAGCCCAGAATCTTGCGGTTGGAGATGGAGAGCAGCTCGCGGTTCTCGGCCAGGTAGCCGGCCAGGAACAGGACGATAAAGACCTTGGCGAACTCGCCGGGCTGGATGGTAAAGCCCGCGATGCGAATCCACAGCTTGGAGCCCGAGATCGTGGTGCCGATAAAGATGGGCAGCATCAGCAGAATGATGCCGATAATGCCAAAGGTGTACTTGTAGCGCATGACCACGTCGAGGTTTTTGACCAGTGCGAGCGTTCCCACCATCAGGGCCACCGAGACAAACAGGATGATGAGCTGTGAGATGGCGAGAGCGGGGGCGAGACGCGTCACGAACGTGATGCCGATGCCCGAAAGCACAAAGACAATGGGCAGGATGGCGGGGTCGGCACCGGGCGCCAAGATGCGCACGGCAATGTGGGCCGCGGCAAAGGCGGCAAAGAGGCCGATCGGTACGGCGAGCGTCTCAAAGGAGATGGCAGCGCCCGCGGTGAGGACGTACATCGCATACAGCAGGATGACGGGGAACGCCGAGGCGATGAGCAAGAGCAGCTCGGTGTTGCGGCGACTCATAAGCGGCACTCCCTTTCTAATTCTTATCGGAGGCTTCGGCCTCGGCGGACTGTTCGGCGGTTTTCTCGGAATCTGATTCGGAGGTCGATCCCTGATTGGTGTTGTCGCGAATCGTTTGCGCGTCGATCACCTGGCGGGTCTGCTCCTCGTCGATCTGGTGGCGGTACTTGGATATCGTGTCCTGCGCATCGTCGACACTTGTTTGCGGAATACCCGCCTTGAGGCGGTTTTGCGTGTCTTCGGGCAGGTCGGATAGCTTGATGCTGGTTTCGCTTTCGAGCCAGTGGAGCTTGAGTCCGAGCGGCTTGCCGGGCAGGCCGCGCCAGACGGCGACATTGCCCTGGTAGGTACCCAGGTAGTACGAGCCGGTGACACCCGTGTAGGCCCAGATGCCAGCTGCCAGCACAAAGACGAGGGCCAGGATGGCGGCGATAGTAACGTTGCGGCGACGCACGCGTTGCGCCTCGCGCATGACGCCATCGTCAACCAGGTCAACGACTACTACGGTCACGTTGTCGTGGCCGCCGGCGGCAAGCGCCGCGTCCACTAGGTTGTCGACGCAGATTTGCGCGGTTGAGGACTGCGTGGCGATGTTCTCGATATCGCTATCGGGAATCATGCTCGAAAGGCCGTCGGAGCACAGGATCAGGCGGTCGCCTTCCTCGATATGCAGAGTGAAGTGGTCGGCATACATAGCGGGGTCCGAGCCCAGCGCGCGGGTGATGACCGAACGGTTGGGGTGGACGCGAGCCTCGTCTGCCGTGATCTCGCCGGCGTCCACGAGCTCCTCCACGTAGGAGTGGTCGCGGGTCACGCGGATGAGCGTGCCCTCGTGGAGCAGGTAGGCGCGAGAGTCACCCACGTGGGCGATGGCGAGCGTGTCGTTTTCGATATAGGCGCAAGTGGCTGTGCAGCCCATGCCGGGCTTGCCCAGGCCATTCAGGGCCGCCTCGATTACGGCGGCGTTGGCGGCCTCGACGGCTGCCGCCAGGCGTGCGGCGTCGGCAGACTGAGGAGCTGTCTTGGCAATGGTCTCGACAGCGATAGAGGAGGCTACCTCGCCGGCGGCGTGACCGCCCATGCCGTCGCATACGCAAAAGAGCGGCGACTGCACCAGGTAGGAATCCTCATTGTGCGGGCGCACGCAGCCAACGTCGGAGCGGGCGCCCCACATGAGTTGCGTGGTGGTGCCGGCATCATAGGTCGAGTCGGTCTCGATGCGCTCCTCGGTTAGGGGTTCAAAGCTCATGGTCGAGCCGGGGTCTTTGAGCTTGGCCTCAACGGCGGCAACGTCGATTTCGGCTGTGTCACCGGGAGAGACGGTGTCGGTCTCGGCGTTTGATTCGGAATCGCCGGTGTCCGGGGAGTCGGGCTCCTCGGATGCGCGGGCGGTCGACTCGTCATCTTGCGGGCTGACGTCTATAGGCTCGGGCGTCGCAAAGTGCGACGGCGCGGGCGTGTTTTGCGACTGGGCGGCGGGCTCGGCCACGGCATCGGACTCGCTTGCGGGCGCAGGCTGCGGGGTCTTGGGTGCAGGGCCGTCTTCGGGGGATGTCCCCGCCTCGGGCGCCGGCGTAGACGCGGGCGCAACCTCGGATGCCGGGGCTATGGGAAACGCCGGCGCGGCGGGCTCGGGTGCCGCAAACACCGCAGCGCTCTCGTTGATTGCCGCGGCGACGGGCTCTGCAAAGTGAGCCGGCGCCGGGGTTGCTTCGGGCGCTGTGGGCTGTTCCGCAGCATGTGCGCCGATGGGCGCCGCTACGGCATCCTCTCCGTCCTCGTTATCGGCGAGATCCGAAATATCATGCGTTACATGCGAAAGAGGCAGGGAGAACACGGTGTCCTCGGGCTCCACGGGTGCGGAGCCCGCCGGAGCGGCGTGGGCCGGCGCAGCTGTGGCGGCGGCCGGTGCCTCGGTCATAGTTGCGGACTTGTTCTCCTCGTCGATCATCGACGGTTCACCTTCATGACCACGTCGCCAATCTGGACTTCGTCGCCCTCACGCAGCGTCGCGGGCTCCACGAGCTGGCGGCCGTTGACGAGCGTGCCGTTAAGCGAGTTGAGGTCCTCGATGATGAGCGCCGGGCCCTGCAGCGAAAAGCGCGCATGCGAGGCCGAGACGAACGGTTCGTTGATGCAGATGTCCGAAGATGGCGAGCGACCGACGATGACGGGGCCGAGCATGTCTACGTGGATGCCGCGGATACCGCGCGGACCCTTGTCCACATCGATCGTCCAGATAGCCGAGTCGCGGCGCTGTCCGCGCACAAGTCCCACGCCGGTCTTCATGACGGCGAACAGGAAGATATAGAGCAGGGCGACCAGGACGATGCGGCCTGCAAAAAGGACGATATCGATGTTCATAAGCGACTATCCCCTAAATTCAAAGGTGCTCAGGCCAAACGTCAGCAGATCGCCGTTGCGCAGCGGGCAGCGCGTAATGCGGCGGTTGTTGACGAGCGTGCCGTTGGTGGAATTGAGGTCCTCGATCGACCAATCCGAGCCCGTAAAGGTGAGCTGGGCGTGGCGACGCGACACGTTGGGGTCGCGCAGGGCAATGTCGGAAACTGAGCGCTCGCGACCGATGGTCACCTGTGCGGAGGTGATGCTATGGCTCTCGCCGCTCACGACGTCGACGAGCTGGGCGAGCGGGCGCTGCGGGGCGCGAGTGCTCGCCATGTTGGAGGCGATGCCGGCTGCGGCACCTAGGCCCACGGCGGCACCGGTTGCGGCGGCTCCGCCCATGCCGGCAAGCGCGTCGCGCGAGACGGTCTGCGGCACCGGGATAGGAGCGGCGGGGTCGGGGACGCTAGGCGCGAAGGGATCTGCCACGGCAAGCGGGTCGGGAGCGGCGGCGCGAGGCGTCGGCTGCTGCTGGGGCATGGCGGCGGGGCGCTGCTGCTGCGGGGCAGCAAACTGCTGCTGGCCGGCGCGCGGGGCGCTGGCGGCACGGCTTGCCGCGGAGTTGTTCTGGCCCAGGCCGTTTTGATAGGCGCGCTCTTCTTCGTACAGGCGGCCGAGCGTGGGGGCATCGACGTTCTCGGCAAAGACCGAGAACTTGCCGGCGCGCAGCTGCGGATCGATCATAAAGCGCACGAGGGGCTCGCCGACAAAGACATAGCGGCGCTTTTCGGCCTGCGCCTTCACAAACTCGCGGACCTCGCGCGAAAGCTCGGGGTAGAACGGGGCGAGCATGGGATCGTCGTCGGCGGCGATAAGGATGGTATAGAGTGCCGGCGCCGTGTTGACGCCGTTAATCACCAGAGTCTGATCCTCCATGTCGCGAGCGGCCTGCTTGGCAAGCTTCTTAAAGGAGAACGGGGCACGGGTGGCACCGAAGATGCCGGCCACGTGGTCCTCGAAGATGTTCAGGAAGTTCACGAAAGATCACTCTCCGTATAGGTTCTTTGGTATCCGAGCAAATATAGGCATATCCCAACGATTATAGAGGATAGGGTTCCCGCAACCGCCGCCTTGGCGACGACCGCGGCTGCAAGGCTGGCAATTTCCATATGGTGTGCAAGACAGGACGCCGCTGCGCAGCCGATGCCGGTGACAGCGATGGCGGCGATTGCGGCAAGGTTTGAGCCCTGATCGGCACGCTTGGCATGGGCATTGAGCAGCGCGGATGACGCTGCGGCAGTTGCCGCGACCAGCACAAAGGCAGCCCAAAGGAGCGGGTCTCCCAGCGCTGCGGCAACGTTACCGAGCCCCAGCACGCCTCCGGCTGAAAGCGCGACCGTGGCCAGACGGGCAAAAAGCGCGCCCATGCCCGTTGCCGCGGCGGCGCTTGCCGGGCCGAGCCAAAATGACGCGACGCCGGCGGCGACCCCAGCTGCCAGGAAGGTATTGCCGGTCAGACAGCCAAGCGCGAGTGCACAGGTGAGCATGGCGCTCGCGGCAGTCTCGGTGCGACCCCAGGCGATCCACCAACCGGACATGGCGGCGGCAAAGATCACCGCGACGGGCAGCATCGACAGGATGCCCTGTGCCTGCATGGTGGCGTTGGCCATGAGCACCAAAAAGCCCACAGCCGAGATGGCCGAGCCAATCTGGGGGGCCAGGCCAGCCGCCGCTCCGATCGCGATGGCCGCAATGACCAGGCCGGGAAGCGCCGCGACCCCGGCCGTTTGCATCAGTAAAAAGCTAAAGGTGCCGCACGTTAGCGCCGAGATAGTGCGCATGGCGTAGTCGCGCGCATGGCTCCAGCGCGTGCCCGCCCAGCCGAGTGCGGGGTCGACCTCGATGGCGTCGTCCTCGTAGTGCGACGGCTCGATATCGTCGAGCTCCTGCTCGTCATCCGAAAGTTCGCCAACCATTTGCTCCAGGCTGCGACGGCCTTCGCGCACGCTGCCCAGACCGGCAAGGAGCTGGTCGCAAAATGCCTCGATGCTGTTGGGGCGGTCCTGCGGCATGGGGGAGAGTGCGCTCATGAGCGCGGCCTCGGCTCCCGGGGGAAAGTGTGGTATCAGCTCGCTGGGATAGGTGGCGCCGCCGATGATGCGGTCGAGCGAGTCGGCGGGCGTGGCCGCCATAAAGGGAGCGCTGCCGCACAGGCCCTCGTAGATCACACAGGCGAGGGCAAAGACATCGGCGCGCTCGTCGACCGTGCCGGTCTCGATATCGAGCTGCTCGGGCGGCATGTAGCCGATGGTGCCGCCGCGTGAGCCGCCAAAGCCACCGGCGGACGACAGTCGCGCCATGCCAAAGTCGGTGAGCTTTACATTGCCCGAGTGGTCGATGAGCACGTTGGCGGGCTTAATGTCCAGGTGGAGTACGCCATTACTATGGGCGAAGGTGAGCGCCTGGCCCAGGGCATCGGCAATGGCCGCGGCCTCGTCAAAGGTAAGTGAGTGGCCGTCCACGCGGTGCAAAAACTCGGCCAGCGACATGCCATCGACATATTCCATAACCAGGTAGGCATAGGCTGTGTCGTGCGTAAAGTCGATGACCTGCACGATATTGGGATGTTGAAGCATGGCGGCAGTGTGCGCCTCGCGCAGGACATCCATGATGTCGCTGGCGGGCATGCCGGCACCGTTGATGAGGGGGATGCGCTTAATGGCGACGCGGCGGCGCAGGTGCGTGTCGCGGCAGATCTCGATGGAGCCAAAACCGCCGGTCGCAAGTGTCTCGAGCGGCTGGTACCGCTTGAGCAGCTCGCGAGAGCTGGTGCCCTCCAAGGGAACGTCCGGCGAGAACCGGGCGGTATGTTGCGAGAAAAGCGGCATGGCCAACCCTCGTGCGTTTAAAGTTCGTTTGCGAGCGGCGGGCGCGGAGCCGAGCCGTTCGCGGTGGCATAGATGCTGCTAGTGTAGCACGCTCGGGTGCATGGGGAGGATAGCGGGATGCGAGGCTGCCTGTCTGGCTTGGCCTTAGCGCTTCTTCTTGTCCTTCTTCTGCTTGCGCTGCTTGTCCTTGGTCTCCCGGGGCTTGTCGCCCTGCTTGGCCTCGGCGGCGGCCTTCTCGGCCTTCATTTTCTTCTTCTTGGTCTCGATGCGGAGTTTTTTGT